>Ga0137403_10003805_pt1 | contig 17995 bp, 15 predicted proteins | sample CZOMad2_1_16fung_FD_122057 | JGI IMG/M metagenome (GOLD analysis project Ga0137403, IMG submission 122057) | Vadose zone soil fungal communities from Angelo Coast Range Reserve, California, USA - CZOMad2_1_16fungal (Hybrid Assembly) | ecosystem: Environmental > Terrestrial > Soil > Vadose zone...
CGCAAAGAACTCTTCGTCCATCGTGCCATGGGCGAAGTCGAGGAAATTTTCCAGCCCACCGTGCTGGCGCAACTCCCCGGCAGCCTCGCCATCGGCCACACGCGCTACTCCACCGCCGGCGATAAAGCTCTTCTCAACGCCCAGCCCATCATGATCGACTGCAACAAGGGCAAAGTCGCTCTCGGCCACAACGGCAACCTCACCAACGCCGCCGAGTGGCGCCGCAAGCTCGAGCACCGCGGCTCCATTTTCCAAACCAACAGCGACACCGAAGTCATCGTCCATCTCATCGCTCGCTCGCAAGCGCGCAATCTTTCCGGCGCTATCGGCGACGCGCTCAATCAAGTGGAAGGCGCATACTCGCTTCTTGTTCTCACCGAAGACGAACTTTACGCCGTCCGCGATCCCCGCGGCTTCCGCCCACTCGTGCTCGGCAAACTCACCACGCCCGGCGGCTTCGACTCCTGGCTCGTCGCTTCCGAAACCTGCGCCTTCGATCTCCTCAACGCGCAATACATCCGTGAAATCGAGCCCGGCGAAATGGTGCGCATCTCGAAAATGGGCATCGAGTCCATCCATTTCGCACCCGAAAAACCGCTCCAACAGTGCATTTTCGAGCACGTCTATTTCTCCCGCCCCGATAGCATAATTTTTGGCCGCTCTGTGAACGAAAGCCGCGAAATGCTCGGCCGCCTCCTCGCGCAAGAGCATCCCGTCGATGCGGACATCGTCGTCCCCGTCCCCGATTCCGGCGTACCCGCCGCTGTCGGTTACGCGCTCGAATCCAAGATTCCTTTTCGCATGGGCCTGATTCGCAATCATTACATCGGCCGCACTTTTATCGAGCCCTCGCAAGCCATCCGCAATTTTGGCGTAAAGCTCAAGCTCAATCCGATCCGTGGATTGATCGAAGGCCAGCGCGTCGTCCTCGTCGACGATTCCATCGTGCGCGGCACCACCAGCCGCAAGATCGTCCGCATGCTCCGCGAAGTCGGCGCAAAAGAAATCCACGTGCGCATCAGTTGCCCCCCGACGATTTCTCCCTGCTACTACGGTGTGGACACGCCCACGCGCGAGGAATTGATCGCCTCCTCGAACTCGCCCGAGGAAATCTGCAAATTCCTTGGCGCCGATTCGCTGGGCTACGTTTCTCTTCCGGCACTGCGCCGCGCGGTCAGCGACACCGAAAGCCGGTTTTGTACGTCTTGTTATACGGGCGTTTATCCGACGGACCTGGTGCAGCTCGAGGTGCGCGAAAGCGCTTCCAACGGCAAATCCAGCGAGGCCAATCACACGAGCGGCAGTGAACCCGAGTCCGCAGAGCGGCCGGTGGTGGTGGAACGTGAAAGCTGAAAAAAAACCAAAACAAGAAAAACCGGAAGAAGCCAACGTCCCGGTAAAAACCAAGATTCAGCGCGAGATCATCGCGTGGTTCTGGGTGGGCCTGGCGTTTCTGCTCATCAACGGCACGATTGGCCAGGCGCGCGTTATTCCCTCCGGCTCGATGGAGAACACCTTGCTCATCGGCGATCACCTCATCATGAGCCGCATCGGCTACGACGCTGGCGTGCCTTTCACCAATTGGCACCTCCCGCTCTGGCGCAATCCCAAGCGCCAGCAAGTCATCATCTTCAAGCCGCCCTTTGCACCGGACACGCCGGACTACGTGAAGCGCGTCATCGGCCTGCCCGGAGACACCGTCGACATTCATGATGGCGCCGTGTGGATCAATGGCCAAAAACTAGTCGAGAAATACACCACTGGCGCGAGCGAGGCCTACGATCAGCACATGCCGTTCAAAGTTCCCGCGGATTGTTATTTCGTGATGGGCGACAATCGCGGAAATTCCTATGACAGCCGCTTCTGGGGCTGCGTTCCGCGAAAAGACATCATCGGAACCCCTGTCCTGATTTACATGTCGCTGAATGTTTCTCCGGAAGCTTGGGAGCCCGGCAAGATCCAGGAACGGTTTTATGCCTACGCGAATGCTCTGCTGCATCCCCGCATCGTGCGCTGGAACAGAATTTTTAGAACTTTTTAGCTTTTGCTGAAAACTGGTTTGCGAAAATAGCCGCCGCGTCCCTCCACGGCGCTCGAATCAATTCCTGTCAGTGACCGGCCCGCCGCGGCGGGTGCGTCCCGGACACAAATAGCTTCGAAACGAAAGCGAACGGGCTCTCATGAAATATGCCGATGCCGGAGTGAACATCGCCGTCGCGGATGACGCCAAGCAGAGAATCCGCCATCATGCCAGCCGTACGTTTACTTCCGGCGTGCTCGGCGGCATCGGCGGTTTCGGCGCCCTCTTCGCGCTCGACCGCAAAAAGTGGAAGGAGCCCGTGCTGGTCTCCAGCGCGGACGGCGTCGGAACCAAGCTGAAAGTCGCCATGGCCGTGGGCAATCATTCCACCGTCGGCGGCGACCTCGTCAATCACTGCATCAACGACATTCTCGTCCAGGGCGCCGAGCCGCTTTTTTTCCTCGACTATCTCGCCATGGGTAAACTCGAACCCGATGTCGTCGAGCAGCTTGTCGAAGGCATGAGCCGCTCCTGCCGCAAAGCCGGCTGCGCCCTCATCGGCGGCGAAACTGCCGAGATGCCGGGCTTCTATCCTCCCGGTGAATACGATCTCGCCGGCTTCATCGTTGGCGCCGTCGAACGCAAAAAACTTTTGACCGGCAAGAGCGTCCTGCCCGGCGACACGCTGATCGCATTGCCTTCCGCTGGCCTGCACACCAACGGCTATTCGCTGGCCCGCAAATTAATCTTTGAAGTCGAGAAGCTCCGGCCGGATACTTACGTCGCCGAGGTCGGAAATAAAATCGGCGCGGAATTGCTGAAGCCCCATCTGTGCTACGCGCCCGCGCTAAAAAATATCGTGGCAAAGGGATGGGTTTCCGCTCTTGCGCACATCACCGGTGGCGGCATCCCTGGCAATCTTCCCCGTGTTCTTCCCAATGGCTTGAAAGCGGAAATCGACCTTGCCACCTGGCCCATTCCCGCGATTTTCAAATATCTCGCCAAGCTCGGCAAAATCGACACCGACGAACTCCTGCAATCCTTCAACATGGGTGTCGGCATGATTCTCGTCGTCCCGCCCAAAAACGTCCGCTCCGTCGAAGCCGACCTCAAAAAGCGCCGCGAAAAATTCTTCCTCATCGGCCGCATCGAACGCAGCGAATCCGGCAAAGCCCGCGTCACCTATTCCGGCTCCCTCAACCTATAGCTCATCTCCTAATGCTTCAGCAGAATCAGACGTGAGGCGGGGCGGAGCAAGTTCCCTGCACGACGCGCCTGTCTTCTGCTGTTTGTCTGTTCGGTCATGCCTGACTTTTAAGACGTATTTCCTTACCTGGTTCGCGGCTGGAGACAGGTGGAACGACACGGAACGCCGACGCGACGAACAATCTCCGCGAAGCGTGGATCACTTCGGAGGGCATCGAGTCGGGGATCCACCCCGACAAAGGTCATTCAAAGAGACCGCTGCTTGAGACCTTCTTCGAGAGAGGCGAAAGCTCTGTCGGTTTCTCCGAGGGCGGCATATACCGTGGCAATGTTGTTGCCGCATACAAACCGTTTCTGCGCCATAGCCAGAAGTTTCTTGAGAACCTTGCGCGCTTCTTCCTTATTTCCTGATTCGGCGTAGGTCTGAGCTGCCTCCGCTATTTGAGTTGGATCGTTGCTTTCGCGCACTGCTGTTGCTGCCGCCTGTGTCGCCTCAGCGAACCGGCCGAGGCGTGCATAGGCAAATGCTTCCTCCGCAAAAGGTTCGGTGAAGTCCGGCGGCAATTCCCGTGCTTTGTGGCACTCCTGAATGATCTCCTGATATCGACGGCTGGCGTGCAAACTACGTGTAATGGCCACAAATCGCGCCCGGACCGAAAGAGGATCGAGCGCGAACGCAGTGTGATCGTGCGCGAGTGCCTCATCAAATCGGCCGATGCTCGCGAGATAATCGGCATACCGTAGATGCGCTTCGGAAAGATTCGGATTGAGCGCCAGGCTGCGCAAGAACTCGCTCTCGGCTCCGGGCCAATCCCAATCGTAGTAAAGATGTACGCTGCCGAGAGAGGCATGGGCGAGCGCCAGGGTCTCGTCCAATTCCAAGGCTTTTATGGCTGCCGCTTTTGCTTTGGGTCCGGCTTCCAGCGGCGTCAAATAGGAGGTGTTCATTGCCGTGTAGGTTTCGGCGAGGCCGGCATACGCAAGGGCATAGCTCGAGTCGAGCTGAATGGCCTGCTGAAAATAGTTGAGTGCCTTCTCATATTCGCTTCCCCTGGCCCTCGCTAAATAGTAGCGGCCTTCAAGGTAGGCCTCGTGAGCTCGCGCGTTTACCGGCCGAGCATCGCTCGGGTGAGCTCTCTGCTCGGGCGTGAGTTTGATCTCGACTTCGTCGGCTATCGCCACAGCCACCTCTTGCTGTAGGGCCAGGATATCGCCGAGATCTCGCTCATAGTTCTTGGCCCAAAGATGCGTTTGATCCTTGACTTGGATGAGTTGAGCGCTGATGCGCACGCGACCGCCTGAATGGCGCACGGTGCCTTCGAGGATGTAATCCACGCCCAATTCTTCGCCAATCTGGTCGATTCGCTTCTTCGTGCCCTTATACTGAATGGCCGACGTGCGTGCGATAACTCCAAGACGCTGTGGCTCCATTTGACCCAGCCGGGAGATCATCTCCTCGGTCAGCCCCTCACTGAAATACTCCTGCGCAGAATCGCCACTGAGGTTTTCAAAAGGCAGTACCGCGAGCATGATTTTGCCTGCCGGTGGGCTGGCACGGCGCCACATACGGTTCCGGGCTAGGTAGAGTGCGCTGATCGAAAGAATTAGAGCGAGACCCGCTACCGCAACCCACCATGGCAGCGGAAGGTTTCTTGTGGCCCGAGTGTGCTCCAGCTCCTCCAGCCGGGCATGTCCGTTGTTCCACCAAGCATCCAACTCAGGTTTGTAGGCGTAAACCCCCGCTCTTTTCTTGTGAGCGTGCCGATGAATAGGGAGACCTTCGTCCTGCCAGCGTCGAACTGTTCTCTCGCTATGTTTTAGGTAGGCCGCAATCTCTTTCCACGAATCGAGCCGATCGCCTGAAGGAGGCTCGGCTGGACGGTCCCGTAAATTAGTCATATCGCTGGGCATAGCCAAACCCGTGAGGGACAGGCTTCGGTGGGCCGGATTCTAACGCTAGGGACCTACCTTGGCAATTGTGCTGTTGGGAGCGGCCAAGTACGGTCATTTCAGAGGTGGCCGCACGTGTCCCTTGCAGCTCCTCGCGAACCACCTTAAGTTGAGCAGCAAATCCCGGACAACTTGAACGTCCAGGTGCTACGCAACGCCAAAGACTCGTTTCCCGGAGGACTTCGATGCACGGAAACACCCATAGATTCATTTTCTCTCTAATACTTGGGCTGCTGCTGTTCAACACGCGAAGCGCTGCCCAGTCGTTTAGTTTTGCTTCCATTGATGTCCGTTGCGACGCCGCCACTACCTGCCCGGCGGGCCTCGTCCCGGGTCAAGTTGCCAGTCAAACTAGCGCACGGGGTATAAACGCGCGCGGCGATATCGTGGGCTTTTACGCTGCCGCGGGCAAACAACACGGATTCCTGCTCAAAGACGGACAGTTCACGAGTATCGATTTTCCGGTTGCGAACGTGCGTGCTACCATCGCCAATGGAATCAACCCTCAAGGCGAGATCGTCGGACAATACACCCTACCGGTCAACAGCGATCCCAATGTTTCTGACGGCTCGCCGCTGTACTGCCCACCTGATCTCCCCACCACTCCGCCAAGTGCGGATCCCGCTTGCATTAAGGGTTTCTTTTACCGCCACGGCAAATTCTCGACCGTGATGTTCCCCAATCATCCCGGCGCAATTGCACAACGCATAACTCCCGATGGCGATATCTACGGCTGCCTCCACGACCACGACCTCGGCATGTCTATGTTTGGCGCTGTCTGGACTCGCTTCGACACCATCAGCCTGACCGCTAACGGCGGCGAAACCATCGATCCCATGCCCATACCCATGTCGATGAACAATGGCGCCACTCCCGGCGGCGGCCACATGATTGGTGGATTGTGGGTAGATATGGGCAATCAACAACACGGCCTCCTAGTACAGGGTGGAGTGTTTCAATCCTACGACCCAACCTCTACTACGACCTTGACCGCCATTTGGGACATGGACCCAAGCCAGCAGTTCGTGGGAACCTATCGCGTGGCCGGCGAGCCCGGCCCGAAACGCCACGGCTTCCTGCAGCTCCCCGCCACACCCGACGGCGGATTCCCTGCGCCAATTAACATTGATTTTCCGGGCGCCTTCGCCACCATCGTCTTCGGCATTAATCCCGATGGCGTAATGGTCGGCCAATACAGTCTCATCTCCGGCGGCCCTGCGCATGGGTTCGCCGCAGTACCAACGACGAACAACTGAAAAAAGCCTATAGGAAGTGATCTCCGCGTTGGCATCGACTCTGGACGGATGACGGGAAACCGGAAGTTATCCCCGAGGCTGAGCAACTGCCCCCTATTCGCCCCCAATTTATGAGACAGGACAGGTTCTAGCCTAATCCGCCAGTTCCAGCCTGCATTCCTTTAGTACCGGGCGCTTCTCTCCGCCGGGGTCCAAAAAGGTTGTTTCGTCGGAACAAATTCCACCGGCACATTTTTCACAAACGTTTTCAGCCACCGCGCACACTCTTCCATTCCCGCCTGCTCAGAAGGCACGTGTCCAATAATGATGAGCGCTTTCCTCTTCCCTTCTGTGGCCGCGTCGGCCGCATACTCCACCGTTTCCCACTCGCGCGTTTCTCCCACCAGCAGCACTTCCACGTTATCCATTTCCAACTCGTGCGTCTCGCGCACAAATCCTGTATACCCCGGGTTCAGCGCAATCTTTGTCACCTTCATCTCCGGGTTCCCCACCACGCGCATCACCGGAGTATCCAGCTTCTTCGCCACCTCCGCTGCCAGCTTTTCCAGCGTGGTTTCCGGCACCGTGTACAAATTCTGATTCTCCGGATTCTGATATTTCTCCCAACCCAGCGCGTGCGTCATCCCCGCTTGAATTCCATCCGGCATCCTCCTGTGCCAGTGGTCGTGAAGCCGCCAAATGATCAGTTTGTGTTGTTCGATGAACGCGCGTTTCTCTTTCCACACCACGTCGTTCTCATCCATCCCTTCCGGCTTGTCATCGTAGTGATTGAAGAAAGTCGGCTCGTGCGTGATGATCAGGTTCTGCCCGTTCGCCGCCGCGCGTTGCAAAACGTCCAGCGTTGCCATCATCGTCACCGCAATTCCCGTCACTGGCGTATCCGGATTCCCCGCTTTGAACGTATCCACCGTCTTGCTCATCCACGGCACGCCAATGTGTTCCTGGATCGCCGCTTCCACCTCTCGCGCCGTCGGCCGCTTTTCCTGCGCTTTTGCCCACGTCGCGCACAACGCCACCCCGATCACTCCCACGCCAGCAGCGGTGCGCGCAAACATTCCCGCCATCCATCTCATCGCATTCTCCCGTCCGCGTTCCACGATGGTCTCTTCTCTGCGAATCTCAGCGTGCTCCCCGTCTCGGCGTTATCTTTTCTCTTCCTCTTAAACGTATTCCGGATTTTCAAACGGGGACGCAATTTCACTTCGGCAATCCTTCCGTAAACGTCGGAGTGAGTGCTCTCGCTCGTCGCCCGAGCTCGCGCTCCAATTGATGCGTCCATCGAACTTCCGCCCGCATCTGGTCGAGCATCAAACCCACCATCCATACCGCCTCGTGATACTTGTGACCTACCTCGTCGTAAATCGACTGCAGAGTTTTCTTTTCTCTCGCGATTTCTTTCTGCAAAAAGTTCCGCCTGCGCTTCAATTGACTCCGGAAAACTCCCGGTCGCGCCTGCCAGGAAAGCGCCATCCACGTCAAGAAAGGCGGATGGTCTCTCTGCGTGGTCCAGCCTTCGTGTTCTAGAGCATCCGCAAGCGCTTTCCGGCCATCCTTCGTCGTTTCGAAAGTACTGCGCTCCGGCCCCCCCGCCGGCTGTTCCGTCTCCGAGGAGCGAAGAAGTCCCCGCTTCGCGAGTTTTTCCAGCGAGTAGTAAACCTGCGGCCGCGAAACATTTGCCCAATCGTGAATCTCCCGCCGCTCCAGCTCCAGAACTGCCTGGTAACCGTGCATCGGCCGCTCCGCGAGCAGACTCAACAGCACCAGGTCCGGCGTTGTCACCGCCGCCAAACGTCTCGGCCGGCCTGCGCGCCTTCTCGTTATCTCCGCGGATCTCTGCGCGCGGCGCCGGCCCCGACCCGCTCGGGGCGTCTTTGCGTTAGTCTCTCTCTTCATTTCTTTCCCGTCTTTCGCTTCTCGCTCCAGTACCACCATTGGCATTTTTCCGCCGGCAACCTCGGATTCTTCGCCTGCTCCACCGCCGCGCAAAAAGTATCCAGCACGCAGATGTCCTGGTGCTGCCGCGCCACGCGCCCGAGTTTTTCATACAGCCGCTGCGGATTTTGCCGCGCCAGTTGCGCCACGCTGCGAATCCCCAGCAACTCGAAATCTCGCAGCATCGCCGGCCCGATCGAAATCAGGTCCGCCAACTGTCGCGGTTCGATTCCGGCGCGTCGTTTTTGCATCGCGGGGCTGCCATTCATTGGAAATCTCCTTGACCTCACAACTAGTCTAATTTAGACTAGTTCAACTAGTCTAAATTAGACTAGTTTCGCGCGCAAGGAGAACATGCCCATGCGCCCTCTTGTTCTGGCCCTCGCCGCCCTGGTTTTCGTGCTTGCTTCCGCCAACTCGTCCGAGGAGATCAAATCCATGAACGTCAAGCGCATCACTGCGGTCCTGCTCGTCAAGGAAATTGAACCGGTCATCCCCTTCTGGGTCGATCGCCTGGGCTTCACGAAGACCATCGAAGTCCCCGACGGCAACAGACTTGCTTTCGTCGCATTCCAGAAAGGCGCCACCGAAGTGATGTACCAGACTTACGAAAGCGTGGAAAAAGACGCGCCCAAACAAGTTTCCGAAACCGCGCGCAAGGGCCCCAGCTATCTCTACATGGAGGTCGACAATCTCGACGCCGTCCTCGCCGCCATGAAGGACGCAAAAATCGTCATGCCCGTGCGCACGGCCTTCTACGGCATGAAGGAATTCAGCGTCCAAGACCCCGGCGGACACTTCGTCACCTTCGCGCAACCCGTTGCCCGGCCGTAGCATCAAGGTCAGTGAGTGTCCGCGTGTAGAGTCACAATCTGAAGTGTTATTGGCGGCATTCTGCGCGGCGATCTTTCACACTCAGTTCACATTGTCGTGGTAAAAACCAGATTTCTTCACCTCCAAGGAGGTGTCGAAGCCTGGATCACCTTTCCCTTCGCAGCCACACCAGGAATTCCAGAAAAATGATTTCCCAAATTCGTTGACCCAAGAGCGATTCGAACGGGTCTCTTCTCTTTGTGGCGGCGTGGGCAGGCACGCCTGCGAGACAAGCTAATCTTTCGCCGGGGCCGCAACTTCGCCGCAGCGCTGGCACAAAACCGATCCTGTCCCAATTAGGCCGAGTACTGTGGTGTCGGTACCTGTCCTCGTACCAGTTAGCGTACCAGTACAAGTAGCATGGACACGCGCGCCCTCCAGAATTTATTCTTGTTCACGTTGCGCCGAGCATCTCGTCCCGCGCATGGCTATTGAATCGATTTAAATCTAAGTCCCGAGTTCTTGCTCCAGAAAGGAATTATGTCTCAGGGAAGACCCACACTCAGCGAAGCTGTGTCCCGAGCGGTGCTTGTTTCCGCTCCCGCGGGAATCTTGGTTTTTGATTCGGCAGGCCGGATTGTTCTTGTGAACGCGCAAACCGAAGAACTTTTTGCTTATGGCTTGGATGAACTCCTGAGCCACTCTGTTGAGCGTCTCTTGCCAGAGCTGTTTCGAGAGGATCGCCTGCAACAGACTGCGGCTTCCACGGAATCTTCAGAGTGGCAGCGCGGGCCGGTGAGCTTCGAGCTGCGGGGCCTTCGCAAGGACGGCGAAGAACTTCCTCTTGAGATCAGCCTGGTTCCGCTTGATAGCCCGGATGGACCCCTGGTGTGTTGCATGATTCGAAAGATCGCCAGCCGCCAGCAGGCGAAAGAGGCGCAGCGCGAAACGGAAGAGCGCTTCCGGCTTATGGTGGAAAATAGCCACGACATTATGACCATCCGGAATGCCGACGGTAAGGTGCGCTATATGAGCCCGTCGGTGAATCGCGTTTTGGGTTATACCCAGGAGCAGTTAGTCGGCTCCATAGGCCTCGAATTGGTTCATCCCGAAGACCGCCCAGCAGTGGAAAGTAGTCTCAGCGAATTCTGGAAGAATCCTGGCGCGAGAGATTCCATCCAGTACCGCGCCAAGCACGCCAACGGCACCTGGGTTTCTCTTGAAGTTGTGGCTTACAATTTGCTCGAACATCCGGCAGTTCGCGGAGTGGTCCTAAATGGGCGCGACATCAGCCAGCGCAAGCGGGAAGACGCTGGCAAGGATCAGATGATTGCTGAGCTCCAGCAGACCATCGCCAATGTGAAGACTCTCACTGGCGTTCTAGCCATCTGCGCCTCCTGCAAAAAAATTCAAGAAGGTGACTGTTGGCGCCAAATCGAGGCCTACATCCGCGATCGCTCCCAGGTCGAATTCTCACACACCATGTGCCCTGAATGTTCCGCACTCTGGTACCCGGAACACGATCGAAACTAGGAGCTCTCGATCACTGTTTGCTCGGTGTCGGTTGTGGCGGCGGCCGCCGTTCCATTTCCGTCGGCACGGCAATCGAGCGAGCGCCATTTTTGCCCACGGCGCGGACAGCAAAGAAATGATTGTCCGTGGACACTCCTTTCAAGACCGTTTCGCCTGGTGCGGCCGCGAAATCATAAACTGTCCAACGCGGCTCCGCGGTCTCGCGCCATAGAATCTCGAACCCGGCGCGCTCGGGGTCATCCTCGCCGGCCCACGATACTTTCGCATCTGGCGTCACCGCACCTGTCAGCCTGGCCTTCGTCGGCGCCGCGGGAGCGAGCGCAAGCTGGCGGAGCACTTCGGCATTGTCGCGGACCACATTTCCCATGAATGTAAAGTTGAGATATTTTTCGAAATCCCCGTATTCAATTCCATTCTCCGTGCGCGGCGTCTGGTGCTGGTGATTGTAATCTTCCAGCGGCTCCGTGAACCGCACGGCGGGCAGTCCCGCTTTGTAAAATGGATAGTGATCCCCGCCGCGGCCATACCGGTCTTGGCGGAAAATCATTCGAATCGCGGAGCGCCCAGCGATCTCTTCAATCGCTCGCGCCAATTCGCGCGCGGGCGAGTCGCAATCTTCGATTTCTCCGTTTCCAGAAAAGACGCGTACGCGGTGCGGGCCGCCGGGTGCCGGATCCGCTCCCACGATATCGTTGTCCAGCATTGCTCCGACGGTATAGCCCTGCTCTTTCACCCAATCGAGCAAATGGTAGGCCCCAAGCAGTCCCTGCTCTTCTCCGGAAAGCGCGCCAAACAAAACGGTCGCGCGTCCGCCATGCCCGGCGGCAGCCGCTTTGCTGAGCAGGCGCGCCGACTCCAGGCTGACCGCGGTCCCTGAAGCATCGTCGTCCGCGCCGGGCGCATCCGCCTCCGGATCCATGACGTTAGAAGGCCGTGAGTCAAAGTCCCCGACGACAATGAAAATGGTTTTGGCCAGCTGGGGATCCGAGCCCGGCAGGATCCCGTAAACATTTTCCAAATGAACGGGCTTTGCGCCGGTGCGTTCCGAGGTCATCTCGAACTTGTCCACCACGACTTGCAGCTTTCCTCCAGACTCTTTCGCAATCGCATTGAATCGCGCCACAATGAAGTCTCGCCCGCAGCCAGCCCCCCGCTTCGGGTCTGTCCACGACGAAAGCGTCAGCCGCGTCCCGCAACTGACTTGTTCATGGATCAACGCTCGCATCACCTTTTCATCCACACTCTGCCGCGTGATCGCGCCCGCCGGCCGGGGCAGGATCTTCGGCTGTGGCTTCCCTTGTGCAGGCTCCGCCGGGTCCCGTGGGACTGCCTGCTGCGCCAGCGCTCCTACCGTTCCGAATGCCAGCAGCACCAACAGCGCGGCCGCTACCGATGCATTGCCAAATTTATTATCGAGTCTCGCCATCACTTGCATTCTCCAATCGGAGTCTTATTTCAATGAGGTGGGCATTCTATCGCGAAAGTGAGAATTTTTTGGAGTGCGGCAATTCACCCCGGCCCGTCGGGACCGAAATCTCTGTAACGCGACCAAGCCAATCATACCGGACTCAGTGCCTGGTTAACGCGGTGGGTCGGACAAGTGGATCGGTCAAAGGGACATGTGCGGAAATCTGACCAATCTGGCGCTATTGTCAATCCAGCCGAAACGATTATTCTGAAGTGTGAATGAAAATCCAGACACGACCCCCAAGACTCCGCATCGCAAAGGCTATCTCCGCTCCTTCGTTCGATGGTTGCTCATCGGAGTGGCGCTTCTTTGGTCTGTTGCTGTGCTGATCCTTGTGGCTGCCCGGTGGATCGACCCACCGACCACCGCGGTGCACATGGAACGCCGCCTGCAGGCATGGATTCACCACAAGCCGTATCACGAACGATACGAATTCGTTCCGCTCGGCCAAATCTCGCGCGATTTCCAGCATGCGGTCATCGCCGCGGAAGACATGCGCTTCTACCAGCACCATGGATTCGATTGGAACGCGATGCAACTCGCTGCTGATAACGATATGGAAGGCGGCCGCATGCGCGGAGGGTCCACCCTTACGCAGCAACTGATAAAAAATCTGTTCTTCGGAACCGGCCGCTCCATTCTTCGCAAGGGCGCCGAGTTCACCCTTGTCCCGGTGGCCGAGGTGGTCCTCGGCAAGCAGCGCATTCTGGAACTCTATCTCAACGAGGTGGAATGGGGCCCTGGAGTTTATGGAGCGGAGGCGGCGTGCAATTACCACTACCAAGCCTCAGCCCGGCGTATCGACCGGGAACAAGCGGCGCGACTCGCGGCAATTCTGCCGTTGCCCCTGAAGCGCCGGCCCGAGCACATGAATCGCTATAGCGGACTCATTCAAGAGCGGATGCTGCAATTGGGTTGGTAATCGCGCAGCACGTTGTTGAGAAGCTTGGAAGATTCGTAATGGTACATGTCCGGAAACGCTAACCGGAAAGCGGTCCACGATCAGAAATTGACTTGCATGCCGATACTCTGGAATCATCCCATGCGTAGTAAGGACCATCGGCTGCCTGGACGCAACGCTCTTGGCGCCAGTCGTTCTCTGGATTTCCTCTAAGGGGCCTCTCCAGCATGGTAGCGGGCATTCGCACCGTGGACCTTCGCAAGGTCTTTACCTCCGCTCCACCCGTAGCCGCCGGCACGGGCGGTTTCTCCTTTGGCCCGCCAAAGACCAAAGCCAAGGGCAAGCAGCCCAAGCCGGAAATTGTCGCGCTTGACGGAATCTCCCTCGACATTCTCCCCGGAGAAATTTTCTGTCTCCTTGGCCCTAACGGCGCCGGCAAGTCCACTACCGTCGGCGTTCTCACTACCCGCGTTCGCCCCACCAGCGGCCAGGCGTTTATCGGAGAACACGACGTCTGGCAAACGCAGGTCGCCGTCAAGCGTCTGATCGGTGTCGTAGCCCAGCGCCCCAACTTGGATTTTTCCCTCACCGCTCGCGAAATCCTCACTTTTCACGGCGCCTATTTCGGCCTCTCCTCTCAGGAACGCGCCAAGCGGGCCGCGTCCCTCCTCGAGCGTTTCAAACTCACCGATCGCGCCGACCAGATGGTCCGCGGCTTCTCCGGCGGCATGATGCAGCGCCTTTCCATCGCGCGCGCCATGATGCACGACCCGCAAGTTCTTTTTCTCGACGAACCCAGCGCTGGCCTCGACCCGCAAACCCGCTTGCTCTTGTGGGAAATCGTTCGCGAATACAATCAAAGCGGCAAAACAATTCTGTTGACCACCCACAACATGGAAGAAGCCGACGCGCTCTGCAAACGCCTCGCGATTATCGATCACGGCCGCGTCATTGCTCTGGGCACTCCGCAGGAGCTCAAAGCTTCCGTTCCCGGCGGGTACTTGTTGCGCCTGCGCTTCGGCATACATTCCCCGGAGCTACTGCAGCGTCTCCAAGGCCTGGCCGGCGTCAGGGAAGTGCGCGCTACCGACAGCAACGGCGCCGATCTCTACGCCGATCGCAGCGGTTCGCTGATTGCGGAAGTCGCCAATCTTGCCGCCAACGCCGGCGTCGAGCTCTGCGACGTGCACATCTCCGAGCCCAGCCTCGAGAATCTTTTTCTGCACCATACCGGAAGGAGCCTGCGCGAATGAACTGGAAAGCTTTTTTCGCCATGCTTGGGCGCGACGCTCACGTCGCCCGCCGCAATTTCGTGGCGCTGCTCTTTCAAACTTTCTTGCAGCCGCTGATGTTCGTCTTCATCTTCGGCCGCGTCATGGTCGGCAGCGGCTACATGCCGCCTTCCTACAAGAGCCTATTGCTTCCCGGAATCATGGCTATCTGCATGGTCGGCACTGGCATTTGGGCGGTCGCCATGCCACTGATTGCCGAGTTTCAATTTACGCGCGAAATCGAAGACCGTCTTCTCGCGCCCATGGAAATTTCCTGGCTGGCCATCGAAAAAGTCGTCGCTGGAACTTTGCAAGCGCTCGCAGCCGGCTTCATGGTGATTCCTGCAGCGTGGCTGCTGCTCCGCCCGGGCGTGGGCTTGAACATCACTCATCCGCTGCTTTTTGCGTTGGTGGCTTTGCTGGTCGCGCTTTTCTCCGCGACCGGCGGCCTCGCCCTCGGCTGCAGCATGCAGCAGACGCACATCGGCTTGATGTTCAGTCTGATCGTGGCGCCCATGATCTTCTTTGGCTGCACCTACTATCCCTGGAGCGCGCTCGAAAAATTCCCCATCCTGCAAAAGGCCGTGCTGGTGAATCCCCTGGTCTACGCCAGCGAAGGTCTCCGCGGCACCATGGTGCCGCAGTTTTCGCATCTGCCACTTCCGGCTGTCCTCGGGGGATTGGTTTTCTTCAACGTTGCGCTCCTCGCCCTGGGCCTAAACAAGTTCCACGGCAAATCCGTTACCTGAGCTCCTTGCATTTCGACTAGCACCGAAATTGTGTTAACGTTTTTTGTTTATGACCAAGCGCATAGGCGTGCTCTTAAGCGGCCGCGGCTCGAACTTTGAAGCCCTCGCGGAAAGCGTCGCGGCGGGAAGAATCCCGGGCGCGGAAATCGCTGTCGTCATCAGCAATCGCGAAGGCGCCCCAGGCATCGACCGGGCCAACGCGCGCGGAATCAAATCGAAAGTAATCCCCTCAAAAGGCCTCGAACGCGAAATCTACGACCGCCAGGTCGCCGCCGTTCTCGATGAACACAAAGTCGACCTCATTTGCCTCGCCGGATACATGCGCCTGCTCTCTCCATTTTTTGTCGCCAAATATCCAAGCCGGATCTTGAATATTCATCCCTCCCTGCTCCCGTCCTTCCCCGGCCTCGAATCGCAGCGGCAGGCGCTCGAATACGGCGTGAAGTTCGCCGGCTGCACCGTCCACTTCGTTGACGAAAACCTCGATGCCGGCCCGATTATTTTGCAGGCCGCCGTTGCCGTGCTCGACGAAGACACCGAAGCCTCGCTCTCTGAAAAAATTCTGAAAGAAGAGCACCGCATCTATTCCGAAGCTGTCAAAATCGTCCTGGAAGGAAAATTCAAAATCGCCGGCCGCCGCGTCGTAGCGGCCGCCTTCTGAGGCGGGCGCCCTTTTCAAAGACACCATGACGCAATCGAATTTTAAACCCGTCGCCGAACAGCTCGCCTACTTGAAAAAAGGCGTTGCCGAAATTATTCCTGAAGCCGAGCTGGCCGCCAAGCTAGAGGCATCCCTGAAATCCGGCAAACCCTTACGCGTATATCTCGGCGTTGATCCCACGGCCCCTGATCTTCACCTGGGCCACACGGTGGTGCTGCGCAAGCTAAAGCATTTTCAGGATCTTGGCCACACCGCGATCTTTCTGATTGGTGATTTTTCCGCCATGATTGGCGATCCCACGGGCGTTTCGGAAACGCGCCCACCGTTGACGCGTGAGCAAGTCGACGCCAATGCCAAGACTTATCTCGAACAGGTTTATAAAATCCTCGATCGCGAAAAAACGGAAGTCCGCTACAACAGCGAATGGCTCAGCAAAATGTCGGCTGAGGACGTTGTCCGGCTCTGTTCTCACTACCGCCTGGCTCGCATGCTGGAACGTGAAGACTTTAGTTCTCGATTGGAAAAGGGCCTGCCCATCTCCGTACACGAGCTTTTGTATCCGCTACTGACCGCGATTGACGCTGTAAAACTACAGTCCGATGTTGAACTGGGCGCTACCGAGCAAAAGTTCAACTTGCTGGTGCACCGCGAAATCCAGCGCGAATACGGTTTGCCCGGCCAAGCGATTCTCACCATGCCGATTCTCGTTGGCCTCGACGGCCAGCGCAAAATGTCCAAGAGCCTCGGCAACTACATCGGCATCACCGAACCACCTGGCGAAATCTTCGGCAAAATCATGTCGATTCCCGACGAATTGATGTGGTCTTACTACGAACTGGTGACCGACCGCACACCGCCGGAGATCGCCGCGTTAAAACAGGAAGTCGCCACCGGCGAGCTGCATCCCATGGACGCAAAAATGCGCCTGGCCCAGGAGGTCATCGCTGATTTCCACGGCGAAGAAGCTGCCCGCAAAGCCGCCGCAAATTTTCAGCGCGTGGTTAGGGAAAAACAGTTGCCTCAAGATATTCCTGTAGTTAGTTTAAAAGAACAGGTATGGCACCAAAATTATCTCGTGGCAGGAACGAAGTCCGTGGCACTGGGTTGGCTTATCGCCGCCTGGAAATTGGCTCCGTCGAGAGCAGAGGCAGAACGACTCATTAAGGCCGGAGCAGTTGAATTCAATGACAAACGCATCACAGACCCGGCGCACCAAATACCGTTGGCTGACTTACGCAATTCCACCCTGCGCGTCGGAAAACGCAAATTCATGAAAGCTGTCGAATAGCGCATTTTCGTTTGTCGGAGCGCAGCACGGCTGCGCACTTCCAGTCGGGAACTCGGGCCCCACTCTCAGGAAAGCGCTTCCGCGACCAATTGCATCACATGCTCCGCGACGGCTGGTGCCGCCGTCAACCCCGGAGACTCCATGCCCACTAGGTGAATGGCTTGCGGCACTTTGGGGTCGCGCGTAATCACAAAATCGACGATCCCCTTGTGGTCCGGAGCAGCAAGCTTCGGCCGCAATCCCGAATATCCGAGCTGCAGATCCTTCTCTTCGATTTCCGGCAAAAGCGTTTTCGCACTGTGCGCGAAATCCGCAATCGGCAAACGGTTCTTCTCGTAATTGTCTTTTCCTTCCACGTACGTCGCCGTCGGCCCGAGCAAAAAAGTTCCCCACAGCGTTTTCGTGAAATGCACTCCCAAACTGAGCCCGTCCGAATGCGGCAGCGGATACACGAGATTGTTGATCAGCGAGGAGCGCGGGCCGCGCACTTCGCAGTACTCGCCACGCACGGGATAAATCTTCCAGGAATGATTGCCGAGCATGGCCGCGACTTCATCGGCAAAGAGTCCGGCGGCATTGATGACGCACCGCGCCTCGATTGTTTCGTTCTGCGCATCCTCTTCGTCGCCAATGCGCAAGCCCACGCGGACGGTCTGCCCCGACGGCTCCAGCGAAGTGACCCGCGCGAACGTAACAATATTCGCTCCCTGATTCGTCGCCACCCGCGCATACGCATGAACCAGCTCTTCCGCGGAAACAATTCCAGTCGAAGGCACATCCAACGCCGCGACACCTTTGATGTGCGGCTCTCTCTTGCGAATTTCGTCCGCGCCGATCAGCCGTAGCCCTTCCACGCCGTTATCTTCACCGCGCTTTTTCAGCGCTGCCAGTTCACTTTCCTGGTGCGCATCCGTAGCCACGACAATCTTCCCGCAGTGGCGAAAGGG
>Ga0137403_10003806_pt1 | contig 17993 bp, 14 predicted proteins | sample CZOMad2_1_16fung_FD_122057 | JGI IMG/M metagenome (GOLD analysis project Ga0137403, IMG submission 122057) | Vadose zone soil fungal communities from Angelo Coast Range Reserve, California, USA - CZOMad2_1_16fungal (Hybrid Assembly) | ecosystem: Environmental > Terrestrial > Soil > Vadose zone...
GCCGCGGCTGGCGAGGTCGCGCTCGTTGACGAACACGACGTCACGGCGCCCGGCAATTCCGCGATAGCGATCATTCATGCCGTAGATCGTCGTGTTGTACTGATCATGACTTCTGATCGTCGTGAGCGTGAGAGCTTCCCGATCCGCGACGCGAGGATCCTCGTCAACCCCGGGATAGACCAGGAAATTGGCTCTCTTCGTCGGTGTCAGCCACTCGCGCTCCGATGCGGCAACATAGAGCCGAAATCCACCCGGCTTCTTGATGCGAGCGTTGAAGTCTGCGAAGTCCGGAAACACCGCCTCGATGCAGTCGCGGATCTTGCCGTAATCGGCGGTCAGTTCCGCCCAGCCGACCCGGGTGCGCGGCAATGTGGCCAGCGCCATCCCTGCGATGATGGCGGGTTCAGATTTCAGCCGCTCGGACGCGGGTTTCAGGCCCCCACGTGAGGCGTGGACCATCGACATCGAATCTTCCACGGTGACCGACTGCGGGCCGCTCGCCTGAATATCGATCTCGGTACGCCCAAGACAGGGAAGGATGAAGGATTGCTTCGCGAGCAGCAAATGCGAGCGATTGAGCTTGGTGGCGATGTGCACCGCGAGGTCGAGGTTACGCATCGCCTTGAACGTGACTTCCGGATCGGACATCGCGACGGCAAGGTTGCCCCCGAGACAGACCAGGGCCTTCGAGCGTCCATCCCGGATCGCCTCGACGGCTTCGATCGCGTTATGGCCCTTGTGCCGCGGTGGATCGAACCCGAACACGCGGGCTATTGCGTTCAGAAGCTCGTCACTCGGAACCTCGGTAATGCCTACCGTGCGGTCTCCTTGCACATTCGAGTGGCCGCGAAGCGGCGAGATGCCCGCGCCCTGGCGCCCAATATTGCCGCGAAGCATCAACAGATTGGCGATCTGCTGCACATTGCCGGTGCCGTGACGATGCTGGGTGATCCCCATGCCGTAATTGATGATGACCCGCTTCGCCTTCGCGTAGATGTTGCCGGCGAACTCGATATCTGAACGCAACAGACCCGAGGCCGCCTCGATCTCGTCCCAGGAAGTGGCGTCAAGGTCAGCCAGCAATTCATCGATTCCGGTCGTGTGCTGCGCGATGAATTCACGGTCGAGAACGCCGGGGCCGCCTTCGGCGAGGCTCTTTGCATCAAGGGCCACGACGGTCTTCATCATCCCCTTCAGCACGGCGATGTCGCCGCCGACTTTGACAAGATAATAAGTGGACGCGATCGGCGTCGAGCTCAGTGTCAGCATCTCGACCGGGTGCTGTGGCGAGGTGAACCGCTCCAGCCCGCGCTCGCGCAACGGATTGAAGACGATAATTGGCGCACCTCGCTTGGAAACTTCGCGCAGGGTCGTCAGCATGCGGGGATGATTGGTCCCGGGATTGTGGCCGATGCAGAAGAGCGCGTCGCAATGGTCGAAATCCTCGAGCGTCACGGTTCCCTTGCCGACACCAATTGACTCCGGCAGGCCGACGCTCGTCGCCTCGTGGCACATGTTCGAGCAATCGGGAAAATTGTTGGTTCCGTATTCCCGTGCGAACAACTGATAGAGGAACGCTGCCTCATTGGACGCCCGGCCCGACGTGTAAAACTCGGCCATATCGGGATGCGGCAATGCGCGGAGCGCCGTGGCTATCCTCGCCAGCGCCTCGTCCCATGAAATCGGGAGGTATCGATCGGTCGCCCGGTCGTAAGCCATCGGATGCGTGAGACGACCCTCATTCTCGAGGTCGAAATCGTTCCATTTCCAGAGTTCGTCGACCGTATGTGCGGCAAAGAACTCCGGTGTCGTCCGTTTGGCCGTCGCCTCCCATGAAACGGCTTTGGCTCCGTTCTCGCAGAACTCGAACGACGAAGTGTGCTTCGGATCGGGCCAGGCACAGCCCGGGCAATCGAATCCGTGCGGCTGGTTCATGGTGAGCAGGCCGTGCGTCTCCTTGACGACGGCCTTCTGACTACGGACGGCATCTGCGACGGCTTTGAGAGCACCCCACCCTGCGGCAGCGCCCTCGTAATCGCCGACGCCTACGACATCGTCTTTGCTCATCGAGCTCTCCATGATCGCGATGTTTTCCGATGTATCCATCAAAGATGATCTGAGAGACATCGGGAGTGAGCGCGGCCTGCTCAATTAAAAGTATTGTTAAACACCAGGAGCGCCCGCAATTGTGTCACGCACGTTGCGTCGAAATGCGACTTCATCGGGGTCAGGACAATAAACGCGTATTTAATTGAACAGGCGGAGCGAGCGGCCCACTTTCCGGCGAAGAGACATAACCGCAGAACGAGTTGCCCCATGCGTGTCCTTCTCGCTACATCGATCCTCGCGAGCATGCTGATTACAAGCAGCATGGCTGCCGAGGCCGGCCCACTCGAAACAGCTCCACCGCCTGCAGCCGCGCCGACCATCGTTCAGGTTCAGCCGCGGGCCGAAGATTTCCGTCCGCATTCTGCAGCGAACCGCGCTGAGCAAAGAAGACTTTCGAGGTTCGATGCAGGGCAGACGAAGCGGGACAAGGCGCTGGATAACAATTTGAACATCTGCCGCTGCTGATCTTTCGAAACTTCCACAACTGAGTGATTGACCGATGTCCGAAAGCTGCGCACCAGACGAGTTCATTGCAAAGCGGAGAATGCGACTGAGGGTCGCGTTGATTGCCGCGATCCTGCCAGCGCTCGTCATCTGCAACGCGGCCAACGCGCAGGTGAGCGGGATGGTCAGTCCGACGCCCACCATTGGCGCAACCTCGCCGCTGGGCATTACAACGGGCTCGACAGTTTCCCCGACCGGTATCCCTCTTGGCGCTACTGAGATCGCATCCCCCGGAGTCAGTCCAGCCCCCCTCGTAACGGGCACGGTTTCAATGTCGGGCAGCGGTGCGTCATGCTCGACCTTGGGGACTTCGCCATCGGGAATGTACGGATCCACCGCAACCTACGACGGCGGCGGAATGGCAATGGGAACTGCGGCTCCTGCGACGGCGGCGACATCGGGAATGTCGACGTCATCGGGGATGTCGGCGACGTCGGGAATGTCGACAACCTCGGGCATGTCGGGAATGTGCGGCTCGGGCTCAAGCAGCATCGCCTCTTCGTCGACTCCCTCGTCGACGTCACCGACCACGCTTGGCGGAGCCGCTCGAACCGGGATTCCGCTGGGGTCTACCGAGATAGGCAACCTTGGGATCAGTTCCGCCGCAGCAATACCGACGATAGGCGTGCTGCCGACAACGAGTTCGCTGGGGATTTCAGCGGCGCCAACGATGCCTGTTGTTGCAGCTCCGCTCGCCCCTTCATCCACGACGACGGGAAGCACTGTGCCGGGTCTGACCAGCACGACGACGAGCCCGGCGATCATTCCGGGCGGCTAGGCTTATTTTCACCTGCGAGCGAGAGGGGCCATGAAAAAGAGAGTAATCATCACCGCTGCCTTACTGGTTGCCGCAATTGCGGCCGGCGGTCTGTACTTCACGCATCCGCGCCCGCTGGAGAAGGCGACGGCCGCGCCCGCTCCGCCACCCGTCGCGCCGATCGTCGCCGGAGTGGTGGCCCAACATGACGTGCCGATCTATCTCAATGGCGTCGGCACCGTGATTGCCTACAACACCGACGTCGTGCGCGCCCAGATCCAGGGCCAAATCATCAGCATCAATTTCACCGAGGGCCAGACGGTGCATGCCGGCGACCTGCTCGCGCAGATCGATCCCCGCCCCTATCAGGCGTTGATCGACCAGTACACCGGAAACCTGGAACGCGATCAGGCACAGCTCATCAATGCCCAGGCTAATCTCACGCGCTACACCACGTTGGGAGAGAAGGGCTGGGCTACGCCGCAATTGCTCGAGACCCAAAAGGCGCAAGTCGGGCAGCTGCAGGCGGCGATCAAGGCCGACCAGGCGCTGATCGACGCCGCGAAGGTGCAACTCAGCTTCACGCGCCTGACATCGCCCATCGATGGCGTGGTCGGGATTCGTCAGATTGACGTCGGCAATATCATCAGCCCATCAACGACCAACGGCCTCGTCGTCGTCACCCAGATCAATCCGATCTCGCTGATCTTCACTCTCCCGGAGACGAATCTGCCGCAAATCCAGCAACAACAGCAAACGACAAAGACGCCGCTCGAGGTTCTCGCCTATAGCCAGGACGATACGACCCTGCTGGACCAGGGCGTGCTCGGCCTTGTCAACAACGAGATCCTGCAAACAACGGGCTCGATCCAGCTCAAGGCGAATTTTGCCAACAAGGCCCACAAGCTGTGGCCAGGCGAACTCGTCAACGCGCGACTGCTCGTCGATACGAGACACAACGGCCTCACCGTTGCTGCATCGGCCGTGCAGCAGGGTCCTAACGGGGCCTACGTCTACGTCGTCAATCCAGATAGCACGGTGGAGACCCGGCCGGTGAAGGTTGCGCAGATCAGCGGCGGCCAGTCCCTCATCGATTCTGGTCTCAAGGCCAACGAGCAGGTGGTGGTCGACGGACAATACAAGCTGCAGCCGGGCACGCGGGTCACCATGCTGCACGGCCAGGCCGCGCAGGAAGCCATCGCACAAAGCGCGCAGCAGGCGCCAATCCCATGAACATATCCGCGCCGTTCATCCATCGGCCGATTGCCACCGCCCTGCTGATGGTCGGATTGCTAGTCGGCGGACTGGTCAGCTATCCGCTCCTGCCGGTGGCGGCCTTGCCGAATGTCAATTACCCGACCCTTCAGATCACGGCCCAGTTGCCCGGCGCCGATCCGCAGACCATGGCGTCTTCGGTGGCGACGCCCCTCGAATTGCAGTTCGGCGAGATCCCGGGCCTCACCCAGATGACGTCGGCGAGCGCGCTCGGCTACACCCAGATCACCCTCCAGTTTGATTTGAACCGCCAAATCGATGGAACGGTGAGCGACACGCTGTCGGCGATCAATGCTGCGACCCCGTATCTGCCGGTGGGCATGCCTTATCCGCCGACGATCCGGAAAGTCAATCCGGCTGACACCCCGATCCTGGTACTCGGCCTGACCTCGGATACGCTGCCGCTGACCACGGTTGACGCCTATGCAGAAAATATTCTGCTGCAAAAGATATCGCAGATCTCCGGCGTCGGTCTCGTGGGCATCGGCGGCCAGCAGAAGCCAGCCATTCGCGTGCAACTCGATCCGGAAGCTCTGGCGGCCCGCGGCATCAATCTTGAAGACGTGCGGACCGCGCTTGGCCAGGCGAATGTCGATCTGGCGAAAGGCACGCTCAACAGCCCGCGCCAGACCTATACGCTCAACACCAACGATCAACTGCTGAAGGCCGACGATTACGCCAACCTGGTGATCGCCTACCGCAACGGATCGCCAGTGCGCATACGCGATGTCGGCCGAGCCATCAGTGCGCCGGAGAATGATTTGATCGCGGGCTGGTTCAACCAGAAACGGGCGGTGATCCTGGCGATCCAGCGCCAGCCCGGCGCCAACGTCATCAGTACCGTGAACCGGATAAAGGCGATGATGCCGGTACTTCAGGCCTCGATCCCGCCTGCGGTCAAGGTCAATATCATCTCCGACCGCACCGAGACGATCCGCGCCTCGGTCAGCGACGTGCAGTTCACGTTGATGCTAACGATCGCGCTGGTGGTGATGGTGATCTTCATCTTCCTGCGCAATTTCTGGGCTACCGTTATTCCGGCCGTCACCGTCCCACTGTCGCTGATCGGTACCTTCGCGGTACTCTACGAGCTTGGCTACAGTCTCGACAATCTCTCGCTGATGGCTTTGTCGATCTCGGTCGGCTTCGTGGTCGACGACGCCGTCGTCGTGATCGAGAACATCGTTCGGCACATGGAGGAAGGTGCCTCGCCGTTCGAAGCGTCGCTGAAAGGTGCCGGTGAGATCGGCTTCACCATTGTGTCGATTACGCTATCGCTGATCGCCGTGTTCATTCCGTTGTTTCTGATGGGCGGATATGTCGGACTATTGCTCCGCGAATTTGCCATTACCGTCAGCGTTTCCCTGGTGCTGTCGCTGGTGATTTCGCTGACGCTCACCCCGATGATGTGCTCGCGCCTGCTCAAGCCGGAGAGCAAGGAGCATGGATGGATCTACCGGTTGTCCGAACGCGGCTTTGATGGGCTGCTCAATTTCTATGAGGCCGGCCTCAAGATCGTGCTGCGGCACCGCTTCATTACATTGATGACGATGCTCGGCACCATTGCGCTGACCGGATATCTCTACATGGTGATCCCCAAGGGCTTCTTTCCGGAACAGGACACCGGACTGATCATCGGCCTCTCCGAGGCGGCGCAGGACATCTCCTTTCAGGCCATGGCCGAGCGCCAGCAAGCCCTGCTCAACGCTCTGATGCGGGACCCGGCGGTCGCTTCGGTCGGCGCCGCCGTCGGCGCCGGTGGCGGCAATACAACGGTCAACGATGGCCGCGTTTACATCGCGCTGAAGCCGAAGAGCCAGCGCGGCAGCATGAACGAAGTGCTTGCACGATTGCGGACTAACCTCGCCAAGATCCAGGGGATCACGCTCTATATGCAGGCCGCGCAGGACATCACCATCGGCGGGCGCGTGGCGAAGACGATGTATCAGTACACTCTCAACGACGCCGATCCCGGCGAGCTCAATCATTGGGCAGGGCTGTTCCTCGACAAAATCAAGGGCATCCCCGGCATCACCGACGTCGCTACCGATCAGCTCAATGCGGGGCCGCTCCTCGACATCACGATCAAGCGAGAGGTCGCGTCGACCTACGGCATCTTGCCCTACACGATCGACAACACGCTCGACGACGCCTTTGGCCAGCGGATCGTCTCGACCATGTACACGACCTTGAACCAGTATCATGTTGTCATGGAGGTTGACCCCAAGTTCCAGTACTCACCCGAGGCGCTCAACGGCATCTATGTCAAATCGTCGAGTGGCCAGCAGGTGCCGTTAACGACACTGGTCGATTCGGTGGTGAAAGTCGCGCCGCTGGTGGTCAACCATCAGGGCCAGTTTCCTTCGGTGACGATCTCCTTCAACCTACTGCCGGGCACCGCGATTGGACAGGCCGTCACCGCCATCCAACAGATCGAGAAGCAGCTCGGCAAGCCGCTCTCGCTTCAGACCAGCTTCCAAGGCAACGCCCAGGCGTTCGGCGACGCGCTGTCGAGCACGTCAATTCTCGTCATCGCTGCGCTCTTCGTCATCTACCTCATCCTCGGCGTTCTCTACGAAAGCCTCATTCACCCGATCACCATCATCTCCACGCTGCCCTCTGCCGGATTGGGCGCGTTGCTGCTGCTGATGGCGGTTCACTACGATCTCAGCGTGATCGCGATCGTAGGCATCATACTGCTCATTGGTATCGTTAAGAAGAACGGCATCATGCTGGTCGACTTTGCCCAGCATGTCGAGCATGAGCAGGGCTTGACGGCCGAACAATCCATTTATCAAGCCTGCATCATGCGCTTCAGGCCAATCCTGATGACCACCATGGCGGCGCTGCTTGGCGGTGTTCCGATGATGCTCGGCACCGGCGTTGGATCGGAGATTCGCCAGCCGCTGGGCTACGCCATCGTCGGCGGTCTCGCCGTGTCGCAGGTGCTCACGCTTTATACGACTCCGGTCGTCTATATCTATCTCGATCGCCTTCAGACCTGGCTGTTCGGTGAACAGAAGCGGGCGGTACCCAATCACGCAAGGCCCGCGCCCGCCGAATGAGCTGCGCGAGGGCCGGATCAGAATCTCGCTGTGCGCGTCGGTCAGCCGCTATTCGCTTTGAGGCCTGTCATGCCCTCCACAGCCGAGGTTAAATCGACGAAGAGACTAATGCGCGGCGGAATCAAACATCAGAAAGAAAATAAGTCATGCGTGCAATACGGTTCAAGACCTTCGGCGATCCCTCGGTTCTTGAAGTGGCGGAGATAGCGATTCCGGCCATCGGCGAGACGACGGCGTTGGTACGGACCATGGCGGCCTCGATCAATCCAAGCGACGTCAAGAATGTCGCTGGGGCCATGAAGCAGACGACGCTGCCGCGCACCCCCGGCCGTGATTTCGCCGGCGTGGTCGAGGCGGGGCCGGCCGAGTGGATCGGGGCTCTGGTCTGGGGCACCGGCGGGGATACCGGCTTTACTCGCGACGGCACCCACGCGGAGATGATCGCCGTGCCGGTGGCGAGTCTGCGCAGGAAGCCCGACACCCTCAGCTTCGACCAGGCGGCGTCGGTCGGGGTTAACTACATGGCCGCCTGGCGCGGCCTCAAAGCGGCAGGGCTCAGCGCCGGTGAGACAGTTCTGCTGATTGGAGCCGTGGGTGGTGTTGGTGGCGCCGCGGCGCAGATTGCCCGGCGTATCGGCGCCCGCGTGATAGGTGCCGACCTGCATGCGCCGCATCCGGACGCACCGATCCTTGGTATCGCCGATAAACTGATCGTGGGCGCAGAGGATCTGCCGGCCGAAGTGCGTGCGACGACCGACGGCAAGGGAGCCGATGTTGTATTCGATCTCGTCGGCGGCGTCATGTTCCGAAACGCCGTCGACAGCTTGGCGGTACGCGGTCGGCTGGTCGAGATCGCCGCAACTGGCCGGCGCGAGGTGAGCTTCGACCTCGCCGATTTCTATCACAACGAAAGCCGCCTCTACGGTGTGGACACGCTGAAATACGACCTCACGGCCTCGGCCGCAGTGCTGGAGGCGCTGACGCCGAGATTTGAGGCTGGAGACTACCGCGCCGCGCCGATTTCGGAAACCTTCGGCCTTGGCGACGCGCAGAAGGCTTTTCGCAACGTCGCTGCCGGCTCTGCTGGTCGGGTCGTATTGCAGCCGCAGCAATAGGAAGGCGGTGATGACTGGGTATCTCGTATCCCTATTCATGGGACTGGTGGTGGGCGCGGCCTATGGCCTCGTCAATGTCCGCTCTCCGGCGCCGCCAATGATCGCCCTCGTCGGACTGCTCGGAATGGTGCTAGGGCAGCAAGCGATCGACATGGCCAAGCGCCGTTTCGTGCCATCGGCTCAGGCCTCCATCCAGCGCTCCTTGGAGCAATGACACCATTTAAACGATCGAATTGAAAAAGCCGGCACCATTTCCCTTGTTCCGGAGAATGTCGGCTCAATCGGAAGTGAACTCTATAAACTCCAATTTAGTCGCCCTCTTATCAGGCGCTGCTTAACTCCCCGGTTGAAATATCCAAATTGATTGGGGACACCATGAGCTCTCCTGCTGCAATCCACATCGTCAGCCCACCTGAATTCGACCTCGGAACCGCGCAGACGCCGGGCTCCGAACGTCGCGAGGCTATCGCACCGGCGCTGGGCATTGCTTCTGCCATCTGGGGCGGCTTGTTCGAGGTCGAACCGGGAGCGCGGACCGGAATTCACCATCATGGAGAGCAGGAGACGATCGCCTATGTGCTCTCCGGCGTCTGCGAGATTCGCTGGGGTGCAAGAGGTGAATTCGTAGCGCACGCGAAGGCCGGCGACTTCATTCATGTTCCTGCTTTCCTGCTCCACATGGAAATCAATTCCTCGAAACTGGAGCCGTTTCGATGGGTTGTCGTGCGCAGCACCGCGACGCCCATTGTGGTCAACGTCCCAAACGACAGGTGGCCGTAAGCCTCGATGTCGTCCCCGTCGGCAGGACGACGGCAGGCCGTAAGCCTGGGTTTCCTGCCGATTATGCAAGCATGGAGCCATCATGGCCGAACAAGACCCCCACATCGCGCCAGATGAACAGCCTACGTTTGAGGTTACTCGCCGCACGGTGATCGAGACCGGCACCACTGCGCTGCTGTTGACCGCGCTGCCGCGGGCGGCCTTTGCCGCCAGCACGGTCGATGACGACGCGACGCTCCCCGCTGCCGCATCGGTCGAGCTGCGGATCAACGGCCATCTCCATTCCCTGACGCTGGATTCCCGCACGACATTGCTCGATGCTCTGCGGGAACACCTCGCCCTGACTGGCTCGAAGAAGGGCTGCGATCACGGCCAATGCGGCGCTTGCACCGTGCTGATCGAAGGTCGCCGCATCAATTCCTGCCTGACGCTTGCAGTGATGCATGACGGCCAGTCTGTCACGACAGTCGAGGGACTGGCGCTAGGCGATGATCTGCACCCGGTTCAGGCGGCGTTCGTCGAGCACGACGGCTTTCAGTGCGGTTACTGCACCTCCGGCCAGATCTGCTCCGCCATCGGAATGCTGGCCGAGAGCCAACTAGGCATGCCGAGCTACGTAACCGAGGACCTCGCGCAGGTGGCTGTTGAACTCACCGATGCGGAAATTCGAGAGAGGATGAGCGGAAACATCTGCCGCTGCGCCGCCTACCCCAACATCGTGGCCGCCATCAAACAGGCCGGGGGAATACCGACATGAAAGCCTTCACCTATCAGCGCGCAGAAACGGCGGAGCATGCCGCCGCCGCTGTCGTCGGGCCCGGCGCAAAGATCATTGCCGGCGGCACCAACCTGCTCGATTTGATGAAATTGCAGGTCGAGACGCCTTCAAAGCTGGTCGATATCAACCGCCTGTCGCTCGACAAGATCGAAGACACCGCCGGCGGCGGCTTGCGCATCGGAACGCTGGTTCGCAATAGCGATCTCGCTGCCGACCAGCGCGTGCGGCGACGTTATGGCGTCCTCAGCCGTGCGCTGCTGGCCGGCGCCAGCGCGCAGTTGCGCAACAAGGCCACGACCGGCGGCAATTTGCTCCAGCGAACCCGCTGCTATTATTTCTACGACGTCACAAAACCCTGCAACAAGCGTAGTCCGGGCTCCGGCTGCGCGGCGCTTGCCGGCTTCAACCGCATTCACGCGATCCTGGGCGCCAGCGAGCACTGCATCGCGACGCATCCATCGGATATGGCGGTCGCGATGCGGGCGCTCGATGCCAAGGTCGAGACGGTCGACGGCGAGGGCCTCATCAGAATCATTCCGATCGAGGAGCTCCATCGCCTACCCGGCAAAACTCCAGAGATCGAGACGTCACTCAAGCCAGGCGAAATCATCACCTCGGTGACGTTGCCACCGCCTCCTCCGGGCGTGCAGGTCTACCGCAAGGTCCGGGATCGGGCCTCCTACGCCTTCGCGCTGGTCTCAGTCGCCGCGATCGTCGATAGCATGCATGGAAAGATTCGCTCGGCTCGTCTCGCGTTCGGCGGACTGGCGCCCAAGCCCTGGCGATCGCCGCGGGCTGAGCAAGTCTTGGCCGGCGCCTCTGCGAATACAACCACCTTCAATGCAGCGGCAGACGCTGTTCTTGAGAGCGCACGGGGATTCGGCGGCAATGATTTCAAGATCCCGCTGACGCGGCGCACCCTGCACAGCGTGCTGACAGAGATGACCCGGGCCTGAGAGACGAACACATGGAAATGGACTCACCAGTCGGCCCAAATGCACTCGATGCCCAAGGCGTCGTTGGCAAGCCGATCGATCGCGTGGACGCCCGCTTGAAGGTCACCGGCGGGGCGCACTACGCCTATGAGATGCAGCAGAACAACGTGCTCTATGGCTTTGTGGTCGAAGCTTCGATCGGAAAGGGAACGATCCGATCGATCGACACCCGTTCCGCGGAGAAGGCGCCGGGCGTCGTGCTGGTTCTCACCCATCACAACGCGCCGGCGCAGGGCACCGGCAACCATCGTGAAGCGCAGCCGGTGCTCACCGGAGCGCAAGTAAACTACTACGGCCAGCCAGTCGCTTTCGTGGTCGCCGAGAGCTTCGAAGAGGCCAGGGCGGCCGCTTATCTCGTCGACGTCAAGTACGATCGGGCCGCCGGAAAATACGCGCTGCGCACCAACCTCAGCGAAGCGCGCGTTCCGCGGCCCAGCGATGGCCAGCCGGCCGACAGCGCAGTAGGCGATTTCGCCCGCGCGTTCGCCAACGCTCCGGTGCAGCTCGATGTGACCTATACCACCCCGCTGCAAAGCCACGCGATGATGGAACCGCATGCCACGCTCGCGATGTGGGACGGCGACAAATTGATCCTGCACACCGCCAACCAGATGCTCAACCAGGGTCAGCAGGTCATCGCGAAAACCCTGAAAATCCCGGCCGAGAATATCCGGCTGATCAGCCCGTTCATCGGGGGCGGCTTCGGCGGCAAACTCTGGGTCAACGCCGATGCCATCCTGGCGACGATCGCCGCGCGGCAGCTCAAGCGGCCGGTGAAGGTTGCGCTGACGCGCCAGCAGATCTTTCACGTCACGACGCACCGCTCCGACACTATCCAGCGGCTTCGCCTGGGCACTGACCGCGACGGGCGCATTCTTGCGATCGGCCATGATGTGTTTTCCGGCAACCTGCCGAGCGAGCAGACCTATGAGGGCGCCGCTCTCCAGACCCGCACCCTCTATGCCGGACCCAATCGGCTGACGCGGCATCGTCTCGCGCCACTGGACATTCCGGTCGCCTCCTCGATGCGTGCCCCCGGCGAATCCGTCGGGCTGATGGCACTCGAATGCGCGATGGACGAACTCGCCGTAAAGCTCAACCTCGACCCGATCGAGCTGCGAGTACGCAACGAGCCGAGCGAAGACCCGGAAAAGTATATACCCTTTTCGAGCCGTCACTTGATCGCCTGCATGCAGGAAGGTGCGCGCCGCTTTGGGTGGGACAAGCGCAATCCGAAGCCGGGCCAGGTGCGCGACGAGCGTTGGCTGGTGGGGACAGGCATGGCCGCAGCCACGCGTGGCAACCCGCTGCTGCTCTCCAAGGCCAATGTCCGATTGGACCCTGACGGTACCGCCACGGTGCGAATGGCGATGACCGACATTGGCACCGGGACTTATACGATCCTTGCGCAGATCGCCGCCGAGATGCTCGGCTTGCCGATGGAACGCGTCCGGGTCGAACTCGGCGATACCAGCTTTCCGCAGGCTGCGGGTTCGGGTGGGTCGTGGGGCGCCGGCAGCTCTGGCTCGGCTCTGTTCGAGGCATGCAATGCATTGCGTGAGAAGCTCGCACGGATCGCAGGCATGGATCCGACAACCGCGCGATTTGGCGATGGCAATATCGCATCGGGAGAAAAATCCATGCGTCTGACGGAGCTTGTTGGCACCGGCCTCGACGCAGACGGCGAAATCCGGCCGGGCCGCAACAATAAGGATTTCTCGCAACAATCCTACGGCGCGCATTTCGCCGAGGTCGGCGTCGACATGGATACCGGCGAGGTACGAGTGCGGCGCATGCTCGGCGTATTCACCGCCGGCCGTGTCCTGAACGCCAAGACGGCGCGGTCTCAGGCGATCGGCGGAATGGTATTCGGGGTCGGAGCCGCGCTGCACGAAGGCATCACGCTCGATCCCCGCTTCGGATATTTCGTCAATCGGGATCTCGCCGAATACCTGGTGCCGGTGCACGCCGATATTCCGGCCATCGACGCCGTCTTTCTTGCCGAGCTGGACGACAGATCCAACCCGCTGAAGAGCAAGGGCATCGGTGAACTCGGAATCTGCGGCGCTGGCGCCTCGATCAGCAATGCGGTCTACAACGCGTGCGGCATCCGGATTCGGGATTATCCAATCACGCTCGACAAGCTCCTTTCCGGGCTTCCGGTGCGCGCATGATCGAAGCAGTAGGCAGCCGGCGCCGCCCGATTGTCGTTGCCGCGATCGCGATTGCCGCCGCCGTCGCGATCAGCCTCGCCGCCTCGCACAGCGTGGCCGCGGGGCCGGACGCAGTTCCCTCGTCTCATACCGAATACCTACCAAGCATCAGCGACCTCATGATCGCGACGATTCAACCCCGGCACGAGCGGCTCTGGCGCGCGGAGCAGGATGGAGACTGGGAATTTGCGGCCTACGAGCTTGGAAATCTCGGCGGCGCATTCAAGCGAGTCGGCCAGGCCCACCCAACTGAATACGACATCTCCTTCCCCGACATGATCGCCTCCGTCACGGAACAGCCCTTCAAGGAGCTCAACAGCGCGATCCAATCCAAAGACAGCGCGGCGTTCGCCAGGGCCTATGCCGACCTGACCGACGCATGCAATTCATGCCACCAGGCTCTCAACCACGGCGTCGTCCAAATCCGTGTACCGAACCGAGCGTCTGCGTCGGATCTAAATGCCAACCGCACCCGGCGGAATTGACGCACCGCGATCACCTGCCCCATCCGCAATAGTCTGAACGTTAATTTAATGGCTCACGACAATCGTGAGCCTATCTCTCCCTAAGTTGATGTTGGATAGGAGAGGATGATGTTTTCGAGACGAGATGTTCTGGTCGTGTCCGCTGCGGGCGCCGTCACTGCAAGCGCGGCCAAGGCTGCCTCTTTTGGCAATCCGGATCTGCCGCCGCAAGGCGCCATCAACGCCAAGGGTCCGGGAAATCTCAGGGATCCCGGCCCGCAAAGCGAGGCCCTCGCCAAGCAGTTTCCGTCGGCGCAGTTTCCGCCGCCAACCGATGTCGGTGGCATGCCGATGGACTGGGCCTCATTCAACAACGCGCCGAAGCGCGTGCAGAACGGCGGCTGGGCCCGCCAGGTGACGCAGGAAGATTTCGCTATCTCCGATACGATCACGGGCGTCAACATGCGGCTGACGGCCGGGGGCATCAGGGAATTGCACTGGCACCAGGCCGCCGAGTGGGCGATCATGACGTACGGCAGTTGCCGCGTGACGGTTCTCGACGCGGAGGGCCGGCCCTATGTCGCCGACGTCAATGAGGGCGACCTCTGGTATTTCCCGGCAGGCCAGCCGCATTCGTTGCAGGGGCTTGGACCAGACGGTTGCGAATTCGTGATCTGCTTTGACGACGGCGACGCCAGCGAGTTCAACACGCTGCTGGTGACGGACTGGTTTGCCCATACGCCTCCGGAGGTGCTCGCCAAGAATTTTGGCGTTCCGGCCGAAGCGTTCGCCAAGATACCGCTACAGAATCTCTGGATCTTCCAGGGGAAGCTGCCTGGCGACCTGGCATCCGACCGCGCCGCAGTCGGCAAAACCGGCGGCGTTCCGCCCCATCCCTTTATCTTTCGGCTCGGATCATCAGCGCCGGCGAAGGAATCGAAAAGCGGTGTGTTGCGGGTTGCCGACAGCCGCAACTTCAATGTCTCTACAACGATTGCCGCCGCACTGGTAACAGTTCGCCCCGGCGGTGTCCGCGAGATGCACTGGCATCCGAACGCGGACGAATGGCAGTACTATATCAAAGGCAAAGGACGCATGACGGTGTTCAATACCGGCCCGAATGCGATGACAATGGACTTCAATGCCGGAGACATCGGCTACGTCAAGAAAAATCTCGGCCATTACGTCGAGAATACCGGCGACACGGACCTGCAGTTCATCGGGGTGTTCAGGGCGTCGCGCTACGAAGAGATTTCTCTCTCCAACTGGTTGACGCATACGCCTCCCGCATTGGTCGCCCAGCATCTCAACGTGGACGAAGCCACTATTGCAGAATGGCCCGATAATGCCCCAGGCGTCATGCCCAAAGCCTAGGTCGCGGAATCAAGCCAGATGGACGCGCTCGAGAACGTCAGGATTGGCATGGCCGCGGAGGAGATCGTGGTCGTGACCTCCGAGATGACGGTCGGTCATTTCGTGGCGCACATGCCGCAGGTCTACGCGACGCCAATGATGATCCTGCATATGGAAATGGCATCGGGCGCCGCCATTGCTTCGCATCTCCCTGCGGGCTTTGTCAGCGTCGGTATGGATGTGAAAGTCCGTCACCTCGCGGCGACGCCAGTGGGCCGCGCCGTCCAGGCCACTTCGCGCGTCACCCAGATCGATTCAAAAAGCGTGGTGTTCGAGGTCGAGGCCTGGGACGGTGACCGAAAAATTGGTGATGGCACCCATCGCCGCGGCATCGTCAATTTGCTGCAGTTCGAGAAGCGGTTTGGAGTAAGGCCGCTCACCATGTGTTTCGACTGATTCGGTCCGAACTTGCCCCCCGGCCGGATTCACACTGATTGCGTTACGAAACCTGCTTCGCAATTCGGCACTTCGCAATTCGACACTGGAAATATGACGACGACGAAGCCTGCGACCGCATCCCTGCAGGCATACACAGCTCATGGTATGGCTTACTCAATGGTGTCCGTATTCGGACGCCGACCTCACCTTGCCCCTGAAGACGCTGTAGCTGATGACCGTGTAAACCAGCATAAGTGGATAGACGATCACACCGCACCCCCAAAACATGAACGCAAGGCTGGAGTGCGGCGCGGCGGCTTCGCCGATGGTGATGACGGAGGGGATCATGTAGGGCCAGAACGACAGCGCCAGGGTGCCGAACGCCGATATGAAGATCAGTGACACCATGTAGAACGGCCAATGATCGTTGTGGCGCAGGATGCTGAGCGCGAGCACCGCCGCGGCGACCGCGCCGATCGCCGGAAATACGAATAGATAGGGCCGATCGATCCAACGATGCAGGATCGGAAGGTTTTCGGCCAACGCGTAAGCGAAGACAACAACAAGGAATGCCAGAACGCTGACCGCGAGGACAGGGATCTGGCGATGCGCCACTTCCCGAATCTCGGCCTCGCATTTCTTCGCAAGCCAACAGGCGCCGAGAAGTGCGTAGCCGAGACAGAGTCCAACGCCGCAAAGAACCGCAAACGGCGTGAGCCAGCCGACCTCACCGCCGGAATATTGACCGTTGGTGAATGGAAGTCCTTCCACCAGGGCGCCAACAGTCATCCCCTGTATGAAGGTCGCGATCAGGGAACCTCCGGCAAAGCTCAAATCCCAGATCCAGCGCGCCCGCTGCGTCTTGTATCGAAACTCGAATGCCACGCCCCGCAAGATTAGGCCCAACAGCATGACGATGAGAGGAAGATAGAATGCTGACAGCAAGGTTGCATAGACTAGCGGAAATGCTCCCCACAAAATAACCGCGGTGACCACCAGCCAGGTTTCATTGCCGTCCCAGATCGGCGCTACCGCGCTTAGCATCGCGCCACGCCTGATCTCTCCGTTTGCAAGACTGAATAGCAGGCCGACGCCAAGATCGACGCCGTCAAGAAGTACATAAAGCAGAATGCTGATGGCCAGAAGCGACACCCAGAACATGACCATGGCTATTCTCCGGCAGCGAGGTGGCTGGGGTTTTCAATGAGCATTTCGTCGGCCAGTGACATCGGCCGGTTCGGAACCACAAGATGTGGAGTTGCGAACGGCTTCCGCACCGGTCCGGTGCGGATCATCCGATAGATGTAAAACGTACCGAACAGGAAGATGAAGGAGTAGACAGTACAAAAGATCACCAGCGAGATCGTCGCCTGCCGCGTGGTCAGGAAGGGCGTCATGGCATCCGCGGTTCGCAACACACCAAAGACCACCCAGGGCTGACGCCCGACCTCCGCGGTGAACCAGCCGGTGATGATGGCAATGAAGGGCAGCGGGAAGCTGAGGAACGTCAGCCAGAGCAGCGGGCGATTGTAGGCCAGGCGATGCCTGTAACTCAGATAGCTGCCGAGCCAGGCGAGCCCCAGCATCACCAGACCACATCCCACCATGATGCGGAAGGCGAAGAAGGGGATGAGCACCGGCGGCCAGTTCTCCGGAGGGATACTGTTAAGGCCTGTCTCAGCGGCGGTGAGACTGTCGGAATCGATCAGGCTGCCGAAGGGAGGTGGCAACCTGATCGTGAAAAGGTTGCGCCGATGCTCGACGTCTGGCCAGGCGAACAGCACTTCTGATCCCGGCTTCTCATCGTTCCACCGGCCCTCGATGGCGGCCATCTTGGAAGGCTGATAGGTGTTGACGTATTCCCCATTCAGATGCCCGAACAACAGCTGGATCGGCATCAGCACCGCGGCGAGACCGAGGCCCATGCGCAGCATGATACGCGCCTCCGCGTGATATACTTTTCGAAGCATGTACCACGCGCCAGTCGCGGCGACGCAGAAGGCGCCGGTCAAATAGGCGGCGAGCACCATGTGGGGAAATCGCGACCACACCACCGAGTTGAAGATTATCTTGCTCCAGTCGTTGGGAACGAAGGCGCCATTTTCCAGGACATAACCCGTCGGCACCTGCATCCAGCTGTTGTTGAC
>Ga0137403_10003807_pt1 | contig 17990 bp, 12 predicted proteins | sample CZOMad2_1_16fung_FD_122057 | JGI IMG/M metagenome (GOLD analysis project Ga0137403, IMG submission 122057) | Vadose zone soil fungal communities from Angelo Coast Range Reserve, California, USA - CZOMad2_1_16fungal (Hybrid Assembly) | ecosystem: Environmental > Terrestrial > Soil > Vadose zone...
GGCGTGTTGTTGCCGGTCATGTCCCAGTTGCCCTCTTCGGTGTAAAACTTCAGCGCAAAGCCTCGCGGATCGCGTTCCGTATCCGCGGAACCTTTCTCGCCGCCTACTGTGGAGAAACGAATAAACGTCGGCGTCTTCTTGCCGACCGTGTTAAACAGTTTCGCCGTCGTGTACTTGGTGATCTCTTTGCTCGTACACACGAAATATCCGTGCGCGCCCGAACCCTTCGCGTGCACTACGCGCTCCGGAATGCGTTCCCGGTTGAAATGCGCCATTTTTTCAAACAGCAGGTAATCTTCAAAAACGATTGGACCGCGCGGTCCCACTGTCAGCGAATTCTGGTTGTCGCCCACCGGACGCCCCGCGTCCGTTGTCATTGTGTGTTTCTTTTCTTCTGCCATCTTTCCTCCCGGCTTTCCCAATAGTCCGCGCGAACCTCAAACGTACGCGCGACACCAATGCTAGTGTTTGCCGACCCATTGTTCCAATATCTAGTTCGGATACAATGGATAGGCGTAGCCTATACGCGATTGCGTTCGTTGGCCTGAAACTCCGCCGCCGCAACGCGCGCAGCGGTGAAGGGGAGCACCGGCCTGTACAGTGATCCAGATGCCGGCCAGACGCAACCCGGGAATCATTGATAGAAACTTAGAATTGCCTCCATGGAACTTCATCAACTCCGCTACTTCTGCGCTGTCGCCGAAACCGGCAGTTTCTCCCGCGCCGCCGAACACTCTCACGTGTCGCAACCCTCGCTCTCCCAACAAATCCTTAAGCTCGAAGCCGAGCTCGGTGCGCGCCTCTTCGATCGTCTCGGGCGTTCCGTCCGCCTTACCGAAGTCGGCAAAACGTTTCTTCCTCGGGCACGCGCAGTTCTTCGCGAACTCGAAGCCGCTCGCGGCGATGTCGTCGAAAGCAAGGATTCCATCTCTGGCCAGGTCGCTGTAGGAGCCATTCCCACTGTCGCTCCCTACTTTCTCCCGTCGGTTCTCGCGTCGTTTTCCAGGCGCTTCTCCGAATCCGCCGTCACGGTGATCGAAGAAATTACTCCCGTTCTTCTCGAACGCCTCCGAGCCGGCAGTATCGACATAGCTATACTCGCCTTGCCCGTTCGTGGACACGAATTCGACGTGCTGCCTCTCCTCACGGAACCACTGTTCGCCGCTCTTCCCAAAAAACACATTCTCGCGCGACGCACCGCCATTGCCCTCCGTGACTTACGCAAGGAGCCTTTCCTGCTGCTCCGCGATGGACACTGCTTCCGCGAAAACGCCTTGGCTGCGTGCGATCGTGCGCGCGTCTCCCCCCAGGTTGTTTTCGAAAGTGGACAATTCTCCAGTTTGCTTGGACTTGTCGGAGCCGGTATGGGTGTCTCATTGGTCCCGGAGATGGCTGTCGACCGCCGCTCGCCAGTCCGCTTTGTCCGCATTTCCGATCCCGGCGCGACTCGAACCATAGGGGCGCTCACGCTTCGCGGCCGGTCGCTCTCTCGCGCGCATCACGCTTTTCTCTCGAGCCTCCACCAAACTGGCTAGTTCATTTGTTTTCTTGGGATTCTGTCTCGGCTAGGGTTGTCGCGAGAGTGACATACTCGAATCGCTTTCCCGGCCAATTCGCGATAGCTTACCTTCATGTCGGACCATTCCATTATTTATCGTGACATCGCGATGGTCTTTGCTGGCGCATTTATCTGTGGCTTGCTGGCCTGGCGTCTCCGTCAACCTATTCTGCTTGGCTATGTCCTCGCGGGTCTCATTCTCAGTCCGCTCACCCCTGGTCCCCACGTACACGACGTTGGTATTTTCGAAACGATGGCCGAAATCGGCGTCATCCTTCTCATGTTTTCCGTCGGCATCGAATTCTCGATTCCAGAATTGCTCAAGGTGAAGTGGGTCGCGCTCCTCGGCGCGCCGCTGGGCATTTTGCTCTCTGTCGGTATCGGTGCCGGAGTCGGCTTGCTTTTCGGCTGGCCGATGCTTCAGGGCATCGCCGTCGGCTGCATCATTTCTGTCGCCAGTACCATGGTCATGATGCGGCTGCTGCTGGATCGCGGGGAACTTTCCTCAGAATCCGGTCGCGTCATGATTACGCTGACCCTCGTGGAAGATCTTGCCGTCGTAATCCTCACGATTCTACTTCCGAGCCTCAACTCCCCTGACGGTGGCTACGCCCAAGTTCTCTGGAAAATCGGACGCGCGCTCTTGCTGCTGATTCCCATTCTTGTCGCGGGCTGGAAAATCATCCCGCGCGTGCTTTCCCGCGTCGAGCGCTTCTACAATGACGAAATTTCGCTACTCCTGGCGCTCACCATTTGTCTCGTCGTCGCCGCCATTACCGAGCTCGTAGGTCTCTCCCTGGCTCTGGGAGCATTTCTCGCCGGTCTGCTTCTTGGAAACTCCGACTTCGTTCACAAACTCGACAAGCAAACTTTGCCGCTGCGCGACGCCTTCGTCGCTCTGTTTTTCGTCACCATTGGATTGCTCATCGACCCGACGACCTGGCTGTCTTCCTGGCATTTGGTGGTAATCCTCATTGCCATGATTATCGCCGGCAAGTTCGCCATCTGGAGCGGCATCGCTCGTCTCTTTGGTTATTCTTGGGAGACTTCAAAGCGCGTAGGAATCGGCCTCACGCAAATCGGCGAATTCTCGTTCATCCTCGCGCAGGTGTCTCTAAGCTCCGGTCTGATCACCCATGAAATCTACAACGCGACCCTCGTCGCTTCTCTCCTCACCATTCTCGCAAACGCCACTTTCTTCAAATTCCTCAAACCAGAAGCCGCCGCGACTGGTTCCGCGACGGCCGTTTCATAAAACAATTTCCCCATCGGTGCCACTGAGCAAAATACAATTCGCATGTTTTTGCGAGATTACGCGCACCGAGCGCTTAGGGTATGTTCAAGATTCCAGGAAGATGGAGAACGCGCAATGCAGCCGAACAGCTGGATTTCCGAGGTCGAATTAGTATTCTTGCTGCTGCTGCTTTTTGTAGTCGTCTTTGCCTGGCTGGCAAAGAAACTGGGCACGCCATATCCCATCGTTCTCGTGATAGCTGGTTTGCTGCTCGGATTCATTCCTGGAATCCCTAAAGTAACTCTCGATCCCGATTTGATCTTCCTGGTCGTACTGCCTCCATTGCTCTACGCGGCCGCGTGGGTTACTCCGTGGAGAGAATTCAAATTCAATTTCGTCAGCATTTTCATGCTGGCATTCGGCCTCGTGGGCTTTACGGTCTTAGGAGTCGCCGAGATTTCCCGCTGGGTCTTTGCAGGTTTTGATTTGCGATTGGGATTTGTTCTTGGCGCGGTCGTGGCGACCACGGATGCCATCGCCGCGACTTCCATCGCGAAAAGGATTGGTCTGCCTCAGAGGATTGTCGACATTCTGGAAGCAGAAAGCCTGGTGAACGATGCAACCGGGCTCCTGGCCCTGGATTTTGCGCTTGCCATGGTGGTCGAGGGACGTACTCCAACCGTGGGCGAAGGACTCCTGCGTATCGCCTATCTTACCGTCGCTGGTTTGGTCCTCGGACTTCTGGTCGGGCTCATCGCGGAATGGCTGGAACATCGAATCGATGACGGCCCCATTGAAATCGTTTTAAGCGTACTGGTTCCCTACGCGGCGTACCTTGCGGCCGAAACCATTCACGCGTCCGGCGTGCTCGCCGTCGTGTCCTGTGGGATGTACATGAGCCAAAAGAGCGCGCATTTCTTCTCGCCGAATGTGCGCATACAAATCCTGGCAGTTTGGGATTCTATTACCTTTGTGTTGAACAGCCTCGTTTTCATGCTGATTGGACTCCAGCTGCCATTCGTCCTGGCCGGCATTCGCGAATATAGTCTTTCTCAACTGCTTCGATATGGTGCGCTGTTCAGCGCGGCGGTCATCCTGCTTCGCCTTATCTGGATGTTTCCTGGTGCCAGGATCGCCAACTTGATCCGCAGAAAATTGCTCCACCAGGACGTTCCGGTGCCTTCTGTGCGCCAGATTTTTGTCGTGGGTTGGACCGGAATGCGCGGAGTCGTCGCGCTGGCCGCTGCGATCTCGCTTCCGGAAAAACTAGCCGATGGAAGCGACTTTCCGCATCGTAATCTGATCATATTTCTTACCTTCAGCGTGATCCTGGTGACGTTGCTGCTGCAAGGTTTGACGCTTCCTCCGCTGATTCGACTGCTCGGTCTTGCCGGCCTTACCGGCCGTAGCAAAGAAGAGGAAGACGCTCGAAGGGCGATGATTGAAGCGGCGTTAGAAGGACTGAGAGCGGAGCAAAAACGCGACGGGCAGGAATTTCAGGAAGTCTACGATGAAATTGAGGAACGTTACCGTCATCGTCTCGCGGCACTCGCCGAGCACGATTCGGAGAGCGAGGAACTAGCGCATCTTGCGCGATACAAACAATTGCTTCAAGAACTGATCCGCATCGAAAGGCATACCGCAGTGAGTTTGCGGAATGAAGGGCGCCTGAACGACGAAGTGCTCCGTCAGATCGAACACGAGCTGGATCTGAGCGAGATCCGCCTGTCGCTGATCGCCTAGGCAGCGTTTGTAATTGGAGCTAGCTGAGGAATTGTTGGAGCCGATGGGGTGGTCAATCCCCTCTTGAACAAAACCCAAAGAAAAACCGCTAAATCTACGAGTTTGTCGCCCTTACTGATTTTCCGATGTCCCTTAGAAACCCTTAGAGGTTCTTTGGGCATCCGTATCATGCCCCACCCTGGCAAAAGTCGGCAACAGCTAGCGCTGGGGCCACTATTTCCCAGATCCCCGTTTGCACGAAGCCAAACCGGCCGTTTTAGTTCCGGTAACGCAACTGCTGGGCACAGAAATACTTTCCTGTGGAACAGAAGGCTAGACGCGCGCGTATACCTGGGTTGAGGGCACATGCAAATCCTGCTACAAGACCTTCGCTACGCTCTTCGCATGCTCGCCAAGAATCCGGGCTTCGCCGCCGTGGCGGTACTCACGCTGGCGCTGGGGATTGGCGCCAATGCCGCGATTTTTAGCGCACTGAACTCCCTGCTCTTGCACCCGGCTGGAATACCGCATCCGGAACGGCTGACCGCGATTCGCGCTCGCTACGAAAAACTCAACCTAAAAAGTATTGTCGCATCGGCACCTGATTACACCTTTGTACGCGACCACAAAGAAATCTTCGCATCCGCGGCGATGCAGGCGGACGGAGGATTCAACTACACCGGAGGCGATTGGCCGCTGCGCATGCGCGGTTCGCGAGTTACCTGGCAATGGTTCGACGTTTTCGAAGCCAAACCGCTAATGGGCCGCGTATTCGCGTCGGAAGAAGACCAACCCGGCGCCGACCACGAGGTCGTGCTTTCCTATAACGCGTGGAAGTCCACCTTCGGCGGCGACACAAGGATCGTTGGACGGTCCATCCAGCTGAATCAGGAACCCTACCGAATCATCGGTGTCATGGGTCCGAACTTTTTGTGGCCCAACCCGACCGACCTGTGGGCCCCGCTGGGTCTGAAGCCCGAAGCGTTTGCGATCGACAACCTATTCAATGAAAGCTACTTTGTGGTCGCCCGCCTGCAGCCAAACGTGAAGTTCGCGAGCGCCACCGCGTACTTGAACCTCGTCACGCAGCAAATCTGGGACGATCCGAGAGCACAGGGTTATCCGAAAAATTCGGGCTGGGGAATCTTTGCAGTTCCCTTTACCGAATTCGTGTACGGAGACCTTCGCACACCACTGCTGATCCTTCTCGGCGCGGTGGGTTTCGTTCTCCTGATTGCATGTTCGAATGTGGCGGGGCTGCTGCTTGCGCGCTCTCTGGGCCGGTCGAAGGAATTTGCGGTGCGCACCGCCCTCGGCGCTTCCCCGTGGCGTCTGGCAGGCCAGACACTGACGGAAAGCGCTGTAGTGGCGGCCGCCGGAATGGTATTCGGGTTGGGAATTGCGCTGGGCGTGTTGCGCGCGCTATCGGTGCTGGCAACGGAGAACCTATCCACGGGCGTGGCGATCTCGATGGATCGCCACGTACTCGGGTTCACGGCGCTATTGGCTGTGCTTTCAGCCCTGGTTTTTGGCGCCGCTCCGGCATGGCGAATCGCGCGGATCAATCCGCAGGAAAATTTGAAACAGGGCCGCGGCACCGGAGGAGCGACACGGGGCGATCATCGTTTTCGCGACGTTCTCGTGGCCAGTGAATTAGCGCTGGCTCTTGTGTTGCTGGCCAGCACGGGGGTGTTTCTGAAAAGCCTCGCTAAGCTGCACGAAGTTGATCTGGGATTCAGGCCGCAAGGCCTGATGACTGCCGCGCTCGCGCTGCCGGACCGCACCTACGAAACACCGGAAAAGCAAATCGCCTTCTTGCGCAGCGCTCTGGAACGCTTGGCGAATTCCCCCGGCGTCGAGTCCGCGGCCGCGGCTGTGCCGCTGCCATTCAGCGGTTTCGGAGGCTCGGCCTCGTTCGGAATTGAAGGGCGCGTGTTGCCTCCCGGCGATCCGGGACCACATGGCGATATCCGGCAGGTCAGCCCCGGATACTTCGAGACGATGGGGATTCGATTGATTCGGGGGCGGACATTCACGGATCAGGATCGCCTGGGAAGTCAGTCAGTAGCCATCATCGATGAAAATCTGGGCCGCCAGTATTGGCCCAATCAAGATCCGGTGGGGCAACGGATTCGCAGCGGGTCGAAGTCATCGTGGAAAACCATCGTAGGCGTGGTAGCGCCGGTGCGGCATTCGCAGGTGGCGGGTGACGAGTCTTCCGCCGAGGGCGTAATCGGTGCAGCGAAAGGTGTTTACTACTACCCGCTCTACCAGGTCGAATCGGCGGCCACATTTTTGATTACGAGGACCCACAGCGACCCAAGAGCGCTGGCAGTGACGATTCGCGAGGCGGTTCACGCCATCGATGCCGGGCAGCCCGTCTCGGATTTGAAGTCGATGGACCAACGCGTGACATTGTCGTTGGGCCCACGGCGCTCGGCGGTAGCGCTGCTGACGGTGTTTGCGGTGATGGCCCTGAGTCTTGCAGCGGTGGGATTGTTCGGGCTGGTGCGATACAACGTGGTGCAGCGCACGCAGGAAATCGGTGTGCGGCTGGCGCTCGGAGCGTCGCGAAGGGATGTATTGAAGATGGTGCTCGCCGAAGGCCTGCGGCTGGCGCTGTTCGGCGTAGGAGGCGGGCTGGTGGGGGCGTTTGCGCTCACGCGCGTAATGGGAGGATTGTTGTACGGAGTGAGTGCAACCGAACCATTGACATTTGCCGTGATGGCGGTGCTGCTAACTCTGGTGGCGCTGTTCGCTTCATGGCTGCCCGCCCGTCGAGCGACCCGCATCGATCCACTCGTCGCACTGCGCTATGAGTGAGAAGAAACAATTACCTCCGGCGCCGCCGTCACTCGTTATGCTCAGATTGAGAATTTCTGGCACGGCGAACGCGTCCTCGAAAGTGACGGAGATCGAAGTGCCTCTCCGAACGTTATTGAGCAGGGCCGGTCTAAAACACACGATGCACGTTTCTCCTTAATCGCGAACGCTCGTATAAACGATTCAAGTAGTCGCACAACCAAATGCTGAGACGCTTTGTGGCTGACTGCGTTCCAGGCAACCTTCGAAGCGTGTGTTGGCACGAATGTCATGAAATTCGCTCCGAAAATCGGTCAGGAAATCGATATAGGAAAAACTCTCTTTTTCCCGCCGCTCAATTTCCATTAGTTCCTGTTGTTTGTGATATGCCGCTTCTTGCTCGGAAGTCTCGCGGGAGAATGCAGCACGCCACGCCGCCGCTCGGACGGGTAGTAGGTCGTTGCTTCAATAGGAATGGGGCGATGATTCTTCGAGAACTGCCCGCCGACGAACGGAAATTTGCCGTCGCCTGCGTTGAAGCGTGCGATGAGAGCGTGGTTGGCCACATGCGCTTTCCTCGCGAAAGCGTGAAAGACTCAAGTTTGATGGCAAGAGGAAAAAGGCAGCCTGGCAACAGTAGCTGGTAACAGTTGGTGGTTTTCTAAGATAAGTTCTTTGGATTCAAATGGTGGAGCCGATGGGGTTCGAAACTAGGAGTTAAATCTATAAGTCCTATGTTCTCGCGGCGTTGCAGCCCACACAAAATTACAACCGGTACAAACGGTACAAAACCGTTGGCAAGGTTGGCACAAACACTCTGAACGCTGGAATTGGCGGCATTCCTTACGAAATGGATCACTCAATTGGAAAATGAATGGAAAACGCGCTGCTGCCGGCATACCGTGCAATTCATGGAAAGATCTCCGCAGTGCCTCTTCAGGCACTGCGTGAGATCTGGGCGCGGTTTTTCCGCGTCAGCCTAAGAACAATCGTTGTGCAATGGGCTAGGTGCTGGCGGGCCTTCGATGCAAGGGATCGCGCTGAGATATTCGTAGATGGCGCGGAGGTCATGTTCAGTCATGTTTTGAAAATTGGGCCATGGCATAACCTGCAAAAGATCCCCGTCGAAGGGCTTTGGCACGCAGCCCGCATTAAGGACCCCTGGTGGACAGGTTGGATGCAGATGATCCATATCCACGCCAGTTCTCATGATCAGAGCGAACTCGGCAAACGTGTGGCCCCCTTCAGGCAGCCCAGTTTTGTCCGGCGTCAAGTTGCGGGAGATGATATGCGCAGAACCACTGCCTGGCGGAAAATCGCCGAAATCTCGTCCTCCACCCAGATAGGTTGCCGGATTGATCTTCGTCGGCTGGCCAAAGAATGGGTTTCCGCCCGGTAGGAACTGATTGTTCCCAGGGCCGGGGTTGTGGCAAGCGTTGCAGTCGCCTGGCCCGTTGACCAGGTAGCTGCCTAATCCGACCAATGCGCGGTTTTTTCCATCCAGATTCAGCGGGACCGGAACGATGTCGAATCCCTGCTCTACCCTCGAATCGGAGTCGTCGCCTCGGTCATACGCCTTTCCGCTCGGCGAGCTGAACAACATTCCCGCCATCGCAACTGCTGCGCACGCTACAGTCACACCAAATACCTTTAGTTGTTGACCTGGTGTCATTGGCTTTTCCTTTCGTCTTCCCTCCGTGGACTGGTGAACCCGTCCGGGGGGACTCAGAACTGATGGGAGGGAACGTTGCCGCGTATTCTGTGCCGCGACGCTGTCGGAGTCAAGCAACAGCCCTTCACGACGGATACTCACGCCAAGTGGTCATTCCTGACACTGTGACGATTGACGGCCCACTCGGAAAGTAATCCACTCGTCTGTATAACGATTATCGGACAAATCCCATTTCGCAAGGCTACGCTTCCACCCTGAAGCTGAACCACTTCCACCCCTGCCCTGAAACACTTCCGAATACGCCAAAACCCCAGCTAAATGGTGTTCCGTCAGAAGTTCCACGGAAGTAATCCGAAGTTCCGCCCGCCCTGTCCAAATCAGTGTGCATCTTGCCCACCTGCTAGAAGGATCCGCATAGAGACTAGAGAGAGCACAGCTAGAACGTGTGCATAGTATGCAGTTGAGTTATGATGATTATGAAGGACTTATTCCGCCTACAGACAAGAGTACGCAGAGAGTAGACAATGAAGAACGTTCCAAGGTTCTAAAGTTGGTTCTAGGGTGTTCAGATCGTTCTGGCCCGGACAGCAAGGCTTCGTTGGGGACTTCGTTTTGGCGTTGTTCGGGGCGCTGACGCGCGAGAATAACCGCGTCTTAACTTTGAGACGACAAGTAGTTAGGGAGTAGCTTAGGGAATCGCCATTCCTGTCCATCCCAAGATCACGCCGTCATGCCTACTTCGGGGGCGATTGAATCCTAGCGACAACGACTCGAAGTTTATTTCCGAGATCGTCTTGCTGAACCAGTAGCGGCCTAAATTCGTTCTTCCAATACTCCGGTTGATCGCGCTGGGGGATCGAGGCCATGTTCCGCGCGGTTTGAACTTCTTGCTTCGTCAACGAATCGATTTGGTGCATTAGATCGAGCACCTCGAAGTTGTCTTTCCAAACTTCGGGCTTATGGCTCTTGTAAAGGACTTGGGCGTTTATAATTCCCCTACTTTCGTCAAGCTGACGCGCCTCTTGGAACGCATCAGTGCATTCTTTCAATTTTGCTTCATATTCTGGCAGCAATGAGTCGATTTCAGAGTATGCCTGAATATAATCGGCCGTCGTTTGCAGCTCCCGTTGCTTGATTGCCCCTATTTTGGTGCCGACGCTCCCGAGCCCCTTAGCGATCGCCTGGATTTTCTCGGTCATTTGGCGGTCGCTTCCGTTCTGTACACCGAATGTGATCGCAAGTGAGAGCGCGACGACAAAAAGCATTCCCAAGACTGCCGACGTCCGCCGATGACGCCGCATGTATCTGAGTTCCGTGTTGGATTCCCTATCGAGGATTCTCCGCCAGGCGGCGTAAGGCCACGCTGCCAGAAGCACCACGAATCCAAATTGAACGAATAGATTATTGCCTTTGGTATTGGACATTTTCTCTGGAGCGTATTCCCAATCGCTGGAAGCTGACCATGCCAATAATGACAGCCAGAGCGTGAGCACAAGTACCCCAAGAAACAGCGATATGTATTGGCCCCAAACCTTCTTCGGCGCCCCTGCTGCGGTTACAACTTCGGTAGCAGGTGCAGCACTGATCCCGCGTTCTATGAGGCTCCAGCCTTTTGAAAGCCACACAAACCCCACAGCAAATGTCAGTACCGCTGTTACTGCTAATTGACCGAATCTTTCTGTGTATCGATTGGAGGAGATCAAGTCGGTGCTGATCATCAGAGACGTCCCAACAAGAAAGGCCATCACTGCCAGAAGAACTACGAGGCTCTTCAACCAAATATTCGTAGGTGGGGGAGGGGTAAGTGGAGCTAGGAATATTCCGGCGGCGCACATAAACACAACGACCAGAACTGGGTTACCACGACTGTAGAGTAGTACCGCCCCCAAAATAGCTCCAGTAAAAGCCATCGCTAACGGCGTGCGAATCCATGAATAGACTGTTCCAGAGGCCGTCTTTAGGTGCGCGTATACTTTCGAGGCGGCGTCGCTGCCTACGGCCCAGGCAAGCGCGATTCCTAAAAGCATCAAACCGAGAGTCTCCCTCACTTCCGCGCCGAGGAGAAGGGAGCAGCCACTTATCACCAGGGTTACGAAGAGAATCGCTTTGTGCCGACGGTTAAGCAGCATTTTGGGCGGAAGCATAACACATCAGATACTTAACCCAAACCGAAGCACATCCGAAGAAGGAAGACACCATGTACGAAACGGTGAAGGCACCACAACAGATTGGTACAAAACAGAATGCTTAAAGTATTTGTTTCCGAGTACTTGGCGGAAGCGTGTGGGAGTCGAACCCACCACTCGGCTCGCGAAGAGCCGAATCACCGGCTTTGAAGACCGGGAGGATCACCGGACCCTTTTCGCCTCCGGCAAAAGTATAGTGGCCGCCTCCCGCAACTGTATAGTGACCCCGCAGTCGTATGGCGACTATGGTCGGCTGGAAACAAATACCGAAGATTGATTGGTGCGGATCAAAGCGGCGACCAGGTCGAACAGCGCCGGCGCCGTACAAACTTCGTAATACGAATGTTCGGAAGGGCTGCCCAGCTTTCCATCCTGCAGCAGCTCCCGCGCGGTTCCCTTGCGTAGCACCAGCAGCTCCACCGTTTCGCCCATCGGCACTTCGCCGTAAAACAGCGTCACGGTTTCTTTTCCCCACGGCAAATCCAGTTTGGTCTCAATCGACTCCAGCGAAATTTCTTCGGAAAGTTTTTGGAAGCCTTCCTGATTCAATTCGATGCCGTTGCGGTTATAGCGCACCAGAAATTCATCCAGCTCTTCCGCCGAAGCTCCCTTCATCGCTTGCAGGAAGTGGAACACCGAGAAATTGGATTTTTGATCGGCAAGCATGCGCCGCGCCAGCTTGGTGCAGCCGGACAGGCGGTCGGAAAGATTCAGCGCCTTCGAAATCATGATGCGCGAGTCGCCATCTGTCCAATACGTTGGAGCATCGCCCTGGAATGCCACGCCCAATCCAAGTTCCAGCGCCGGCAAATTGGATTTCACCGCGCCATCATTGTACGAATTGCAAACGGCAAGAATCTGCCGCGAAAGAATGCACGCCTTGGCAACCGGACGCGCATACGCGCGGCTCGACTCAGTCTCAAAAATCGCGAGGATAATGGCATCGCCTTCGATGAAAACTTTTTTCGCGGAATAACGGTCCAGCAATTTCTTCACCGGTTCGTGTAAATTCAGGCTGAAATGCGAAGCCGGATTCAGACCGCGGGTCAGCAAGTCCTGTGTCATTCGAGTCGAACCACGCACGTCGGCCTTGATGATGACGTGCGAAACCACCGGATCCAGTTTTGGCTTGGCTTCCTCAGGTAGCACACACTCGTACAGACGATTATTCAGCCGCGAAAGATCGCGCGCTTGTTCCGTCGAAACCAGATTGATCCGTTCCATACAGGTGGTGAGGTGGTCGGCATCGCGCAGTTCGCGGCGCAGCCGCAGAAAATCCATGGCGAAACGCAGTACGAATGCTTGCATCTCGTCCCGCGAATAACGCCGGATTTTCCTGGACAGATCTTCGATGGGCTTCGCGGAAAGTTTCTTGGCGTGCACTTGTTTTAAGACTTGTTCCACGCGTTTGAGTTCGTCTTTGGAAACCAGCGCCTTGCGAAGTTGCTGCAAGTGCAATGGCGGATGAAACTGCGCAGCAATCGCGCGAATCTCGTAACCTGCCAGAATGTGATACAGCACTTCGTGCTGTTCCAGCCGCTCCAGCAATTGCGACAACAGTTGCGTGCGCACAGCGCGCAAAGACTCCGGTTCAGCAGCGGGATCGAACAAGCGGCGCGCATTTTGCGGATCATTCAAGAAATCGCCTAGCCGCGAATTGTGGTCCTTCAAAAAGAAATCCAGTTTCTGTTTGGCGGCTTCGATCTGCGGACCAAATTCTTCCAACTTCAGTTCCTGATGTTTCAGCCGAAGTTCGATATCGTTCAGCGAAGCTTTGGCGTTTGCCGGATCGCTGGGTCCGAGAAATTTATTCAAAAAACTGTCGCCACGTTCCAGTTTCTTGCGTTGCAGTTCTCGTTGCCCTTCCAGGTTGGCGATCTCGTCGCGCATGGCCTGCGCCTGATCCAGCATGGACTGGTAGCCCTGCTGCGCTTCGACAAAATCCGATTCGCGCGGAATCGCCACTCCTGCTTGCTGCAGGAATTCCTGGAATAGCTCGTCCATGGCTTCAAAGCGATCCGGATCGCGCACATAGTTTCCCAGCAGCACGAAATGTTCGAGAAAGTAGGAATCATCCTTGCCGCCGTCCAGAAAGATCAGCCGGTTTTTCAGCAAATCGTAAAGCGCAGGAAATTCTTCGCCAAACAGCGCGCGACGCGCTTTGCACACCACATTTTCTTCCCCATCTACAACCATCTGCGCGACCTGCTGCCCAACCGTGCGCAGAACGCGACGCCGCGCCGTTTGCAGTTCGGAAAGTTTGGCCTTGATGACGTGTGCCTGCTGGCTGCGCTCGAAATGTTCACCGCGCTGCCGGATCCATTCCTTGCCTTCGAGAATCAGGTTGGCGAACTGGTTGCCGAGTTCCTGCGTGAGAAATTTGAGGATTGCCAGCCGAAACAGCAAGTCGATTTCAATATTTTTCTGGTACTTGGCTTGCGTCACCGAGGATTGCAGCAAATCCGTCAGGAGCTTGCGAAATCCCGCGCCATCGATGGTCTTTGCGTTGCGCAATTCCACGCCAGCGATGAAGGATCCCGCAGTGTGCTGGCGAATCAGCTCAAACAGATAATCGCGCGAAGCGTGTACAAATTTCGGGCTGAGATAAACGTCATGATGAATGTTGTCCACGCCAATGGCCAGGGTAGCCATCGGAAGAACGAGGTTGTAGCTCGTCAGTTCGATGCGAGGCGTGGCCTCGGAAGTCGCGAATAGGATTTCGTTGGCCATTGGTCGCCAGAACGAGTTCCGGGTTTGTTTTACAAACCCGGGGATAAACAAGTTGTACTTACAAACCCTGAGCTCAAAACGGGTTTCAGGGTTTGTCCCTGAGATCAAAAGGACCTTTTCAACGCTAGCAGCGGGACCCGCGCCGGGCAACAAACCGGAAGTTTAAGGTGGCGTGAGAGTTAGGATGCTTCAGAGCACACTGATGCGGCGCGAATCGCCGCCCAAATGCTCCAGCCGTATGCGCACTTCCGGCCATGGCGAAGGCAGCGGAAACCGCTCCGACCATTCCAGAATGACGATCGCCGGCTTGGCAAACAGGTCTTCCATGCCCAGCGTTTCGAAATCGTGAAAACTTTCAATGCGATACAGGTCACCGTGAAAAACTGGCCGCGCTCCGCCGTAGGTATGAAGCAGAGTGAACGTCGGACTGGTCACGTCTTCCTCGCGGGCCGCGCCAAGCGCGCTCACGATGCCTTTGGTCAGCGTAGTTTTCCCGCTGCCGAGGTCGCCGGAAAGAAGTACCAGGGTTGGCGGTTTCAGCCGGGACGCAAGTTCCCTGCCCCACGCCGTGGTCTCCTCGGCGGAATGTGTGATGAACTCCTCAGCCACCGCGGCGAATCTCCTCGAGGAGTTCGAACCGCGCATACGGCAATGCGCGGGCTACGTCGCTAGCCAAAATGCCGGACGGATCGGCATCCTCGATCAGCGTGTCCGCCGCGCGCCCATGCAGCCACGCGCCAAGAGCTAACACGCGCAGCCAATCCTGCGTGCCAAACTGGCCGGTGAGAGCGGCAAGAATTCCGGTGAGCACATCACCGGAGCCGCCTTTCGCCAGCCCGGGATTGCCAGTGGTGTTGACAAAAATCTGCCCGTCGGGCGATGCGAGAATTGTGTGAAAGCCCTTCAGCAGGACGTATGCGTTCCAATTCTTTGCAGCGTCGGCGGCAATGCGCACGCGATCTTTCTGAACCTCTTTCGTCGTGATCCCGAGCAGCCGCGCCATCTCGCCAGGGTGCGGGGTGATGGCCAGAAATTGCGATTTCCGTTCGCGCAGCGCATCGCCGTTTGTGGAGAAAGCGTTGAGGCCGTCGGCGTCGAGAATCGTGGGCAGGGTTGTGGATTGCGCGAGCGTGCGAATAAATTGTTGGGTACCGGGTTCCTGTCCCAGTCCCGGCCCAACGGCGAGAACTGTCTTGCCCTTAACGATTTTTGCAAAAGCGGCACCGGCGAGATTTTCAATTGCTATGGAACCGTCGGCGAGTGTCGGCAGCGGTTCAGTCATGTACTCAGGCTGGTTCGAAGCGACGATGGGTTGCACGACGTCGGGCGTAGCAATAGTCACCAGGCCGGCTCCGGCTTTCAGTGCGCCGGTTCCGGCCAGCACCGCTGCTCCGGATTTCCCGGCTGATCCCGCGACTACAAGAATGTGGCCGTAAAGACCTTTGTTCGAATCGACCGGGCGAATCAGCGGAAGCTCGGCGAACTCGTCCGGCCCTGCGCAGCGCATATGGCCTTTGCCCAGTTCGTCGATCAGCTCAGACGGCGAGCCAATCGCACGAACATTCAGGCCGCCGCAGCTCGACGCGTCGTTCGAAATGAGTTGGCCGATTTTTGGCGCGGTGAAAGTGACCGTATGATGCGCGCGAAGCACCGGGCCTTCCGCCGGCTCCCCGTCAGAGGAAATGCCGGAAGGAATGTCGACAGCGACAATCAAAGCGGGAGTCGCGGCAGTCGCGTTGCGCGAAAAAGAATTCAGATCGCTGATGGCTTTTGCGACAAGGCCAGTAGCAGCGCCGCGCAGCCCAGTCCCAAGCAGAGCGTCGAGGACTACATCGGCAGCTACAATTCGTGGCCAGGTATTCTGCCACGCTGCTTCGTTTTCGATGAGCAGCGTTTCGCCGCCATCATCGCGCCAACGCTGAAAATTCATAGCAGCATCGCCTTTTAGTTCGGACGGTGCGCCAAGAAGAAAAACTGAAGTATGACGAATTTCCTGGCGCAAATAACGCGCCGCTACAAAACCATCGCCGCCGTTGTTTCCCTTTCCGCAAAGCACCGCCACGGATCGAACCGGCGACTGGAAACGGAGTGAAATTTGATGCAGAACAAAATCAGCTACGCTCTTTCCAGCGTTTTCCATGAGTTGCATGCCGGAAATCCCGAACCGTTCGGTGGTGAGCCGGTCAACTTCGCGCATTTCGGCTGCGGTGAGAGCTTTCATAGGCAGGTCTTCCGAGAAAAATCAGAGCATCCAGCCGCCACTGACGTTGACTACCTGGCCGGTGACGTATTCCGCTTCTTCTGAAGCGAAAAATGCCACGGCGGCGGCAACGTCATCCACGGTGGGCGGACGGCCAATGGGAAAACGAGCGTCCTTGATACGGCGCGCTTCATCGAGACTCAATTCTTTTTCATCGATGCTCGATGGATTGACAACATTCACAGTGATCGCGTTCTTGGCCTCTTCGAGAGCCAGTGAACGAGAGAGCGCAACGACCGCAGCTTTTGCCGATGCATACGCGGAAATCTTTGCCTGACCAAAAGCGCGTTCCGCGCCGACGGCTCCTAGATTAATGATCCGGCCCCAGCGGCCCTTGCGCATGTGCGGCAGCGCGGCGCGGCTCATGAAAACAACGCTCATCAAATTCGAAGCAAAGATGTCCTGCCAATCTTCGAGCGAGCCTTCGGCCAATGTGCCCCAGCGAAAATCGCCGACATTATTGACGAGAATATCCAGGCGGCCAAAGCGGTCAGTGACGGTGTTGACGAATTGTTCGGAGCGTTCCGCAGTTGTAATGTCCGCCTCGACAGCAACGCAGTCAGCGCCGGCGGCCTGCAATTGGCGCAAGGTATTCTGCGCGACGTTTTTGTTCGAGCGATAGCCGATAGCGATGCGCGCGCCTTCTTTGGCCAGGCGCAGAGCGATTCCCCTGCCGATACCGCGCGTTCCACCTGTAATCAACGCAACCCGGTTGCGCAGTGCCATTCACGTCCTCGTTTCAAGAACCTGGAGTTTTTTAAGTATAGCCCAGCCGCACAATCAGCACTAAATACATCAACGCAGGCGCGCGACTATTACGGTCATATCGTCAGCTTGTTCGGCGGTGCCGGCCCATTCGTCGGCAGCCTGCATCATGCCTTGCGCGATGGCACTGGGCGAAGAGCCATTCAGACGGATCGCCGCGTCACGTAATCGCTGGATGCCAAACTCCTCGCCGTAGACATTTTCCGGTTCCACCAAACCGTCGCTGTAGCCAACCAGGATCGCGTCCGGCGGAACGGTTTCTGAGCCTTCCACAAATGGATAGTCCTCAATCACACCGAGAACCATGCCGCCTTTGTCGAGGTAGAGAGCGTGATCGCCGCAGATGCAGAACGCAGGCAAGTGCCCCGCATTGGTATAGCGGAGCAAGCGTGTGGCGCTGTCATAGACCGCAACGAAAAAGGTTGCGAAACGGTCATCGCCAGTGTTGCGTACTAAGTGCAGATTTAATCGTGCAACCAGTTCGGCGGTGCTCATACTGTCGCTTCCCGGAGCGAGCAATTGGCTACGCAGAGCAGCCTGCAAACTAGCCATCAGCAGCGCCGCGGAAATTCCCTTACCAGAGATGTCGGCAATGGCAATCGCGATGCGCGTCGGACTTAACTGAATAAAATCATAATAATCGCCGCTGACCGTGCGCGCAGCTTTGCAAATGGCTTCGATTTCGACGCCCGGCACGGAGGGTACACGCTGCGGGAAAAGCTGATTTTGCACTTCGCGCGCGATAGAGATTTCGTTTTCCAGGCGCTGCCGCTGTCGCTGCTCTTCGATCAGGCTGAGAATTGAACCAGTCATCAAATTGAACGATTCGCCGAGAATGCCCAGCTGATCGCGCCGCTCGATTTTTACCCGGTGGGTTAAGTCGCCGGCCTGAACCAGTTGCGTGCCGCGATAGAGTTCGTCCACGGCTCCGGTGATGGCTCGGATCAGCACAAATCCCGTGATCAGTCCGAAGATGCCAAGCAGCAGCAGGAAAACCGCCACGACTTCAAACCCATATACCCGGCTATTGCTGAATTCTCCGAGCGAACTGAAAATTCGCC
>Ga0137403_10003808_pt1 | contig 17990 bp, 15 predicted proteins | sample CZOMad2_1_16fung_FD_122057 | JGI IMG/M metagenome (GOLD analysis project Ga0137403, IMG submission 122057) | Vadose zone soil fungal communities from Angelo Coast Range Reserve, California, USA - CZOMad2_1_16fungal (Hybrid Assembly) | ecosystem: Environmental > Terrestrial > Soil > Vadose zone...
CGCCTTGTTCGACATCAAGCTCACTCAGGAATGGGCCGACTGGCAGTACTCGGCCGCCATAAACAACCTGTTCGACAAGAAATACTTCAACTACGGCCTGGTCGATATTTTCGGCCAATGCGGCACGCCGACTTGCGTCTACCCGCAAGCCGGACGCGTGTTCTTCGTCAGCGCGGAGCACGCGTTCAGGTAATCGCAGTCCAAGCGCCCCGGGGCTGCCTTTGGTCGGCCGGTCTGCTATCGTGCACGGCATGGATTACGGCCCTGCCGACGCGATCGACGTTTCTGGCTTGCGGCGCGCGCTGGTGATCCAGCTGCGCCATCACGGTGACGTGCTGCTGACGTCGCCCGTGTTCACGGTGCTCAAGAACCACGCGCCGGCCTTGGAAATCGACGCGCTTGTTTACGCCGAGACCCTGGAAATGCTCGACTTGCACCCGGCAGTCGCGCGCGTCCATGCAGTGAAGCGCGATTGGAAGCAGTCGGGTGCGATCACGCGTCTCGCGCGGGAATGGCGGCTGTTCACCGACTTGCGCAAACGCAGCTACGACCTCGTAGTCCATCTTTCCGAGCATCCGCGCGGAGCGTGGCTCGCGCGCTCGCTCGGGGCGCGCTACGCCGTGGCGCCCGACTTCGCGCGCAAGCCCCGGCTCTGGAAAAAGAGCTTCTCGCATCTCTTTCCGCTGGCTCCCCACGCGCGGCGTCACCGGGTGGAAATCAACCTCGACGCGCTCCGGCGCATCGGCATTCAGCCCAGTGAAGACGAGCGCAAGCTCGTGCTCGTGCCGGGCGAGGACGCGGAGCGCAGCGTCGAAGGGCTGCTTGCCGGACAGGGGCTTGCCGCCCGAAGCTTCATTCATTTCCACCCCGGATCGCGCTGGCAGTTCAAGTGCTGGCCGCCCGAGCGCGCAGCCGCGCTCGTCGACGCACTGGCTCGGCGCGGCGAGCGCATCGCGCTCACTGCGGCGCCCGATGAACGGGAACTGGATTTGATCGCCGAGATCCGCAAACGCACGATCGCACCGATAGCTGATTTTTCCGGGAAGCTCACGCTGAAGCAACTCGCGGCGCTCAGCGCCCGCGCGAAGCTCTTCGTCGGCGTCGATTCCGCCCCCATGCATATCGCCGCAGCGATGGGCACACGCGTGGTCGCGCTTTTCGGGCCGAGCGGCGAGCTCGAATGGGGCCCCTGGCGGGTGGAGCATCGCATCGTCGCCTCCGGCGAGCATGCTTGCCGTCCCTGCGGTAACGACGGCTGCGGAGGCGGCAAGGTGAGCGAGTGCCTCACCCGACTTCCGGTGGAGGCGGCGTTGGCCGCCGTCGATTCGCTCCTCGCGCGATGATCCGCGCCATTGCGCTGGTGCTAGTTGTCGCAGTAGCGGCGGACGCGCGTGCGCTGCAAGCGAGCGATGACCGCGGCGTCACCGTCTCTCTCGGGCAGCCGCCGGCGCGCCTCGTCGCCCTCGCGCCGCATCTCGCGGAGATCGCCTTCGCAGCGGGCGCCGGTGCGAAGCTCGCCGGTGTCTCGAGCTTCAGCCGCCATCCGGCCGAGGCCGAGCGCCTGCCGGTCGTGGCAAGCCACGGCCGGATCGATATCGAGCGCCTGATCGCGTTGCGCCCGGATCTCGTGCTCGCCTGGCGGAGCGGCAACTCGCCGCTGCAGATCGGTCGTCTGGAGCGCGTCGGTATCCGGGTTTTCGTCACCGAAGTGCGTACCCTCGCCGATATTCCCCGTATCGTTCGCGCCGTCGGCGCGCTGGCCGGGAGCATGGACGTCGCCGAAGCGCGCGCGCGCGAATTCGAAAGCGAGATCGAGGAACTGCGCTTGCGCAACGCGCGCGAGCGCCGCGTGGCGGTGTTCCTCGAGATCTGGCACCGCCCCATGCTCACCGTGAACGGTGCCCACCTCATCAGCGACGCGCTGCGTCACTGCGGCGGTCGCAATGTCTTTGCCGCTGCGAAGAGGCTCACCCCGCTCGTTTCCCGCGAGCAGGTCCTCGATGCCCGCCCCGAGGCGATCGTCACCAGCGGCTTCGGCAGCGAAGCGCTCGAGGCGTGGAGGGGTCTTGGATTGGTTCCCGCGGTTCGAAACCGCAAGATCTACGCAATCGATCCGGATGGGCTCCACGCGCAAGGCCCTCACGTACTCGAGGGCGTTCGCGCCTTGTGCGGACGGCTCGAGCTCGCGCGGAATTAGTTCGAATGCGCCTCGCCCTGGTGCGGCAGCGCTACAGCGCTTACGGGGGCGCCGAGCGCTTCATCGAACGGGCGCTCGGCCCGCTCGGTGAGCAGGGTGTCGCAGTCACCGTGATCGCGCGCACGTGGATCGGAGACCCCGGGAGCGTGGTCCGCTGCGATCCGTTTCACATCGGGCGCCTGTGGCGCGACTGGAGCTTCGCACGCGCGGTGTGCCGTGAGATCGCCCGCCGCCCGTTCGATATCGTGCAATCGCACGAACGCATCGCGTGTTGCGACATCTACCGCGCCGGTGACGGAGTGCACGCGCAATGGCTCCACAACCGCCGCGCGACCCTCGGCGCGCTCGCCAGGGCCGGCCTCGCGCTCAATCCCTATCATCGCTACGTCCTCGCCGCGGAGAGGCGAGTGTTCGCGAGCCCGCATCTGCGTGCCGTCATCTGCAATTCGCGCATGGTCAAGGATGAAATCCGCGCGCATTTCGGCACCCCGGAGGCGAAGCTGCATGTCATCTACAACGGCATCGATCTGGAAGCATTCCATCCGCGGCTGCGCGAAGCGCATCGATCGGCCTTGCGTCAAAGACTCGCGATTCCGCAACAGGCGCCTTTGCACCTCCACGTGGGCGCCGGATTCGAGAGGAAGGGCGTGTTTCGCCTGATCGAAGCGTTCGCCCTCTCCCGGCGACCCGATGCGCATCTTGTCATCGTGGGCAAGGACAAGGCACAGGTTCGCGCGGAGCGATTGGCGAGCTCGCTCGGGATCGCATCCCGGGTGCACTTTGCAGGCGCCCAGGAGGACGTGCGTCCCTGGTACGGCGCGGCCGACGCCTTCGCGTTGGTCAGCCTCTACGACCCGTTTCCGAATGCGGCGCTCGAGGCGATGGCCTGCGGACTCCCTGTGATTACCACGCCGCAGTGCGGCACGGCCGAGCTGATCGAGGAAGGCATGAACGGCTATGTCGTCGACGCTTTCGAGATCGGCGCGCTTGCCGACAGGCTCGCCCGGCTGGATGTTTCCGCCGCTCACGAAATGGGGCGCCGGGCGCGCAAGCGCGCTGAAGGATTCAGTCTCACGGCCATGGCGGAGCAACTCCTCGCGCTCTATCGGAGGCTCGCGCCGGCCTGAAGGCCGTCGCGTGCCGGTTCCGAACCGGAATCGGGCGTTGGATCAGCTATAATTCGACATTTTCCGGCGCAGCCATGGCATCGTCCGACGCCACTAGCCTGCAGCTCTACCTTCGCCTCCTCCGCTACGTCAAGCCTTACTGGGCGCCGTTCGCGCTGTCGATCGCAGCCATGGTGGTGACGGCGCTGACCGAGCCCGCCTTTCCGGCGCTGCTCAAGCCGCTCCTCGACGGCAGTTTCGTGCACAAGGAGGGCGGGCTGCTCCTGTGGCTCCCCGGTTTGATCGTCGCCGTTTTTCTGGTGCGCGGCCTCGCCTCATACATCTCCGACTATACGATCGGCTGGGTGGCGAACAAGGTCGTGATGGATCTGCGCAATGCCATGTTCTCGAATCTCGTGCGGCTGCCGACCAACTATTACGACAATCACACCGGCGGCAGCCTGATCTCGAAGTTCACGTTCGACGTCCTGCAGGTGACCGGAGCGGCGACCAGCGTGATCTCGGTGCTGTTCAGAGACTCGCTCACCATTGCCGGGCTGCTTGGATGGCTTTTCTGGCTCAATTGGAAGCTCACTTTGGTGGCGCTCTTGGTGGGACCGCCCGCCGTCCTGATTACGCGGGGATTCTCCAAACGCCTGCGCGCCATGAGCCGCGCGGAGCAGACGGCGATGGGCGATCTCAATCATGCCCTGGAGGAGTCGATCGGCTGTCATCGCGTGGTCAAGGTGTTCGGTGGGCAGGACTACGAGGCAAAGCGCTTCGATGCCGGGGCGAACAAAGTGCGCACCTTCAACATGAAAATGACATCCGCGGCGGCGGCCAACGTGCCCCTGGTGCAGATCGTGGTGTCGGTCGCGCTGGCGCTCATCATCTATCTCGCGGTGCGCCAGGCGGCCACGGACGAGACGACAGTGGGCGGATTCGTGTCGTTTCTGACTGCGTTGCTGCTGGTGTTTCAGCCGCTGCGCCGCCTGACCGGCGTCAACCAGACCCTGCAGCGCGGGCTCGCCGCGGCGGAGAGCGTATTTCACCTGATCGACGAGCGGCCCGAGTCCGATGCCGGGACGCGCGAGATCGGCCGCGCGAAGGGCAAAGTCGAATTCAGGGCCGTCGGATTCAGCTATCCGGGGAGCTCACGCCCGGCCGTGGATCGTGTTTCGTTTTCCATCGAATCGGGCGAGACCGTTGCGCTGGTCGGGGCCTCCGGCGCCGGCAAGTCCACGCTCGCCAACTTGCTGCCGCGCTTCTACGCCCCCGATTCCGGGCAAATCCTGCTCGACGGCGTCGACATCGCGACGCTCAGGCTCGCGAGCCTGCGCGCGAACATCGCGCTGGTGAGCCAGGATATCGTGCTCTTCAACGACACGGTCGCCGCGAACATCGCCTATGGTCGCCTCGCCGGAACGAGCCGGACCGACGTCGTTCAGGCCGCCGAGGCGGCGCACGCGATGCAGTTCATCCGCGAAATGACAGCGGGGCTCGACACCGTGATCGGGGAGAACGGCGTGCGCCTCTCGGGCGGGCAACGGCAGCGGCTCGCCATCGCGCGCGCGTTCCTCAAGAACTCGCCGGTGCTGATCCTGGACGAGGCGACCTCCGCCCTGGACAGCGAATCGGAGCGCCACATCCAGGAGGCGCTCGAAACGCTCATGAAAGGCCGCGCAACCCTCGTGATCGCCCATCGGCTCTCCACCATCGAGCGGGCCGACCGCATCGTCGTGCTGGACGCGGGCGGTGTCTCCGAGACCGGAAGGCACGCCGAGCTCCTCGCCGCCTCCGGCATATACGCGAAGCTCTATCGCCTGCAGTACTCGCTGGAAACGTCCGGCTAGATGGGCGTCCGGCGTGTGCCCGGTGCCGCCTCTGAGCGACGCATATGAGAATTCTCCATACGGAATCTTCATGCGGATGGGGCGGGCAGGAAATCAGGATTCTCGAGGAGGCCGAAGGATTGGCACGGCGTGGGCACGATTTGCTGATCGCCACACCGCCCGAGTCGCGTCTCTACTCCGAGGCGCAGAAGCGCGGATTCGCGGTGCGCGCCTTGCCGATCGCACGAAAGAATTTCGCGGGCTGGCGCGCCTTGAGAATCCTGCTGAAGACAGAAACCCTGGATCTCGTCAACACACACAGCTCCACGGATAGCTGGCTGGTCGCCCTGGCACGCATCGGCCTGAAAGGCGCGCCTGCAGTGATACGCACGCGCCACATCTCGGCGCCGATCTCGAATAACTTTCTCACTCGCTGGTTGTACAGCCGCGGGGCGGACCACGTGGTCACCACAGGGGAAGTCCTGCGGCGACAGGTGATCGAGCGATCCGGAGCCGACTCCTCGAGGGTGACGTCGGTTCCGACCGGGATCGACTTGGGGCGCTTCCGCCCGGGCGATCGCGCCGCCGCGCGCGTGCGCCTTGGCCTTCCCGCGGAGGCGTTTCTGGTCGGCATCGTCGCCACGCTGCGCAGCTGGAAAGGGCACCTCTACCTGCTCGATGCGCTGGCGCGAATACCGGATTCGCGCGTGCAGGCCGTCGTAGTCGGTGACGGGCCTATGGAGCAGAACATACGCCGCAAAGCCGCGGAGGACGGGCTTGCGTCGCGCGTAATCATGGCCGGGCATCACGACGACGTCGTCCCGTGGCTGCAGAGTTTCGATGTCTTCGCGCTGCCTTCCTACGCGAACGAGGGTGTGCCGCAGGCGATCATGCAGGCCATGGCCTGCGGGCTCGCCGTGGTGACCACCGGAGTCGGCGCGATCGGCGAGGCGGCGCGGGAGGGCGTGACGGCCCTGATGGTGCGGCCGCGGGACGCCGAGGCCCTTGCCGCGGCGATCAGCCTGCTGCGCGACGATCCTGCTCAGCGCGCGCGCCTGGGCGCGGCCGCCGCCGCGGAGGCGCGGACGCGGTTCTCCCGCGACGCCATGCTCGATCGCATGGAGGCCGTATTTCAATCCGCGCTGGACGAATCCCGTGGCGGACCGACGCCATGAGCCGGACGCTGACGCTGCTGCCGTTCATGCTGCTGCTGTTCGTCCTGCCCTTCCCGGGCACGGTGGCGTTGCGGCTCGTCTGCCTCGCCGTGGCTTTTCTGGTCGCGATCGCGCTCTGGCGCAGGCTCGCGCCGCCGGCGATCCCGTGCAAGCCGGCGCTCCTCGCCTGGATGGCGGTGGCCTTCCTATCGCTCGCTTGGGCGGTCGACCCTGCCTACAGCCTTGGAGAGATCAAGAACGAGATCCTCTACACGATGATGGCGTTCGTCGCCTTCTTCGCTGTGACGCGCGATGAGGCCGATCTCCGGCGGCTGTCGTTGGCCCTTGCCGCGGGTGCCCTGCTGCTCTGCGCACTGGCGTTGGAATCGCGCCTGCGTTTAGGTCTGTGGAACCCCGAGGGCCTTCACGGGGGGAGCACCGCCTTCGCCGGTTACGCAATCGCCGTTGCGCCGATGCTGTTGCTTCTGGGCAGCCGGCTGGCCGCGGCCTGGGGCTGGGCCGCGGTATTCGCCCTGTTCCTGCTCGTCGCTGCGACGGCGTTTTTCGCCGTGGCGCGCATCGTGTGGTGGGCGCTCGCGCTGCAGGCCGTGATCGCGTTGATCCTGCTTTGGCGTCGCGACATTCTCAAGCTGCGGGCGGGGACCCTATTGGCGTGCGTAACGGGTGTGGTCTTGCTGGCAGCCGGGGCTTTCCTGGCAGCACAGCAGGCGAAATTCGGCACGAGCAGCATCGGGGTCGTCGCCGATGACATCCCACTTGGCCGGTTCCGGCTGGGACCGGTGTTGCAGCGCATTGCAGAAAGTCCGATCGCAGGCGCCGGGTTCGGGCGCGGCGCCTTGAGCAAGGCCTATCGCGATCTGATCCCGAAAGACAATATGCTGCTCTGGCACGCGCACAACGTATTCCTGAACTATGGACTGGAAATGGGCGTGCCGGGGATGCTGGCGCTGGCCTGGCTTTTCGTCAGTCTGCTGCGCGAATACTGGCGGCTTTACGCCGGGCCGGACAGGGTCGCGAGCCTGCTCGGTGTCGCGGGCCTCACGCTGGTCGCCGGAATGCTGCTGCGCAACCAGGTGAACGACATGTTCGTGCGCGACGAGGCGATTCTCTTCTGGGCATTGAACGGGATGCTGCTTGGATTGGGCCGAAGGTTGCGATGGGAAAAAAATCCCGATTCCTTGCTGCCCGAGCATCGGTCGAGTTCTTCAAGGTCTGGGAGTTGAGAGCATCGTGGCCACCCGGGCATTTTCCAAGTTCCTGGTGGGGTTCCTCGCGTTGGCGCACGGCGTCCGCAGTCTCGGGCGACGTGCGAGGAATTCCGATCCGCGGCGCATTCTGGTTGTGCATCACCTGCTGCTCGGCGATACGCTCATGCTCACTCCCTTACTGGCGAAGCTGCGCGAGCGGTTCCCCCGGGCCGAGATCACCATGACCACGCCCGTCGCATTCGTTCCGCTTTACCGGAGCCGCCCGTACGGAGTGGATGCCGTTCCCTACGATCCGCGCAGCCCTCAAACGCTGATGAAACTGCTGCGGAAACCCGGTTTCGATCTCGCATTCGTTCCCGGGGACAACCGATACAGCTGGCTGGCGCTCGCACTGGGCGCAAGGTGGATCGTGGCTTTTTCGGGCGATCGCCCGGCCTACAAGAACTGGCCGGTGGATGAACCCGTCCCTTATCCGGGCTCGGCCGAAACCTGGGGAGACATGGTCGCGCGCCTCGCGGAAGGGGAAGCGCCGTCCAATTTTCGCCCCGAAACGTGGGGCAACCTGGAGCACCAGCCCTTCGATTTGCCCCCGTCCCCCTACTGCGTGCTGCACGTCGGGGCTCGTCTACCCTACAAACTTTGGGGCAAGGAAAGCTGGGCCGGGCTCGCCGCCTATTTGACGCGGCGCGGACTGACGGTCGTCTGGAGCGCAGGTCCCGGAGAAGACAAGCAGGTCTCGGCTGTCGATCCCGGGGGACGCTATGCTTCCTACGCGGGCACGCTCGACTTGGCGCAGCTCTGGCATCTGCTCAAACGGGCGAAGCTGCTGGTGTGCCCGGATACGAGCATCGCGCACATGGGCAGGCTGGTCAATACGCCCACTGTCGCGCTGTTCGGCCCGGGATCCGCCGTTCTGTGCGGCGCCGGCGAGTTCTGGAAGCAAAGCCCCTATCGCGCGATTGCGGTCGACAATTTTCCCTGCAGGGACCAAAGATCGCTCTTCAAGCGCGAGATCCAGTGGTTGAAGCTTTGTTCCCGCGGCCCCAAGGAGTGCGGAAACAACCTGTGTATGCAAGTGATCAACCTCGATATGGTCGAATCTGCGATCGAGAGCCTGCTCGGCCTGGAACCCGAGTTGGGCGCCGCCTGAGCGACGGTCGCCTCGCATGAGAATGGAACTCGACTACGTCAACTTCAGGCAGCGGGCCGATCGATCCCGTTATATCGCGCGGCGCTTTTCCCGATATCTATCCGGTAAAGTCCTCGATGTCGGTTGCGACCAGGCAGTCCTGAAGGGGCTTCTGCCGGGAATCGAGTATACGGGTATCGACGTAGGCGGAACGCCGGACATCATGCTGAATCTGGACGAAGTCGAAAAGCTCCCGTTCGAGGACGATACTTTTGCCTGTACGGTATGTTCGGACGTGCTCGAGCACCTCGACAACCTTCATCGCAATTTCGCCGAGCTCGTCAGGGTGACGAAGAACCACCTGATCGTTTCGTTGCCGAACAATTGGGCAAACGCGCGACGGCCGATCGAAAGAGGCAAGGGGGCGATCGCCCACTACGGACTGCCCCCGACCGCGCCTGCCGACCGTCACAAATGGTTCTTTGGTTTTTCGGAAGCGGTCAATTTTCTCAAGGAGCAGGAAAAGCTCTTCCCGGTCGCGCTGAAAGAACTGATTGCCAACGACAAACCGCGGCCGCTTTTCGTTCGGCTGTTCCGGCGGCTGAGATACGTTCGGCGCGAACGCTACCTGAATCGCTATGCTCACACGGTTTGGGCAGTCTTCTCAAAGAATGCGTGAGCCCACGTGTTTGATACATGCATTCAAATCAACCTGCAGCGGGGGTTCGGCGGTGGCGAAGTCTTTACCGCCGCGCTCGCGCGCGCCCTGCGCCGACTTGGGACCGGCACGTTGCTGTATGCCGATCCGCATGCCAGGTCGTGGTCGTCGCTGCCTATGCCCGATACCCGGGTGGAGCCGCTCGCCGATCCCGCGGACTTGCCCGGGCTCATGCGCGGGAAGCCGCGATCGTGGCTCCTGTTCCATACGCTCGCACCGGCGGAGGTGGTCGAGCAATTGCGCTCACAAGGACACCTTGTAAGCGCGTTCGCCCACATGCCTCTGTACGATCGCGATCCTCGCCCGCTCGCGCCCTTCGATATGATCCTCGCTGGCTCGCGCCATGTGATTGCCAGCTTGCATGCCGCCGGAATCCGGCGTGTCCATCCGGAACCGCTGTACGCCGTGGCGCAGATGGACCGCGTGGGCGCGGGTTCGGAGCCGCTGCGAGCGCGCTCGCGCTACGACTGGGACCGGCGCAAGCTGCGTGACCGCGCACTTGGGGCGCTGGAGCCGCTGTGGAGGGGCTTCCTACCAGAAACGGCATATGCGCGGCGCAGCGGGCTGGCTTTGGGTGTCGTGTCGCGGATCACCCCGATCAAACAATTTCCGTTGCTGTTCACGCACCTCGCGCCGATCCTCGCCCGCTATCCCGCGGTGCACCTGGAGATTTTCGGCAGCGGCGGTTATGCATCGGTGCGTGATCTCGTCCGGGCGCTTCGCCCGTTGCGCGAAAGAGTGCGCTTTTGGGGACATCAGCGGGACGTCGGCGCGGTGTACCGAACCATCGACTTCCTGCTGACCGGTTTGCCCGAGAAGGAGGCGCTGGGCCTGAACGTCATCGAGGCGCAGACCTGCGGCACTCCGGTGATCGCGCCCGACGCGCCCCCGTTCGACGAAACCGTGCTGCACGGGGCATCGGGCCTGCGCTACCGCGACCCACGCGAGGATAAAGGCGCCGACTTCGAGCGCACGCTGGAGCTTGTGTTGGGAGGTGGATTTCGCTTCGACAAGGAGTCGGCGCGGGCGCATCTGTTGCGGTTCTCCGAGGACGCCTTCGTCGAGCGCCTGAGGGCTCTGGTTGGGGCGTTGGCGGGTGCTGGTCCCGGACGAATCGGCGCTTCATGAAGCGCGTTCCTACAGCGTCTGCAGCGGCAGCGAGGGAGGGGCGCCCGCGTGTCCTGGTCATCCGGCGCGACAACATCGGTGATCTGGTTTGCACTACGCCGCTTATCTCGGCGTTGCGAAAACGCTATCCGGGCGGACACATCGCGGCGCTGGTAAACACGTACAACGAGGCCGTCCTTGCCAGGAATCCCGATGTGGATGCCGTACACGCTTACGAAAAGGGAAAGCACCGCGGCGCGGCGCGTTCCATCGTTTCGGTCTACTCCGATCGCCTTCGGCTGATCATGACGCTGCGAAAGGAGAGGTTCGACTACGCCATCCTCGCCACTCCGGGGTTTGCCCCGCGCTCGCTCCGCCTCGCGCGGTTGGTCGGCGCGCGGCATGTGCTCGGGTACACCGAGCCCGGCAAGGATCATTCCGGGCTGGACATCGCCCTGCCGTACGATCGCGAAGCGCGGGCGCACGAAGTGGAGCAGGTCTTCGGCTTGCTTAGGGCGCTCGGCATCAAGGGCCCGCCCCCCTCCGCGCGGGTGTTTCCCGATCCCGGCGAGGGTCGCGACATCGAGCAGGCTCTCTCCCGAGTGGGGTATGGCACCCCTGTCGTCGGCGTGCATATCAGTGCTCGGAGGGAGAACCAACGCTGGGCGGCGGAAAGCTTCGCGGCGTTGATCCGTGCGATGGCAAAGCGGCACGACTTGCGATTTCTGCTGCTCTGGGCACCGGGCGAGACCGACAATCCCAAGCATCCGGGCGATGACGGCAGGGCCCGCGTGGTCGTAGGAGCTTGCGATGGCGTTCCAATCCTGCCTTGGCCGACCGAGGCCCTGTCGCGGCTGATCGCGGCACTGGCGCTCTGCGACTATGTGGTGTGTGCGAACGGCGGGGCGATGCATCTTGCCGCTGCGCTCGGCAAGCCGATCCTGTGTTTTTTCGGCGACTCACCGCCCGAGCGCTGGCGGCCCTGGAATACGCCGCACGAACTGCTGCAGCCGCTGAGCCGCGATCTCAAGGACCTGAGCGTCGAGCAAGCCATCGCGGGGTTCGAACGCCTCCTGCGCGCCTGCCCGCTTCCTCAGCCTTTTTCTTGAACCTCGTTCAAACTGCCGGTGGCCGGTCTGTACTCGGGAACTCGCGCGGCGAGGTCTCGCTTGACCTCATCATCGCCCGGAACGCGCGATTGTAAAATCCAGGTCTCGAGTTCGGCGAGCCAAGCCTCGCTGCGCGAGGCTCCCGCTTTGGCGATGCGCAATTTCGGGTGCAGGGTAGGCAGCGTACTCTCGCGATCCGAGAGCAGTTCCTCATAGAGCTTCTCGCCGGGGCGCAGGCCGGTAATCTCGATTTTGATGTCCTCCTCGCTGAATCCCGAAAGCCGGATCATGTCGCGCGCGAGATCGACAATCCTGACCGGTTCGCCCATTTCCAGGACGAAGATCTCGCCGCCTTGCCCCATAAGACCTGCCTGCAACACCAGTTGTGCGGCCTCGGGAATCGACATGAAGTAGCGCGTGACCTCCGGGTGGGTGACCGTCAGAGGTCCGCCGCGAGCGATCTGCTCGCGGAACTTGGGAATGACGCTGCCGGTGCTGCCGAGCACGTTTCCGAAGCGGACCACGACAAAACGCGTCCCTTTGGCATGCTGCAGCGCCTGGCAGACTTGCTCGGACAGGCGCTTGGTCGCGCCCATGACGTTGGTCGGGTTTACCGCCTTATCGGTCGAGACGAGGACGAATTTCTCAACGCCGTGATCGCGTGCGGCGCGCGCCAGGCGCAGCGTCCCGAGGATGTTGTTCTGCGCCGCTTCCCAGGTGTTGTCGATCTCCATGAGCGGCACGTGCTTGTAGGCAGCGGCGTGGAACACGACCGCCGGTCTGAATCTGGAGAAAACCGCCTGGACGCGTGCCGGATTGCGCACGTCGGCGATTATGGGTGCGATGTCCGGCTTTTTGGGGGCCGACAGGAATTCCTGCTCGATGGAGTACAGGGCGTACTCGTTCTGGTCGAGCAAGATGAGTCGCGCCGGCTCGAATTTCGCGACCTGGCGGGCGAGCTCGGAGCCGATCGAGCCGCCGGCCCCCGTGACCATCACGACCTTGCCCGTGAGCAGCTGATGCAGACCGCCGCCATCGAGCACCACCTGGTCGCGGCCGAGCAGGTCTTCCAGCTCGATGCGTCGGATCTGCGATACGGTGACTTTGCCCGACAGCAGGTCGTCGTAAGAAGGCACGGTGAGGACCGTCAGGCCGGCAGCCGCGGCGAGATCCGCCGCACGCCTGCGCACGCCTGCCGACGAATCCGGCAATGAGATGATCGCATGGTCGGATTCCAATTGCTCCGCCCAGCGGCCGACCTCGCCGAGTCCTCCAAGCACCTTCACGCCCAGAAGGACCCGCCCGCGCCAAGACGGGTCATCGTCGAGGATGCCGACCGCGCGCCACTGGCTCGAGCGCTCCAACTCCCGCAGCAGATTGACCGTGATGTCGCCGGTACCGATCACGAGTACCGGTTCCCCGGTGAGGTGGATGTTTCCGTAGAGGGAGCGTTCCTTCCAGGCGCGATAGGCGATCCGGCTGCCCGACATGATCGCGGCGAGCAGGAGGGGCGCGAGGATGAAAGTGGACCGCGGCACGTTGATATCGGCGCGAAAGAACGCAAGGAGCGCCGGCACCGCGAGGGCGCCGACCATGCAGGCGAGCGCGATGCGTTTCAGATCGGGCAGGCTCGCGTAGCGCCAGCTGCCCCGGTACAGGCCGAACGACCAGAATATCAAGACGTGCAAGGGAACCGACGCCGTCACGGCCGTGGCAAGGGGCGGAAGAAATTCCTCGGGAATTTCCAGGTTGAGGCGCAGCCAGAAAGCAAGCACCCAGCAAACGGCGGAAGCCAGCACGTCGTGCGCGAAAGCAAGTGCGGCTCGGTAATTGGGCTTAAGCGGATTCAACGTGACTGTCTTCGCGGCGCCGCCATGCGTGGTCCACCCAAAGCGCCAGCGCTGCATGGAGCCCGATTAGCCCGATAAGGGCGCACAGCTGCAGGTACGGCGGCTCGCGCAGCGCCCAAAGCGCGGTGGAGCCGCAGGCGAGCATCAAAGCATATTCGGCGAGCGCCGTTGTGCGGTGGCCCCAGCCCATGCGCACGAGGCGCTGGTAGTAGTGCTTGTTGTGCGCTTCCCAGAAACGCTCCCCGGCGCCTATCCGCTTCAGCAAGGTGAGAGCCGCATCGGCGATGAAAGGCGCAAAGACCGCTGCCGGGAACCACAGCGGCCAGTCGCCGTCGCGCCAGCCCGAGAGAGACAAGGCTGCCGCGAGGAAACCGATCGGGATGGAACCGGCATCGCCCATGAAGAGCCGCGCGGGAGGAAAATTGAACGGCAGAAACGCGGCGCCGGCCGCTGCCACAATGGCGCACTCGATCAGCAGGGCGTCGTCGCCGCTCATCCAGGCACCGACTCCCAGGAACGCAAAGCCCGCGACCGTCATGCCGCCGGCGAGCCCGTCGGAGCCGTCCATGAAGTTGTAGAGGTTCGTCACCCACAGGATACCGATCACGATCAGGACCAGGAACGGGAGCGCCACGGCCGGGAAAGCCCCGAAGGCAAATCCTGCGGCGGCGGCGAGCTGGGCGCCGAACCGGACCGAGATGGGCAGGCCACGCAGGTCGTCGAAATGCGAAAGCGCGACGAGCATCGCGGCGGGAAGCACGACCACGAGCGGGGTTTGCAGGATCGCGAAACCGGAAAGAACACCCGCCATCATGGCGATGCCGCCCGAGCGCGGCACAGGACGGACGTGCAGCGAGCGTTCGTTGGGCACATCCAGCGGCCATCGCTCCCGCGCCCTCAACATCCACGCGATGAGCAGCAGCGTCGCGAGCGCCGAGACGATCGGCGAAACGGGGGCGATTTCCGCGATCGTCACTCACCTGGTCCGGTCGGGGAGCACGGGGCGCATTCTAACGTGTTCCCAAGACTCTCAGCCCCGCGCGGATCTGAACCAGCGAGCAGTTTCGGCCAGGCCGGCATCGAGCGTGTAGGGGGGGCGCCAATCGAGCAGCCCGCGTGCCCTGGACGAGTCGACTACGAGGCTGCCTGTCAGGCGCCTGACTTCGTCGCGACGGCCCGCGATCATTCCGGCGACACGCAAGAGCACCGGTGGCGTGGGAACGAGCCTTGCAGGGCGCCCGAGCGCCCGGGCGATGCGCGACACCAGCTCGGGGGTTGAAACGCTCTCTTCGTCGCTTACGAGAAAGGCTCCGCGCGCCGCGGGATGCTCCGCGCAGCGCGCGATCGCGTCGACGAGATTGCCCACGTAGATCAAGCTGCGTCGGTTGTGCACGCTCGCCAAGGGCAGGGGCACGCCCGAATCTACCCAGCCGAGCAAGCGCAGGAAATTGGCCTTAACCCCCGGCCCGTAGACGAGCGGCGGACGCAGCACCACCAGCTCCATGCCGGCGCGCTCGGCAATTGCGGTCAGCGCCCGCTCGGCCTCGAGCTTGCTGCGTCCATAGGTATCTTCCGGAAGAGGTGCATCGACTTCGGTGTAGGACGCATTGCCCGAGTCCTCGCCGTGGACCTTGACGGAACTGAGGAACACGAATCGACGCACCAATCCCGAAGCGGCGTCGGCCAGACGGGTCGCTCCCTCGACATTGACGCGGCGCATCTCGGCCGCGTCCGCGGCCCGGTGGGCGACCGCGGCAAGGTGCGCGACGACGTCAATTCCCTCCAGGAGCACGCGTCGGTCGATTTCGCCCGCAATATCCCGCACTGCGACCCGGTGCAGACCGGGCAAATCGGCGGCCGGCGCGCCTGCGCCCCTCACCACGGCGCGGACCGAGTGCCCGCGCGCGAGCAGTCCGTGGCTCAGGGCCGTGCCGATGAATCCCGATGCGCCGGTAACGAGAATGTTCATGAGGGATCGGTCGTCCCCTCCCTGCGGGCCCAAATATTCCCGGTGGTGGCGCTGTCGGGTCGGAAAGACGTAATTTCGAACCCGGAGTTTCGCAAATACGTCTTGAGCTCGGTATCGCGGCCGGAGTGATATTCCATGCGGATTTCCCGGACGCGACTCATGTCCAGGGGGGCTGCGCTGAAGAGGATGTCGTATTCCGCGCCTTCGCAATCGAGCTTGAGCAGGTCGATGCCTTGTACCGCTTCGCGCGCCAGAATTTCGGCGAGGGTCGTCGTGCGCACGGTCTCGAATTCTCCCCTCTCTTCTTCTGTGGCGATGCGGTTATAGACGCTGGGAGCAAGCGGGAACCTCACGTTTTGCCCGGCAACCGCGGCGACTGCGAGCTGCCGCGGCCGTATGGTGCCGGAGAGCCCGTTCACCTCGATGTTTCGCTGCAAACATCGGAATGCCGCGCCGTTCGGCTCATACGCGAGCACGGTCCTGGCGCCGCGCCGCGCCGCGTACAAGGCAAACGTGCCGAGGTTCGCTCCGACATCCACCACCGTGCCGCCGGGCGGAAAACGCCCGTAGTCCTCGCGCACCAGGATGACGAACAGCGTAATTACATCGTGAGGATGCCCCGATAGGTGGATGCGCGTGCCGTCGCGCATCTCGACGATGCGATCGCCGGGACTCGTGCGCCGCAGGTAATTCAGCAGAAACCTGAATGGGCGCCGGAAAAGGACCACCACCTTGGCGAACCAGCAAAGGTAGCGGTGCGCCTGGGGCAGGTTGCGCAGATAATCGGACAGCGCACGCATACAAGGAGGCGCCACGCGATCCCATATTTTCGGCGGCGCGAGAGATTCTAGCAGGTACCTATCTGGGGATAGTCGGTGCCGCTACAATATGAGCCTTTCACGCCCGTGCCAGCTGAAATGAGCTCCTCGTTTTTTCCAGTAATCCTGTCGGGTGGATCGGGCAGCCGCCTCTGGCCCATGTCGCGGCGACTTCTGCCGAAGCAATTCCTGCCTCTTGTTTCCCAACGGACCCTCCTTCAGGACACGGTGTTGCGGCTCCAAGGTGTCGACGGCGCCCGTGATCCGATCGTCGTTTCGAACGATGATCACCGGTTTTTCGTCGCGGAGCAGATGCGGGAAATCGGAGTAAAACCCGAGGTTCAGATCCTGGAACCTGTCGGTCGCAACACGGCACCTGCGGTAGCGATCGCGGCGCTTCACCTCCAGAGTCGCCACCCCGGCGCCTGCATGCTCGTGCTGCCTTCCGATCACCTGATCCTGGACGTGCCGGCGTTTCACGCGGCAGTCGCCACGGCCCTGCCCCTGGCCGCGGGGGGGGCACTCGTGACCTTCGGAATTACACCGCAGGCACCGATGACGGGATACGGTTACATCGAGCGCGGCGAGCCTATTTCCCGGAGCGAGCACAGCTACCAGGTCAAGCGATTCGTCGAGAAGCCCGACTTGGAGACTGCGCAACGCTACGTATCGAGCGGCCAGTTTTTCTGGAACAGCGGGATGTTCGCCTTCCAGCCAAAGCGCTTTCTGGAGGAACTGCAGCGCTTCCGCCCCGAGATCCTGGCCGCGGCAAAGGCCGCGTGGGAGGCGGGCAAGCGCGACCTCGATTTCCTGCGACTGGATTCAACTGCATTCACCGCCTGTCCGTCGGACTCCATCGACTATGCCGTGATGGAGCGCACCTCCGCGAGCGCGATGGTCCAGGCCGACATCGGCTGGAGCGATGTCGGCTCGTGGACTGCGCTTTGGGAGGCCGGGGAAAAGGACGCGGGCGACAACGTCGTGCGCGGCGACGTGGACGTGCGCGAAGCGAACGGTTGCTATATTCGCGCCGAGCACCGCATGGTCGCGGCGCTGGGCGTGCGCGATCTCGTGATCGTCGAGACCGATGACGCGGTCCTCGTGGCCGACAAGTCGCGCTCCCAGGAGGTCAAGGAAGTGGTGGAGAAGCTCGCCCGGCAGGCGCGGACCGAACATGTTTCGCACAGCCGCGTCTATCGGCCCTGGGGTTACTACGAAAGCATAGACGCAGGCGAGCGCTTCCAGGTCAAGCGCATCATGGTCAAACCGGGCGAAGCGCTCTCGCTGCAGATGCATCACCATCGGGCGGAGCATTGGGTGGTGGTATCGGGCACCGCGAGGGTGACGCGAAACGACGAAGTGAAGCTCGTGTCGGAAAATGAATCCACCTACATCCCGATTGGCACCAAGCATCGACTGGAAAATCCGGGCAAGACCCCGCTCTTTCTGATCGAGGTTCAATCGGGTGGTTATCTTGGCGAGGACGACATCGTGCGTTTCGACGACCGCTACGGTCGCGAGCCGAAGCAGAAATAGCCGTCCAGCGGATTTTCGACTAGCGGGGGGTCGAGTCGCGATTCAGCAGCCGCCTGTATTCCTCCAGCACGCGAGCGTTGACGACCCTGGAATCGAACAGGTCTTGCACGCGTTCTCTGGCCGCGTTTCCCATCTGTTTTCGCTTTAACTCGTTTTTGAGCAGGCTCGCAAGCGCGCCGGCGAGAGCCGCTGCATTCTTCGGCGGCACCAGCAGTCCTGTGACTCCGTCGACGACG
>Ga0137403_10003809_pt1 | contig 17989 bp, 11 predicted proteins | sample CZOMad2_1_16fung_FD_122057 | JGI IMG/M metagenome (GOLD analysis project Ga0137403, IMG submission 122057) | Vadose zone soil fungal communities from Angelo Coast Range Reserve, California, USA - CZOMad2_1_16fungal (Hybrid Assembly) | ecosystem: Environmental > Terrestrial > Soil > Vadose zone...
AGTTGGACGCAGATCACCACCGATCCTCGGCCTGCCGGGCGCATTGGGGGCGGCGACCTCGCGGTTCCGAGAATCGATCCGAAAAACCCCGACCTGCTCTACGTAGCCAGCACCGTCACCATGCGCTCGGCCGATGGCGGCAAGACTTGGTCGAGCTTCCGTGGCGCGCCGGGCGGCGACGATTACCAGAATCTCTGGATCAATCCCAACGACGGCAACATTATTCTGCTGGTCAGCGATCAGGGAGCGATCGTCACGGTGAACCGCGGGGCGACCTGGAGTTCGTGGTACAACCAGCCGACGGCGCAGCTCTATCATGTGGCTCCGACAAATGAATTCCCTTACAAGGTTTGCGCGGGGCAGCAGGAAAGCGGATCGCTCTGCATCTCGAGCCGCGGCAACTACGGCCAGGTTACACATTGGGACTGGAAGCCGGCGGGAGTCATTGAATATGGCTATGTTGCACCCGACCCGCTGAACCCGAATCTTGTTTATGGCGCTGGGAGGAATGAAGTCACAAGGCTGGACCAAAACACCGGGCAGATCCAGAACATCTCGCCGATCCCCATCCGTGGTGACAAGTACCGCACCGAGCGTAGCGAGCCGATCATGTTTTCACCGCTCGACCCGCACACCATGTTCTACGCTTCCAATTACCTGTTCAAGACGACTAATGCGGGCCAGACGTGGGAAACGGTCAGTCCTGACCTCGCGCGCAAAGAACCGGGTATTCCGCAGAGTCTTGGCTCGATGGCCGCAAAGGACGCCAAAGCCGCAAAGCAGCGCGGCGCCATCTATTCTCTCGCTCTGTCGTACAAGAACATCAATACCATCTGGGCGGGCACCGACGATGGAATGATCTGGATCACGCGCGACGGCGGTAAGAATTGGAACGACATTACGCCTCCCCAACTGAGCGGTTGGAGCAAGGTTACACAATTGGATGCGTCGCGGTTTGACGACATGACGGCGTACGCATCCGTGAGCCGTTTCCGGGTCGACGACCTGCATCCTTACATCTATCGCACGCACGACGGCGGCAAGAGCTGGCAACCGATCGTCACTGGCCTGCCGGATTCGCCTGTGGATGCGGTGCGTCAAGATCCTGTGCGAAAAGGGCTACTGTTCGCGGGGACCGAGACCGCAGTCTGGGTCTCGTTCGATGACGGCGACCACTGGCAGTCACTACAACTGAACCTTCCGCCCACCTCGATGCGCGATCTGGGGATCCATGACAACGACCTGATCGTGGCCACGCACGGCCGGTCATTCTGGATCCTGGACGATATTTCGCGTCTTCGCCAACTCAATGCCGAGACGGCCGGCAAGAGTGCTCACCTGTTCTCCCCAAGTGTCGTGTATCGCGTGAAGCGGAGCGCCTACCCGGATACGCCATTACCGCCGGAGGAGCCCGCGGGAAAAAATCCGCCTGATGGAGCGATCATCGAGTACTCACTGGGGCAAACTGCATCCGGTCCGGTCACGGTTGAAGTTCTAGACTCAGCCGGAAAATTGGTGCGACGGTTCTCGAGCACCGATAAACCGGAGCTGACGCCCGAACAGTTAGCGAAGCAACTCATCCCTGTGTACTGGGTGCGCGAAGCAAACGCCCTGGCCACCAAGGAAGGAACGCATCGTTGGGTGTGGGACCTGCACTACCCTTCTCCAATCTCAGCGCAGCATGAATATCCGATCTCGGCAGTGCCGCACGATACTCCTCGCAACCCATTGGGACCAACGGCGCTTCCCGGAGAGTACACGATCAAACTCACCGCAAATGGACGGGCCCTTGCAGCTCCGTTGACGGTGAAGTTGGATCCGCGCGTGAAGGCTACTCCTCTAGCTCTGCAGCAGAAGTTCGCGCTTGAGACTCGTCTGGCGACTGCGCTGGGCCGAAGTTCGGAAGCCGTTTTACCAGCGGAGTCGGTGCGGGAACAGATCAAGAAGATGTCTGCTCAGGCAAGCGGGCCCGTCAGCGATTCGCTCAAGGCTCTGGATGCGAAAGTGGCGGCGCTGTTGGACGGACCGGAGAAGCCGGCTCCTACGTCTCCCCGCGGCCTGAAAGATGTGAACGGCGACATCTTTTCCCTTTACGGCCAGGCCAGCGGCAATGACTCGGTCTCGAAAGACGCAGATGCTGCGCCCACGACAGCGCTAGTTGCGGCAACATCGACGATCGAAAAGGACCTGTCGCCGATCTTGAAGACATGGGAAGCAATAAAGACGACTGACATTGCAGCCATGAATCAACAACTGAAGTCAGCGAACCTGCCACAGCTAAAGCTTGAGCTGAATCCGGATGCGGCAGAAGCAGCGGTGAATCAGGAATAGGACTCTATCCCGACGAGCGGAATGGGGCGCCTTAAGGCGCCCATTTTTTAGTGCACCGCGACCGAGCTGCCCTTACTCTGTGGTCGCTTCATCACCAGGATAAGTGGCAGCATAAGCAAGAAGACGATCATCATAAATCCAAAGGCATCGTTAAACGCCATCATGTACGCATGCCGATCCACCATGCCGGCCACTGCGGCATAGGCTTGGCGCATGGCAGTGGCGGGGTCGGCGCCGGCGGCGATCATGCGATCCGTCATGGATTGCATCATTGATTGAGCTGCAGGATCGTACTGCGTCACATGCGAACTCAAAATGTTGATGTGGGTCTGCTGATGGCGCGCAAGGATGGTCGTAACACTTGCGATCCCGATGCTCGCTCCGATGTTGCGCATCAGGTTGAACAAGCTGGTGGCATTGCCGATCTCTTCCTTAGGAATGGGATCGTTGGTGATGGTAGTGAGGGGCACAAAGAGCAGGCCTATGGAGGACCCTTGGATGATCAAGGGAATGAAGAAATCCCAATAGCCCACGTCGAGATTCAAATGGGAGAATTTCCAGAAGCTCAGGCTGGAAAACAGTATGCCCGCGGCCAGTAAACGCCGTGGCTCGATCTTGCTCATCAGAAGCCCGACCAGTGGCATCGCCAGGAACGAACCAAGTCCACGCGGCAACATCACAATGCCAGCTTTGACCGCTGGATATCCGAGCAATGTCTGCAGCATCAACGGCACCAGCACCGTGCTTCCGTAGAGAACGAATCCGAGCACGGTCATGAGAAAAACTCCCGCAGAGTACGTGCGGTAGCGGAAGACGCGGAGATCGACGATGGGATGTTCGGTCGTCAACTCTCTGATCACAAATGCGATCAACCCGATCGCGGCGAGAACTGCCAGGATGACAATGAAGTGAGAGGAGAACCAATCCTCCTCCTGCCCTTTGTCGAGCATGATCTGTAAGGCGCCGATGCCGATTACCAACAATCCCATGCCCCAATAGTCGATCCCGCCGGCGCGCCGCTTGATGTAGGGGGGATCGAAGACAAAGGTCTGCGTCATCAGCAATGCGATGATGCCGATGGGGATATTGATATAGAAGACCCAGCGCCAGCTGTAACTATCGGTAAGCCAGCCGCCCAGAACCGGACCGAGCATCGGCGCAACCACGATGCCGAGCGCCCAGAAGGCCATGGCCTTGCCGCGGTCCTCAGGTGGAAAGACTTCGAGCAAAATGGCCTGGGAAAGTGGCTGCAAACCTCCGCCAGTGGCGCCTTGAATGATGCGAAAGATTATCAGCGTCGGGAGGTTGGGCGCGAAGCCGCAGAAAAAAGAAGCCAGAGTAAATCCGGCGACCGAAGCCATCAGCAGGCGCTTGCGTCCAAAGCGGTTTGCCAGCCACCCCGTCATCGGCAGGATGATGGCGTTCGCGACCAGGTATGAGGTCAGCGCCCATGTGGCTTCGTCTGGAGTTGCCGAAAGGCTGCCCGCGATGTGAGGCAACGAGACGTTGACTACGGTGGTATCCAGCACCTCCATAAAGGTGCTGATCATGACTGCGGAAGCGACTAACCATGGATTGATGACGCGAGCAGCAGGTGCGGGACCGGGCACGAAACTATTTCCCGCCTGTTCTGCCGCGTACCGCGGCCAGCACCACCGCGGTCACCGCATCGTCACCGATGCTGGAGTCGAGCATCAGGTTATAGAGAGCAGGCTCAAACCAGTTTTCTCCGAAGTAGCGGCGGATGTAGCCGACGCGTTCCTTGTCCACCCGGTCCGCCAGAGCTCCTGCGTGCGCCAGGTCGCTACGCTCGGTTTTTTGCAGGCGACGGGCACGATACTCGAGCGGCGCATATAAGAAGATGTGGAACGCATCGGCGCGCTCGCGGAGTATGCATTGGCCTCCGCGTCCCATGATGACGCAATTTCCGAGATCGGCGGCTTCGTGCATGGCGTGGCGGGTGAACTCGAGCATGCCCTCGCAGTCCATCACCCCTACGGTTGATGCCGCGGCACCGCGTTCGAATCCGCCGCTCCACAAGGCTTTGACCAAGCGGTTGAACCACGGGTCCACGTGCTGGTCGTAGCGAGCTGCCACCTCCTCGTCGACGTTGGCGCGCTTCGCGATCTTCTTCAGCAACTCGTGATCCAGCAGATTCCAACCTAGCGCCGCGGCCACGCTCTCAGCCACTTCGGGTCCGCCGCCTCCATACAAAGACGACACCGTGATGATGCGCACCGGTTTCATTTTGTGATCACTGTCGGAGTCACCGACATCCCCGGCCTCAGCATGTGCTCGGGATCCTGATCTTTCTCGAATACGATCTTTACGGGGACCCGCTGCACCACCTTCACGTAATTCCCTGTCGCGTTCTCCGGCGGAAGCAGGCTGAAGCGCGCTGCGGTGGCACCGCCGAAGCTATCGACATGGCCGTTGTAGTCGCGGCCGTAGGCATCCACGTGAACCTTCGCCGCTTGGCCAGGATGCATGTTTTTCAGCTGCGTCTCCTTGAAATTCGCCACAACCCACATGTTCTGCAGCGGCACCAGCGCCACGAGAGGCTGCCCGGGCTGGATCACCTGACCAGGCTGCACGGATTTCTTGCTGACGATCCCACTGACGGGCGCGCGGACAGTGGTGTACTCCAGATTCAAGCGTGCCTGCTCCAGGTCGGCTGAGCTCTTTAAAACGGACGCAGCGGCGCTGCCTGCGCGTCCCTTAGTTACCGAGATCTGCTCAGGTACGGTGCCGGCCATGCGCACTTGCGCTTGTGCCTGCAGCACTCGGGATTCCGCTACGGCGACGGCGGCGCGGGAAGAATCGAGGGTTGCGCGCGTGGCCGCCTCTGCTGCGACCGCAGTTTCGTACGTCTGGCGCGGGACCTCATCTTTCTGCACCAGCTGGGTATAACGCTGAAGGTCGGCGGCGGCCTTCTGGTAGTTTGCCTGGGCTTCCTGCACGCGGGCACGAGCGGCTTCTACATCGCGTTGGGCGGCAGCGAGATTAGCGCGCGCCGTTTCTAGTTGAGAAGAAGCAGTCGTGCTTGTGATCGGAATCGTCGCCTTGGCAGATTGGGCGCTCGCTTCCGCATCCGCAAGATCGGCGGTGGCTTTGTCCAATGCGACCTTGTAGTCGGTAGGATCCATCTGCACCAGGATCGTGCCCGCCTCAACGTATTGGTTGTCCTCGAACAGGACATGAGTCACCGTTCCGCCGACGCGGGCGCTGATGGGGATGATGTCGCCTTCGATCTGGGCATCGTCAGTGGACTCGCGAATCGCGAAGTAATGCCAGATCAGCAAACCACCGACCAGCAACACCACCGCGACTGCGGCCGCAATCCATTTGAAACGCGGGTTGCGCTGTAAATAATTGCGCGCGCGCACTTCCCTCGCCTCATGGTTTTGGTCGTCAACGTCAACGCGAGGGACAACCTCAAGATCAGCCATCAACGTACTCCTAAAAAGTCTTTTACCGATTTTTCCGCGAGTCCGGTGGAGCGCGCCAGCGCCGCCTTGGCCAGGTTGTAGGCGTACATGCTGGAGATCAGATCTTCCTCCGCACCTGCGACTGTCTGCTGCGATTCCACAACCTCCAAACTTCCGGAAACGCCGGCACGGAAGCGGTCGCGCGCCTGCACTAACTGCTCTCCCGCAAGCTGGACGGAGCTTTGGGCCACTTGTACCTGGCGAGCGGACGCGTCAAGGTCCAGAAACGCCGTACGAACTTCCTGATCGATACGTCCTCGCAGATCTTCTAACTCGGCCTGCCGCTGGGCAAGAACCGCGTCGGCCTGCTGCACATCGGATTGGATCTTGCCGCCTTCAAACACCGGGATTCGAAGAGAGAGAGCTGCGGTGTAAGTTGGATGAGCAGTTCCTGGGTTTTCTCCAATGGTGCCGTAATCGCCGTCAAAGTGCAGCGATGGGGCTCGCTGCAAAACCGCAGCGCTGCGCGAGGTTTCGGCGGCGTGCACGAGCGACGCGGATCGGCGATAGTCGTAACGGTTCTGGTAAGCGTCCGCCAGAGCCTTTTCCAATGAGACCGGCGGAACTTCGGGATTCGGCATGGCATCGGAGAAATCAAATTGCTGGCCGGCGGGTAATCCAATGGCACGGGCAAGTGTGAGCTTCTGCTTGGTGTATTCATTCTCCACCGCAAGCAAGCGCTGCTGCCGCGACTGTAGATTGACGTGGGAGCGCAGGACGTCAATGCCGGCGGCGACACCATTGTTCTTAAGATCCAGTGTCTGCCGGTAAACCGTGTCGGCAGTGGTCAGTTGCGCCTGCGCGGACTTCACCCGCGCCTGATTAGCCAATCCTTCGAGATAAAGATCGCAGATGACCAGGACCACGGTCTCGCGCGCGTTCTGCTCCCCTAACTGCTCTGCGCGGACCTGCTCCGAGGCGGCGCGAAAGTTCTTCCAGAAATGAAGATCAAGCGATTCGGTCAGCGTGCCACGCGCATCGAAAACACTAAAAGGTCCGATGATCTCGGGCGTGCCCGGCGGTGCCGGAAAACCAAACGCCGCGAGGTTGATCTGCTGCTCGCTGTCACCGATGCGAGCGTCTACGTGCGGCAACAACTCGCTGAGTGACTTTAAGCGCTGGGCGCGCGCCGAGCGGGTCGATATACCGCTGAAAACCAGCCCGAGGTTATAGCGAAGTCCGCGGTCGATGGCGTCGCGTAACGTTAGCGGGATCGATTCAGCGGTAGCTTTCCCCGACGGTGTCCCACCAAGAAAGGGGGATTGCTGCGAAATCTGACTTATGCCATTTTGCGGCGTCGGAATGGTTGTTGAGGGGAGTGTGCTAATAGATGTCTGGGCGAGGACGGGCAAGATCATTGCCCCGACCGCGAACAATATCAGCAGGATTCGCGAACACGAAGAGAACAGGCTTGTCTGGTCTTGCATACGCCTGCCACTTGGATGGTGATTTACGTCCAAGTGTTTGCAACAATTGTGGTTGGGCGAATCGGGCGAGCTGGAATCCATTACCAGATAGATTCAGCAAGACCCGCCTAAGGTTCAAACACTTGCGGCGCTGGCCGTCATCTCAGTGACGGTCGCGAGGGAGCGATCTAGGATAGTAAAAGCCTCATCTACGTCGGCCTTCGAAATATTCAGCGGCGGCGACATACGGATCACATTGCCCAGCATTCCGCCGCGCCCGATCAACAGACCGCGGTCGCGGGCCGCCTCCATCATCATGGCGGTTTCGGTCGTTGCCGGCTCTTTGGTTTTTCGGTCCTTCACCAGCTCGATGGCCTGCATCAGTCCCATGCCGCGCACGTCACCGATAAGCTCGTGCTTCTCCTGCAGCTCGAGTAACCTTTCGCGGAAGTAGGCGCCGACCACATCGGCATTGGTGCGCAGATCATCTTCCTCGATGATGTCAATCACGGCCTTTGCGGTAACCGAAGCGACGGGATTTCCGCCGAAGGTGGAGATGGTGAGACCCTGGAACGAATCTGCGATCTCGGGCTTCGCCATGGTGAGACCGACGGGGTGGCCGTTGCCCAAACTCTTCGCGGAGGTGATGATGTCGGGCTCGACTTCCCAGTGCTCGATGCCGAACCATTTTTTGCCGGTGCGGCCCCAGCCAGTCTGAACTTCGTCAGAAATAAAATCGCCGCCATACTGCTTGACGATGTTAAAGACCAACTTGAAGTATTCCTTGGGAGGCGTTACAAATCCAGCCACTCCCTGGATAGGTTCGGCGATGATGCCGGCGATCTTGCCGGAGGTGGAGGTCTGGATAACCTGCTCTAGGTCGGTGGCACACTTGATCTCGCAGCTTGGGTATTTGAGACCCAGCGGGCATCGATAGCAGTAGGGATTCATGGTGTGCACGATGCCGATCTCGATGGTGCCACGCCGCCATGCGTTCATTCCAGTCAAGCCACGTGCCAGCGAAGAACGTCCGGAATAACCCTGGCGCAAGGCGACAATCTCAAAGTTGCCGGTGTGCATGCGCGCAGTCTGCACGGCGGTCTCGTTGGCCTCGGTGCCGCTATTGGTGAAGAACGACTTCTTGATCTTGCCGGGAGCGATGCTGGCCAGTTTCTCCGCGAGCGCTACCATGGGCTCGGTGGGAAAGCAGGTTGAGACGTGTTGCAGCTTGTCCATCTGAGCCTTGGTCTTCTCGGTTACCCGAGGGTTACAGTGACCGAGGCTTACGGTGACGATGCCGCCGAAGAAATCGAGATATTTCTTACCGTCAACATCCCAAACGTGCTGCATCTCGCCGCGCTCCATCGGCAGCGGCTCGGAGTAATACGTGGACACGCACGGGAAAATAAACTCGCGCTGTTTGCGGACGATCTCATCTCGCTTCATCGGTTCACCTTGGACTAAAACTTTCGCGACCATTCTTTCGGCCAACGCTCGATCACAACTTTCTTTTCGGTATAGAACTCAACGGCATCGCGCCCTTGGCCATGAAGGACGCCAAGGAAGCTGTCTTTCCAGCCGCTGAACGGGAAATAGGCCATAGGAGCGGCAACCCCGATATTCACGCCGATGTTCCCTGCCGGCGCGTCGTAACGGAACTTGCGTGCAGCGGCGCCGCTGGTGGTGAAGATGGACGCGGCATTACCGTAGGCGCTGCCGGCGAGGATCTTGATGGCTTCGTCGAGAGTGGAGGCCTGTGTCACGCTGAGAACAGGTCCGAAAATCTCTGTCCCGACTAATTCGCTGGTCGATGGCAGACCGTCGAGAATCGTCGGCTTTACGAAATTCCCCTTCGCGCCGCGGCCATCAAGGACTGCCTTCGCGCCGTCGCTCACTCCTTTGCCGATCAGGCGTTCGACGCGCTGCTTGCTGGTGTGATTGATAACCGGGCCCATCTGGACGCCGTCGTCGGATCCGACGCCTATCTTGATCTTTCCTGCGGCGTTTGCAACGGAATCGCGGAACGGAGCGTGAGCATCGCCGACTGCGACCGCAACTGATACGGCGAGGCAACGCTGTCCGGCGCAACCGAAGGCACTATCGACAACGACCTGCGTGGTGGAGTCCATGTCGGCATCCGGCATGATGACCACGTGATTCTTCGCACCACCCTGACACTGCACGCGTTTGCCGTGGCGCGCGCCTTCGGCGTAGATATATTTTGCCACCGGTGTAGATCCGACAAAGCTTATGCCGCGAACTTTCGGATGAGAGAGCAAGGTGTCCACAGCTTGTTTGCCGCCATTGAGAAGGTTGAGCACCCCTGAGGGCAGGTGCAGCTCTTCAACAAGCTGGAAGAGCCGCTGCATGGTGAGCGGAACTTTTTCTGATGGCTTGAGAATAAAGGTGTTGCCGCATGCTATCGCGTAAGGCAGGAACCAGAGCGGGATCATCGCCGGAAAATTAAACGGTGTGATGGCCGCCACCACGCCGAGAGGCTGGCGGATCATCATCTCATCGATGCCGCGGGCCACGTCTTCGAGGTTGAAGCCTTGCATGAGCGTAGGAATGCCGCATGCGACTTCCACGTTCTCAATGCCGCGGCGGAGTTCAGCACGCGCCTCGGCAAGAGTCTTCCCATTCTCCAGCGTGATCTGGCGAGCAAGGTCTTCGAGATTGCGCTCCAGCAGGTCTTTCAGTTTGAAGAGATATTGAATGCGGTCTTCGGGAGGAGTGCGCCGCCATTCGGGAAAAGCTGCCGCGGCGGCCTCGATCACAGCAGCAGATTCGGATTCCGAAGACATCGGTACTTCGGCCAGCACGTCTTCAGAGGCGGGATCACTGACAGGAAGGAATTCGGAAGCCGACGATGCGTGCCACGCACCAGCGTAGTAGTTGCCGAGCCGGGAGACTCGAGTCGAAACGGAGACGCCCATGGTCTCCCTCAGGATTCACCGCCCGCGGAGCGGGCTTTAGATTTGAATAACCATTCTACTGCATGGCGTCAGCGCAGATTCATTGCCAAAAGCTTGGGCTCGGTCATCTCCTCGATCGCATAGCGCAAGCCTTCCCTGCCCAGACCCGAATCTTTGACGCCACCGTAAGGCATGTGGTCGATGCGGAAGGTGGGAACGTCGCCAACGATCAGCCCGCCGACTTCAAGCTCGTCATAGGCGCGGAAGATCAGACGCGCGTCGTTGGTGAAGAGGCCGGCTTGCAAGCCGTAGGGCGAGCGGTTGACGCTCGCCAGCGCATCGCCGAAGTCTTCGTACGGCTCGACTGTCTTCACCGGGGCGAAGACTTCCTCGCAATTCACCTTCATCTCGGCGCGGGTGTTCGTGAGAATTGTCGGTTCGACGATCGAACCCTTTCGTCCGCCACCAATGATCAGGCGAGCGCCGGCGACGACTGCCTCCTGCACCCACTTGACCGCGCGCTCCGCGTCAGACTCGCGGATCAACGGTCCGAGGTCGGTGGACTCGTCGAGCGGGTCGCCGGGCTTCAGCTTCTTCACGCGCTCGACAAATTTTTGTAAGAATGCATCGAAGGCGGACTTGTGTACCAAGATTCGCTGTACCGAGATGCAGCTTTGGCCGGAATAGGCAAAGCCGGCGACCGCGCAGCGTTCCGCAGCGAAGTCGAGATCGGCGTCGTTATGGATGATAGCTGCCGCATTTCCGCCCAACTCAAGCGTAACTTTCTTTTTCCCGGCGCTTGCCTTCAGCTTCCAGCCCACGGCAGAGCTGCCGGTGAAGCTCAGCATCTTCAGGCGGTCGTCGGAGACGATCAGCGCGGCGTCTTCATTGGTGGTGGGGATCACGTTCAACCCACCGGCGGGCAATCCGGCCTCGTGCACCACTTCTGCCAGCAGCAATGCGGTGAGCGGCGTCTGCGGAGCGGGCTTGAGGACAATGCTGCATCCGCTTGCAATCGCGGGCGCAACCTTATGAGCCACCAGGTTCAAAGGAAAATTGAACGGCGTGATGGCGGCGATGGGACCGACAGGAAAGCGGCGCACGATGCCCCAGCGTCCGGCGGTGAATTCCTGGAGGTCGAGCGGAAGAAACTCTCCGCCAATGCGAACTGATTCTTCGGCTGCAACGCTGAAGGTGAATATCGCCCTATCAACTTCCGCGCGCGCTGTCTTGATGGGCTTGCCGGCTTCGAGAGCCATGGTGCGTGCGAACTGTTCGCGGCGCTCGGCGATCTTCGCCGAAATACTTCGTAAGACTCTTTGCCGTTCGAACGCTGGCAATTTACGAGTGACCTGGAAGGCGCCCGCGCTGGCTGCGATGGCCTGTTCGATCTGTCGCGGGCCGGCCAGGGTCACAACCCCGACGCGACTGCCGTCGTAAGGCGACTTGATCTCGGCGGTGGACCCGTCTTCGATCCACTGACCGCCAACAAAGAGGCCGCGCTTCTGGACGAGTTCTGCGACTTCAGGCATGGGCCACCTTCTCGCTGTCAGGCACAGTGGCCGTGTAGCCAGCGGTCACGGATTGCAGCGCGGCTTCGAGAACATTCATGGCTTCGTCGAACTGCTCGTCACTGATGACGAGCGGCATCAGCAGCCGGATCACGTTGCCGTAAGTACCGGCAGAAATCGTGATCACGCCATGCTCGTAACAATACTTGACAACCTGTTGTGTCTCTTTGTCGGCGGGCTGCAATGTCTCTTTCGATCTCACCAGTTCCATGGCGCGCATGGCGCCCATCCCGTGAATGGTTCCGACGATCGGAAATTTGATCTGCCATCTTTTCGCGCGTGCCAGAAAGCGGTCGCCGATCTGAGACGCCCGTCCGCAAAGTTGTTCGTCCTCGACCATCTGCAAGACCGCAAGCGCGGCTTCGCAGGCAACGGGATTTCCGCCGAAGGTCCCACCGATACCGCCGACGCCGGGAGCGTCCATGACCTCGGCTCGCCCGGTGACGCTGGCAATGGGCAGTCCGCCACCGAGAGACTTAGCCGCGATCAGCAGGTCAGGCTCGATGCCGAATTGCTCGCATGCGAACATGGTTCCGGTGCGCGCGATGCCCGTCTGGACTTCGTCGGCAATAAAGAGGATGCCGTGCTTGCGGCAGATCATGGTCAGAGTCTCGAAGAACCCTGGAGGCGGGGCCATGAAGCCTCCCTCACCGAGAATAGGCTCCGCGATCACAGCTGCGACCGATTCCGCGGCGACAACGCGCTTGAAAACATCTTCCAGAGCGCGGGCGCAGCTGAGCTCGCAGGCGGGATACTTCAATCCATAAGAGCAGCGATAGCAGTACGCATAAGGAATCCGGTAGACATCGCTCATGAAAGGCTCGAAGCCGGCCTTATAGGGATGCGTCTTGCTGGTCAGTGTCATGGCCATCATGGTGCGGCCATGGAAAGCGTCGTCGAAGCAGATGATGGCAGGACGCTTGGTGTAGGCACGCGCGATCTTAATAGCGTTCTCGACCGCTTCCGCGCCGCTGTTCGCAAGAAATGTCTTCTTTGGAAATTTGCCGGGAACAACTTGGTTGAGTCGCTCGGCCAATGCGATATAGGGCTCGTACGGCGCAACGCTGAAACAGGTGTGCAGGTAACGCTCGAGCTGAGCTTGCACACGCTTCAGCACGGGCGCGGCGCGATGACCGACGTTCGAGCATCCGATGCCGCCGGCGAGATCGATGTAGCGGTTGCCGTCCACATCCTCGACGATCGCTCCCTCGGCGCGCGCGGCGAAGATCGGCGTCGCGTGGAAGACGCCGCGAGCCACGGCCTGCTGGCGTCGCTGCATCAGCGCTTGCGAGAGTGGGCCGGGGATGGCGGTTCGGATTTGGATGCTTGCCACTTGCGTCTCTCAGTACCAGCCGATCGGTTGCTCGTTCAGATTGATGTGCACCTGCTTGGTTTCGAGATACTCTTCGAGTCCCCAGGGACCGAGCTCACGTCCAAAGCCGGATTGTTTGTATCCGCCCCAAGGCGCTTCGACGTAAGTCGGCTGCATGTGGTTGACCCACACGATGCCAGCGCGCAGCGCTTTGACCATGCGCATAGTCTTGAAGATGTCGCGCGACCAGACTGCGGCGGCGAGTCCATACGGAGAATCGTTGGCGATGCGCAGCGCGTCAGCTTCGCTGTCGAATGGGATCACCGCAGCAACGGGTCCGAAGATCTCTTCGCGCGCGATGCGGGCAGAATTATCGACGTCATAGAAGATAGTGGGCTCGACGTAGTATCCCTTGCCGAATGCTTTGGCGCGGCCGCCACCGGCACCGACCTTGGCCTCCTTCTTACCGATCTCCTGATACTGCAGGACGCGGTCATATTGTTCCTTACTGACCAGCGGTCCCATCTTGGTATCACGATCGAGCGGCGGGCCAAGCTTGATGCGCTTAGCCTTCTCAACCATCGCATCGACGAACTTGCTGTAGATCTTCTTCTCAACCAGGATGCGGCTACCGGCGGAACAGACTTCTCCCTGGTTGATGAAGACGCCGAAGAGCGCACCGTCGATGGCGTTCTCGAAATCCGCGTCGGCAAAAAATATGTTGGGGGATTTGCCGCCGAGTTCCAGAGTGACGCGCTTGATGTTTTCCGCCGCCGCTCGCAGGATGATCTTGCCGACGCTGGCGCTGCCGGTGAAGGCGATCTTGTTGATCTCAGGATGATTGACGATGGGTGCGCCGGCGCTCTCGCCGAATCCGGTGACGATGTTCACCACGCCGGGAGGAAGGTCGACTTCCTCAAACCAATTCGCGATCTCCAGCGCCGTGAGAGGAGTTTGCTCGGCGGGCTTCAGCACGCATGTGCATCCCGCTGCCAATGCCGGAGCAAGCTTCCACGCCGCCATCAACAGCGGGTAATTCCAGGGAATGATCTGGCCAGCCACGCCGACCGGTTCGCGCAGTGAAAGGCTGAGAGCGTTATCGGGCACGGGATTGACGTGGCCCTGAATCTTCGTAGCGAGGCCACCATAGTATTCGAAGCAAGTGGCGACGTCGTTGATGTCGAATTCGGCCTCGACAATGGGCTTGCCGCCGTTCCGTGATTCGAGCTCGGCTAGCTTCGGCATCTCGCTGCGGATCTTCTCTGCGAGGCGGAAAAGGATGCGGCCACGACCCTGCGCCGTCATACTGGCCCACGAACCGGATTCGAATGCCTGGCGCGCCGCCTTGGCGGCGCGATCGACGTCTTCTGCTGTTGCGTCGGGAACGTGCGCGATCACTTCTTCGGTGGAGGGGTCGATCACCTCATAGGTCTTCCCTTTGGCGCTAGGCTGCCACTTCCCGTCGATGAACAGATCGTAAGTCTTCACGTTAGCTTTGATTCCGGTCGCCAAGCTCTTGCTCCTCTAAATTCAAATCCCAACCGCGGCGGGCTGGACCTGTTTACGTCGCGAATAGACGAAAAAGAAAAATCCCGCAAGCACGATGAAGAATGCCGTCCCCAATATCATCTTCACTTCAAAGATCGGCACCGATTTCACGCCCGCCGGCGGTACGAACGCGACGATCATGCCGATCGCTGTCGTGGTCAGTCCGCTCAGCCCGGCCAGCATCAGCGTCCCCTTGCCATAACGTCCGCTCTGATCTCGCGGGGCGTTGGCAATCCTTACCAATGCCGCGTACACGTACAAGAACGGCACCAACTGAAGAACTACCGCGAGTGCCAGCATGATCTGGAATGCCTCTTTTACGCTGGGCCGTCCGACCAGGTTGTTAAACGCCATGAACAGCGCCGAAAAGACTCCGTGCGCGATCAAAGCGACATACGGCGTCGCGGTCCGCGGATGCAGCTTGCCCAGACTCGCCGGCAAGTATCTATCTATGCCGGCTACGAACGGGATGCGCGCGGAGCCCGACAGCCACGCTGAAGCGATTCCCGCGATCGAGATGCTCAGCACGAAGGCCAGCGGAGCGACCACCCAGTTCACGCCAACCGCCTCAGCCATGCTCTGGATCGCCTGCACCACTCCTTGCAGCACGCCGATGCTTTCCTTCGGCACGGCGAGCAGTAAGGTCAAAGTGGCGCCCAGGTAAAGCACTCCGCTCGCGATGCCGCCAATCAGCACCGCCTGCGGCACGGTGCGATGCGGATCCTTGATCTCGTCGCCCATCACCGAGCCGAGTTCCAATCCGACCAGCCCGAAGCAGATGGTGCCAAAGGTGGCAATGATGCGCCAATCGGCACCGGCGATTCGAAAATCAGAAGCTTGCAGCGCCGAACCGTGAGTGGTGAACATCACGACACCGAGAACGATCAACGCGGTGGCGATGATCCAGGTGCCGATGCCCCCCAGATTGTTCACCCACTTGCCTACACCGACGCCAACCACGTTCAAAGCAACCAGCACGATCAAAGCCGCTAATGCCGCAAAGAAGGTGAACTGTGGATCATCGGCCAGCGTCCTGGCCTTCGGTCCGGCTGCAAAAGTCCCAACCCCGACCAGGTACAGCAAGATGGTCGGAATGTAAAAGACGTTGTTGGTCCAATAGCACCAGCCCGACAAAAATCCGTGGAAGTCTCCAAAATACTTTTTGGTCCACAGGTAGACTCCGCCCTCGCCGGGATAACGCTGCGAAAGTTCGATGACCGCGATCCCCTGCGGCAGGAAAAAGAAAACCAGGGCCAGCAGCCAAAGCCAAATAGTGACGCCCCCGTTGGCCGCGATCGAAGGGACCACATTCAGGTTCACGATCGCGACCACGAACAAGAGCACCAGGTCCATGCGGCCGAGCACCCGCTTAAGATGCGGCGTCGTGCCAGGCTGGGTGGAAGCGTTGTCCATTGCCCTCAGTGTGCGACCGCGACCTGGCTACGTTCCTGCTGTGCCACCGCGAGATCGGGCGCCACTTCGGCAAATATCTGCACGTGACGATCGATGTCTGCTTCGGTATGCGCCACCGAAATGGTCCACTGCTCGTCCCAATAATGCGGCTGCGGCATGACCCCGCGGTTCACCATCGCAAACCAATAATGACGCCAGAGATCGATGTCGATCGCGGCCCAGTCGCGGTGGTTCATCACTTCCTTCGGATAAAACATGATGGCGCCATTCGCAACCACGCCAATCGCGTAGGCAGTGAGGCCGGACTTCTTGATGACCGCGCTGCAGCCTTCCGTCAAACGTTTGCTCAGCTTGTTGATGTGCTGGTAGCTCTCCGGCGTCAGGACTTCGCGCAGTGTCGCAAGTCCGGCGGCCATCACCAGCGGATTGGTGTTGTAAGTTCCGGCGTGGAAGACCTTGCCTTGCGCGATGGTGTCCATGACCTCGCGGCTGGCACCGAACGCGGCCAGCGGAAATCCGCCGCCGATGGACTTGGCCAGGCACACCATGTCAGGCTTGATCTTGAAATATTCGCAAGCACCGCCGCGACCGAGTTTGGCTCCGGTTTTGACCTCGTCAAAGATAAGCAGCGCGCCGTGCTTGGTGCAGAGATCGCGCAGCCCTTCCAGAAACCCGGGCTGTGGCATGCAGACTCCGATGTTCATCGGCACCGGTTCCAGAATCAGCGCTGCAACCTGGCTCTTGTGTTTCTCGAACAGGCGCTCGACGCTAGGAAGGTCGTTGAAAATCGCGACCAGGGTATTTTCCCAGCCCACGATGCCGGCGCTCGCCGGCACCTGGTTCGGCGCGCTGGCGCTTCCCCATTTCTCCGGCTTGGGCTTCACGCTGACCATGGCGGCGTCGTGCACGCCGTGGTAGCAGCCCTCGAACTTGATGATCTTGTCGCGTCCGGTGAAGCCGCGCGCTAAACGGATGGCGTGCATGGTGGCTTCGGTGCCGCTGTTGCTGAAGCGGACATTTTCCACCGGATAGCGCTTGATGATCTCTTCGGCGAGTTCGCGCTCCATCTCGTGAGGCATACCGTACATGGTGCCGCGCTTCAATTGCTCCTGCACCGCCTTGACCACGGCAGGATGCGCATGCCCGGCCATGATGGCGCCGAAGCAGAGTGCGAAATCGACGTAGTCGTTGCCATCGAGATCGCGGAGACGGGCGCCTTGAGCTTCGGCGATGAACAGCGGATAAGGCTCGTAGCTGCGGAAATTACTCGATACTCCGAGCGGCATGAAGGGCCAGGATTTTTTGAGCGCAGCGCTGGACTTCGGGGTGCGTTTTTCGTAAACCTCTATTTCTTTTTTTAATGCGGGATACATGGACAAAACCTTTGGCTTTAGGGCGGAGGCGCGACGGCCTCCGCCGGCAGAATGAACAACGATTTGGTGCGGCCGGGCGAGCCCGGGTTAGAACGAATACTTAATAGCAAATTGTATCTGGCGCGGCGACCGAGCGCGCTTCACTTTGCCGAAATCGGTGCCGTCGGTGATGTTGCCGTCAGGGTTCAAGAACTGGGTAGTGTTGAAGAGATTGAAGAATTCGGCCCGGAACTCGACGGCCTGGCTCTCCTTAAACCTCGTGGTCTTCTGGATGGAGAAGTCAAAGTTCTTGATCCCAGCACCACAGCAGATTGACCGTTTCGCGGTCCCAAGCGTGCCGAAGGCTGCGCTGGTAAACGCGTTTGGATCAAAAGCATATAGGTCCGAGATGCAAGGATTGCCGGTACCTGGGCCGGTTCCATTCGCGCAGAAATTATTGTTGCGTGGGTCGCCGGTGCGGAACCGCGCGACCTGATCCGGCTTGCCGGGCAGCTCGAAATCGAAGCTATTCATCAGCTCCTGATCGTCGGCCGAAAGTATACGGATGGGGAATCCGCTCTGGAACGTCGTGATACCCGAAACCGCCCACCCGTTCAGCAAGGCACCCTTGGCACCCTGGTAGTGAGGAACGG
>Ga0137403_10003810_pt1 | contig 17984 bp, 11 predicted proteins | sample CZOMad2_1_16fung_FD_122057 | JGI IMG/M metagenome (GOLD analysis project Ga0137403, IMG submission 122057) | Vadose zone soil fungal communities from Angelo Coast Range Reserve, California, USA - CZOMad2_1_16fungal (Hybrid Assembly) | ecosystem: Environmental > Terrestrial > Soil > Vadose zone...
CTCGACGCGGACCTGGTCACGTTGAGTGCGTGCGAGACCGGACTCGGAACGCTGAACCCCGGCGACGACGTCATCGGCCTCACCCGGGGCCTGCTCTACGCGGGCGCCCGGGCCGTGGTGGCGAGCCTGTGGAAGGTGGACGACGAAGCCACCCTCGAGCTGATGACCGAGTTCTACGATCGGCTCGCCGCGGCCGATGCCATCGAGGCCCTGCGCGCGGCCGTCGAACTCGGGGTCAACTGGGTCGACACCGGTCAACCCAAGCCTGACCGCCAATCGCAGCATCAACGGCATAAGCTTTCTTTCAGCCGCATTTGCCTATACTTTCAGCGGTACAGGTTCAACACTTCTGATTGGCACTGGCGGCATTACTGATTCAGCAGCCAACACTGAAACCTTTGGAAGCACCTTTAACATCGCTACGAGCGCAAGCCAAACCTGGACCTCTAACAGTGGCGCGACCTTAGATTTTGAGGGACTGGTGGACCTCAACAACAATGCAGCCACATCCCGCGCCCTAACGCTCACTGGTGTAGGAAACTTCATTCTTAATGGCACCGTCCAAAATTCGGCTGTCGGTAGCACTGGGAGTCTGATCTACAGCGGCACAGGAATGCTGACGCTCAGCGGTAGTAACACCTACAATGGCACGACTACTCTCAGCAGCGGCACAGTAGCCGTTGGTAATGACAGCGCATTTGGAACAAGCGGCCTCACGCTCGGAAACGCTTCACTGCAAGCTATTAATGCGAGTCGTTCTATAAACAATACTGTAACGTACGCAGCGAGCACTGGTGCCACGGTTTCTGGTTCCCAGAATTTCACATTCAACGGCGCATGGACGGACACCGCAAGCAGGATCCTTACAAGTAGCATCACTGGCGGCAATAAACTTACTCTGGGCGGTAACGTTTTCCTTTCAGACGACAACGCCACCGGCAGCCGCGTTTTCACAATCAATGGTACGGGCATGACTACTATCAGCGGCGTAATCGCGAATAACAACGTCGGAAACACAATAGCAGCGGGACTTATTTACAGCGGTTCGGGCACGCTGATTCTATCCAATGCAAATACATATACAGGAAATACAAGCGTCAGCAACGGGACGCTAAGTCTTCAAGCCGCTAACGCCGTGGGCGCGGGCACGCTAAGCGTCGCTGGCACAGCCACGCTCAACGAGACCGCATCAAACGCCATTAATGGCACGGCCGCTTTCACGCTTAATGGCCCAAGTGCAATCGTGAATCTTTCGCAAGGAAATAACTATTCCGGCGCAACGATGCTCAGCGCTGGGACGCTTTCCTTGGGACATCAGTCCGCTTTCGGTTCCAGCACGGTCGCATGGAACGGAGTCACGACTTCTGCCTCAACCGACCTAAGTGGAGTCAACGCCATTGCCAATAACGGAACGATTGGAGCAACTGGCAATGTATTTACCGGTTCGAATAACCTTGAACTGAGCGGAACCTTCACGAATATGGTCTCACCCACCCTTACAAACAACATGTCCGGCGGCACTCTTACAATGTCAAACACGCTCAACCTGTCTAATAATGCGACCAATAGAACCTTCACTTTTAGTGGCACCGGCAACACCTCGGTAACCGGAGTCATTGCGAACGGCGGTGGCTCGGTCAGTAATATTGTGAAGGCCGGTGCAGGCACGCTCATCCTCTCTGGTCCAAACACCTATACAGGTACAACGACGATTAGCGCCGGCACGGTGACATTGGCAGCTTCAAGTGTTTTGGCAGATGCCAGCAACATGATTTTGAATGGCGGGACTTTTAGCACTGGTGCTTCGACGGGCTTTACGGAAACGGTAGGTACGCTTGCGCTTAGTGATGATTCTGTAATCTCACTTGGCACGGGCAGCCATGCGTTGACCTTTGCCGCCAGTAATGGAGTTTCCTGGTCTGCCGGGAAGAAACTTGCCATAACCGGATGGACAGGTGGGTTCAACGGGACCTCGGGTACTTCAGGCCAGGTTTTTGTGGGCTCAACTTCCGCCGGATTAACAGCAAGTCAATTAGCTCAAATTATCTTCTCTGACGGTGTCACTAATTATACTGCGACAATACTTTCGACCGGTGAAGTAGTGCCAGTGGCACCCACAGCCGTTAAACTTACGCACTTCGATGCGGCCAGCTACACCGATGGCGTGCAATTGACGTGGGACAGCGGTTACGAAATTAACAACCTTGGTTATCATCTCTATCGCGAGCGGAACGGCAAACGCACGCGCGTGACACCTTCCCTTGTGGCTGGCTCTGCGCTGACCGTGGGCCAGGGCAATCATCTTACTGCCGGCTATTCATATTCGTGGTTTGACCCGCAGGGAACGGCGGATACTTTCTATTATCTGGAAGCAATTGATCTCAACGGTGAACGCGAGATTAGCGGGCCAATATATCCTAATGCCAATTCACGCAGTACAGTTTCACCAAAGCGACAACGCGCGTTGCTGCTGAATGAAGTAAACAAGTCGTTATCAAGTACTTCAGACAATGCCGGCGGTTCGGATGCAGCGGGTTGGCCGGCGGCAATGAGTCCGACAAACTTGAGTTTGTCGAACCTAAGTTCGTCGAATATTTCCGTGCAGCAGGCAATTGCCGGGGGCAAGGCAGTCAAAATTCAGGTGCGGCAATCCGGTTGGTATCGCGTGACGCAACTGGAATTGGTTGCTGCGGGTTTTGATCCATCTGTTGATGCCAGGCTGTTGCAGTTGTTCGTTGATGGCGAAGAAGTACCGCTTCTTCCAAGTAGCGAAGGAGCGCGGCTTAACGCGAACGACACGCTTGAGTTTTACGGCGTGGAGTTGGATACGCCGACAACCGATACGCATACGTATTGGCTGGTCAATGGCAACACAGCGGGCAAGCGCACCAGCCCCAAGCACACCAAGCCCAAGGCCGATCCGCCGGAAAGTCCTGGTCTCCGAAGTTTCGCCTTTACTAGCGAGCGCCGCGAAAAACTTATCTACTCGCCGCGTCTCTTAAATGGCGACACCGACAATATTTTTGGCGCCCTCATTTTCACTGACCCGACGGATCAAACATTGTCGGTCAGAAATATCGATAGTGAATCTGCAAGCCAACCGCGGTTGGAAGTTGCCTTGCAGGGCCTGACGACCCGGGGTCATGAAGTTCAGGTTATGTTCAACGGCACGGATCTTGGCAACATATCTTTCAAAGCTTCCGCACACACTAGCGCCAGGTTCACGGTCAATCGATCACTCCTCCGGGAAGGCAATAACACAGTTTCGCTTGCCAGCCGGAACGGCGGCTCTGACGTAAGTCTTGTTGACTTCGTGCGTCTGACTTATGCGCATCAGTACGTAGCGGACAATAATGCGCTGAGATTCAGCATGCCCGGCGGCGGGGTGGTTCGTGTTGAGGGCTTTACGACGCCAAAGATTCGCGTCGTAGATATAACCAATCCGAATTCACCGGTTGACGTAACCACAGTAGCCAGTCCATCGGCCGCGGGTTATGCAGTAAAGGTTCAAGCGCCTGGCGGCGACACTCGCACGCTGATCGCTTTTGCCGATGTACTGTCGGGTCATCCTTCATCAATCGCGGCCAATAAGCCTTCAAATTGGAATGCGCCCGGTAACGGCGCAGACCTCATCATTCTCACGCACAAGGACTTTCGTCAGGCAATTGAGCCACTCGTCACTCTGCGGCGCAGCCAGGGCGTAAGCGTGGCCGTGGTTGACGTTGAAGACATCTACGATGAATTCAGCTATGGGGCGCATACGCCGTTTGCCTTGAAAAGCTTCCTGTCATGGGCGGTCAGCCACTGGGGCCGCAAGCCTGCTTATCTGTTGCTGGTTGGAGATAGCAGTTGGGATCCACGCAACTACATGAACCAGGGCGACAATGATTTTGTGCCGACGAAACTAATCGACACGGCCTACATGGAAACTGCTTCTGACGACTGGCTGGTGGATTTCAGCAGTCTGGGCCAGGCCGACATTGCTTTGGGCCGTCTGCCCGGTCGTACACCGGCTGAGATTAGTTTGATGGTTTCCAAAATCCTAACATACGAGCAGGAAAGAGAATTAAATGCGCCTTTGCGCGGGGCGGTGATGGTTGCCGATACTGGCTTTGAATCGAAGAGTGCTGATACTCGCACTCTCTTACCGGCAAGCGTCACGACCCAGTCGCTCAACCGCGCGGATATCAGCAACGATGATCTGATGCGTGGGCAGCTGGTGGACGCGCTCAATCAGGGCCCGCTGATTGTTAACTTCTACGGTCATGGCTCCGTGCGCGTTTGGACAGGCGCCGGCCTACTGGATTCGGATCTAGCCGCCAACCTGACCAACGCTAGCCGGCCGTCGATCTACGTGATGATGACCTGCTTGAACGGTTATGCGCAGGATGCTTACGGCGATAGCCTGAGCGAATCGCTGTTGAAAGCGGAGAATGGGGGTGCGGTTGCGGTTTGGGCCTCATCCGGATTCACCACGGCGGATCCGCAGTTTGAAATGAATTCCCAATTCTATCGTCTCTTGTTTAGCGGACCGCCGCTACGTTTAGGCGAGGCTGCGCGCGCCGCAAAACTGGCAACGCCGGATTTCGACGTGCGTCGTACCTGGATATTATTCGGTGACCCGACAATGCGATTGAGATAAGGATGAGGATGTTAACCGGTTAGAATCGTTTTCGTCGCGCTTGGCGCTTCCGCTAACCTGCGCGCAAAAACAGCCGGGCCTGGTATTCTATAAACCGGACAAGCCCACCAACTCGCATTATCGGGTCTACGAATTTCCAATAGTCACCGAACCCAGAAATTTCAACCAAGATTAGTAATTGCCCCATGAAAGAACCGTTCGATCTCGCCAAACTTCACGAGGTTAACCTGAGAAATTCGACTCTTGAGCCCACGAACCGTTCATCGCGCAATGGTTATACGACGCCGCCAGTTGTTGCCTACGGCGAAGAAGCCGTACCCGAAGCCGAGATCCATTTGCGTGACTATTGGCGCACGATCCGCAAACGTTTGTGGTTAATTGTCGGACTCGCCTTGATTGTTTCTACCATCGCGGCGCTTAGACAAGCCAAACAACCGGACATCTATCAGGCGCGTGCGCGCGTGCAGGTCGACACAGAGAGTTACAGCCCTGCGTTAGGCGCTTCAAAAGGCAATGATTACTTCGTCGACAAGTCTTACATGGACCCAGAATACTTTAATACTCAAGTTCAAATTCTGAGCAGCCCTACGCTACTGTGCCGCGTCGCCAAGACGCTTGATCTTGAGCACAACCGGACGTTTCTCGATGGGCCGGTGGACAAAGGTTCGACATTGCAAAGTTTGCTGAGCATGCTCGGGTTCGAGAAAGGCGGGCAGCAGCCAAAGAATACGAACCTCATGCCTGACACGACTGTACCGTCGCTTACCAGTGAGACTTCTTCCATTGACGATCCTGCCGAGATTGAACGGATGGCACCATATGTCGACTTGCTTGAGGGAACGCTCGAAGTCGAACAGGTCAAGAAGACGAGGCTGATCGATCTGCGCGCGAGCCACACGGACCCTGCGGTTGCCACCAAGGTCGTCAACGCAACTGCCGACACCTTTGTGCTATGGAATCTGGAAGTGAAGACCAAGACAAACAGTTTCGCAGGAGCTTACTTGCAAAAGCGTATCGCCGAATTGCAATCGCAGATTCGTAACGGCGAGGAACAGCTCGTTAACTACGCGCGGAGTCATGAGATTCTTTCACTTGATGCCAGTCAGAACATAGTGGTCGAACGGCTCGCCGGACTAAACAAAGAATTGCTGGCAGCTGAAAACGACCGCAGCCTCGCAGATGCGGCCTATCAGACCAGCCAGATGCCCGGCGCGGCTCAGGCAAACGCCGAGATTACCGATAAGCAGATTGGGGATATCAAAACGCAACTCGCGGAATTGCGACAAAAACGCTCGCAGCTGCTGTTGACTGATACTGAGGAGTCGCCGGAAGTCAAGGATGTAACACAGCAAATAGCAACGCTGGAAGAACAGTTGGAGGATGCTCGCGGCAGCGCAAAAAAACTCATTAACACAAATCTTGAGGGTAATTACCGAAGAGCGCTGGATCACGAGAAGACTCTGCGCGAGTCGTTTAGCAAGCAGCGTGCGGAAACTTTAGCCCAGAATCAAGCAGCCATCAATTACAACATTCTCAAGCAGGAGATCGAGACGAACAAGGGACTACTGGATGGTTTAATGCAGCGGTCAAAAGAGAATGACGTGACGATGACGGGTACGCCAAATAATATTCACGTTGTCGACTATGCCACAATACCCAGGGGACCGGTGGGTCCGCGCCGCATGCAAGCTGTGATGTTGGCGTTGGTGCTGGCTCTTACGTTCGGGGTTGCGCTGGCGCTGTTCCTCGAATACCTGGATGACACGGTTAAGAGCCCAAACGACATTGAAAGCGGTTTGCGGCTGCCTTCACTGGCTTTCATTCCTATCGCCGGCAAATCCACGCAGCGGTTCCTGCCCGGTTCGAGGCCATTGCAGGGGACGAATGGCAATGGCGGCGGTTCGGAGTTGCTTATAAACAGCGACGGTCCATCGCTGCAAGCAGAAGCTTACAAACATCTGCGCACTTCACTACTTTTATCGACAGCAGGAAGAGCTCCGAAGACTTTGCTGGTCACGTCCAGCGTCCCGGCAGAAGGAAAAACGACGACGGTCGTAAATACAGCAACCGTGCTGGCCCAGACTGGAGCGCAGGTTTTGGTTATCGATGCTGACATGCGGCGGCCTCGTCTGCATAAGGTTTTTGGATTAGATAATAACGATGGACTAAGCACCATCCTGTCCAGCGATACGACGGAAGCCAACGTGCTTTCGAAGATCACTAGATTTAACGATACGAATATTTATCTCTTGAGTGCCGGCGCGATCCCGCCAAACCCGGCTGAGTTGCTGGGCTCTGCCCAGATGAAACTCTTATTGGACATGGTTGGCGAAACGTTTAACTACATCGTGATCGATTCGCCTCCCATTGCTTCGTTCACCGACGGTGTGCTCGTCTCATCGCTGGTGGATGGCGTGCTGTTGGTAGTACATGGCGGTAAGACGTCGCGTCAGATGGTAAATCGCACGAGGCAAATCCTTCACGAAATCGGGGCGAGAATCATTGGCGTCGTGTTGAATAAAGCAGACGTGCGCACGAATGACTACTACTACTATCATTACAAACGAACGCCGAAAATTAGCAATCCGACACTGAGGACTTGATAGAGTTGATCGAGGAATAGGCAGTATAGCGGCCGAAGAGGAGCGGCGAACCACTCGGTCCGTCTCGTTTGGTGCGTAGCTGGTTCGCCGCTTGGTGCAGTTGCGATTCCCGAGCTCTCGAATTATTATTCTTTTCCTCGCAAAGCCGGAGTGGCGAAATTGGTATACGCACCAGACTCAAAATCTGGCGAGGTCAAACTCATGTCGGTTCGAGTCCGACCTCCGGCACCATAATTCAGCAACTGCGACAAACCCCCAGAAGGAAAGGCAACTGTATAAGCCAAGCCCCCAGCAAATAGATTTTCTCTCCCGTAACGACGTTTGTCGACGTCGGAAAGAAGGATTGATGAAAAGAATATTTTCGCTTTTGGTGGTATTAACTTTTGTAGTGCTGCTGGTCGTGCCAGCGTCCGCGAAGACATGTGGCAATTTCCGCCATCGTCATGGGAACTACTGGCACACGCACTACAGTTGCATTGGCGATGGCCATAAGCATGGCCGGAGTTTTTGGCAAAAACATCGCGACAAGCTGACCACCGCGGCCGGAGTTGGCGCCGGCGCCTTGATTGGTGGCGTGGCTGGTGGGAAGAAGGGTGCCGCAATCGGAGCATTGGCCGGCGGCGGCGGTGCTGCGGTCTACACGTATAAGATTCGCAAAGGCCGGCGTCGTCCTGCTCGTTACTGATCCTCTCATCAATAAAAGCGGTCGATGGCAGGTGCGTTTCAGAGCAACCGGCGCCCTGCCCCCGTCCGCTTTGGTCCTCCGGGGGAAGCCCCTAAACTCACTTACATAGAACCACTTAGAGCCGTGTAAAAACTTGTTTGCCATGGCTGGTCAAAACTTGTAGAATGTCACCCAGTTCCGGTCGGGGGGACTAACTTTCATTTCGCCCTCGAACCCTTCGTTAATAAAGCCTCGCGAAACTGTCCCACGCGGTAATCGCACCGCCATTCCCCTAAGGTAGGAGTCGATCAATGTCCACTGTCGTGAAATCCAGGATTCTTATTGTTGATGACGAGCCGGAGATAACGGCGATACTCTCCGATCTATTCAGTAGCCAACACTACTGTATGACTGCTGGCTCGGCTGAGGAAGCCCTCGAGCGGTTATTGGTTTCTGAGTATGAATTGGTCATAAGCGATATCACCATGCCAGGTATGAGCGGCCTCGACATGATTCCGCAAGTCAGGAGCATGGCGCCCAACACAGTGGTGGTAATGATCAGCGGCATGCAAACGGTCGAGAGCGCCATCGGCGCCTTGCGGCTTGGGGCCTTTGACTATGTTATGAAACCGTTCGACCTGCGGCAGGTGGAAGCGGTAGTCAAGCGCGCGCTTGAACATCAGGAACTAGTAGTGGCCAAGCAACGTTATGAGGGTCACTTGGAAGAACTTGTCGAGCAACGCACAGCCGAGCTCGATGATGCTCTAAATTCACTCGAAGACGCGTATCGCTCCACCTTGAAAGCTTTGACAGCCGCGCTGGAAACCAGGGACTTGGAAACGCATGGACATTCGGAACGTGTAGTGACCTACAGCTTACGGCTTGGCCGCGAGTACGGACTCGACAGCCAACGAATCAAGGCGCTCGAGTTTGGTTCACTGTTGCATGACATTGGAAAAATCGGAGTGCCCGATTCCATCCTGCGCAAACCAGCCAAATTAACGGACCAGGAATGGGTGCGCATGCGCGAACATCCATCGCACGGCCAGCAAATTTTGCGCGGCATACACTTTCTCGAAGGCGCCGCGCGCGTCGTCGCTCAGCATCACGAAAAGTGGGATGGCTCAGGTTATCCGCTGGGCTTGCGCGGTGAAGATATTGATTTGTGCGCTCGGATTTTCTCAGTGGCTGATGCGTTCGATGCGATGACCAGCGATAGGGTATATCGCAAAGGTAAATCTTATGAGGCTGCTGCCCAGGAGCTCGATGAGTGGGCCGGGAGACAGTTTGATGCAAAAGTTGTGGAGGCGTTTCATCGGGTGCCCAAACGCGATTGGGAAGTGCTTCATGAACAATCGCTGGTGAAAAAGGAAGAAAATATCGAAGTGCACCGCATGATCCAGATGCTTGAGTCACAACTGGAAGGAGTTGTCAGCTAGGGCCAGAGGTCAGAGGTCAGAAGTCAGAGGTCAGAGGTCAGAGGTCAGACTTCAGCTAGGGCCAGAGGTCAGAGGTCAGAAGTCAGAGGTCAGAGGTCAGAGATCAGAGATCAGAGATCAGAGATCAGAGGTCAGAGGTCAGAGATCAGAGATCAGAGGTCAGAGGTCAGAGATCGGAGAGGAAAACTTCACGGTGCCTTCTGATATCTGGGTTCCGACTTCTGACCTCTGACTTCTGACCTCTGACCTCTGATCTCTGACTTCTGACCTCTGATCATTTTAGGGCTGCGAAGGCACCGCGTAGCCGCGCCGCGAACGCAACGTCAGACCTACACGCCGTGACGCCACCTCGATGCGCCGATACTCACCGTTGCGCGCCAAGGCCAGCGGTCGCTTTGGACGATAGGTAACGACGTATTCGGAACCAATCTCGCGCGCAGCTTCCCGAGCTTGCGCGATCATTTCATCACTTGCTTTCGGTAAGTAAATTTGTCCGCCGGTTTCGTCTGCCAACTCCGACAACACCTGCTGGCTCTTCTTGACCTCTGCCTCGTAGGCTTTTCGCTGCCGGCGCATGGCCGGATCAAACCGCACCGTTACGCCATAGGTTGGACTGCGCGTTTGACCTGGTGGCATGGTTGGATCGTTATTCGAAATCGGATCGTGATTGGTCGGCAATTGTCCCGTTTCAAACGGGGGACTCTTTTTCGCATCCTTCTGCAAGACAAATTGTGTGTAGCTGATGATATGGACCGTCGCGCGCGTAGCCGCCAGCCGCTTGATAGCTTGCAGCTTGTCGGTTTTCCCGCCCTGAGTTTCCACGCCATCAGTAATGAAAACAACATGACGACTGCCCTCGGGGCGGTCTTTCAATTGTTCGGCGGCGGCAATGATCGCGTCCGCAAAGCGGGCGCGCTTGCCTGACGATAGTTTGGTTTTCAATGCTTTTAGAATGGCTTCCCGATCCTGTGTCCAGGGCTGTAGCAACTCAACTTTATTATTAAACTGCATTGTCGCGATCCAGGTATTCGCTGAAAGCTGGCTTACTAATGCGGCAGCTACCTCACGCGTTAGACTGGTTTTTTTCGATAGGCCGCCAAGCCCGCTCAACTCGCCACCAGTATCGAGTACCAGCACGACATTCGCCGGAATGTGACGCACGCTTCTGATCTGCTGTGCCACGCCGTCTTCCAGAACCAGGATGTCGTCAGGAACCACCGCAGGATCGTAATGGCCGTACTGATCAACTGCCACGACTGGTAAACGAACTTCTTCTGTAAAGACGCGAACCGGTTCTTCCTGAGTGTTTGGCGCCACAGTAGAGGACGGTTTTGGAGTTTCTTGTTGGGCCTGAATGGAAGCGGCAACTGCGAGAATAAACAACAAAATGACAGGGATCGGGTGGCGGATCACGATGATGATTGGGCCTTTCGCGGGTTTAGGTTTGCGGACGTAGGATGCAACGCCGGGCGGTTTCGCGTTGCCTTAAATCCGCCTGCTCAAGATTAGTTTGCAGTTCAACTTCAGGTTGCTGATGAGGAAACGGCATAACCGACAAGCTAGTTACCTTCCAGCGGCGGTCTCTCGTGCCTGTGATTGCACCGCGGTTATCGCCACCGCGTCTACAATATCCTCTACCTTGCAACCGCGCGACAGATCGTTGGCTGGTTTATCCAGTCCTTGAAGAATTGGGCCAATAGCCGTTGCCCCGGCCAATCTTTCCGTAAGCTTGTAAGCGATGTTGCCCGATTGCAGATCCGGAAAAATCAAGACATTTGCGCGTCCCGAGATAGGCGAGCTGGGCGCTTTTGATTCGGCGACTGCGGGCAAGAGCGCCGCGTCGGCCTGCAATTCACCATCAATTAGAAGTTGTGGCGCGCGGGCTTTTACGGTGCGCGTCGCTTCCACCACCTTGTCCACTAACTTATGTTTTGCACTGCCCTTGGTCGAAAACGAAAGCATCGCAACACGCGGCGTTGCTCCTAACAAAGCTCGGCATGAATCGGCAGACGCAATCGCAATCTCGGCTAACTCCGCTGCGGAAGGTTCGATCACAACGCCACAGTCCGCATAGATCAACGCGCCGTCACTTCCGAAACTACTGTCGCGCAAGGCCATCAAAAAGAAGCTGGATACCAATTTGAATCCGGAGCGAACACCAATGCAGTGAAGCGCCGCGCGCACGGTATGCGAGGTTGTATTTGTAGCGCCGGCAACCGAGCCATCCGCCTGGCCCAGGCGGACCATCATGTCTCCGTAGTAAAGCGGATCGGTCATCAAGGCGCGGGCTTCGTCGGCCATCAGTCCCTTAGCACGGCGCATCTCGTGGAAGATGCCCACCATCTTTTCGAAATCCGGCGCCCGCCGGTGGTCCACCACTGTTACGCCGCCAAGGTCTGCGCCCTCGCGCTGTGCGGTATCACGAATGGTTGCTTCATCACCCAGTAGCGTTATTTGCGCCAGCCGCTGGCGTGCGCAAATCGCTGCCGCCTTGACCGTGCGCGGATCGTTGCCTTCCGGCAGGACGATATGTTGCGGCCGCGAGGCGGCGCGTTGACGAATTCGTTCAAGAATGTCCATCGAGAAAAGTTTGGGTCCCGAGCTGTAAAAGAATGGTGAGTCTAGCGAACCCGCGCGGAGAGAACAAGCCGGACAATGGAAAGATCGTGATCCTAAGTGTGTGTCACACGGAATGGATCACAACCGATGGCTAGTGGACGGGCAGCTTGCAATCAGCCCTGAACTCAGGTAACTCGTTGCCAAAGAACGAATCGTTGCAGAACCGGAAGCGGTAGCGACCGGATCCAAGCACTCAACCGAATTCTTCAGGCCTTTCTGCGTGCGAAATCGCCGATTGCAAGTTGCGTGTGGCATCCGGTCGCTACCGCTCCCGGTTCTGTAAGTAGCCTTAACGCCGGTGCCGCAAACTAACAGGCGTGCGTTACAACAGGACGGAAGTCATGGTAAGTTAACAACCCAATTCCAAGCAGTTCGCAGCAATGTGATTTCAGGAGAATCCGATGTCTGGACTTCTAGCCCGGCGGCGATTGAAAAACCTATTGCTCTTCATACCCAACATGGTGCTGCTCTGTGCGCGCCTGTTGACGGACTCACGCGTGCCCACGACCGAACGCGCGCTGCTGGCTGGCGCGATTGTTTACGCAATCATTCCCTTTGATTTGATACCAGACATGATTCCTTTTGTCGGGCAGATTGACGATGCCTATCTAATCTCGCTGACACTGCTCAGGCTGCTGGAGCGAACAGATCCAAAAGTAGTGCGGGAACATTGGAGTGGTGGCGGCGACGTGGTTGAGCTTATCAACGCCGCGGCCATGCTTGCAGCAAAGTCTTTACCGAAACGCATCAGGCGCGTGCTCAGTTCGCGAGTAACCGTTTCGGGGACAAAAGGAGCAGGCACACTTCTCCCGGTACCTTTGCTAGTCGCTTCGGAAGGAAAGATTCCAGCTGGGCGCTAGACAGCAACCCTAAATCACACTACCGGAGCCTGCCTATATGTGGAAAGCCAACAGGGAAAAATTGACGCGCCAACTGGCTCTCTTAGCGGTGCCGCTAATCCTCGTCATTGGCGTTCATGCCCACAGCGCGACGGTTTCGCAAACTCAACCGCAAGTGGGCCGCATTAAGGATGGGATCGGAGTCGGTGAGATATTGGTTGGCGTTTCCAGCGCGGCCGACGTCGAAACTCGATATGGAATGAAGTACGAACTAATCAATAAGAACGATTATTCATACAGAATGGAGTACGCCGACCTGGGGCTCGCCTTCTACTACTGCCACAAGGATGAAAAGAAGAGAGTTTTTTTAGTTGAGCTGCATCACGGCGTTACTAGCAAAGGAATAATCGTCGGCCAGAGCACCTTGAGGGATGTTTTCCGGCTTTACGGGGAAGAAAGCAGTAGCGATCAACCCGATGTCCATGAATACAAGGGTATTCAATTTTACATTGAACACGATCCGAAGCCGGAAGCAAAAGATAGCACTGCAGAATTGGGTAAGAAGGTAGTGGAAATCGACATAGTCCCTCCTGACAAATCTTCCAACTTCTGCGATTGAGCTTGGTTTAATGTTTATTGCTAACTACTTACTGCCTGCTGTTCCTTCAGTGCTGCAAGAAGTTTCTCGTGAATGCCATCAAAGCCGCCATTCGACATGATTGCCAGGACGTCACCCGCGCGAAGTTGCGGTCGTAGATGTTCGATAATCTCAGCGGCGTTTGCCAGGGCAAACGCAGGCTTGTCCTGCTTCTCAATATCCTCGATTAGCTTGCGTGTATCTAGCGTCTTACCTTTTTCCAGCGCCTTCTGACTATCAAACACCTGGGCGAGCAGAACGTAATCGGCATCCTCAAAAGCATTCGCGTATTCGTCTTGAAAAACCGCCAGGCGCGACGACCAAGAGCGCGGCTCAAACACTGCGATGAGCCGGCGTGACGGATATCGATTCCGCAATCCGCGCAACGTTTCGCGCACCGCTGTCGGATGATGAGCGAAATCGTCGATCACAGTGATGCCTTGCTCCTCGCCTCTTACTTCGGCCCGACGACGAACGTTCTTGACGGTTGCGAGCGCTTCGCGAATTACGTCGCGCTCAATTCCCCAAGCATCCGCAGCAATGATCACCGCCAAACAGTTAAGCAAATTGAATTCGCCGATAAGCGGTGTTCGAAATTCACCCCACTGCCTGCCTTCGCACGTCACCGAAAATTTGCTTAACTCGCCGGAGAAGTCAGCGTTGCTCATGCGCCACTTGGCATCCTCGGCCGTACCAAAAGTTTCGAGTTGCGTAAACAGTTTCTGACCCATTTCACCGACGACTTCGCGAACGTGAGGGCTGTCCCAACCGGCAATCAATCGACCGTTAGCAGGAACAAGATTCATCAAGCGGCGAAATGCGAGTTTGACCGCCGCCAAATCCGGATAAATATCGGCGTGGTCAAACTCGATGTTGTTTACGATCGCGATCTCCGGCAGGTAATGCATAAACTTCGGGCCCTTATCAAAATACGCGGTGTCGTATTCGTCGCCTTCGATAATGAAATAGTCGCTGTCTCTGACACGAAAGCTGGCGCCAAAATTCTGCGCGACGCCGCCTATCAAAAAGGATGGCTCCAAATCGCCCTGGTCCATCACCCAGGCAGCGATACTAGTCGTGGTAGTCTTGCCATGCGTGCCGGCAACCACCAACGAACGGCGCCCGCGAATGAATTCCTCTTTTACGACTTCGGCTTGCGAGCGATAGACGAGTTTGCGGTTGAGAGCCGCTTCCAGTTCTGGGTTTCCGCGGGGAATGGCGTTGCCAACAATCACGCAGTCTGGCGCCGGTTCGAGATGCTCCGCCTTGTAACCCTGCTTCACCTCGATTCCCAGCGAGGCGAGCATCGTGGACATCGGCGGGTAAACATTCTCGTCGGAACCGGTAACGTGATGCCCGCGCGCTTGTAGCATTCCCGCCAGGGCGGCCATCGCTGTGCCGCAAATTCCAATCAGGTGATAGTGCATAGGCGAGTCAGGAAATTTGTCAGGAAAGTTTGATGGTGCTTAACTGATCAGCAAGGTGCCGCTTAGGGCCCTAGCGAATCCTGTAATACTTCCATTCCCGAGTCCGAATCTTTTGTCGTGCTTGCGGCAGTACGACAGGTCTCGTACCATTCGATTGTGCGTCGTAGACCTTCTTCAAAAGGTACCTGTGCGCGAAACCCAAATTTTTCAAACGCTCGCGAGACTTCAAGTCGCCGCCGCGGTTGACCGTCTGGCTTATTGGTTTGCCAGCGAATCTCGCCTTCAAAGTGAGTGAACCGCGCGATCAGTTGCATCAGTTCCGATATCCTTATTTCGTTGCCGGTGCCAATGTTGACCGGGTCGCTCTCGTCGTAAATCGCAGCTGCACGAACAACCGCTTCGGCGCAGTCGCCCACATAGAGAAATTCGCGCGAAGCGCTTCCGGTGCCCCAGGCTTCGACGAATGACGCGCTGCTCTCTCGAGCTTCTATACACTTGCGAATCAGCGCTGGGATCACATGCGATGACTCAGGATCAAAGTTGTCTCCGGGTCCATAGAGATTCGCCGGCAACAGGAAGATAGTGTTGAAGCCATACTGCTGGCGATAGCTCTGGGCCTGCACCAGCATCATCTTTTTGGCCAAGCCGTAGGGTGCATTAGTCTCTTCTGGGTAGCCATTCCAAAGATCATCTTCACGAAAAGGCGTAGGCGTGAATTTGGGATACGCGCAAACTGTCCCGAGTGCGACAAACTTTTTTACGCCATCTTGCCGCGCTTGCTCAATGAGCTGGACGCCCATCATTAAGTTTTCGTAAAAGAACTTTCCAGGGCTCTTTTGATTTGCGCCGATGCCGCCAACCAGTGCCGCCAGATGGATAACTAAATCCGGATGCGTTGCGGAAAGTAAGCGTTCAACGTTGGAGACCTCGACCAGGTTGTATTCGCTGTGGCTGGGTACGATCACTTCTAGTCCGGGAAACTGCCGCAAGCGATTGACGACGTAGCGTCCGAGAAAACCGGAGCCACCGGTGACCAACACACGTCTGTAGGGAAAACCTTCGCCCGACTCGGTCATAAGTAGGGTTCTGTTAACGCGCCATCTGGAGTATTAGACCAACCCAGGGGCGGATTACGGATTTTCAAGAGCGCACCGACGAGATTGTATCCGACTGGCCAGTGTCTCCGAAGACCTCGTGTTCTATAGAGTTTACGGTGGCAAGGTCGGCGTCGACCATTAACCGCACTAGTTGCTTAAACGTGACTTTCGGTTCCCAACCAAGCACGCGCTTCGCCTTCGAAGCGTCGCCAATCAGCACATCAACTTCTGCGGGCCGCACATATTTAGCATCGAACTCGACGTAGTCTCGCCAGTCGAGATCGATGTATGAAAAAGTCTCTTCCAAAAATTCCTTTACAGAATGTGTTTCGCCGGTGGCGATCACATAATCGTCGGGCTTGTCCTGTTGCAGCATTAACCACATAGCTTCAACGTATTCTTTGGCGTAACCCCAATCGCGTTGAGCATCCAGATTGCCAAGGTAAAGTTTCTTTTGTAGCCCCGACTTTATGCGCGCGGCGGCGCGAGTTATTTTTCGAGTAACAAACGTTTCGCCGCGGCGCGGGCTTTCATGGTTGAAGAGTATGCCGCTGCAAGCAAAGAGGTCATACGACTCGCGATAATTAACGGTAATCCAATGCGCGTACACCTTGGCGGCGCCGTAAGGACTGCGCGGGTAGAAGGGAGTAGTTTCCCGTTGCGGAATCTCCTGGGCCTGGCCAAACATCTCGGAGCTGCTTGCTTGATAAAACCTGGACTTCACTCCTGTTTCACGAATTGCTTCGAGGATCCGTACCGTGCTAAGGGCGGTCACATCGCCGGTATACTCGGGTATATCAAAGCTTACGCGCACATGACTCTGCGCCGCCAGGTGATAGACCTCATCGGGCTGAATGCGATAGAGGAGCTTAATAAGGTTGGTTGAGTCAGCAATATCGCCGTAGTGCAGGAAGAGACGAACGCCATTAATGTGCGGATCTTTGTATAGGTGGTCGATGCGCCCAGTATTAAAGGTAGAGGCGCGTCGAATGATGCCATGCACCTCGTAATCCTTGGCGACCAGCAATTCGGCAAGATATGATCCGTCCTGCCCGGTGATTCCTGTGATCAGAGCTTTCTTCATCGAAGAGTTTCGTTCCCCTTATCACGATCTGTACTTAAGAGCGCAAACTTTTCACAAACTACTACCATCCCCCGAAACGTTCCAATCGCTCAATCCTTATTTCCGCCAGCTTCCAAAACTGAAGTGCGCACTCCTGCGGCTGCAGGTTGTCCCGCCGTTTGACCGAGGACTAGTTTGAAATCATTCTGCACCATCTCGCGGACAAGTTCTGGGAAAGTGCAGGTTGGTTCCCAACCGAGAACGGTACGCGCCTTGGTCGCGTCTCCGACCAGAGATCCAACCTCGGCGGGTCTTAAGAACCGTTCGTCGATGCGCACGTAGTTGCGATAGTCGAGGTCGACTTCAGCGAAGGCCAGCTCGCAAAACTCACGCACGGTGTGAGATTCTCCGCTTGCCACCACGAAATCTTCTGGCGCGCTCTGTTGAAGCATCAGGCGCATCGCTCGGACGTAGTCCTTGGCGTGTCCCCAGTCACGTCGCGCGTCGAGGTTCCCGAGTCGGAGTTCGCTTGCCTGCCCCGCCTTGATACGAGCCACCGTCGATGTGATCTTCCGCGTAACGAACTCGAACCCGCGCCGCGGTCCCTCATGATTAAACAGGATGCCATTTGCGGCAAATAATCCGTAAGCCTCGCGATAGTTGCGCGTGAGTTCAAATCCGGCGACTTTACTAATGCCGTAAGGCGAGCGCGGGTGGAAGGGGGTGGTCTCACGCTGTGGCGTTTCGCGTACGAGACCGAACATCTCAGATGAGCCGGCGAAATAGAACCGGCAGTGCGGTCGCAATTCTCGAAGTGCCGCGAGCATATAGTGGGTGCCGTTGATGTTCGTATTCATCGTCGAGAATCCATCCGCAAAACTTTCCGCAACAAAGGATTGAGCGGCCAGATGGTAACACTCGTCGAACGCATGGCGACTCACAACCGCAAATAGC
>Ga0137403_10003811_pt1 | contig 17983 bp, 12 predicted proteins | sample CZOMad2_1_16fung_FD_122057 | JGI IMG/M metagenome (GOLD analysis project Ga0137403, IMG submission 122057) | Vadose zone soil fungal communities from Angelo Coast Range Reserve, California, USA - CZOMad2_1_16fungal (Hybrid Assembly) | ecosystem: Environmental > Terrestrial > Soil > Vadose zone...
TGGCGGTTTACCTGCTGTCGGGCAAATACTTCGTGCGCGGCCTGATGGCCGGCTCCGTCAAGGGCTAGTCATGTCGGCCCCCACGTCGCTTCGCTCCTGCCCCCCGAGGGGGCGCTCGGCCGCCTTGGGGCGGCCCGGCGCCGGCCGAGGCTCTGATTTCACCTACCGGTAGTCTAAAAAAATGGCAGACCTGGCCCTCAAAGGCATCCACAAGCTCTTCGGCAGCGTGCGCGTGCTGCACGAGATCGACATCCACCTGCCCGATGGCGAGTTCCTGGTGCTGGTCGGCCCGTCGGGTTGCGGCAAGAGCACGCTGATGAACGTCATCGCCGGGCTCGAGGAACCCAGCGGCGGGCGCGTCGAACTCGGCGGCAGGAACATCACCCACGCGGGGCCGGCCGATCGCAACATCGCGATGGTGTTCCAGTCGTATGCGCTGTACCCGAACATGACGGTGGCGGCCAACATCGTGTTCCCGCTGGAGATGCGCGGCGTGCCCAAGGCCGAGCGCGACAAGACCGTGAAGCGCGTGTCGGCGATGCTGCAGATCGACCACCTGCTCGATCGCCGGCCGCGCCAGCTCTCGGGCGGCCAGCGCCAGCGCGTGGCGATCGGCCGCGCGCTGGCGCGCGAGCCGGAGCTGTTCCTGTTCGACGAGCCGCTGTCCAACCTGGACGCCAAGCTGCGCGTCGACATGCGCGCCGAGATCAAGCGACTGCACCTGCGCACCGGCGTCACCACGATCTACGTGACGCACGACCAGGTCGAGGCGATGACGCTGGGCACGCGCATCGCGGTGCTGAACCAGGGCCTCATCCAGCAGCTTGCAACACCGCTGGAGATCTACACGCGCCCGGCGAACCGCTTCGTGGCCGAGTTCATCGGCTCGCCGTCGATCAACATGTTCGACGCCACGCACGATGCGTCGGGCGTGCTGCGGCTGCCCGACGGCGCCGTCATCGGCACGCTGGCCGACGCGCCCAGCGGCCCGGTCAAGGTCGGCGTGCGGCCCGAGCACCTGGAGATCCGCGACGACGGCCAGCTGTCGGGCCGCATCTCGCTGGTCGAGCCGACCGGGCCGGAGACCTATGCGCTGGTCGACCTCGGCCACACCGAGATCACGGTGCGCATGGGCGGGCTGCCGAGTCTGGAGATGGGTGCTGCGGTGCGGGTGCACGTGCCGCCCACGGCGCTGCACGTGTTCGCGGCCGACACCGGCCAGCGGCTGAACTGAGGCGGCCGTGATGGCGATGCGCTGGGGATTCATCGGGGCCAGCCAGATCGCCGAGCGTGTCATCGGCTCGCTGCGCAAGATCGATGGCCAGGAGCTGGTCGGCGTGGTCTCGCGCAACGCCGAGCGCGCCAGCCAGTTCGCGGCCGGGCACGGCCTCGCGCAAGCCCACACCGAGCTCGAGCGCTTTCTGCGCGAGGGCCGCTTCGACGCGGTCTATGTCAGCTCCACCAACGAGCAGCACTGCGCGCAGACGCTGGCCGCGCTCGGCGCCGGTTGCCACGTGATGTGCGAGAAGCCGCTCGCGATGGCGCTGGACGACGCGCAGCGCATGGTCGACGCCGCGGTGGCGCACGGTCGCGTGCTCGCCACCAACCACCACCTGCGCGCGTCGGACTGCCACCGCCAGATGCGCGCGCTGATCGCGTCCGGCGCGATCGGCCGCGTGCATGGCGTGCAGGTCTCGCACGCCGTGTATCTGCCGCTGCACCTGCAAGGCTGGCGTCTCGACCGGCCGGACGCCGGCGGCGGCGTCATGCTCGACATCCTCGTGCACGACACCGACCTGCTGCGCTTCCTGCTGCAGGCCGAGCCGCGCCGCATCTACACCAGCGTCTCCCAGGCGGGCCTGGGCCGGGGCAGCGTCGAAGACAGCGCGATGAGCGTGATCGAGTTCGATGGCGGCGTGCTCGCGCAGGCGCATCAATCTTTCGTCGCACCGCACGCGCTCGCGCGGCTGCACGTGCTGGGCACCGAGGGCAATCTGTACGCCCAAGCCTCGCTGACGCAGGCCGGCGCCGGCCGCCTGTGGTTGCGCGATGGCCAGGGCGAGCATGAGCTGCCGGTGCAGCCCGTCGATCTGTACGAGGCCGGCTTCTCCGCCTTCGTTTGCGCCTGTGCCGGCGACGGCGCGCCGCTGGCCAGCGGCGTCGACGGCGCGCGCGCGATGGCCACCGCCTTGGCCGGCCTCGTCAGCGCGCGCAGCGGCCGGCGCCAGGACATCGCCCGAAAAAGGAGGACTGGTTCGTGGAAGCCTGGATGAACGACGTGCCCAGCGCCGTGCGCAGCTCGCAGCGCCAGCTGCGCACCGGTGTGCCGGAGTTGTCGCGGCGTTTCGCGCAGCTGACCGAAGCCTTGAACGACGAGGTCAGCGCGATCCGCGCCGAACAGGCGCAAGGCGGCGCGGTGCCCGAGCTGCGCTACGCCGACATCGTCGCCGGCATGGTGTCGAACGCGCAGATCGCGCGCATCAAGCGGCGCGGCTGCGTCGTGATCCGCCATGTGTTCGATGTGGCCATGATCGAGGGCTGGAACGAGTCCATCGGGCGCTACATCGAGGACGTGCACTACCTGCAGCGCGTGTCCGAAAAAGCCGGCCTCGACAAGTACTTCAGCGCGCTCGGTTCGAGTCGGCCGCAGATCTTCAGCCTCTACTGGTCGCCGGCGCAAATGCAGGCCCGCCAGCACGTCAACCTGGCCGAGACGCGCCGCTGGCTGAACCACCTCTGGACCTTCGAGAAGCACGGCACGCGCTACTTCGACCCCGATCGCCAGTTCAACTACGCCGACCGCACGCGGCGCCGCGTCCCGGGCGACGCCACGCTGGGCTTGTCGCCGCATTCCGATGGCGGCTCGGTCGAGCGCTGGTGCGAGCCGACCTTCCGGCACGTCTATCGCGAGGTCTTCCAGGGCGACCCGCTGGCCTTCGATCCCTTCGATGCCGAAGGCCGCACCGCCACGCGCGAGATCCCGTCGCCCGCCGTGTGCTCGGCGTTTCGCACCTTCCAGGGCTGGACCGCGCTGACGCGCCAAGGCCCCGGCGACGGCACGCTCAAGCTCGTGCCGATCGCCAAGACCACGCCGTGGATGCTGCTGCGCGCGCTGCAGCCCGACGTGCCCGACGGCGACCTGTGCGGCGCGCAGCCCGGCCGCGCGCTTGGGGCGGCGCTGCCATGGCATGCCGAGTTGCTGGCCGGTCTGGTGTCGATTCCGCAAGTCGGCCCCGGCGACACGGTCTGGTGGCATTCGGACGTGATCCATGCCGTCGAAGACCAGCACAGCGGCGACGGCTTCAGCAACGTGATCTACATCGGCGCCGCGCCCTGGTGCAACAAGAACGCGGCGTTTGCCGAGCGCCAGGCGGCGGCGTTCCTGACCGGGCGCAGCAGCCCCGACTTCGCGCCCGAGGACTACGAACTCGAATTCGACGGCCGCGCCCGACGCGACGACCTGAGCCCGCTCGGCCAGATGCAGATGGGGCTGCGGCCCTGGTCCTGAGCACACCATGCCCGCACCGACGACGCCCGACTTCAGAGACCCCGCGTTTTTGCTCGGCCACATCCGCCACACGCTGTCTTTCTACGACGGGCGTTGCCTGGATCCGAGCGGCGGCTTCTTCCATTTTTTCAAGGACGACGGCACGGTCTACGACCGGCAGACGCGTCATCTGGTCAGCAGCACGCGCTTCGTCTTCAACCACGCGATGGCGTTCCGCCGCTTCGGCGATCGCGCCTACCAGGATGGCGCGCGCCACGGCCTGCGCTTTCTGCAGCAGGCGCATGCGCAGCCCCAAGGCGGCTACGCATGGCAGCTGCGCTGGGACGGTCGGCGCGCGACCGTGCAAGACGCCACCAACCACTGCTACGGACTGGCCTTCGTGCTGCTGGCGCAAGCGCATGCGGTGCTGGCCGGGATCGACGAAGCGCGTGCCGACCTGGCGGCGACGTTCGCGTTGATGGAGCAGCGCTTCTGGGAGTCCGCGCACGGCCTCTACGCCGACGAGGCCAGTGCCGACTGGCAGCTGCTCGGCGCGTACCGCGGCCAGAACGCCAACATGCACGGCTGCGAGGCCATGCTGGCCGCGTTCGAGGCGACCCAGGACGCGACCTATCTGACGCGGGCGTTGACACTTGCCGAAGCGATCACGCAACGCCAGGCCGCGCTGGCCGACACCGGTGTCGGTCGACTCGTCTGGGAGCACTACCGTGCCGATTGGTCGATCGACTGGGACTACAACCGCAACGACAAGAGCAACATCTTCCGGCCCTGGGGCTTCCAGCCCGGGCACCTCACCGAATGGGCCAAGCTGCTGCTGCAGCTCGAAGCCCGTCTGCCGCCCGATCAGCGCCCCGCCTGGTTGCTGCCGACCGCGCAGCGCTTCTTCGACAGCGCGATGCAGCGCGGCTGGGACCCGGTTCACGGCGGCCTGGTCTATGGGTTTGCGCCGGATGGCGCGGTCTGCGACGCGGACAAATATTTCTGGGTCCAGGCCGAGAGTTTCGCCGCCGCCGCCTTGCTCGCGCTGCGCACCGGCGACGCCGCGTACTGGGCCTGGTATGAGCGCCTATGGGCCTACAGCTGGGCCCACATGATCGATCACCAGTACGGCGCCTGGTACCGCATCCGCACGCCCGACAACCGAGCCTATTCCGACGAGAAGAGCCCGGCGGGCAAGACCGATTACCACACGATGGGCGCGTGCTACGACGTGCTGCGCGGCCTTCGTGCCTGAAAGGAATCGAACGATGACACCGCGCCACGACGCGCACGGATCGGCCGGGCCGTCGCAGCGGCAACGCAGCGTGCGGGGCGCAACTTGGCCCATTCGACACCAAGAGATTGTCGGCATCGGCAACACAGCGGTTGACAACAAACAGCCAACCATCCATTGACGAACGGAGAAGGGGACTATCTTGAACAAGCAACTTTCGATCTTCACGACGGGGTCTTGTGGTGCAGCCACGATCGTGCTGTGTGCGGCGGCCATGCCGGCAATGGCCGTCGATTTCGACGGCTACTTCCGTGCCGGCCCCGGAGCCACATCCAAGAATGCAGCCCGCGCCTGCTACAACCTCAACGGTGCAGGTATCAGCGGAGCGGGCACGCATTACCGGCTGGGCAACGAGTGTGATTTTTACGGCGAGTTCGGCCTGGCGCAGATCGGCACTGCCGATGGCGTGACCTACAAGGCCAAGGTCATGTTCAACGAGTTCAACCCCGGCACCGACATCGGCACGACGAGTTCGAGCTTCGAGCAGATGTATGTCGAGGGCAAGGGCTTCGACATCGCGCCCAACACCAACTTCTGGGTCGGCAAGCGTTTCTACGGCCGCGTCGACGTGCACATCCTCGACTACAAGTTCGTGCAGATGGACGGTGTGGGCGCGGGCGCCGACGAGATCGCCGTCGCCGGGGGCAAGTTCGGCATCGCCTACTTTCGTGCCGACAACGGCACCCAGGTGGGCACATCGACGGTGCCAGGAACCCGGCTCAACGCAGACCTGAGCGAAATGCCCGTCAACCCGGGCGGCAAGCTGCGCCTGACCGGCACCTACACCAAGGGGGACTTCACCGGGGGCACCAGCGGTTATGCGCTGAGCTTGCAGCACGACCAGGCGAACTTCCTCGGCCTCGGCGGAGACAACACGGCCTGGGTGCAGTACGCCCAAGGGTCGGCGGGTCTGAACCAGAACCTGGGCAGCAGCATGACAGCGCCCTCGGATACCCGGGCCTTTCGGATCGTCGAGAGCATGACCTGGCAACAAGGTGCGTTTGGCGGGCAGGGCGTCGCTTTGTGGGAGACCGACAAGGACGGCACTACCGGCCTGAAGACGGACGTGATCTCGGTCGGCGGGCGCGCCTCGTATGCGCTGAGCAAGAACTTCAAGCTGGTCAGCGAGCTGGGCTATACCGAGAAGAAGCCTGACAACTCGCCCACGCAAAAGCTTGCCAAGTTCACTTTTGCGCCCACACTGTCCACCGGCCCGGGTTTCTTTAAACGGCCGGAACTGCGCGTGTACGTGACCACGGCCAAGTGGAACGACGCGGCCAACGCCGGCGCCGGACCGAATGGCCTGACCGGCCTGAACAACGGCAAGACCAGTGGCACCAGCTACGGGGCCCAGGCCGAGATCTGGTACTGAGCGCGGGTGGCCTGCAGCCGCTTCGAGCAGCTCAGATCCCGAATGCCCCCGGCCCTGCCGGGGGCGGGGTGAGGACTTGAATGAGGGCCGGGCTTACGACCCCCGACGCGAATACAGGAACACCGTCAAGATGATGATCAGGCCCTTGATCGCCGGCTGAAGCGTCGGCGAAATACCGATGAGGTTCATCGTGTTGTTGAGAATGGCAATGATCAGGACACCCAAGACGGTGGCAAGAATGGTGCCTCGTCCGCCGGTGAGGCTGGCCCCGCCGATCGACACCGCGGCGATCGTGTCGAGCGGCAGCCACAGGCCAGCCTGAGGATCGCCATAGCTCACGCGCGCAGCGAACAAGACCCCGCCAATGGCCGTGATGGCGGATGCGACGACATAGGCGCCGACCCGCAGCTTGCCTGCCGGGAGACCGGCGAAGCGGGCCGCGCGATCGTTGCTGCCGATCGCGTAAAGGAAATAGCCGACCGAGGAGCGCAGATAAACCAGCGCGGCGATGAAGACGGCCACGAACACGAGGGTCGGGTAGGGAAGCGCCAGGACCGAACGGTCGTAGAACCCCGTGACCGCATCCGGAATCGGCGCCCCTCCCAGGCTGGCGTGCAGCGCTGCGCCGCCGGTGAACAGCTTGGCGATCGAATAGACGATCTGCATCGCGCCGAGTGTGGCGACGAACGAAGGAAGGCGAATCAGCACCACCATGAGCCCGTTGACGAGCCCGACCAGTGCGCCGCCGGCGACGGCGATCAAGAGCGCCGGCAGGACGCCGAAATCGAGGTATCCGACGAAGAGGACGCTGGAGAGGGCCACCACCGCGCCGACGCTCAGATCGATGCCGCTGGTCAGGACGACGATGAACTGCGCGATCGCCAACACGAACAGGACGACGTTTTGCTGCAGCACGTTCACGAGGTTGCCGGGCTGCAGGAACGTGCCGCCCGAAGCGAGCGCCGCGACGACCACCACCACCAGCAGGATGGCCGAGACGCTGACCAGATCGCGCTGGTCGTTGGTCAGGCCGCGAATCAGGGCATGGGGCTGGGGTGATTCGGTGCCGCTTGGGCCCGCCGTGGATTCGTTGCTCACCCGCGACCCCTTCCGGACCGAAGACCGATTTGGCTCAAGGCCACCGCGACCAGAATGATGGACCCCTTCAGCGCGCCTTGCAGATAGGGCGAAAGCCCCGACAGGTTGATCACGCTGTTCGCGACGCCAAGGATCAAGACCCCGGCGATCACCGCCGAGACGCGTCCGGTTCCGCCGAAAAGACTCGCGCCACCGACGATCACCGCCGCGATGCTTTCAAGTTCATAGTTCATGCCGCTCAGTGGGTGACCGGTGCTCATTCGCGAGGTGACGATCAAGCCGGCAATGCCCGACAAAAGACCAGACAAGGCATAAGCGCTGAGTTTGACCCGGGAGACGGAAATGCCCGAGAGGCGCGCGTTCTCCTCGTGTCCGCCCACCGCGTAGAGGTGCCGGCCCAGCGGCCATCGGCTGAGGAACAGGGCGATGACGATGCCGGCGACCACGAACAAGAGGAACGGCACCGGCAGGTCGTAGACCCGACCCCAGGCGATGTGGTGGAAGCCCGCATCGGTCATCGGCACCGGGTTGCCGTTCGTCAGGGTCAGGGCAATGCCGCGGGCGATTCCCATCATCCCGAGCGTCGCGACAAACGCCGGCACGGCGGTCCAGGCGACGACTGCGCCGTTCACCAGGCCGAGGGCCGTGCTGGCGGCGAGTGTGGCCGCTATGCTGCCCGGCAGGCCAAGAGAGGGCACGGTCAGCGCCGACACCATCGAACTGATCGCGATCAGCGAACCTTGAGACAGATCGATGCCGCGCGTCAGGATCACCGCGAATTGCCCCAGAGCGATGAGGCCGATGACGGAATATTGATAGCCGATGGCGGAGAGGTTGAGGCGACTGAAAAAACCCGGCTCAAACAAGCCGCCGAGGGCCGCGAGAAGTACCAGGACGACGATCTGACCGTTCCTGGCCAGGACATCGATCCGGCGCCAGCCGGTGGACCCGGTTGCGACGAGGTCATGGGTCGCGGCAGACATCAGGCGGCCTCCGCTTCGTTCTGGAAGGCCATGGCGATGACTGCCTCCTCGGTGGCTTGGTCCCCGTCGAGTTCTCCGACGACGCGGCCCTTGGCCATCACCAAGATGCGGTCAGCCTGCGACAGGATCTCCGGCAGATCGGACGAGATCATGAGAATGGCCATGCCCCTGGACCGCAGCAGTTGCAGCAGCGCGTAGATTTCGGCCCGGGCGCCGACATCGACGCCACGCGTCGGTTCGTCGAGAATCAGCAGGTCCGTGTGGCACATGAGCCAGCGGCCGAGAACCAGCTTCTGCTGATTGCCGCCGCTCATGCGTTGCGCCTGGATCGAAGGATTGTTCGGGCGGACCCGCAACTTCGCCATCTGTTCTTCCGTCGCTTGGCGAATCCGCGACCACGGCACCCAGCCGAAGCGCGAAAGCGCGCGCACCAGCGTGTAGCCGAGGTTCTCGCCGACCGACCGCTCCAGCGCGAGCCCATCGCGCTTGCGATCCTCGGGCACCATCCCCACGCCGAGCTGGATCATGGTGATCGGCGAACGAGGTTCGACCCGCGCACCGCGCAGACGGACCTCTCCGCTGGTGCGCTGATCGGCGCCATAGATGAGCCGCGCCATGCGCGTTCGACCGGCACCGACAAGACCGGCAACGCCGACGATCTCTCCTGCATCGACGTGGAACGAGACATCCCGGACGCGGCTGCCGCTGCCAAGTCCCTTGACGTCGAGCACACGGCTGCCGCTGGAGGGGCTGCGCACGCGCCTGCTGCTGTCGACATTGCGCCCCACCATCAAACGCACAGCCTTGTCGTGGTCATAGTCCGTCACCGGCCCGTGGCTCGCTACGCGACCATCGCGCAGCACCGTGATGCGATCGCCAATCTCGAAGATTTCGTCCATGTGATGGGAGATGAACACCACCGCCAAGCCGCGCGCCTTGATGTCGCGGATCAAGCGGAACAGCGTGTCTTTTTCGTTCTTGGTGAAGACGGCCGTCGGCTCGTCAAATACCATGATCCGGTTGTTGCGCGTCAGCGCTTTGGCGATCGCCACCATTTGCTGCTGAGCAATGCCGAGCGTCTGCACCGGCGCTTCGATGTCCAGGGAAAGTTCCATGGATTTGAGTGTCTCGGCTGCCGCCCGGCGCATCTCCCGTCGATCGATCTGCCCTAACCAGGTTCTCGGCTCGGAACCGAGGCAGATGTTCTCCGCAGCCCCAAGATTCGGAATCAGATCGAGTTCCTGATAAATGGTGGCGATGCCATGCTGTTTCGCCCAGGCCGGCAAATGACCGGTGATGTCTTGGCCGCAGAAAACAATGCGCCCGCTGTCGGGCGCATGGGCACCGGAAATGGTTTTGATCAGCGTCGATTTCCCGGCGCCGTTCTCGCCGAGCAGGCAATGCACTTGCCCGGCGAAGAACTCGCAGTCGACAGAGTGAAGCACGGGGATGCCTGCAAAGGATTTGCTGACACCCTCGAGCTTCACGATCAACTCACCATGTGACGCCATGGGCCTCCAGGCAACCGCAAGACGGGCAGGGCACGACATGCGCCCCGCCGACCCGTCAGAACTTCAGCCCCTTGGCATGGATCTGGTCAAGATAGGCCTGAGCCTCTGCCTTCTTGTTGGAATCGAAGACCTTGATGGCGACGCTTTGCTTGGCCGGCAAGGTTTCGCCCTTGAGGATTTTCAAGGCGCTGGCCATCGCGAGCTCGCCGAAGTAGGGCGGTGTCTGTGTTTCGCGTGCAATGTCGCCGTTCACCACGGCCTCGATCGCCCGATAGTAGCCACCCTCTCCGACCAAATAACCCAGCAGTTCCTTGCGGTTCGCGCTCTTGATCGCCTCGATGGCGCCAAGCGTCATGTCGCTGTAGTCGGTGCGCACCACGTCGATACTTCCCGCGGGCAGGCGTTGCAGGAAATCCTGCATGACGCGGATACCGCCTTCTTTGGTGAAGCTGCCGTCGTTCGTCGCCACCGTCTTGATGCCGGGATATTTCACGAGAACCGAATCCCAACCGCGATTGGCGTCGCGCACCGGCGATGCGCCGGCCTGACCTTGAACATGGACCACGCTGCCCTTCGGCGATCCATTCTTCTTGGTGATCAATTCGACGGCCTTTTCGGCCAGCAGCTTGCCGGAGTCGAAGTGGCTCTGGGTAATTTCTGTCTTGTACATGCCGGTGCCGGGCTGTGCCGCGATGGTGCGGTCGATGACCACCAGGGGCACGCGCGCCTCGTCGCACATGCTGACGGCCGGCGCCAGCGCCACGGATTCGAGTGGCGAGAGGATCAGCACATCCGGTCGCTGCGCCAACAGGTTCTGGATGTCGGACAGTTGCTTGGAGACATCCTGATCGGCGGACACCGAGATGAACTTCACGCCTGCCGCTTGGGCGTGCTCCTTCATGTCGCGTTGATTGACGGCCCGCCAATCGTTGACCAGCTCGGCCTGCGAATAGGCAATGGTGGGCACGCCGACGGCGCCGGCCCGCAGCGATGTGATGCCGGTGCCGGCAAAGGCGCCGCTGGCGCCAAGAATTTTCAATGTGGTGCGACGATCCATGTTGTCCTCCAGGTTGACGTTTTTCTCAGCAGATTCGGCCGCTGAGATCTTCATTTCGTGGTCGGTGTCTCCTCTCTTGCCATGGAGGGGGCGAGCCCGGTGGCGCACGAATGAATTCGAGCCCGGCATCGAGATGCCGGTACCAATGGGTCAGCGGGAGCGATGCGATGGCGGTGCCTGCAGTGCCCACCCGGTCTGTGGGCGCCAGACAGGCGCTGGCGACGCCGAGCCGCATTGACTTGTCGTTGGCAATCAACTTGAGGATGGTGCGCCCCAGCATTTCATGAACTTCTGCTAAGGCGCGCGCTGGCCAACGTTGCCAACACCAGCTCGCGCGCGCACTGAAACCCACGCGTCGGCACGCTGGGCGACGAGCCGCGGTTCGGGACGACAAGACCATGCATGGCTGCAGGTATAGGACACACGCGCGCTGAAAACAAGCGCGTAAATCTGGTAAACAACCTGCCTGCAAAGTAAACAGCCTGCCTGCTGAGTCGTGGCCCTGAAGCTGCGTTGCTTCACCACCTATGCAGGCTCTGGCTCGCAGGGTTCAGACCGGCCTCAACCATCTGCCGATGAACATTTTCCGGGTCGCGTTTCATCTGCAGGATGCGGCAAGGGTGAGCAGCAAAATCGTCGTGGCTGCGAATATGATTCGCGCTCGAATTGATTCAGGTTGAGCGCAAGCGGCGGCGATCATGCGGGCCGCTTCAGCAAGCTTGTCGCTGGCCCAGGCGCGGCGAAGATCACGGCGAAGATCCAACAGTCGGAGAACAAACCATGACGTCGACATCCCAAGGCCGCCTTGCGGGGCAGGTTGCGCTGATCACCGGGGCGAGCAAAGGCATAGGCCGGGCCAGCGCATTGTCTTTGGGCCGGGCCGGCGCCCGCATCATTGCGGTCGCACGCACACGGCCCAAGCTCGACCAACTCCGCGATGAAATTCATGCGATCGGGTCGGAGTGCGTCGTCGTCGAAGGCGACGTCGCGAAGGAAGCAACCGCGATGCAAGCGGTCCGCGTCGCGATGGAGAAATTCGGCCGCCTCGACATCCTGCTGAACAATGCCGGCATCGGCAGCTATGGGGACTTCGTCGACGCCAGCGCTGCGGATTACGACGAGATCATGGACACCAACATGCGCAGCACGTTCCTGTTCACACGGGCCACCGTGCCGATCATGAAGCAACAGAGCCGCGGCCTGATCCTGCAAGTCTCGTCTCAAGCCGGGCTGCGAGGTTTTACCCGCGAAGCAATTTACTGCGCCACCAAGCATGCACAGATCGGCTTCACCAACGCGTTGCGGCTCGAACTGCAACCCTTTGGGATCAAGGTCGGCGCCATATGCCCGGCTGGGGTCAAGACGGAATTCGCTTTGGGCAAGGGGCGCACGGCGGAGAGTCTCGCCCAGTCTGGCTTTTTGGAAGCTGAGGATGTCGCCGAGGCTGTTTTGCTTGCGGCAACGCAGTCACCTAACGCGCGCATGACGCAGATCAGCCTGATCTCTCTTCATGAGGTGCTCTAGCAGCCCGACAGGCTCCTGGTCTTACCCGAGCCGCTTGCAGCCGGCCATGGCCGCTGCCAGTTGCGGCACATCCAGCGGTTTGACGAGCACGTCGTCCATGCCGGCGTCGCGGCAGGCCTGAATTTCTTCCGGGGTGACGCCGGCGGTGAGCGCGATGATGCGCGGGCAGCTGCGGGGCTGCCATTCGCGCCGGATCCGGCGCGTTGCGTCCAGACCGTCCATCACCGGCATCTGCACATCCATCAGGATGACGTCGTAGGCTTGCTGCCGCAACGCGCCGATGGCTTCGGCGCCGTTGGTGGCCACGTCGGGGTGGTAACCCATGTTCTCCAGCAGGATGGTGAGGAGCTGGACGTTGACCGCGTTGTCTTCGGCAATCAGCACACGCAGGGCACTCATCTGGGCGGGATCGCTGGGCGGCGGCACAGCCTGCGCCACGGCCTCGTCGCTGCGTCGATTGAAGAGTTGAAGGATCGTGTTGAGCAGTGCCGCGTGCTTGACCGGCTTGGACAGTTGCGCCAGCAAACCGGCGCGGCGCGCTTCGGCCTCCGGCAGCGGGAAGCCCGAAGTCAGCAAGGTCTGCTTCAGGGTGTTGCCGCGCAGGCCATGCAGCGCAGCGGCCAGCTGCAGGCCGTTCATCTCGGGCATGTGGAAATCGAGGATGGCCAGATCGCAGGCATCACCGCGCTCTGCCCATGACAGCGCTTCTTTGGGGAGGCCGGTGTCGCGCACCTGCATGCCCCAGTCTTCCAGTTGGCTGTGCAGGATGCGGCGATTGGTGTCGTTGTCGTCGACGATCCAGGCATGCAGGCCGGCCAGTGGGCTGGGCTTGGCGGGCGGCCAGGTTGCCTGCGCGGCTTGCGCCGGCACGCAGGCCGCCAGGCTGAAATGGAAGGTCGATCCGTGGCCGAACTCGCTTTCCACCCACACGCGGCCTTGCATCAGCTCGGCCAGCCGTTTGCAGATGGCGAGACCCAGGCCGGTGCCGCCATATTCGCGCTGGGTCGAGGCATCGACCTGGCTGAAGGACTGGAACAGCCGATCGAAGCGGTCTTGCGGGATGCCGATGCCGGTGTCGTGCACGGCGCAATGCAACACGGCCCGGCCGTCGTCCGCCGCGCTTGTGGACACCGCGACCGTGACTTCGCCTTCGGCGGTGAATTTCACGGCGTTCGATAAAAAATTGACCAGGATCTGCCGCACCCGCCCGGCGTCGCCCAGCACCGTGTGCGGTACCTCGTGCGCCAGCTCGTAGGCGAGCTCCAGGTCTTTCTCGCGGGCCCGCCCGGCGACCAGGTCCAGGGATTCCTCGACGACATGGGCCACGTTGAACGGCCGGCTTTCCAGCGGCATGCCGCCGGATTCGAGGCTGGAAAAATCCAGGATGTCGTTGATGACGGTCAGCAGGTGGTCGCCGCTGCTGCGGATGATGGCGGCGAACTCGTGCTGTTCGTGGTTCAGTGGCGTGCCGTCGAGCAGCCCCGCCATGCCGATGATGGCGTTCAGCGGCGTGCGGATCTCGTGGCTCATGGTGGCCAGAAAGCGACTTTTGGCCTGCGTTGCCAACTCCAGGTCGTGGCTCTTTTTCTCCAGCTCGTCGACCAATGCGGCACGCGTCTCGGCCAGCTCGCGGGCGGCACGCGCGGTCGAGGCTTCGTGCCGTTCGTGCAGCAGTTCCTCGCGGATGCGCCGGTTCTCGTCCTCGAACTGCTTGCGCCGCAGCTGCGCGCGCACGCGCGCCTTCAGCACCACGAACTCGCTGGACTTCTGGATGTAGTCGTCCGCCCCGGCACCCAGGCTTTCGAGCATGGCGCTGCGATCGTCGAGCGCCGTGAGGATGATTAGCGGGATGTCGCGCACACCCGGCGCGGCCTTGATGCGCCGGCAGGTCTGCTGGCCGCCCAGCCCGGGCATCAGCAGGTCCATCAGGATGCAATCGACAGGCTGCACCGCGAGCAAGTCGAGCGCTTCCTCGCCCGAGCGCGCCGGCACCACGTCGTAGCCCTCGTCGCGCAGCGTGTCGGCCAGCTCGTGCAGGTAGGTTGCGCTGTCATCGACGGCGAGGATCTTTTTCGGGCCGAGCAGGCTGGCCGGGCCATCGCCGGTGCGGCCGGCCGTGGAGCGCAGCGCCGCCGCCAGCCGCGCCAGGATCAGCGCGATTTCTTCGTCCTTGCGCACAAACGCATCGGCCCCGGCGTCGAGCGCGCGCAATTCGGCCTCGCTGTCGTCGGAGCCGGTGAGCAGCAGGCAGGGCACGCCGCGCAGCGCGGCGTCCAGGCGCACGCGCCGTATCACCGTGGTGCCGTCGATACCCGGCAGCTGGCCATCGACGACGATCGCGCTCGGGCGCGAGGCGGCCGCCAGGCGCAGCCCTTCTTCGCCGCTGTCGGCCGTCGCCGTGCTGTAGCCGGCCTGCTCCAGCGCGTTGCGCATCGCGTCGAGAAAGGTCGGGCTGTCGTCGATGACCAGGATGCGCGGCCGCTCGCCGCTCTGCTTTCCGCGTCGCAAGCGCAGCAGTTCGCTCGCCCTGGCGATCACGTAGTGGGCATCGTAGGGCTTGCCGACGTATTCGTCGGCGCCGGTGCGCAGCCCATGGATGCGGTCCGCCACGTCGGCTTCGCTCGACAGCATCAACACCACGGCGCTCGACGTGGCTGCGTTGGCGCGCAGTTCTTTCAGCAGCTCGATGCCGTCGCTGTCGGGCAGCAGCACGTCCAGCACGACCACGTCCACCGGCACGCGGCCGAACGCCGCGCGCGCCTGCGCGGCCGTTGCGCAGGCCAGCGTGTGAAAGCCTGCCGCCTCGAACGCCTCTTGCAGGTCCATGCGCACGGTCAGGCTGTCGTCGACGATCACGACGGTATCGGTCATGGGTGCGCCTCCCCGTTGGCTGCCACCAGCGCACTCAACATCGGGCCGATCTCGCCGAGCGGCAGGATGTGCCCGGCGGCGCCGAGCAGGGCCGCTTCGCGTGGCATGCCGTAGACCACCGACGTCGCTTCGTCCTGCGCGATGGTCACGCCGCCGGCGCGGCGCAGCGCCAACAGGCCCGCTGCGCCATCGCGTCCCATACCGGTGAGCAGGCAGCCCGTGGCCGTCGCTGCGCAATCCAGCGCCACCGATTCGAACAGCGTGTCCACCGAAGGTCGGCAGGAATGTCGCTCGGGGTCTTGTGTCAAATGCAGCCGGCCGTGGCGCAGCAGCAGGTGGCGGCCGGGCGGCGCAACGGCGACGCGGCCGGCCAAGGCGGCGACCGGCTCGCCCTCGCGTGCGTAGGCCACGCGGCGCGGCGTCTGGGCGTCGAGCCAGTCGGCAAAGGCGCTGCCGAATGGTTCGTTGATGTGCAGCACTAACAGCACCGGCGCCTGCATCTGGGACGCCAAGCCGCGCAGCACTTCGACGATCGCGCCGGGCCCGCCGGTCGATGCGCCGATGGCGATCAGCCGGCAGACCCGCGATGCAGACTGCGAATCGAAAATCGGCAGCGCTGCACGCGGCTGGGCCAAACCGTTCAGCTTGGCGCGCAAATGGGTGATGACGCGGATGCGCGACACCAGCTTCAAGGTGGCGATGAAATGCCGCTCCCAATGGCCTTCGGGTTCCTGGCCGTTGGGTTTTTCGAGCACGTCGACGGCGCCCGCCGCCAGTGCGTCGTAGGTCTTGAACAGCTCGCCGCGGTTGGTCGACGACGAGACCACCAGGATCGGCGTCGGGCAGTGCGCCATGATGTACTCGGTGGCGGCCAGGCCGGTCATCAGCGGCAGCATCATGTCCATCGTCACCACGTCGGGGCGCAGCGCCTGGCACAGCTCGATGGCGTGCTTGCCGTTGTCGGCCTCGCCGACGACCTCGATCCCGGGGTCGGCCGCGAGCACCTGGCACAGGTGCCGCCGCACCGTCAGCGAGTCTTCGACCACGAGCACCCGCAGAGCTGTCATGTGAGCCCCTCGTCCGACGGGTACGTCGACCGATCCCCCGAGGGGATGCGGGCCGGCTTGGGAGCGGCCCGGCGCTCGGCCCGCCTCGGACATATGAACGCAGGCTGTCTCATGATGCTTGCACCAGCTGCCGCACCCGATCGAGAAACTCGGTCTGCGCGAACTCGCTCTTGACGATGTAGGCTTGCGCGCCGACTTCGGCTCCGCGCCGCCGGTCTTCGGGCGATGCGCGCGAGGTGACCAGCATGGCCGGCACGTCGCGCAGCGCCGGGTCGGCACGTGTGCGCTCGATGAAGCTGAAGCCGTCCATGCCCGGCATTTCGACATCGACCAGAAACAGCGCGTAGGGCTGCCGGCGCGCCTGTTCCAGGCCGTCCTCGCCCGACACCGCAACATCGACCGCGTAGCCGGCCGATTCGAGGATGCTTTGTTCGAGCATGCGTGTGGTCAGCGAATCGTCGATCACCAGCACCGGGGCGCGTACCGGCCTCGCCGGCGCGGCCGGCGTTTCGGCGCGTTGCGCCGCCAGCACCAGGGCCTGGGCGTCGAGCACCAGCTGCGGGCCGCCCTCGACGTCGAGCGACACCCCGGCGACAAGCGCGCTCGCAGGCGCGAGTGCGGGCAGCGGCCGCAGCACCACCGTGGTGATGGTGCGCAGGCGGTCGACGCCGAGCGCGGCCAGCGCGCCGGCATGGTCGACGATCAGTGCCGAGACATGGGTGGGCACACGAGGTGGCATGGGTTCGTCCAGCAACCGGGACAAGGCGACGTAGGGCACGGCCCGGCCTTCGTGGACCAGCGTGTCGCCTTGGGCGCTGCGGGCGATGTCTTGTGTGGCGAGGCGCAGCGTGCAACGCACCGCGTCGAGCGGAATCGCCACCACGCTGCCGGAGGTCTCGACCAGCAGTGCTTCGAGCGAGGCCAGCGACAGCGGCACACGCAGCTCCAGCGTCGTGCTCCGGCCGGCCACCGTCTGCGCCGACAGTTCGCCGCCCAGTCGCTGGGCGGTTTCGCGCGCCACGTCCAGGCCGATGCCGCGTCCGGCGACCTCGGTCACGCTGCCGGAGGTGCTGAGCCCGCCGCGCAGCAGCAACTGCAGCAGCGCGTCGCTGCCGAGCGCCGGCACGCCGGGAACGCCCTTGCGCTGCGCGCTGCGCCGCACCGCTTCGAAATCGATGCCGGCGCCGTCGTCGCTGCAGCGGAAAACCACCTGCCGCCCGCGCCGCAACACCTCGATCGCGACCCGGCCGTTGGCTGGCTTGCGGGCGGCCAGCCGGTGGGCCGGGTCCTCGATGCCGTGGGCCACCGCGTTGCGCACCAACTGCAGCAGCGCGCCTTGCACCGCACCCAGCACGTGGGCGTCCAGCCGCACGTCGCCGCCGCGTCCCTCGAACGCCACCTGTTTGCCCAGCGTCTGCGCCACGTCGCGTGCGCTGCGTTCGAGGCTGGTGAACATCATGGCGACGGGAATCAGCCGCAGCTGTTCGACGCCGTCGCGCAGCTGCCGCAACTCACGCTCGATCTGCTCGGTCGAGGTGGCCAGGTCGCGTTCGAGTTTGCCGACAGCGAGTTGCAGTTCTTCGGACAGGCCCTGTACCTGGCGCGACACATCGCCGCTGCGGCGGGGCGCCAGCTGTGCCTGCAAACGCTGCGCGAGTGCACGCACGGCGCCGGCGCTGTCGCAGCCGCGCCGCAGCACCGACACCTGGGCATGGGTTT
>Ga0137403_10003813_pt1 | contig 17981 bp, 13 predicted proteins | sample CZOMad2_1_16fung_FD_122057 | JGI IMG/M metagenome (GOLD analysis project Ga0137403, IMG submission 122057) | Vadose zone soil fungal communities from Angelo Coast Range Reserve, California, USA - CZOMad2_1_16fungal (Hybrid Assembly) | ecosystem: Environmental > Terrestrial > Soil > Vadose zone...
AACCTTTTGGCTTCGGTCGATGAACCAAGGTTCCTCCCGGTAGACGCATTGGGGTTCTCCACCGTCCATTGGGGGGACTGCGAATTTTGCACCTGTGCAACCGGTGCTCCACAACCAACCAATATCAATGAGACCAGCAAGCTCCAGACTAAACCGATCATTTTATTCTCCTTTCCGGTACCTTCGCGAACTAAGGAAGGACAAAACGTAAATACTAAAAGTGAAATTGTGAGGCATCGCTACCAAGCTGTCAACCGAAAGTACGGCGCTTTGATTTTTCCGTCGATGTGCTTGTCAGTATTTTCCTATAGGTATCCCTCCCGCTCCTAGATTGGACTGATTTTGCGCAACAGGAGTTTGAGACAGGGTATGAGACCGGTCGGGTCAGCTAAAAGATTTGATCTGCGTAAGGGAGTTTATCCTGCCCCTAATTGTTTCATCAACCAGTCGGCAATATAGGTTCGTCGGTCGAAACGCTTTTCGCCGTGACCGACGCCATCGAGCATTTCCCGCTGCGGCGAGTTAACGGCTTTCTCATAGAGTTTGAGTGCACCGCGTGGATCCATGACCCGGTCGTCATGGCTGTAGCCGACGAGCAGAGGACATGCGATACGATCGGCCCTGCCTTCCAGTGTAAATTCTTTGATTCTTTCTCTTGCTTCCTTCAGATCTTTGGCGCCCATAAGCCATCTCAACCGATCTTGAATGGGCGGGTAATAGTCAAAGATATCATCGACCAGATTGTAGGCGCCGCTCCAAACTGCCACTGCCTTGATCCGCTTCTCCACGGTCGCACAACGCGGCCCGGAGTAGCCGCCCATACTGGAGCCGTGAAGGCCAATCCGGGTCGGATCGACATCCGGACGCGTGACCAAATAATCGATCACGGCCTTGGCCACCCGCTCCGAATCCGGCGGAGCATACAGCTTTTTCTCTCTGAGGGTCCCGCCGTGTCCCGGTCCGTCCACATCGATGAAAGACATACCGCGGCGCACGTACTGGCCGGCTCCGCCGTCTTCCCCGCGCAGTAAGATCCCATCGGCTCCGCCGTAGTTGTAAATAACGGGAAGACGGCTTCCCGATTTACCTCGTCCTGGATAGAAAAGGGCATCGAGCTTGTGGCCCTCGTAGGGGATCTGCACCCGCTCGAAGGGCGGGGAAACGAGACTCCAAGCCTTGTCAAAATTATTTTCCAGTTTCTTGTAAGTGGGCAGCATACGTGGGTCGGTTTCGGGCAGATAGGCGAGCGCACGTCGATAGAAGTCAGCAGCGCGTAAATAGAACTCGTGAGCGGTAACATTGCGCTCTTCGCGTTCGAAGTCGGCTGCCAACTCAACGTTTTTCTCCGCTACTTGGATCCATTCGCTGTGCCAACTTTCCAAATTGAAAAATTTGACCCGGCGAGCCACGCCGCGAATATCCGGATCGGGATGGTCGGCTGAAATTTCTATACGGATCTCTAACTGGCCTCCGCCGGGCAGCCCGCGCCCGGAATAAAGCATTTTCTCAACGTGCTCTCTATCTAGCACGTCTTTGCCACCTGCTTTTGCCATGTGTGACTTCCTCCTTCCGCTCTTGCGAAATTGGTCCGAATTCTTCCTTGCCCTAGGAAGAGCGAAAATTCAACCGGAATGCTCTGGTGAGCCGCCGCCAAGAAGGGAAGAAGCGATGGCTAGGATTCGGGTTTGGCTTCGGGACGTCTCCGCGTATAGGTGCGGACCGCGCCCACCCCCTCGTAGACGCACGGGAGTGTTACGGTAAAAGTAGTTCCTTCTCCGGGTTGGCTCGTGACCGTCACCGTGCCACCGAGGACCTGGGAGAAGGTTTTGACAATGTGCAATCCTAAGCCAACGCCGCCCTGTGATCGAGTTCTTGAGGCGTCGAGTTGAAGAAATTTTTCGAAGACCAAGGGTAAATCATGAGGGGCAATGCCGATGCCAGTATCAGCCACACTGAGTTCGACCCGGTTTAATCCCGGTGCATGAGTTGCCGATACGGTGACATGACCGACCTCCGTAAACTTCAGGGCGTTATTAATCAGATTTTGCAAGATGTGCTTGAGTTTGTCGCGGTCGGTGCGGATTACGGGGAGGTTTGAGGCATACTCCCAGCGCAGGCTTACATCCTTTCCCAAGGGATATTCATAAAGCAACTTTAGCTCGTCCAAGAATTCAAGGAGAGGTAGTTCGTCGCACTCCACGATGACTCCCCCGGCCTCAATCTTGGTCGCGTCCATAATGCTGTTGACCATCACCAACAGTTCAGTCGAGTGACGCGTGACTTTATCCAGCGCATTGACCTGTTCCGCATTAATCTCCCCCAGGACTCCGTCTTGGACAATTTTCGTATAGCCGGCGATGACATTCAGCGGGGTACGCAGTTCGTGGGACATAACGCCCAAGAATTCATCTTTGACTTTGTTGGCTTTTTCAAGGTCGATAGCCTGTTGTTTCGTCTGCTCGTAGAGTTGAGAGTTTTGAATGGCTCCGGCAGCCTGGCCGGCGAGAGTGCGCAGAAAGTTAATTTCTCCATCGCTAAAGTAGCGCTCCCGTTGGCAATAAAAAGAGAGAATCCCGAGCACTTTGTCCTGAGCTATCAACGGCACGCCGAGGTAGGAAACGAACCCGCTCTTGCGAAAATAGTCTGAGTCCGGACCGATGTTGGGAATCTGGATGTTCGAAATCCGGACAGCATCTTTGGCCTGGAGGACGGGGTGGGTTAAGCTATGGCCGGGACCCGCGCCGTGCGCTCTCCATGCTTCTTCGTCGATACCCCGGGCTGCAACCTTAATGAGTTCCCTTTCGCTCTTGTCAAGCAGCATAATCGTCGTCGCGGTTTCCGGCACTAGGACGGTGAGTTTCTCCAAAAGGACGTTGAGTACGGCACGCAACTCCAGAGTGGATGTTGTGGCCAGGTTGATTTCGTAAAGTGCGACCTGGCGTTCCGTATGACGTTGGATATCAAGCTGCGCTTTCTTCTGCTCTGTAACATCGCGAACGATGCACACAAAGGCAACGGGGTTCATGGTCGGATCATCACGCATAGCGAAGGAGGAAACGCTCAAGGTAGCCCGGCCCGTATATTGATCAATCAGCGGGAATTCGTAATCGCGAACAGAACCGCTCAAAATAACGCGGTCGAGAATAAATTCTGGGGGGGCAATGGTGGATGTCAAGTTTTGGATGCGGTTTCCGATCAGCAGGTTTTCCGGTCGCTTGAATAACTGGCAGGCAGCTCGATTTGCGACTCGAACGGTTCCTTCCTTATCGAGAACCAGAAGAGCGTCCGCCATGGCATTGATGATCTCCGTTGCGGCAAAGGCCGGGGTAATGTCGACGAGCCTAAAGCGCCAAACCGCCCGCGCAGTTAAGATGATGAAACCGAGCACGGCTAGGTGACCGAACGGGTAGAACGGTATGCCAAACGCAGCGAGATAATCGAAGGAGCCGAGATACGCTATACAGAAAGCGATGAACAATGCTTTGCTTCTCAGTTTTTCCACGCCGGGTGCTGCCGCATGATATTCCTGCCAGTAGTGTTGGAGACTCAATGCCATTAAGCCGAAGAAAAAACCAAGAAAGGGTATACTCGCCCATTCGTAACGAGCGTAATAGCCCCACCAAAAGCGATTGACGCCACTGATAAAGGCATCGCCGTAGAGCACTGTCACAAGGAAAAAACCGGAGACGAGCCAGGCGAGCCAGACTCGGCTCTTGTGCTTCGAATAGATTTCTAGAGTACCAACGGTGAAATGATAGACGCTTGCCGGAATAAAGGTGACACCCAATTGTCCAATTACGGCCCAGGCGCTTGCCATGGGCGCAGCCACCGCGGAATACATGAGGGAGTAACAAAAAAGCCAGATCGCCGCGGTGACGGTCATAACGAAAAAGGAGAGGCTGACACGGGAGTTGCGCTCCCCGACGAGCACGATGAAGCCCAGCGCAAGGATCGCGACCCCGGCAATCAAAGTCGGTATCGCGTATGGGCTGAAATTGTAGTTAGCCGGGTTGAAAAGCTCGGGGGACATGGGTCTGAAAGGGTTCCGATTCAGATCCTGCGATGGGAACGTTTTGAAGCAAAAATAAAAGAGGAAAAAATTCTCCGATGGTAGGGATTCTTACGCGCGAGAAGCTCGGGATGCCATTGTACGCCCAAGACGAAGCGATGGTTGGAGCTCTCAAGGCCTTCAATCAGTCCATCTTCCGCTGTGGCATTGACCACCAGGCCCTTACCAACCGTCCTGACGGCCTGATGGTGCGTCGTGTTGACCTCTAAGGTCCGCTTTTGAACGATCTGCCGGAGGCGCGTCCCAGAATGAATCAGTATTGGATGGCCGCCTTTGTCTCTTTTTGCTCCCAGTTCGTGCTTGGCAGCGTTTGGGAGTTGGGTCGCAATATCCTGGTAGAGAGAGCCGCCTAACGCTACATTAATCGCTTGGGCGCCGCCACAGATTCCCAGGAGGGGTAGATTCTGGCTCAGAGCCAAATCAACTAATTCCAACTCAAACACGGTCCTTTCCTTTTTGATTACACCTAGAGCATGGATCGGCTTTTCACCGTAATAACTTGGGTGGATGTCGAAATTTCCGCCGCTGATTAGCACGCCGTCGAGACGTTGCAGGATCCTGCGCAACCCGCTTTGGGAAGCGATCGGCGGGAGGATGAGTGGAATTCCCCCCATTTCTTGGATTGTGCGGCAATAACGTTGGGGTAAGAACAGGGTAAGTTCTTGCGCGGGGTTAGTGCCGTTCGCTGGAACGCCCGACAGATCGGCGGTGATGCCAATCAGCGGGGCCCGGCTCGTGCTCGCTTGGGTCATTTTTGTTGATCGTATAGACGTTTGTAGATTCGGTGGTTGCGCATCACTAGTTTAACGTAACCGCGCGTTTCTAGGTAGGGGATGCGTTCGACAAATTCCTCCGCGTCATCGGTCAGAATCTCTTTCTCCCAACGATCCACTGCAGCTTCGCCGGCATTGTAGGCGGCGATGGCTTTGAACCAATCATTTGAGTAACGTTGCAGCAGATCCTTTAGGTACTGAGTGCCGAGCACGAGATTGATCTCCGGTTGGAACAATTGCTCGTTGGAGGGCGGAGAGACCCCGATCTGCTTAGCTACCCGCGACGCCGTTGACGGCAGCAGTTGCATCAAACCCAGTGCCGCTGCCGGCGAACGTGCCTGGGGATCGAACAAGCTCTCTTGTCGAATCAAGGCAAGAATGAGGTAGGGATCAAGCTCTCGTTCCTGGGCCTTTTGTTGAATCATTTCCCAGTAGGCCAAGGGAAAGCGGTAGAGGTTTCTCTCGCTTTGCGAACTTGGAAGTTGATTGGCGATGGCAAGGCTGCGGCCGTAAGCCTGGTTGTTGAAATATTCGTGCATCAGTAACGGGCGTAACCGGGAATGCTTCTTAGAAAGACGATCGACTTCACTGATCTCAGCCACCGCCAAGCGGTGAAGCGAAATAGCAGAAAGCTCCCGCGCACGAGAGAGATGGTAAGTAATCTCAGCGCTCATCGGAGGATCGGCTTCATCGACGGGAGGAAGGGCGCTTATTTTGGGTTCTTCAACTGCTATTCCCGTTCTAGCCAGGGCGCGCAAGGCGAGAGCCTGATAGTAAGATTCCTCGCTGCCATCGACGATCTGTCGATAAATTTGGATGGCGGTATCCGCGTCACCGAGCTTCTCGGCGCTACGGCCTTGCCAATACAATCCTGCGGTCCGAAACGCGTTATCCTTGGCGTTGGCGCCTAGGCTTTGAAATGTCGCATAGGCCTGTGCCCATTCCCGGTCGCGATAGTAGAGCCAGGCGAGGCGTGAGGCGGCGTCATCGTGCACCTGGCTATTGGGAAAAGTTTTAATGATGCTCATGTAAAGAGCTATCGCTTCTTGCTTTCGGCCAAACGACTCGTAAATGTCGGCGGCGGCATAACGGGATCTTTCGATGTAGGGGCTGGTCGGATAACGCTCCATAACCTGCCTAAAATAATCGAGGGCCTGGGCGTTATCGTGTCGATTCCACAAGACCTGGCCGATTTGGTAGAGCGCTTTGGGAGCTTCCGGGCTTTTCGGATAGTCCCGAGCGGTCTGCTCAAGTAGCGGAATCGCTTCGTTTCGCTTGCGAATTGAGAGGTACAGATCGGTGAGGTTTGTCAATATCCGGCGACGGAAGGTCGGCTCGGGATTGTTGCTTAAAAGCTTCTTGTAGAGAACCTCTGCCTCACTGTATTCTCCTTCCTGCACTAACCGGTCCGCTTCGTCCGCAGTCGCTTGAGTCGTGTTAAGTCCGAACTGGTCTGGATATTTTTCCCTGAGCCGCCTTACACCCGCACGTGCTGGTGCCGCCCAACGCGAACGGGGGAAAAGGGTTCTCAATTCTGAATAAAATCCATGCGCCTGACTTAGATCCGCCACCGCCTCTTGTGACTGCGCCTGAAGAAAAATCGCTTCGTCGATGATTTCTGGTCTAAGGCCGTTTTCGCTGCGTAGAGAACGCAGAGTTTCGCTAGCCTGAGTATACTTTTTTTCCGCCAGATCTATTTTTGCTTGCTGCAGCTGGGTGGGATGGAACCAAATACTTTGGGGATAGCGTCTCCTGAGCTGGGAAAGAAACTCCTTTGCAGCGTCGAGGTTGCCCTCCTTGAACGAGATTAACCCGAGATAATAAAGGCTGTAGTCCGCGAGCGAGAAATTCGGCTCCAAAGCTTGCTGGAATAATTCTTTGGCCTGGGTCAAGCTGCCGCTTGAATACAATGCATAGGCCTTTGCGAAGTTCTCACGGGGGTTGGGCGCCTGGGCGAAGCTCACAAACGGGATGGCGACAAGGATAAAAATTACCAGGAGGCATTTGGCTGTGGATATCATCTTGTTGCCGAAAGTTTAGCGGACGTAAGCGGCCGAATCAATCATAAGCCAAGTCCACATCCAGCTATGCTATTGTTTTTTAGGTCTGCGAAAGCTATTTTTTAACGACGGTATCCACAGATCGGGGCCACAGCCTGGTACGCTGTCGATGGTCATCACCCAGCGCTCGCTAAATGGAGGTCAGCTCGTTGAAAATAGAAGGAAGCTATACATTTAACGCGCCCAGGGAGAAAGTTTGGCAGGTGTTGCTCGATCCTAAGATCATGGCCCAGTGCATGCCAGGGTGCGAGAAGATGAGCGAAATTGGACCGGATCAATACGAGGCGACCATGAAGGTTGGCGTTGCTTCAGTCAAAGGAACTTACAAAGGAAAGGTTGCCATCAAGGAAAAGCAGGCACCTTTTCATTACGTTCTCAGCGGGGAGGGTTCCGGTGGGCCGGGTTTTATGCAAGGCGATGTGTCTATTGACCTGGCGGAGAACAACGGCCAGACATTACTCAAATACAGCACGGATGCGAAGGTGGGAGGATTGATAGCCAGTATCGGGCAGCGAATGCTCAATGGTGTAGCTAAGATGATGCTGGATCAGTTTTTCAAGAAAATAGAGAGTTTCATTTAGCAAGCTCGTCAAAACTGTCTGTTTCATTCCAGGTCTCAGCGTAGATCGGTCGAGTAGAACTGTGTCTCCCATCGTAAGCGTCATTATCCCCACTTATAACCGTTGGCCCATGGTCGGGCAGGCTATCGAATCGGTACTGGCACAGAGCTATCGGGCGTGGGAGCTTATTGTCGTCGATGACGGCTCCACTGACGGCACCTCTGAGCATTTGGCGCAGTACGGTGCCAATATCCGGCACGTCTCACGGCAGAGAAGCGGTGTGGCGGCCGCGCGCAACTACGGTGTCGGTATCGCAAGGGGCCGGTATGTGGCGTTTTTGGATTCGGACGACCTTTGGATGGGCAAAAAACTAGCAATTCAGATGGCGTTCATGGAGCAACACCCTGAAGTTCAGATCTGCCAGACTGAGGAGATCTGGTTTCGCCGCGGAGTGAGGGTGAATCCCAAGGCCAAACACGTGAAACCTTCCGGCGATATTTTCCGGCGGAGTCTCGATCTCTGCTTAGTGAGTCCGTCGGCGGTTATGATGACGAAGCGGCTGTTTAACCAATTTGGCGGGTTCGACGAAAGTTTCCCGGTGTGTGAAGATTATGATCTCTGGCTGCGAATCGGCGTCGACCACCTAGTCCCGTTGATTCCAATGCCCTTGGTTGTAAAGCGAGGCGGCCACAGGGACCAGCTGTCCCGTTCCATCTGGGGCATGGATCGCTATCGGGTCCAATCGTTGCGGAAACTTTTGGACAACGGGCTTAGCGGGGAAAAACGAGAGTGGGTGATGGAGGCATTGAAACGTAAAATTTCCGTCCTGTGCCAAGGCGCGAGGAAAAGAGGAAAAGAGTATGAGGCGACTGCATATGAAGGGATCCTGTTGGAAGTTCTCAAGGAGACGCTAGATGTCGGAGATGGAGATTCGCCAATATGCGAAAGACAAGGGATTCCATCCGCAGACTCTGGAACGGTGGTTGAGTTGGGATCAGCCGGCTAGAGACACCTTATTTCGGCTCGCCATGGGTCTCAAGGTTGGAGAGAACCATCTGCGCGATCTCATGGACTGGCTCGAGGAAATCGCGCTGCGTGACCAATCAACGATCGAGGAAATCTTAGCGGGCAAACCGATAACCGACATCGAGTCCGATCCTCGATTAGGCCGAGCCGACAAGCTCAAGCGAGTAAAAGAAGAGTTAAGACGGCTGCGGTTCCCTCGACTGGCTCAGATAGAGGATTCAATCCGGGCGCGAATTCAAGAACTGAAACTTTATCCTGAGATCCGTCTCACAGTGCCTCCAGGATTGGAGGGAGGACGGCTACGAGTGGAATTGAGCGCGTCGACCCCCGAGGAGCTCAAAAGGCTGACCGGTAAGCTTGCCGAGGCTGCGGATACGAACAATGTCCGGGAGATTTTTGCGCTCCTAGCAGGAGAGGCAGTAGAGAGTCGACCAAAGTCAGACCATTTTTCCCGTGGCTGAAATGCAACTTTTCCAACCTGAAGAGGTCATCGTCGAGCGGGGTTCCGAAGCGAGTCCGATCTACAGGAACTTGCGCAACGCGTTGCCCCTGATTCCGTTTAGAACCGTCGATGCGGTTTCAACAGAAAACGGAAGGACAGATTTCTCTGCGTTTTCGTTTGGTGCCGCCAAAAAAAGACTTTTTTTAACGCGCCACAAAGGAGAATTTCTCAAAAAGTGTCCAGGCAGCGATGGTCAGGTTTGCTGTAATTATTTCGTCATCAACTTTGCCAGCAATTGCCCCATGGACTGCAGCTACTGTTACTTGCAGGAATACCTGGCTGATAATTCAGAGCTCAAGGTTTTTAGCAATGTGGACGATTTGTTGACCGAGGCCGAAGAGCTTTTGACTAAGCACCGCCGATTCTTTTTCCGGATTGGCACGGGGGAGATCACGGATAGTCTCGCTCTGGATCCCTATATTGGTTTTGCCCGCGAAATCGTACCCTTCTTCGCCGAGCAGCCCAATGTGCTTCTTGAGCTCAAAACCAAAAGCGACTGCGTCGAAGGGTTGCTCGTTCTAGACCCTAAGGACCGTGTGGTGGTGTCATGGTCGATGAATCCGCAGCGGGTCATCGATCTCGATGAACATGGAACAGCCTCTCTCAGCGAACGTTTACTGGCGGCCCGCCGCTGCCAGGACGCCGGTTACCGGCTGGGTTTTCACTTTGATCCGATAGTCGAGTACCCGAATTGGGAGAGTGATTATGAAGAGGCGCTCGGCCAAACTTTTGGTAGCGTCGATTGGCGCAGAATTGCTTGGTTGAGTATGGGAGTCCTGCGCGATACGCCGAGCTTGAAACGGATAATCCGGGATCGCTTTCCACAGACACAGCTTCTGACCGGCGAGCAAGTGTTCTGCCCGGACGGGAAGCTGCGTTATTTTCAACCCATGCGCGTCGACATCTACCGCAAGATGCTTCGCTGGATTCGCCGAGCCGCACCCACTGTCAAAGTCTATCTCTGCATGGAATCCAAAGAAGTATGGGAGCAGGTCTTCGGTTTCGCGCCAAGCTGCGAAAAGGAGCTTGGCAACCAAATGGCGCCTTCCCTTTGATCATTTCTCATGCCCAATAAAGAAAGCGCGATCGGGGTATTCGACTCTGGCATAGGGGGACTCACGGTTCTTCAGAAGATTATTGAGACATTGCCGAAAGAAAATACTGTTTATCTAGGAGACACCGCGAGAGCTCCCTACGGGACCAAGTCGGTTGAGACCGTACTTCGGTATTCATTTGAGAATACTGAATTTCTGGTTCAAAAAGACGTCAAGGCAGTTGTCGTGGCGTGCAACACATCGACTGCTATCGCCCTGACGCGGCTGAGAGATAGCCTTTCGATTCCCGTAATCGGAGTTATCGAGCCTGGCGTACGCAGGGCGATCAAAAGTACAAAGAATAATAAGGTTGGTGTTATCGGCACCGAGGCAACCATCCAGAGCGGCGCTTACACGCGCGCGTTGAAAGAAGCTGATGCTGGGCTTGAGGTGTATAGTCGTGCTTGTCCTCTCTTCGTGCCGTTGGTGGAGGAGGGATGGACCGACAACGACGTGGTGGAAATGACCGTCAAGGCTTATTTGGGCAGTCTCAAGCAAAGCGGCATCGACACCTTGATTCTGGGTTGCACACACTATCCATTGCTTAAGAAAGTAATTCGCAAATTCATGGGGAGCAACGTTCGGTTGGTAGATTCCGCTGAAGAGACGGCGAAGGAAGTCGAATCGGCGCTCAAGAAGGATGTGTTAACCAGGAAAAACAGTAAGGCCATACACAGTTTCTTCGTCACCGATGCCCCCGATCGGTTCATCAAGGTTGGCCGCCGCTTCCTGGGTGAGAAAGTGGAGTCGGCGGTGCGCATCGAACGCTAAATGGTGTCGATGCCGTGCTTTAATAATGTGTTGTAACCGGCGGTAGCAATCGTGTATTTTAATTGTATCGCTAGCGGGACACCAGTTTGAGAACATTTTGGGAGTCACATTTTTGTAATGTTGGGTCTAATTAAAAAGATCGTCGGAACTAAGAACGACCGCGAGGTCAAGCGTATCCGTCCGTATGTGGGTGAGATCAACGAACTGGAAGCCGAACTTCAAAAACTTGGCGACGCCGAGCTGCGCGATAAGACGGAGCAGTTTAAGAAGCGTGTTCGTGAGGCAACTGACCCGTTGCGGAGCGCTCTCGAAGGGGTGCAGAGAGAGGCGCTCACTGCCGCTACTGAGGAGCGCGAGGAACTAAAGAGCCGGGTTGAGGAGGCAGACAAAGAATTGCGCAAAGCGGAAGCTCAGGTTCTTGAAGAACTTTTACCTGAAGCCTTCGCGGCGGTTCGTGAAGCATCCCGGCGTACCATCGGTCTTAGGCATTTTGACGTTCAACTGATCGGTGGAGTGGTCCTACACGAAGGCAAAATCGCCGAGATGAAGACCGGCGAAGGCAAGACATTGGTTGCGACTTTGCCGTTGTATCTAAACGCACTCACCGGTCGAGGGGTTCACCTGATTACGGTCAATGATTACTTGGCGCGCCGCGACGTTCAATGGATGGGGCCGATTTATCATAAGCTCGGCCTGTCGGTGGCCTCCATCGTTCATGAAGCCAGCTATCTCTTTGATCCGAGCTATTTGACCAAGGATTACCGCTACCTCAATCTGCGCCCGATTACACGCCAAGAAGCTTATCGCGCAGATATCACCTACGGCACGAACAACGAGTTCGGGTTCGATTACTTGCGGGACAACATGAAATTCTCCTTGGAGGAGTACGTCCAAAGAGAGCTCAACTTTGTTGTCGTCGATGAAGTGGACAATATTCTGATCGATGAGGCCAGAACCCCGCTGATTATTTCCGGCCCGGCGGAAGAGTCCACGGACAAGTACTATGTCATCGACCGCATCATTCCCAAGCTGCAGCGAGGTGCCGTGATTCAAGGTGATCCATCGCAGGAGGATCGCGCCGCCATTGAGGCCAAGGGCGATTACACGGTGGATGAAAAGAGCCGCTCGGTGACCTTGACGGAGACGGGCCTTGCCAAAGTGGAACGTTTGTTGGGCGTGCACAATCTCTACGATCCTCGGCAGATTGACACCTTGCACCATGTGCAACAGGCGCTGAAGGCCCATGCCATTTTTAAGCGTGACGTTGATTACGTTGTGAAAGACGGTGAAGTGATCATCGTTGATGAATTCACCGGTCGATTGATGCCTGGCCGACGCTGGTCCGACGGGCTACATCAAGCGGTGGAAGCTAAAGAACGGGTGCACATTCGCGAAGAGAACCAAACGCTCGCGACGATCACGATCCAAAACTACTTCCGCATGTATAAGAAACTTGCGGGAATGACCGGCACCGCCGATACCGAAGCGACGGAGTTCAAAAAGATTTATAAACTCGACGTGGTCGTGATTCCGACCCATCGCAACATGATTCGCATCGATAATCCTGACGTAGTTTATCGAACGGAAAATGAGAAATTCGATGCGGTGGTTCAGGAAATCGAGGAGCGTCACCAAAAAGGTCAACCCATTTTGGTCGGTACCACCTCCGTGGCGAAGTCTGAGCGCCTCTCTCGCATGCTCAAGAAAAAAAGTGTTAAACACAATGTTCTCAATGCTGTAAACCATGAGGCGGAGGCGACTATCATTGCTCAGGCCGGTCGATTGGGCGCGGTCACGATTGCAACCAATATGGCCGGGCGCGGCACTGACATTTTGCTTGGTGGAAACCCGGACTTTTTGGCCCGCTCCGATATGGAAAACGAATGGATCAGCCGGGCCGCTAAACTGCCGGCCGGGGGGGCGGGACGTTACGAAGATGCGTTGAGGGATCTGCGCGAGAAATACGATGAGGAAGTCCAAAAGGCTGAAAAGCGTTACCTGAAAGACGGCGAACTGTACGAGCAGCAGCGGAACGACGCCCTTAAGCGTTCAACTGAAATTCAACGGCAGGTCAGGGAGCTTTCGCCCTTCCGTGATAAGCGGGAACGATATGAAGATTTGTCCGCTACGGAGCTGATCGAAGCGCTGCACGGGATGCGACCCATTCCCGAAAGCTATTTGCAGGCGAAGCAAGATCTCGAGGCCTCTCTTCTGCAAGCCCGCGATGGGGACGGTGGGGATACCAACGAAGCTTTTGAAGAGGCACGGCAGGATTTCAGTGATTGCATCAATCGCTGGCAACAAAAAAACGGCGAGCGGCAAGAGTTACTTGAGACACTGGATGAAAAGCGGCGGAACTACGAGCAGCGGGCCAATGATTTCGAGTTCGACCGGGCTCTTTTAGTGCTGGGGCAGGGAGACTATGCCTCGCTGGTAGACGAGTATGGAAAGGTTCACCAGGCCTTCGAGGAGGCGGAAGCGCGATGCGAAGAGATCCGGCGGCCTTACGAACAAGCTATTCAAGAGGCACAGCGCAATTACGAAACCAAGCGCCAGGAATACCTGAGGGTGGTCGAAGAGATTCGCGAGCAGTTGGACAAAGCTCCTGACGAATATCGCCAGCGTTTCGATGAAATGTTGGCGGGTTACAACCGAGTCTGCGCCGATGAACGGGAGCGAGTCATTGCCGCGGGCGGGCTGCACATTCTAGGTACGGAACGTCACGAGAGCCGACGAATCGACAATCAGTTGCGCGGAAGAGCGGGACGGCAGGGTGATCCAGGCTCGTCGCGTTTTTATTTGTCGCTGGAAGACGATTTGATGCGTATCTTCGGCGCCGATCGAATTCAAGGCATCATGAGCCGATTGGGGATGGAAGAAGGTGTTCCCATCGAGCATGGTCTCGTGACCCGGGCGATAGAAAACGCGCAGAAAAAGGTGGAAGCCCATAATTTCGACATTCGCAAGCATCTCTTGGAATATGATGACGTCATGAATAAGCAGCGAGAGGTGATTTACAACCAGAGAAGGGAGGTGCTGAAGGGCGAGGACTTGAAGCAAGATGTCCTAACGATGGCTCATGACCTCGCCGATGAGATCCTGGCGCGGTACGGCGACAAAGAGCTGCACCCTTCGGATTGGGATCTGCCGGGTTTGCGTGAAGGGCTGCACCACCAATTCAACCTGCGGGTCGATTTCAAAGCAGAGGAATTGGATAATTTAACAGTGGACGGCCTGACGGAACTGGCAACCCAAAAAGTCACCGAAACCTATGAGGACAAAGAGAGGCGATTCGGGACGCCCATGTTGAGGCAACTGGAGAAAATCATCATGCTCCAGACCATCGATAGCTTGTGGAAGGATCATCTTCTCAATATGGACCATCTCAAAGAAGGGATCGGGTTGCGTGGGTATGGGCAAAAGAACCCTCTCCAAGAGTACCAGAAGGAAGGCTTCGAGATGTTTGAAGAGATGATTCACCGTATCCAGGAAGACGTCGTGCAAAAACTCTTTACCGTAGAAATCGCCAGAGAGAGTGTCGCCCAAGAGGTGGAGATGCAGCAGCCGCGTCCTCAACGGATGGTACTAAGTCGCGGTAATGAGAGTGTCCAATCAGCTGCCGTTTCGCAGGCCAGGCGGCAAGGCGAGAAAATAGGGAGAAACGATCCTTGCCCGTGCGGCAGTGGTAAGAAATACAAGCGGTGCTGCGGTAAGTGAGTGCCCATTCTGACAAGCTATAGCAATTGGAGATGGGCTACGATCAATATCCCGGGCTCAATAATTCAGAGGATGTTTCGCTTCAGTGCGTTGCCAGATTTGCCGCTCCGCTCTCGTGTTCGTCTTCGTGGTTAGGGACCGACGCCACGTTATTCCCCGCTCCCAGCTTAATTATCTTATCTTTGAATTGTTGCAGATCCTTTGTAGCGTTTCTAGTGTCAACGACCAATTTGGAGGCAGCTATGATTCTTCGAAAATCATAGGCGCTATGATCCGTGAGAATGATGATGCAATCCTGACTCTCGATGTTCGCAGATGTTAGCTCGACCGATTTCAAAGTGTTACCATTCATTCTTAGAGTGGGAACAAAAGGATCGTTGTACGATAGAATAGCCCCCTTCTCGATTAACATCCGCATCACGTCGAGCGCGGGGGATTCCCGGCAATCGCTGACATTTTTCTTGTAAGCGACGCCGAGAATCAAAACCTTCGAGCCCCGAATACTTCTAGAAAAGCGATTGAGCCCCTCGCCAACCAAGGTCGTCACCACGGAAGGCATCATACCGTTGATTTCGGCTGCCAAACCGATAAATCGAGCCTGAAAATTCAGTGCCTTGAGCTTCCAAGCCAGATAGTGCGGATCGATGGGGATGCAGTGACCTCCCAGTCCTGGGCCCGGATAGAAGGGAATAAAACCGAAAGGCTTGGTCGCAGCTGCATCGATCACTTCGTAGACATCCACGCCCAGCACGTCACACATCAGCGCCAGCTCATTAACCATCCCGATATTGACACTGCGGAATGTATTTTCGAGAAGTTTGACCATCTCGGCGCACTTGGTGCTTGAGACGGGAATCACCCGCTCAATGAACTGAGAATAGAAAATACGGGCTATCTCGGTGCATTCTGCTGTTATGCCGCCGACGATTTTTGGGGTGTTGTGGGTGTTAAAGGCGGTATTGCCGGGATCGATTCTTTCCGGTGAAAAGGCGAGAAAGAAATCCTTTCCGACCCGCAGGCCGCTACTTTCGAGCTCAGGCAAAATCAGTTCGTCCGTGGTGCCAGGATATGTCGTACTTTCTAAGACAATGAGTTGCCCGGCATGCAGATACTTCCGAATCTTTTCGGTTGCAGACAATATAAAAGAAATATCCGGGTCGCGGCTCTTGCTCAATGGGGTGGGGACGCAAATGCTTACGGTGTCGGCATCCCGCAACGCGCTAAAGTCCGCGGTTGGGGTGAACCGCCCCGTTTTTATCGCACCAGCGATGGCCTTGTCCGAGACATCACCGATGTAGGATTTTCCTTCCTTCAGCCGGGAGATCTTGTTTTGATCTAGATCGATACCAACGACGTTGAAGCCGGCCGAGGCGATCTCCAGAGCCAAAGGTAGCCCGACATAGCCCAGGCCGATAACGGCGGCGGTTGCGTTCCGCTGTTGTAACTTAGTTCTTAGAGCTTCCAAGTGAGGATACCTCCCGGGCAATAACCTGCTGTTTGGACCGCATGCGCGTCACTTTAAATTCCTGAATCTGTATCTTGTATTTGTCGATGAGTTCGTAGAGGTTCACCCGGCTAATGCCGAGGTCTTTCGCTGCGCGACTCACGACACCCTTGTTTCGCGAAAGCGCTCTCGTTATATAATCTATTTCCATCGCTGTTTTTGCAAACTTCAGATTAACATCTGATGGACCCCGCTCCAACTTGAGTCCCAGATCCGACGGCTTTAGCACTGGATAGGAGCTAAGGACAACGGCCCGGTTAATTAAATTTTCGAGTTCCCGAACGTTGCCCGGCCACGGATGTCGCATGAGTGCTGCTTCCGCCTCCGATGACAAACTGACAGGGGGCTTGTGGTTTTCGCGACAATATTTTCTCAAAAAATACTGCGCTAGTTGAACGATGTCGTCCCTCCTTTCACGAAGCGCTGGGAGTTCTAACGGCACGACCTTGAGACGATAGTACAAATCTTCACGAAAGAGGCGATTCTCAATGTCTTGCTTGAGATCCCGGTTGGTGGCGGTGATAATTCTGACATCGAGTTCCATGGACTGGTTGCCGCCGACTCTTTCTATCTTGCGGTCCTGCAGAAAACGCAGAAGTTTAACTTGTAGAGCAGGAACCAATTCCCCGATTTCGTCGAGAAACAAGGTGCCTGTGTGTGCCAGTTCGAATTTGCCTTTTTTTTGCGTGTAAGCTCCGGTGAAAGCACCTTTCTCGTGTCCAAAGAGTTCGCTCTCAAGCAGATTCTCCGGAATGGCTCCGCAATTGACAACAACGAATGGATTGTTCTTGCGCGGGCTTTGTCGATGGATAGCATGGGCAACTAGTTCTTTACCGGTGCCGCTCTCACCGCCTATCAGCACAGAGATATCGGAAAGGGCAACTCGCTCAATAAAACGGAAGATGTCTTGCATGCCCGTGGAGCTTCCGATAATCCCATGAAACTCATTTCCGGAGCCCGGGTAATTTTGGTGTAGACGTTGGTAGATTCGGTATATGTGGCAGGCCCGCTGGATCATGACCTTTAGATCTTCCAAACGTACTGGTTTGGAATAGTAGTCGAAAGCTCCCAAACGGACCGCCTGTAACGCGGTGGCTTGGTCATTATTGCCGGTGACGACGATCACTCTGGTGGATGGCTCCTGAGCTAATATGCATTCCAGTAACCCGAGACCACTTAAATCCTGTGGATTCCCTGGTTTTAAAGAGAGATCCAATGTGACCACTGCGGTTTTTTCTCGCTCAAAAGTTGTTATTGCTTCGGTCTCGCTGGAAGCGGTAAAAACGTCATACTCCGTTTCAAGGGCCAAGCGCATTTGCTCGACAATGTTCTCCTCGTCATCCACCAACAGGACTTTCGCTTTCACAGATGTCAGTTCCTTTCCTTGTTTTCTTTAAAGCGTTGGTCGTTCGATATCCACTCCGCAGCTTGCTTTCAGCTGAAAAACTGCCGGCGCTCTTCAACGTATTTTCAAAATGAAAGAGAGGCGCTCCCAAAACGCTCCAACGAGCGCTAAAGTCCCGAAACTGAGCAAATACAATGCCACTATCCTGGGTTTCCTAAGTGGAAACGCAAGCAATGGAGCGACCAAAAAATAAGTTATGTTGTCGGGCACAGCCTCCCGAATCATGCTTCCGGTTCTGAGTAAAAGGCAAAAAATGACTATCATCGAACTTGCTCGTTCGATGATTTGAGTGACTCGAGGAACTTTCGAAATTATTTTTCCAAACAGCATCGCTTGCACGATTCAAGCTGCGTGCGCATCGCGATCACATTTTTGGTGCGCTGCGCTCACCGCGTCGTGATTGGCGCATCGGGAATAACGCCATACCTGCAGTTCATCCGCCGGGGCACATGTCCTCGACGAGAAGGAGTCGCGACAAAAACACGACCCCAAGAAACCGA
>Ga0137403_10003814_pt1 | contig 17977 bp, 16 predicted proteins | sample CZOMad2_1_16fung_FD_122057 | JGI IMG/M metagenome (GOLD analysis project Ga0137403, IMG submission 122057) | Vadose zone soil fungal communities from Angelo Coast Range Reserve, California, USA - CZOMad2_1_16fungal (Hybrid Assembly) | ecosystem: Environmental > Terrestrial > Soil > Vadose zone...
AGAGGAAACTTACGATAACCAGGAGGAGGATGCGAGCCAGCCGCAGTTGCGGTGCTTCGTCGGGCGTTCTAGTAAGTTCAAGAATGGCTTTGATCGTGATGAGCGACCAACCGGTGATCCATGTCGCGAGAAAACGAGTGGGATGATCCTTGCGAAGGAGGACAAACAGGACGAGCAGGATGAGAAAGGCGGTTGCCTCAAAGAAGGCAATGGCAGAAAGGCCCTGATTTTCGAGCACGGTGCGCGGCCTCCCAAGTGGATATGCGATGGTCCAGAACACCGAAGCCGCAAAAAGCAGAAACAAAGACCGCAGGCACCGGATTGCAGGACTTTGTGACGCTAGCATGCTGTTTTCTGAATGAGCAACGGTACTACGGTAAGGATGTGACCTCTCGTATAATGGGTTGGGAGCCGCGCAAAGTGCAAACCGAAGACATAGAAAACATTCTGGTTGTGGATGACGAAGAGGCCATTCGCGAAGTTGTTTCGACGATGTTGGAGTCGAAGGGCTACCGCTGTACGGCGGTCAGCAACGGACGCGCGGCACAGGATCAAGTCAAGCGGACCACTCCGGACCTGGTTCTGAGCGACATGATTATGCCGGAGATGGACGGGATCAAATTGTTGGAATGGCTTCGCCAGTACGACCCGGAAATTCCGGTAATTATGGTTACGGCCATCCACGATATCTCAACCGCACTGGAAGCGATTCGCCGCGGAGCTTATGACTACATCCTCAAACCTTTTGAGAAGGACCAACTTTATCTGGGAGTGAACCGCGCGTTGCAGCACCGGCGACTGGTGGCAGAGAACCGCAACTACCAACGGACGTTGGAGCAGCAAGTGGAGCAAAAAACCGCGGGGCTGACGATTGCGCTGGCGAAGCTTGAACAATCTTATGACGACACGCTGGAAGCTTTGGGCAGCGCGTTGGACCTGAAGGACGCAGAAACCGAGGGCCATTGCCAGCGGGTTACCGCTTTTACGATTTCGATTGCCAGGACCGTGCCAGTACCGAATGCGTATTTGCCGGTCCTAGCGCGGGCCGCGTTTTTGCACGATATCGGCAAAATGGGCGTTCCGGATAATGTGTTGCTGAAACCGGGCCCGCTGGACGACGCCGAAAAGGCCATCATGCGCAAACATTGCCAGATCGGCTATGACATGTTGATCCGCATTCCGTTTTTGCGCGACGCCGCGGAAATTGTGCTCGCTCACCAGGAATTCTATGATGGCACGGGCTACCCGCGCGGCCTAAAGGGTGAACAGATTCCGCTTGGCGCCAGGATATTCTCGATCGCCGACAGCATGGACGCCATGATCAGCGACCGCCCATATCGCAGGGCGCTGCCAATGTCTCATGCGCGCGATGAGATCAAGCGCTGCGCTGGCACTCAATTTGATCCTAAAATCGCGGAAGTATTTCTATCTATCCCCGAAGAACACTGGGCGGAGCTTCGCGCCAATCTGGGATCGCCGTTCCGGCTGGCGCACTTAAGAAACCTGCAGTCCTGAAGCGCATTCGACAGAAAGTCCGCCCGAGCTGCAAAATATGGCTGTCATATAATGATCCGGGCTTGAAAACGCCATGAGTTCGCCTCGACACACCATGTCTGAATTCCAAGCGATTCCACAAATGGATCTCGCGGCGCAGTACGCAGCGATTGGCGACGAGATTCGCGAAGCGGTTACCAGGGTAATGGCTTCGCAAAAGTTTGTGCTTGGAAACGAAGGCGCAGCTCTGGAATCTGAAATCGCCGGGCTTTGCGCCGTGGCCCACGGCGTTGGAGTGGCTTCCGGTACCGACGCATTAATTCTGGCATTGCGGGCAGCCGGAGTCGCGGCTGGCGATGAAGTTATTCTGCCGCCCTTTACGTTTGTGGCGACCGGAAGTGCGGTGAGCGCGCTCGGTGCCACGCCGGTATTTGCGGACATCGAGCCAGACAGCTTCAATATCTCCGCTACTGAAATTGCTAAACGCATCACGCCGCGCACCCGCGCCATCATAGTAGTCCATTTATACGGCTTGGCCGCGGACATGGATGCCATCCGCGATGCCGCCAAACCTTACTCAATTCCAATTGTCGAAGACAACGCGCAGGCCATCGGCGCGAGTTACAAAGGCAGGCCGACCGGTGCGTTGGGCGACGTCGCCTGTATCAGTTTTTATCCCACAAAGAACTTGGGCGCCTACGGCGATGCGGGAATGATCGTGACCAACTCTTCGGAAATGGATGCCAGGCTTCGAACCCTGCGCAATCACGGACAGTCCTCGCGCTACAGCAGCGTGGAGCCGGGATGGAATAGCCGGCTGGACGAAATTCAGGCGGCTATTTTGCGGGTAAAACTACGCCATCTGCGAGACTGGGAACGCGCACGGCGCAGTCACGCGGCGTTGTATTGCAAATTGCTGGCACCGATAAAGTCAGTCAGAATACCGCAAATTCCAGCGGGATATGAACACGTCTTCCACCAATATACGATCCGCGCGCCGCGGCGCGAGGAGTTGCAGAAATTTCTGAGCGAACGCAACATCGGCAACGCAGTCTACTATCCGGTGCCGCTGCATCTGCAGCCGATTTATGCAAAACTCGAAGAGGCTAAAGGAACGTTCCCGCAAGCGGAACGAGCGGCTGAAGAAGTAGTATCGCTTCCGATGTTTCCAGAGTTGCGGCCCGAACAAGTCCAGCGGGTTGCCGAAACAATCGCCGAATTCTATAGTCGCTAGATGTGCCGGCTAACGACAATTTTTGAAAAGCAGTTCCCTGTTGTGTCAAATCATTGGCCAAAATAAAGCAGCGCCAGCAAAAACAGCCACAATCCATCCATGAAGTGCCAGTAATACGACGTGACTTCCGCAGCCACCCAGCGGCTGACGTGCGCGGCCTCGAAGTTGCGCAGTCCCACGTACAGCAGCGCACAAATTCCTCCGAAAAGATGCGCAGCGTGCAGCGCGGTGAAGACGTAAAAAAAACTGCTCGATAGGCGCGAAGTCATGTACACGCCCTCCGCAGCCAGGTGGCGCCAGGCAATCACCTGCCCCGAGAGAAAAATCATTCCTAGAATTGTGGTCAGCGCCCACATCTGTTTGAAGCCGCGCACGCTATTCACCTGCAATTTGCGCCGGGCCAATTCGAGAGTGGCACTGCTTGCCAAAAGAACTGCGGTGTTTACCCACAGAATCCACGGCAAGCGAATAGCCAACCAGGTATGAAGATTGTTGATGCGCAACGCCACGAAGGCCGCCGTAAGCACCATGAAAAACATCAGAATGGAAAGCATGGCAAGAGCGATCGCCGTGGAATACTTTTTTGGGCTAGACCGGCGGGGCTCGGGCTTCCCTCCACCAGTATTTCCGCCGTCGCCACCACCGTCGCCATCGTCGCGACGCGAGGGCGGTTTTCCCCCACCGCCGCGGATGTCTTCTATAATTAGTTCAATATCGTCAATTACCGATGTCCCCGGCATAAATGGCACCCACTTCTACATCAAATGAATTTCGCCAGACCCTCGGGCGCAACGTGTTGCGGCAAGAATTCTAAACCAGCCGGCGGCGACCCCCCCAGCGGGAACCCCTTCACAACACGGTTCGAGTTTACGCGAATTCTCTGGGAAGCGCGCTACGCGGAAAGTACAGGGAGGCAAGATGAAGTACCACAGAAAAAAAAGTTGGTGCGGTGGAAAGGACTCGAACCTTCACGGTATTGCTACCGCCAGCCCCTCAAGCTGGTGCGTCTGCCAATTCCGCCACCACCGCAAAGGTAAAACGTCGCTCTATCGATTCACTGCTCAGATCGGGTTCACCGGCTGAGGAAACCGGCTGGCCATTTCTGTTGATGCCTATCGTTATTGATTGTCCTGCAATTCCCCGCAAAATCAATCAAACTCTGGCGCTAATTTCCGCGAAGTTCGAACCTCGATCCGGCTGACAACTACGGTTTCGGGTTCGGAGCTGCCGGAGGCTGTGTGGCAGGCGCCGGAGCGGGCGCCGGGGTCTTTCCAGGAGTCGCCGCGGGCGCGGGCTTCGAGGCGGGCTTGGTCGTGTTGTAAATGACCGAATTGCCCTGTCCCGCTGAGCGATCCGATCGCAACGCTAACGCCATCGCGCATACCATAAACATCACCGCGCACCAGGTTGTGGCCTGAGACAGCACCGTGGCCGCGCCGCGCGGTCCGAACGCCGTCTGGCTGCCTGCGCCGCCGAACGCTCCCGCCAAATCAGCCGCTTTGCCGCTCTGCAGCAGCACCACAATGATCAACACCAGGCAGTTCAAAATAAAGAAGGCCGTCAACAGCCATCCCGCGAATCTGAAACCCAGCACAATAATCGCAAGCCCAATCAGCAGTGCGATTGCCCACTTCATCCAGCCTTGCATTGCTTCAGCACCTCAAAATTCCGTTTAGACTCCGGCATTTGGTTGCCGGTCTACTTACAATTCACAATCGCTGCAAATGACTTCGCTTCCAGGCTTGCTCCGCCTACCAGCGCGCCATCCAAATCCGGTTGCGCCCGCAATCCCGGAATGTTGTCCGGCTTGACGCTGCCGCCATACAGAATGCGCACACTAGCGGCCAGTTCGGCGGAAAACTGATCATGTACACAACTACGAATAAACGCATGAGCCGCACCGGCAATTTCGGGCGTCGCCGTCCGCCCCGTACCAATCGCCCATACTGGCTCGTAAGCTAATAGAATACGGGAGAACTCTTCCGGGGTCAACGAAGCTGGACCACCGAGAAATTGCTGCGACAGCACTTCTTTGGTTCGCCCCTCTTCGCGATCGGCAAGGGACTCGCCGACGCACACAATGGGAGTCAATCCGTCGGCGACCGCTGCCCGAGCCTTCTGAGCCACTGCGCCATCGTTATCGCCAAAAAGCTGCCGCCGCTCTGAGTGCCCGACGATCACGTAGCGGCAGCCTGCTTCCGCGAGCATTCCCGCGGAAACCTCTCCGGTAAACGCGCCTTGCGGCTGCCAGTAGAGGTTCTGCCCGCCGACCGCAACGTTGCTTCCCTTTGCAGCTTCAACTGCCGTGGCAATGGAAGTGAAGGGCGGCGCGATCACGATGTCGGAGTCGGTTGTGTTGGCAACCAACGGCAAAAACTCGGCGAAAAACGCGCGCGTCTCGGCCTGCGTTTTGTACATCTTCCAGTTCCCTGCTATCACTCTGCGGCGGTCGGGAGAGCTCATCGGTTGGTCAGCGCCTCAACGCCGGGCAGTTTGCGGCCGCCAAGAAATTCCAGCGACGCGCCCCCGCCAGTAGAAATATGGGAGATTTGACCCGCCACGCCGGACTGGTGCACCGCCGCTACAGAATCCCCGCCACCAACGATCGAAGTTGCGCCAGATAGCGTCGCCGCCGCCACCGCTTTGGCCACTTCCAGCGTGCCCTTGGCGAAGGCCGGCATCTCGAACACGCCCATCGGCCCGTTCCAGACGATGGTCCGTGCTTTGCCGATTTCCGCCGCGTAAGCCGCAATTGTTTTAGGGCCGATGTCCAGACCCATCTGATCCGCGGGAGTCGTCGTGACATCACCCGTGGTCGCAGCGGCATCAGCCTTGAATTCCGGAGCAATTACGTGATCGGTCGGCAGCAGAAATTTGAAGTTGCGCGACTTGGCGTCCGCAAGAATCTTTTTGGCTAAATCAATCTTGTCATTCTCAACTAGCGACTTGCCGATAGCCAGCCCCTGCGCTTTCAAGAAAGTGTAAGCCATGCCCCCGCCGATCAGCATCGCGTCCGCAATCTTCATCAGATTTTCGACCACTTCGATCTTGTCGCTAACTTTCGCGCCGCCCAGAATCGCTACAAAGGGCCGCGCCGGATTGCTGACCGCCTTCCCTAGATACGCGAGTTCCTTTTCCATCAGCAATCCCGCCGCGGACTGCTGCACGAATTTTGTGATCCCCACAACCGAAGCATGCGCGCGGTGTGCTGAGCCAAACGCGTCACAAACAAACAGCCCATCGCAAAGGGCAGCGAGTTGCTTCGAGAAGGCCTCGTCATTCTTTTCTTCTTCCGGATGAAAACGTACATTCTCCAAAACCAAAACTTCTCCATCGATCAGCGCTTTGCTCTGCGATTCAACGCCCGGCCCGACGCAATCCAAGGCAAATGCAACCGGACGGCCCAGCAATTCTTCCAATTTCTTTGCGGCGGGCTGCACGGAATATTTCGGCTCGGGTCCGCTTTTGGGCCTGCCAAGATGCGCAGCCAGTACCAGCCTGCCGCCCTTTTCAATCGCCAGCTTCAATGTCGGAATCGTTTCGCGGATGCGCGTGTCGTCGGTCACCACGCCATCCTTAAGCGGCACGTTGAAATCAACCCGCATAAAGACGCGCTTGCCGCGCAAGTCCAAGTCCTTAATCGTCAGTTTATCCATTTATGCGTCCGTCCAAACGTTGCGATTTTGCGTGTAGGGCGCAAGATATTGCGCCCTTTCTCGGCAAGGTGTACCTATTTCTCAACGCTTCACCGCTCGCTGCTCTCCGCCTGGTTAAAACTTCGCTGCCAGCAACTTGATCAAATCACGGCATCGGCAGGAGTAGCCCCACTCATTGTCGTACCAGGCCAGAACTTTTACGCACCTGTCCCCTACTACTTTGGTGTATTCGGAATCCACGATCGACGAATTCGAATTACCCTTGAAATCCGCGGACACCAATTCCTCTTCCGTATAGGCCAGGATTCCCTTCAACGGTCCGTTGGCAGCAGCCTGCAACGCTGCGTTCACCGACTCCTTCGTCGCGGGCTTCTCCACGAACACCGTCAAATCGACGACGCTCACGTTCGGCGTCGGCACGCGCATCGCGTAACCGTCCAGCTTGCCTTTCAAGTCCGGCAGCACCAGGTGCAAAGCTTTGGCAGCTCCGGTCGAGCTTGGAATCATATTTATTGCCGCAGCGCGAGCGCGCCGTAAGTCCTTGTGCGGCAAATCGAGCAGCTTCTGGTCGTTGGTATACGAGTGAATGGTAGTCATCGTGCCGCTGTGGATTCCGAATGTCTCGTGAAGTACTTTGGCCACCGGGGCCAGGCAATTGGTGGTGCACGATGCATTCGAAATTACATTATGTTTTGCCGGATCATAGGTGTGATGGTTTACGCCGAGCACAAACGTCGCGTCCGGACCATCCGCCGGGGCAGAAATAATTACTTTCTTCACGGAACCGCGCAGATGCGCCTTCGCTTGTTCGCCCTTGGTAAATAGTCCGGTCGATTCGACCACGATATCCGCGCCGACACTGGCCCAGTCAATCTGCGCCGGATCCTTCACCTTAAACACCTTGATCGCTTTGCCTTCGATCGAAATCGTGTCCTCTGTATGTCGAATATCGTGCGGCAGGTTGCCCAATATCGAATCGTACTTCAGCAAGTGCGCCAACGTCTTTGAGTCCGTGATGTCATTCACCGCGACAAACTGAATGTCGTTATCGTCAATCGCTGTGCGCACAATGTTCCGGCCAATCCGCCCAAATCCGTTAATTCCTACTTTAATTGCCATTCTTCCTCCCAGATATTTGGCTGCTGATCTCAGGTTTCCCAGGGCTCGGGGTTGATACTTTGAACCCCGATTGAAAAACTTGAAAATTTGCCAGGCCGTTCGCCCGAGCCGTTTTCCCGAATGCAGTGCCGGGCCTGCCTGCCGCAGGTAGGCTTCAGCCCGACTGCCTTTCCTTCGACGCTCTGGCCAGTGAATCGGCGAGATACAAAGAGGATTTCACGGGCGGGCTTCAACGTGACGCGAACTAAAAATGCTATGGGCTGCCGCCTGAATTGTCAACGGCACTCAGATGAACCATTTTTCAATTGTGGTCTCGCCGGCGCAATGGGAGCTACGGTAAGTGCAGGTCGAACGCGTAAATCTCCTGCGTGCTGATGTCGCGCGGAAATAGCGGCACATCTCCGGGACCCAGTCCTGTCCACGGCGCTCCCCCGAACTGCCCGGGGAAGAAACGCATCTTCTTGAAATCCACCAGCTTTTCCAGCTTCAAGTCGCTAACCCGCAGTCGGTAGTAGCCGGGCTCTTTGTTCAGAGCGGAATCGAAATTTATCGACGAACTGTCGTGGGACCACGTCAGGTAGCCGATCGATCCCAACTCCTTGTTCAGCGGCATCCATTTCGCACTTTTCACGCCGTACAGGACCAACCTGGTGTTGCCCAGCGAGATCGCCGCAATGTAGCGCCCGTCAGGTGACCAACGAGGCGCGAAGACGTTATCCGAACCCGCGAGCTGCCAGACTTTGTGAGTCTCCACCTCGAACATCCTAATCATCGAGGTGCTGCCCGTCTGGACCCCGAAGGCCAGCCTTTTTCCATCCGCTGACCAGGTCGGATCGGCTTCCGAAACGTCGTCCGTCGTTACCGCTTGCGGGCTGCCTCCATCTTTTCCAATCAAAAATACCTTCCACGGTTTTCCGGGAGTCGTGGCCGAAAACGCGATCTGCTTTCCATCCGGCGACCAATGCGCCAAAGCCGCCTGCGCCGGCGAATAGGTCAGTTGCAGTCGCTCGCTTCCGTCCAGCTTGCTACGCCACAATATTCCGTCCGGGTAACTCACATACGTCGCCCACTGCCCGTCGCGTGAGATGTCGACATCACCTGCGGAAATGCCGCCAAGGAACGGAATGGACTCTCCGTTCCTGGCATCGTACTTCACCAGTTCCGCGCGCGGCTGCACGCCTGTCACATAAAGCTTCTTCCCGTCCTTGCTAGGCAGTGGATTCGAATACTGCAGAGCTCCAGTGGTTAATTGCACCGGCTCTCGCGAAGTCTTCCGCCACCAATCCTGCTTGTCGGCGACCATCCAGATATCGCTGCTGCCCTTGCGCAGGCTGCTGAAGACGTAATACTTGCCGTCCGCAGTCCACTTTCCACAGCATTCCCCAGGCGGATCGTTCCAGCCCTTGAGCAACTGATGGGCGGCGCTGCCATCCGCGTGTGCTTCCCATAACGTCGAAGTGTTGTTCTTCAGATCCACTACGGTATAGCTTAATCGCGATCCATCCGGCGAATAACTCGGTCCGGCAGTCAAGCCCGCCGTGCTGATCAGCTTCTTCGCATTGCTTCCGTTATGGTCCGCCGCGTAAAGGTCCGTGCCTTTCGCAAAAACCAGGCTTCCTTCCGGCGCCCACACCGCATCGCGTCCCGTCAGGTCGCCCAATCGCCGGGGTGAACCCGCGGGCATCGGTACCGACCAGTACGGCCCTCCGTTCAGGAAGAACGCGCCATCCGTTACCGTGACCTGACTGACCAGCAGTTCCGATTGATCGCCAGAAATGCCCCACAGTAGCGGGTTTGCAATCGGCAAATCCAGCTTGCCTGTCTCTCCTCCGGCCCCGGAGACCTGCGCAATCGCAAAGTTAGCGGACGTGGTCTCACCGAAGTAAATTCGGCTTCCGTCTGTCACGAGCCCAAGTTTCTGCAGCCCGTCATTGGTAATTGCTCTGGAACCGGTAACCGTCGGTGGTGGCAACGGAGCGCGCAGCCAGACTCCCAGCGCAACGACAATCACCACCAGCGACACTATAGCGGCGCTCCACTTCATGATGTGCGTTCGGGTTTCCGCGCTCGCCTCTGCCGAGCCCACCATCTCCGCAGATCCGCTCTTCCCGGCAGTCCCGGACGAGCGCGCTCTGACTGATCCCGAAGACCCCGCAGCGGCCATTGGCCCGATCTCTATCGACGCAGTCCCGCTCACCGCTGAACTTCGCCCCGAATCCATCTCCCGCTTCAGGCGCTTCAGATCCGCGCGCATCTCCGAAGGCACCTGGTAACGCAGGTCGCGATCTTTCTCCAGCGCTTTGTTGATGATCCGTTCCAGCTCCGGCGGCAGGTCCGGATTCATCCGCACCGCCGACACCGGCGCGGAATCCAGAATCGCTTTGAAGATCACTCCCGAAGTCTCTCCGCGAAAAGGCAGTTGCCCCGTCACCATTTCGTAGAGCACCACACCGAAGGAAAACAAATCCGTGCGCGCATCCAGCTCTTTGCCGCGCACCTGTTCCGGCGACATGTACGCCACTGTTCCAATCGTGCTGCCAGGGCTGGTCAGCTGCGCGCTGTCCGCTCCGATTGTCGCCAGCGAATCTCCGGCATTCCCGCCGCTAGCAGAGCTGCTTCTTCCTCCACTCACCTTGGCCAGTCCGAAATCCAGAATCTTGCCGTGCCCGCCTTCGGTGACAAAAATATTCGCCGGCTTGATATCGCGATGGACGATGCCCTTGGTATGCGCCGCGTTCAGCCCATCTGCCACATCAATCGCCACGCTCAGCAGGGTCTCCAAATCCATGGGCCGGCCCGCAATGGCGTGCTTCAGCGTCTTGCCCTCGAGATATTCCATGGCGATGAACGCTTTGCCACCTTCTTCGCCAATGTCATAAATCGTGCAGATGTTGGCATGGTTCAGCGCCGAAGCCGCTTTGGCTTCACGCCGAAATCGTTCCAGTGCTTGCCGGTCTTGTGCTACATCTTCTGGCAGGAATTTCAACGCGACGAAACGATCCAGCCGGGTGTCTTCTACCTTGTAGACCACGCCCATACCACCGCCGCCCAACTTCTCTAAAATGCGGTAGTGCGAAACAGTTTGTCCTAGCAGAGACTCGGTTTCAGCCATTTGCCGCGAATCTTAGTTCCCCGGTTACCGCAAGTCAACGAACGTCGGCCGCTGTGCTAGTCTGGCCGTGCAAATGAAACCTTTCCTCCTCGGCATCATCTCCGATACCCACGGTCTCCTCCGCCCTGAAGCCCTCTCCGCGCTCAAAGGCTGCAACGCTATCATTCACGCAGGCGACATCGGCAACCCGACCATCCTCGACCGACTCAAGGCCGTCGCACCGGTTTTCGCCGTTCGCGGCAACGTTGACAGCGAACCCTGGACCTCTTCCCTTCCGCTCACCGCAGTTGTCGAACTCCAAGATGTCTCTATCTACGTCCTGCACAACCTTGAACGACTTGACCTGAATCCGAAAGTCGCCGGCTTCCACATTGTCATCAGCGGCCACACTCACAAGCCCGAATCTCACTGGCACGATGGAGTTCTCTACATCAACCCCGGCAGCGCCGGCCCGAGACGCTTCTCCCTGCCCATCTCCATGGCCCTCCTTGACCTCCTCAAAACTCCCTGGCAAATCGAATTTCTCAACCCCTCTGCCACCTAATTGTCGCCGCCTCCCATTTTCCCTTGACAATATGTTACCTCTCTAGTATATTTTATTACTCTATATAGATGCGTCGCAACAAACCTCCAGCGCTCACGAGCGACAGCAAAATCCTGCTAGCCCCTTTCTCTTGATATTCTTATGAATTTGCAGTTAGTAAGTGCCGTGTTTTGATGGCTCTTCACTTTTTCATAATTTCGCTGCCCTTTGTTTTCATATTCTTAGGGACAGGAGGGTAGAGGTGGGGGCGTATCCGAAGGAAGGGCACAATCCGCGCACCACGCGCCACGCGCTACTCACTATTTACTACTCGCTAGCTATTGCGGGAACTGTTTGATGCTGGTGACCTTATCCCCCAGGAATCTCACAAATACCGTCCGGTCCGGGGGAGTACCGTAAATCCACTCTTCAATATCATTGCCCTCGGAGTCGCGCTCCCGCACCTTATGCCCAGGCTTGCCAATCGCCGCCACCACCATCTCGCGATCCATGCCCACCTTCGCGACGCGATCTTGAATCGCTTTCTTGATGTCCGTGGGCAGGGTATCGATCCACAGCACGGAAGCTGACCGTTGGCGGTTAAAATCAAGGAACGGAGAAAGCATTTTCTTCAATTCGTCCGGGGTAAGATCCGGAATGGTCTTGTTGAATTCCAGGTACAGCGTGCTGCCAGCGCCCGGCTGCACCCCCGGAGGTCCAGTCTGTTGCGCCTCCGTGGTGGTGCGCATGGTGGGCACGCCGCCCATGTCAATGTGTACGCGGTCCATGAACCGCTTCTTGCCCCGGCCTCCGCCGTTCACGTCCACGATAATGGTATGCTCGCGAAAATCGAGCTTGGTTATCTGCACTTGTTCGCCGGGATGAACCGCCGCTCCGTGCGTCGCGACGGCGCTATCGAGCAGATTCTGATTGAGCGGTTTGTCTACAAACAACAAAAAGCCGTCTTTGCCTGCGGGCAACGCTTTGGCGGCCTTGGCAAATTCTCCGGAAACATAGCGAATCAATTCCAGCTTGGAATTTGGCTGTAGACTCGCTTTTTTCTGACCCTGCTGCGCAGCTGTCTGGCTCTGATCCTCCGCATCCGTCCCCGTCGAAAACAACGGAAGCTCGGCGTTTGCGAAATCCGGCTTTACCGAAGCATCCGCCGGACGCAACTTCGTCGCCCGCGGAACATCCGCCTCAACCAGGAGAAAAAGGCTCAGTAATAGTGCGGTCGCGTTCATGGCGCATGCAGGGACGGTACGGGGAAGCCTCCACGCTGTATTCTACGACGCCTCAAAGCGCTTGAATAGATGCCTGGCGCCCCGATTCCGTCATCATATTGTACGGATTCTCGCGCTGACCGAACCATGGCACCGGCCTATGTGCCCAGAATTGTGCTCAAAATACCGTAACTTGCACACCTGATCGATCAATTTTCATGGGCAGGATCTGGCCGCCCGCATCTTCAACGGCTTTTTCTACAGCACCGCGCGCCCCTGGCTCAATCAGCATGACCACGCAGCCGCCACCGCCCGCCCCGCACACCTTGCCTGAAAGGGCGCCTTTCTTGCGCGCGCCGTCAATGATGCGATCGATGGTCTTAGTCGAGATCGTAGGCAAGCTTTTCTTGCGAAACAACCATTCTTCGCGCATCAATCGCCCAGTTTCTTTCCAATCGGATTTTTCCAGCGACTCGCGCATTGCCTGCGCCACTTCCGCAATGCGTTCCAGGTTCGCCTGAACGCTACGTCTGCCGTCAATGTGCGCCTTAAAAACTTCCCAATTATTGATTCCCGATTGCCGCGGCTTGCCGGTATAGCAAAGCACCAGGCGCTGCTCCAGTTCACTCACATCGAGACGCAATTCTACGCGACGCTCTCCGCCCGGAGGCAACTCGATTGCCGCCGCTCCGCCAAATGCCGGGGGATAGTGATCCTGCGTGCCGGTCGGAACGCGAATCACAATTCCTTCCGCGTCGCGGCTGATATGAATCCAGTCTACTTTGCTTTTTCCTGCGGAAGTAAATCTGTCCAGCGCAGCGCAGATCGCCACCGCCATCGCACTGGAGCCTCCGATTCCCGCTCCTGCGGGAGCTTCGGAATCCGTGGTCAGCGAAAATCCCTGCTTGGGAGCGAAAAATTTTGCGATTTCCGCCAGTAGCGGCAGGTGGTAGCGCCTGGCTTTCACCATGGCCGCGAAGGAGGCGAAACTTTCTTCGCGTTTGGTATCGCGCGAAACCAGGCGAATCTTTTCGTCTCCTGGTGCCTGAGTTTCAATCACGCACGAGGCATATCGCGTGATGGCAGCGTTGATCGTCAGTGCTCCTGGATGGAACAAATACAACGGCCAGATGTCCAGAGTTCCGCCGGCCAAATCCACACGCGTGGGTGCCTTGGATTCAATCCGCAATGTCGTTCCTCATCCTTCTTGGAAGTAGCTGGCTGGAGCGATGCCAGCATAACGCGGTCGCACTGGCGGCAGGTCACTTATTCAGCGCACGGTGCTCCGCTTCTAAACAATTCAACCGCAAATGAATTTCGCAACTTCTATTCGTTTTCCGAGTTCACTACTCGCGGACGGAACATCAAATGCTGCCGGACTTCGTTTTTCACCTGCGCCGGATTCGGCTCAAAACATCTCCTGCAGCGCGCCTCGTACGCACCGCCTGCGCCCACTACAATCAGTTCTTCGCTTTCGACCAATCGTTGCGTGTGTACTGCCGGATTTCCGCAGCGCATGCAAATCGCCAGCAGTTTTGTAATTTCTTCAGCGATGGCTAGCAGCCGCGGCATCGGTTCAAACGGGCGGCCACGATAGTCCGTATCCAGCCCCGCCACGATCACCCGTTTGCCAAGATTCGCCAGTTTGGTACAAACATCCAACACTTCTTCTCCCAGGAATTGCGCCTCGTCAATTCCTACCACTTCCGTTCGAGGCTGAATTTTCTCCAGTATTTCCGAGGCTTTCGTAACCGTGTCGGATGTAATTCCCAATCCGGAGTGCGACACGATTTCATTTGCCGCATACCGCGCATCGATCGCCGGCTTGAAAATCTGCACGCGTTGCCGCGCAATCTCCGCGCGACGTAGTCGACGGATCAGCTCTTCGCTTTTTCCTGAAAACATCGGCCCAACCACCACTTCGATCCAGCCCATGTTCCCCTTGACGATATCCACGCTCGCTCCTTCTTCTCTATCCTATCTTGGCGATGGCGCTCTTACGATACGCATTCGAATTGAAAAATGGCGCGAACGCCGCAATCAGCGCCACCCGAAACGCTTCTTGCCGGGTAATTTTATTTCCACTCAACACTCCCCATGCGCCCTGAGCATCGCGGATCCCTGCCTGGCCGGCAAACTGATCGATCGCAATTGACAGCTCGATCCCTTTCACAAAAACTTCTTCCGCAAGCTCTTCAGGCAATTCTACCGCGCCGGACCTTCCGAAGTGCCCGCGCGTCCCGTCGCTCACATACGCCCAGCTTTCCAAGAACACCCGCCGCTGGCCATCTTCTGTCACCGAATCCAGGCCGCCCTCAAGCCCGACAAAATAATTCCATGGCTTGGCTTCTTCTCGCGCAATTAATATTAGCGTTTCGGCGCGCTGCCGCGCTCCGCGCATGGACTCTTCGCGGCTCAGCGGAGTGTGATTCACTCCGCTCTCGACTTCCACCCCGACAATTTCGATGGAGGTCCCTGCCGGCAACAGATCGAGCATCCCATCCGCAGCTTCGCGCACTGCCGCAAGCTTGGGCTTGCGCGCGCTCCCGACGGCGATGATCAGGTCGCCCAAGAAATTTCCTCTCGCACGCGATTGTACTGTCCGTCCTCCGCAATGAACAGGCAGAATTCCCGCCGCTGAGGAAAAGTCTTCTGGTGACCTGATTAACTTAGCCCTCGATTCTTCGTGACATTCCCGATGTTCGAGCTGTCTTGGTGAAATGGTCTCCGCGTGCTGCGTTGTCAATACCGGACAATCAGCATCGTTCAATACCTTCGCTGTGGTGGAGCCAAGCAGCGTCCTGCGGAAGAGGCCAGCGTGTGTGGGCATGATGATGAGATCGAATCCGTTCGTGCGCGCGAGCTGAGTGATCTGTGTCGCTGCAACGCCCGACAACAAGATTCTCGGGCACTCACCGACTGGAAACTCAGACTTGAGGAACGAATCGAGTTTGTCGCGAGCAAGGTTCTGCTGCTCTTCGGCAACCTCGGAGAGTGATCGCACATAGAGTTGGAATGCATCATGACTGAAAAGGTCGAAGACGTGAACTAGTGTCACTCTGGCGCTGAACATAGCCGCCGACCTCTTCACGTAGGCGGCCATAGCAATGCAGGACGGCGAGAAGTCTACAGGGAACAGAATGCTCTGGATCGTCGTCATGGATTTGGCTCGCACAATGGATTCAATAACATGATTGGGCCTGCTTTGAAAACGGAATGGCTTTTAGAACTCAGTCTAAGGAGTTCGAATCATCAGGCGCGTACCGGGGTGACGCCGAGCTCGTTCTGGACGATAGGCGCCACGACGGTGCCAAGGATCTCTATGGCGTCCAACATTTTTTGGTGCGGAAGCGTGGAGACACCCATTTGAAATGTGATGCGGGAGATGCCGCCGAGAACTTCATTCACATAAAGGATCTTTTTCGCGACCGTTTTAGCGTCTCCGACTAGCAGCGCGCCGGTAGGTCCGCGCAGGGCGTCAAACTGAGCGCGTGTGGCGGGCAGCCAGCCGCGTTCCTTGCCGATTTCGGTAAAAGTGTGCGCATAGCCTGGAAAGAATATTTCTGCGGCTTCGTCCGTGGTGTCCGCGAGAAAGCCGACGGAATGAAGACCTACGGTGAGTTTCTCGGGCGAATGACCGGCGCGACGCCCAGCCTCGCGATAGACGTCTATAAGAGGCCTGAAGCGTCTGGGCTCACCCCCGATGATAGCGACCATGAGAGGAAGTCCGAGCATTCCTGCGCGAACGAAAGATTCGGGCGTACCTCCGACACCAACCCATATGGGGAGCGGATCCTGCAGCGGGCGAGGGTAGACTGCTTGGCCGGTTAGGGCCGCGCGGTGCCTTCCGGACCAATGCACTTTGGCGCTTTCCCGGATTTTCAGGAGAAGCTCGAGCTTTTCCGCAAAGAGCGAATCGTAATCTTCAAGGCGCAGCCCGAAGAGGGGATACGACTCAACGAACGAACCGCGACCGGCGACAATTTCGGCGCGGCCCCGCGAGATCAAGTCGAGAGTCGCGAACTCCTGAAAAACGCGGACGGGGTCGGAGGCGCTGAGAACCGTGACTGCGCTGGTGAGGCGAATATTTTCCGTGCGCGCGGCGGCAGCGGAGAGGATTACAACGGGAGCCGAATCGAGGAATTCCGCCCGGTGATGTTCGCCAATGCCGAACACGTCGAGGCCGACCCTATCGGCGAGCTCAATCTCTTCGAGTAGATGGTGCATCCGCTCCAGCGGGCTGAGTGTTAGACCTGTGGCAGGGTCGGAAATAGCTGCTGCGAAACTGTCGATTCCAATCTGCATTTACGTCACTTCTCCAGGACAACTTTCATTTCGATGATCGGCGTACTTCGTCGTTATGTGAAAGTTGGCTTAAGACCTTGGTTTGACCCGCTCCCGAGGCTCTCGGCGCGCTTGCCAATCTTTTTCAATGTCGTTTCAAAAGCTCGCAACTCTTTCGGGCTCGCATCGGCAAAGACTTTCCTGATTTCGGCGGCGTGTTTGCGAAAAATCGGCGCGATCAATCTCTTGCCTTTTGCTGTTAGCGACACGACGCGGATCCGCCGATCCTCAGGGCTCTCGACCCGGCTCACTAGGCCCTTCTCGACGAGCCGGTCAACGGCCGTACTGATCGAGCCGGGCGTAAGGAACACCTTTGGGCCGATCGTATTCACCGGCAAGGGCCCTTTGTTGAGGAGTGCTTCCAGTATCCGGAAGTCGGTATCATCGATTCCCGTCTCCTCAAGACCTGCATACAGATATTTCGCAGCCGCTTGGAAGGCTTTCCCCAATATCAGCCAACAGTGAACCGGGTCTGGAGACTTATTGTCCACGACAAGACTATTTTGACCCTTTGCATAACCAATGTCTACAAAAATGAATCTGTATCAATAGACTTGGCATCAATAGATATGACACCAGGATGGCTGGGTCACGGATATGCGGCTCTTGGGCGTTTCACCACACGCTGCACTTGCGAAGGAGGGCAAAATGAAAACCGCTTCACGTATCGCTCGTTACTTGCTCGGGTTGATCTTTTTGGTTTTGGGGCTCAATGGTTTCCTCAACTTTCTTCACATGCCTGGGCCTACCGGAATCGCGGCTCAATTCTTTGGCGCAATCTTTGTTTCGCACTTCTATGTAGTCATCTTTCTTCTTCAGATCGTGCCTGCCCTGCTGTTGCTGGCCAACCGCTACGTTCCTCTGGCGCTCACGATACTAGGTCCGATTATCTTCAATATCGTCTGCATTCACGCATTCATGGCCCCTGCTGGCTTGCCCCTGGCCGTGTTTGTTACCGTCCTCTGGGTCTTGGTGGCGTATTCGGTTCGATCTGCATTCTCAGGAATCTTCGCGGCGGGGATCGTAAAAGGAGAAGAACAAAATGCGCAATCCATCTGAACCATCGAGCTTTGCTGCCATCAAAACGCCGATCTCACAGGAGGCCCTCAACCAGCTATTTTACGAAGCGCGGACCCACTCCACGTGGCTCCCCGAACCCGTGCCAGTAGAACTCCTGCGCAAGGCTTACGAATTGGCGCGTCTTGGGCCGACCAGCGCCAACGGCTCGCCCGCCAGATTCGTTTTTCTGACCACTCCTGGCACCAAGGCGCT
>Ga0137403_10003815_pt1 | contig 17969 bp, 15 predicted proteins | sample CZOMad2_1_16fung_FD_122057 | JGI IMG/M metagenome (GOLD analysis project Ga0137403, IMG submission 122057) | Vadose zone soil fungal communities from Angelo Coast Range Reserve, California, USA - CZOMad2_1_16fungal (Hybrid Assembly) | ecosystem: Environmental > Terrestrial > Soil > Vadose zone...
TCGACGGCGGCGTCGATGGAGAGCTTGTCCGTGTTGACCACCAGGTCGTAGAGCGAGGGGTCCCGCACGTCCACCTCGTAGAGGTAGCGCATGCGGCCGAGTTTCTCCTGGTCGTCCCGGCGCGCCATGTCCTGCACGGTGCGCGGGTTGGTCTGCTCCCCCATCTGCCCGGACAGCTTCTTGGCGAGGCGCTTGACCCGCCGGTCGAACGGGGCCATGACCCGCAGGCGCAGCACGTGCGGCACTCCCCGCAGCAGCCACTGCCCCGCCCGGCCCATCAGCACCACCCGGTCCTGCTCGGCGAACTCGAAGACCGCCGTCTGCAGCACCGTAATGTAGCGCCGGGTCTCGGCGTCGAAGCGCTCGAAGAGCGAGGGTTTCGATTCGTCGAGGCTCGAGAGCTTCTCCTCGAGCACCCCGTAGCGCAGGGCGGCGTCGGAGATGAGCTCCTGGTCCACGTAGTGCAAGCCCAGCTGATCGGCCACCTTCTGGCCGATCTCGGGGCCGCCTGCGCCAATCTCGTGGGAAACCGTGAGAATGCTCATGGTGGTCACTCCTTCCGGTATTTGTTCCGGAGGGCGGCAGGGGCGATGGCGATGCGCTTGCCGCTGACGTCGTCGAGCACATAGACCTCGTCGGCCAGGGTCCCACTGGCGAAGACCTCGAACACCTCGAGGGTCTCTTCCAGGGTCGTGCCGGCCGGCTTGTCCGCCATCAGGGCCTCGACGGCTTCGCGCTTGAGTCGCATGGGGGTCCTGAACCGTGGCAAGGGTGTACCAGGAAAGAGAGGCCAAGGCAAGAGGCAGACGGGAAAGCGGGAAGAGCCCCTCAGCGAGGATAGGTCCGGGCGGCGGCGCCCAGGCCTGGCGGCGCGGAGGCTTCCACCCGCGCGGCTTCTGCCTCGAGCGCTTTCGCCTCGGCCTCGCGCCCGCTCTTCCGCTGCGCCTGGGCGTCGAGGCGAAGCCCACGCACGAGGTCGGCTCTGACGGCGGCGAACCGGGGCTCCATGGCCAGAGCCTGACGCAGCAGGGGGACGGCCTCCGCATAGCGCCCCTGGTCGACGTAGAGCATGCCGAGTCGGCCCGGAGCCTCGGGCCGGTCCGGGCTCAGCCGGAGGAACTCTCGGAGCGGCCCTTCCGCCTCGCCATAGCGCCCCTGGAGGGCCAGAGCTCCGCCCAGGTTGTGGTAGAAGGTGGGCCGCCCGGGGCGCAAGGCAATGGCTCGGCGGAAGTGTGTCTCGGCCGAGGCCGGGCTGAGTGCCGTGCGCGTGGGCGAATGGATGATGGCGGAGCCCAGATTGTTGTGGCAGATCGCGCACCGGGGATCGAGGTCCACCGCCCACGCCCACAGCGTCTCGGAGCTGCGCCAGATCCTCGTCTGCCGCCACGTCTGGGCGACGAGACCGAGAACGACCATTGCGGCCGTCGCGCTCAGAAGCACGGCCAGCCATGGCGGAATTCGCGACTCGGCCCCCGCGCGCAGCACGAGCACGAGCGCCCCGCCGGCGAGAAGGGCCAAGCCCAGTCCGGAGAGATAGCTATAGCGATCGTGAGCGAGCTGGAAGCCCGCGTGAACGATGCCGCTCACGGGCAGCACCATCAATGAGGAATAGGCCCAGACGGCAAGGCCCGCCGGCCAGCGGCGGCGGAGAGCGATCAGCACGGCCGTCACGAGCACGCAGACGAGCAGCGGCACGAGAAAGCGCGGGACCCATGGATCGATCCGGGCCGGCAGCTCGTACATGGGCGACAGCCCCACCGGCCACAGCCATTTCCACGGATAGAACACGAAGCCGTAGGCCGTCATCACGATCCGCCCCCCCAGGCCATAGTCGCCGTAGCTCGTCACCGCCGTGCCTTGACGCACGGCCCACAGGGCGGCCGCGGCGCCGAGGCCGGCCAGGGCGAAATGCGGAAGCTTTTCCGCGAGCAGCTTTCGCCATCCCAGACCGAGCCGCCGGAGCGGATACGCATCGAGGAGCAGGAGCGCGAACGGCAGCATCACCCCCGAGGCCTTGGACAGAAGGCCGCCGCTGAAGGCACAGAGCGAGAGCGCGTAGAAGGCTGGATAGCTCCGCGTGTCGTCGGCGACGGCGCGGAGCCAGGCCCAGACGGCGAGGAGATACCACACCCCGCTCAGCACGTCGCGGCGCTCGGTGATCCAGGCCACCGACTCGACGCGGAGGGGGTGAATGGCGAAGACGAGGGCGGCAAAAGCGGCGCCGAGCTCCACGGCATGGACAGGCGCGCGGCCGCGGAACGCCGCGGCGAGGAGCGGGCGCGCGATGAGCACAACGAGGACGGCCGCCGCGGCGTGGAGCAGGACATTGCCCGCGAGATAACCGCGCGGCTGCATGCCGCCCACCGCGTAGTTGACGCCGAGGCTGAGCCAGGTCAAGGGAATGTAGTGGCCCATGAGCGACGTCGAGAACATCCACCGGAGCTGCGGGAGCCCAAGGCCCCGGAAGCCGTCGTTGCGGAGAAAATTCTCCTCGTCGTCCCAGTTGAGGAATTGCCCGTGGAGAACGGGCAGGAACGCGATCACGGTGACCGCGAAGACGAGGACGGCGAGGGCGGTCACGGGCCAAGGGGGGCGGCGCGACAGCGGTGTCGGGGTGAAACTCGGAGCGGGAGCGCGCGGGAAAGCGGCCGTGGCTACTTGCGGCCCAGCAGGCGGGCCATTTCCTTCGGGTCGAAACAGCTCTCGAGGGCGTCATCGGCGCTGATCCAACGCTTGTCGACGAGGGCCTTGAGCGAATTCTCCATGGTCAGCATGCCGGAAGAGGCGCCGGTCTGGAGCAGGGACTGGATCTGGAACGTCTTGCCCTCGCGGATCAGGTTGCGGATGCCCGAGGTGATCATGAGCATTTCCATGGCGAGGGCGATGCCCTCATTGTCGCGGCGCGGGATGAGCTGCTGGGTGAGGACGGCGTGCAGCACGTTGGAGAGCTGGACGCGGGCCTGCTGCTGCTGGTGGGGAGGGAAGACGTCCACGATGCGGTCGATGCCCTGGGCCGGCGTCTTCGTGTGCAGGGTGGCGAACACGAGATGCCCTGTCTCGGCCGCGGTGAGGGCGGATTCGACGGTGGGCACGTCGCGCATCTCGCCCACGAGGATCACGTCGGGATCCTCGCGCAGGCAGGCGCGGAGCGCGCTCGCGAAGGACGGCGTGTCGATGCCCACCTCCCGCTGCACGACGATGCTCGACTTGTGCTCGAAGAGATACTCGATGGGATCCTCGAGGGTCACGATGTGGAGCTGACGCTCCTGGTTCATGCGGTCGAGCACCGAGGCGAGGGTGGTCGACTTCCCCTGCCCCGTCGCCCCCGTGACGAGGATCAGCCCGCGCTTGAGCTTGGTGAGCTCGAGCACGCTCGGGGGCAGCCCGAGCTGCTCGATGGCGGGGATCTGATAGGGGATGCGACGGAAGGCGGCGGCCACGCTCGTGCGCTGCCGGAAGACGTTGATGCGGAAACGGGCGAGGCCGGTGATGCCGTGCGAGAAGTCGCAGTCGAGGCGCTCGCCAAAGGTCTTCTTCTGGTCCTCCGACATGATGGAGAAGACGAGGGCTTCGCACTGCTCGGCGGAGAGCGGCCCGGACTTGTGGGCCACGAGCTTGCCCCGCACGCGGAACATGGGGGGAAGACCGACCTGCACGTGGATGTCGGTCGCGTTCAACTCGATGGCGAGGCGCAGGATGGGGTCGAGCCTGAGCGCGGGCGCCTCCGTCATGGAGTGCACGCTACCAACGCCGGGGTGGCCGCGTCAACTGGCGCGGCCGCGAAGCTCCTCGAAGACCTGCACGGGAATGGACAGGAAGGTGGCGACGACGGCGGGATCGAAATGCGTGCCCGCGCACCGGCTGATTTCTTCCCGCGCGGCCTCGAGGGACACCGCGCGCGAGTACGGCCGATCAAAGGTCATGGCGTCGAGGGCATCGGCCACCGCGAAGATGCGGGCGCCCAGGGGGATCTGCTCGCCGCGCAGACCCTCGGGATAGCCGTTGCCGTCCCAGCGCTCATGATGATGGTAGACGATGGGCACCGCCCCAGCCAGGAAGGGAATGTGCTCAACGAGCCGGCGGCCCACCTCGGGATGCGTCCGCATCACCTTCCACTCGTCGGGAGTGAGGGGGCCCGGCTTGAGCAGAATCGAGTCGGGAATGCCGATCTTGCCGATATCGTGGAGGACGACGCCGTGCTCGATGTCGCGCGTCTCCGCCTCGGTCATGCCGTGGGCGTGGGCCACCGCGAGCGCATAGAGGCGCACGCGCTCGGAGTGCGCCCCCGTGCCCGCGTCTCTCGCCAAGATGACGTCGTGGAGCGCGGTGAGGGTGGCGCGCTCGCCCCGGGACAGCGGCGGCGACCCCGATGGGAGAAGGCGAATCTCGCTCCGGGGCCAGATGTCCCCTGTCATCCGGCCGCTCATCGTCTCCGAGGGAGCCGGCCGCAGGATGAGGTCGTAGGCCGCCTCGGACAGTCCTTCCAGAGCCAGCCGCACATCGATATCGCCGTTCAGGACGAGCACGCTGCGCTCGTCGGCCGGGCGAGCGCCCACCAGTGTCTCCAGGCCCACTCCAGGCTCGGTCCAGCCGGAGAGGGGGGCATCCGAGCCGCCCGAGATCGCATGAAGCAATACCGGCGTCTCCGAGGCCACCGGCTCGGCGGGCCGATGGGTCGACACGCGATTCTTGCCTCCGCGCTTGGACGCGTAGAGTGCCTCGTCCGCGGCATGGATGAGGGCGTCCGCGGAGGCGCCCACGTCCTCGGGCAGCGACGCCACGCCCAGGCTCGCGCTGAGGAGGGAGCCGTGCGGGAAGTCGTGCTGGGCGAGCACGTGACGAATGCGGTCGGCGTAGATCTCGGCGCCCTCTTTGGCCGTCTCGACGAGGAGGATGGCGAACTCGTCGCCGCCGTAGCGGCAGATGATGTTGATCCCGCGCGAGTGCTCGAGGAGGAGATCGGCGACGCCGCGCAGGGTGTCATCGCCCGCGCCGTGGCCGAACTGGTCGTTGATGCTCTTGAAGCCGTCGAGATCGAGGAGCACCAGCGAGACGGGGTGGTTGAAGCGCCGGTAGCGCGCGATCTCTTCCTCGAGCCGGATGGCGAAGAAGCGGCGATTGTACAGGTGCGTCACCTCGTCCTTGAACGAGACTTCGCTGAGCTGGGCATTCGTCGATTCGAGGTCCCGGTAGGCCGCCCAGATGACAAGGCCACCCGCGGACATGAGAAGCCCGGTGAACACCAGGAGGGCCTGACTCCAGAGCTGATCGCGCCCGTAGATCGACTCGTAGCCGAGCCACGACATGACCGAGGCGAAGATCGAATACACGAAAACGAGCAGGGGGAGCAGGGCGGTCAGGGTGCGAGCGAGGGAGATCTTCCGACCGAACCACTGATCCCGGAGAGGGCCATCCGCGGCGATGTCGCCGGCTGTTCGGAGTTTCGTGTGGGCTTGGAAATCGTGAGCCATGCCTGGGTGGCGGTACAACATTTGTGCCACCCCCCAGACGAGCGAAATCATTCATCTCTTGTGGCGGAACCCAAGGCTCGCGGACCATCGAGGGGTAACCGGGCGACGAAAACTGGCACCTCGTACGAGCCGGCCCCAGCCCATCTACAGGGGGGAGGACCCTTCAGGGACGAGCGAAGGACACGAAGAAGGAGCCGAACTCCACGGGCTCGAAGCACTCCGGAATCTCGCCGTGCTTCCAGGCGCCGGGAATCTTGACCACCCGGAAACCCGGCTCTCCACCCCAGCGCTTCCGAAGATCGGCTTCGCTGAACACGCGGCAGTGATCGGCATAGCCATGCACGGGCGCATAGTCCGGTATGGGTCCCCTGACGCGGAACTCGTGCATGGGCACCACGAAACAGAAGCGCCCACCCGGCCGCAACACCGTCATGATCGAGCGCACGGTGGCATCCACGTCGCGCACGTGCTCGAGCACGGCGAAGGAATAAGCGAGATCGAACCGGCCGGGCTCGAAATACTCGTGGACTTCCTCGGCCAGTCCCTGGCGGAAGGTGGCCGACGACCACCGGTTGAGCTGCCTGGCGATCTTGACGTTGGTGAACGACACCTCGACGCCGTCGACGGACAGCTCCGGGTGCCGGGCGCAGAGCGCCATGGCCACGCCCCCCTCGCCGCTGCCCGCATCGAGCACGCGGCGCGGCTTGACGGCCTCCACCTCGCGCTCGAGCTCCTGGAACTCAGGGTCACGGCCGCGCCGCTCGATCATCTTGCGGGTCTTCTTCCCCGAGAGCATACGGAGCCGCTTCTCGAGCAGCTTGAGCCCCACTTTCCAGCGCAGGCCCTTGTACTGCTCCTCCTGCGCGGCGACATACGCCTCGCGGCTCTCCAGATGCCCGAGCCACGAGCGGATGCGCGCGCTCTGCTCGGCGTAGCGGGCGTCGGGGCGCGCGGTATGCACCGCCTCCAGGATCTCGAGCGCGCCGTAGATGTTTTCGCGGTAGAGCTCGAATCGCACCGCCTGGATCACGCGGTCCACATCGCCGGGATCGAGCAACGGCGCCGGCAGTGAAGGCTCGGTCATGACCTGGTCACTCCTTCGCCGGCATCGTATCACTCCTGGACGGCGGCTCGGGGAGACCGAAGGCCTCGGCGAGGAGCTGGTAGGAGCGCAGCCGCGCCTTGAAGTCATGGGTGATGGTCACGACCATGATCTCGTCCGCCCCGTAGTCCTGCGCGAGCGAGAGCAGGCGGTCCCGCACCTGCTCGGGCGCGCCCGCCATGGTGCGCCGGCGGGCATGCTGCCCGATGGCGGCCTCCTGCTCCGTGTAGGGATAGCTCTCGGCTTCCTCCACCGAGGGGAACGCGCCGGGCCGCCCCGTGTAGAGGCGGACGATCCACAGGTCGCGGCTCTGGGCCAGCCGCTTGGCCTCGGCCTCGGTATCGGCCGCGAGGGCGAAGACGGCGACGCTGGCCCGCGGCGCGTCGAGCACGCCGGGGCGGAAGCGCGCGGCGTAGTCGCGGGTGGCCGCCGCGCCGCCTTCGTCGCTGATGAAGTGGGCGAACGAAAAGGCGGTGCCGAAGTGCGCGGCGATGGCGGCCCCCTCGCCGCTCGAGCCGAGCATCCAGAGCTCGGGGATGGTCGCGCCGTCGGGCATGGCGCGGATGCCGCGGAAGGGATGCCCCTGCGGCAGATCGCCCCGCAAGAATCCCAGGAGGTCGCTGATCTGCGCGGGGAAGTGCTCGATACCGAGCGAGCCCGGGCCGTGGGCCAGCGCGCGGGCCGTCCGCGGGTCGCTGCCGGGGGCGCGCCCGATCCCCAGGTCGATGCGGCCGGGATGGAGCGTCTCAAGCATGCGGAAGTTCTCCGCGACCTTCAGCGCGCTGTAGTGGCTCAGCATGACGCCCCCCGAGCCGACGCGGATACGGGACGTGTGCGCGGCGACGTGGGCGATGAGCACCTCCGGCGTCGATCCGGCGAGGCCACGGCTCGCGTGGTGCTCGGCGAGCCAGTACCGGTGATAGCCCCAGCGGTCGCAGGCCTGCGCGAGCTCGAGGGTCTCGGCCACGGCATCCGCGGCCGTGCCTCCGGAGCGGATGGGGGATTGGTCGAGGACACTCAGACGGAGCACGGGACGCGGCCGGTCAGCCGGCGGCCAGGCCGCGGCGGAGAACCTTGGCGATGCTTTCGGGCGCGAAGCCAAGCTGGAGCAGGGCCGCGCCGGTGTTCGCATATTCGCGATACGCCCGGATGCGCCCGGCGTCCAGCTCGAAGATGCTCATGCCCGAGAAGCGGACGCGGCGACCTTCGCTGCGGGGCACCGCCGCCGTCGCCGTGTAGCCGAACGTCCACTCGGCGGCGGCACGCCGGTCATCCATGACGATCGTCTCCATGCTCCAGCGATAGTCGCGGCCCTCGAGGAACATGCGCTCGAACATGTCGCGCAGGCCCGCCTGCCCCGCGTGCGGCCCGTAGAAGAGATCGCGGTAGGTCGCGTCCGTGGTGAAGCAGGCGAGCAGACCGTCCACGTCGTGGCGGTTGAACGCCTCCGCGAATCGCTCGACCACGTTCACGATGCCCCCCCGGCTCAGGCCCTCTCGACCTTGATGCGCATGGCGTAGAACGAGCGCCAGACGAAGACCACCGATGCGACGAAGAACGCCGCGGCCAGACCGCGGCTCAGGACCGCGCCACGCTCGGCGGTGAGCGACACGGCGAGCTCGACCGCGAGCAGACCGAAGAGCGTGGTGAACTTGATGACCGGGTTCATCGCGACGGACGAGGTGTCCTTGAACGGATCCCCCACCGTGTCTCCGACCACGACGGCGGCGTGCAGGGCGGTGCCCTTCTCCTTCAGATCGACCTCGACCACCTTCTTGGCGTTGTCCCAGGCGCCGCCCGCATTGGCCATGAACACCGCCTGGAAGAGGCCGAAGAGCGCGATCGAGATCAGGTAGCCGATGAAGAAGTACGGCTCGAGGAAGGCGAAGGCGAGGGTGGCGAAGAACACGGCGAGAAAGATGTTGAACATGCCCTTTTGCGCGTACCGCGTGCAGATCTCCACGACCTTCTTGCTGTCGGTGACGGACGCCTTGGTCACGCCCTCGAGCTTGATGTTGGCCTTGATGAACTCGACCGCCTGGTAGGCGCCCGTGGTCACGGCCTGGGTGGACGCGCCGGTGAACCAATAGATCATGGCCCCGCCCGTGATGAGCCCGAGCAGGAAGGGCGGATGGAGCAGCGAGAGCTTTTCGAGGTTCTGGGTGAGTCCGTGGGTCAGCACCATGATGATCGAGAAGATCATGGTCGTGGCGCCCACGACCGCGGTGCCGATCAGCACCGGCTTGGCCGTCGCCTTGAACGTGTTGCCGGCGCCGTCGTTCTCCTCCAGCATGTGCTTGGCCGACTCGAAGTTGACGTCGAAGCCGTGCTCCTTGCGGAGCTGCGCATTGATGCCGGGGATCTGCTCGATGACGGAGAGCTCGAACACGGACTGCGCGTTGTCCGTGACCGGGCCGTACGAGTCGACGGCGATGGTCACCGGTCCCATGCCGAGGAAGCCGAAGGCGACCAGACCGAAGGCGAAGACGGCGGGGGCGACCATGAGAACATCCAGGCCCTGCCGGCTGACGAGGTACGCGATACCCATGAGTCCCACGATGACCATCCCGAGCCAGTAGGCGCTGAAGTTGCCCGCCACCAGACCCGAGAGGATGTCCAGCGAAGCCCCCCCTTCACGTGCCGAGGTCACGATCTCCCGCACGTGACTCGATTTGGTCGAGGTGAACACCTTGACGAACTCCGGAATGATGGCGCCGGCGAGGGTCCCGCACGTGATGACGGTGGCCAGCTTCCACCAGAGCGTGCCGTCCCCCAGGCCGGGGATCAGCCACCAGGAGACCAGATAGGTCAGCGCGACCGACACGATCGACGTGATCCACACCAGACTGGTGAGGGGCTCCTCGAAGTTCATCTTCGTGGCCTGGGCGTGGCGACCGCGCGCCACCACATCGTTGATGAAGTACGAGGCGCCGCTGGCCACGATCATCATGACGCGCATCACGAAGATCCAGACGAGGAGCTGGACCTGGATCACTTCCTTGGGAACCGCGAGCAGGATGAAGGAGATGAGGGCGACCCCGGTGACGCCGTAGGTCTCGAAACCGTCGGCGCTGGGGCCGACGGAGTCGCCGGCGTTGTCGCCCGTGCAGTCGGCGATGACGCCGGGATTGCGCGCGTCGTCCTCCTTGATGTTGAAGACGATCTTCATCAGGTCCGATCCGATGTCGGCGATCTTGGTGAAGATGCCACCCGCGATCCGGAGCGCCGAGGCGCCGAGCGACTCCCCGATGGCGAACCCGATGAAGCAGGCGCCCGCGTAGTCACCGGGGATGTAGAGCAGGATGCAGAGCATGATCAGCAGCTCCACGCTGATCAGCAGCATGCCCACGCTCATGCCGGCCCGCAGCGGGATGGCGTAGACGGGGAAGGCGAGCCCGCGCAGGCTGGCGAAGGCGGTGCGGGAGTTGGCGAAGGTGTTGATGCGCATGCCGAACCAGGCCACGCCGTAGCTGCCCCCGATGCCGACGAGGCTGAAGAAGAGGATGATCGCGACCTGCTGGCCCGAGAAGTGCTGGAGCACGCCGAAGTAGAACGTCACGATGACCGCGATGAAGACCCACAGGATCATCAGGAACTTGCCCTGGGTGACGAGGTAGGTCTTGCAGGTCTCGTAGATCAGCTCCGAGATCTCGCGCATCGATTGATGCACCGGGAGGCCCTCGAGCTGCTTGTAGATCACCATCCCGAACGCGAAGCCGAGGAGGCACACGAGGAGGCCCCACTGGAGCAGGGTGCGGCCGGACATACCGCCGAAGCTCACCTGGGAGAGATCGGGAATCCTGAGGTTGGCCTCGCCTCCGCCCTGGTGCTGGGGCGGAGCCGGCGTGCCTTGCGCCCAGGCGGCGTCGAGCGCCGACCCGGCCATGGCGGCCATGAGGACGAGGGCGAGGAGCGCCGGAAGAACCCAAATGGCGCGCCGGTGCATTTCGTGGAATCCGCTCATGGGCAAATCTCCTCCAACGCCGGGGATATAACCGCCTGCCGCGCTGCGGCAACCCATCACTTATGCCCATCTTTGCGGCGCGAGTCAAGCGTTACGAGCGCTCTTGCTCGGGACTTGGCCCTCGTCTATCCTTCCTTCCCATGCCCTACGACTTCGATCGCGTCATCGAGCGTCGCAGCACCGAGAGCAACAAGTGGCACAAGTACCCGCCGGATGTCCTGCCCCTCTGGGTCGCCGATATGGACTTCGCCTCGCCGGAGCCGGTGATCCGCGCGCTCCGAGAGCGCGTGGAGCACGGCGTCTTCGGCTACGGGGCCGAGCAGCCCGAGTTCCATCAGGTGATGCACGAACGCTTCCTCAAGCGCTACGGCTGGAACGTCGAGCCGGAGGCGATGGTGCTCATGCCCGGCGTCACCCCCGGCAACAACACCGCCTGCCGCGCGTTCGGCGGGCCGGGAGACGGCGTCCTCATGCAGCTGCCGGTGTACCCGCCCATCCTGCGCCTGCCCGACAATGTCGGCATGTCGCGGGATGTCGCCAGCCTCACGCGGGGGGCTGACGGCCGCTACACCATCGACTTCGACGCCTTCGAGCGCGCCATCACGCCACGCACCCGCCTGTTCCTCCTGTGCAACCCACACAATCCGGTCGGCCGCGTGTTCACTCGGGAAGAGCTGCTACGGATCGCGGAGATTTGCCTCCGTCACAATCTCATCATCTGCGCCGATGAAGTCCACGGCGATCTGGTCTACAGCGGTCACAGTCACGTGCCGATCGCCTCGCTCGATCCCGAGATCGAGGCACGCACCATCACCCTCCACGCCCCGAGCAAGACATTCAACCTGGCGGGGCTGAAGACCTCGCTGGCCGTCATACCGAACCGAGCGCTCAGGGAGAAGTTCATGGCGGCGCGCGTCGACATGGTCCAGACGGGGAACATCCTCGGCTACACGGCCATGCTCGCGGCCTACCGGGATGGCCAGCCCTGGCTGGACGAGCTCCTGCGCTACCTCGAAAACAACCGCGACTTCCTCGTGGACTACGTCCGCGCCAGGTTCCCGAGCATCGAGATGGGGATCCCCGAGGGCACCTATCTCGCGTGGCTGGACTGCCGGCGCGCGGGCATACCGAGCAACGACCCCTTCACGTTCTTCCTCGAGTCCGGGCGGGTCGCCTTCAACGACGGGGCCACGTTCGGGCGTGGCGGCGAAGGCTTCGTCAGGCTCAACTTCGGCTGCCCCCGCGCCCTCCTCGTGCAGGGACTCGAGCGCATGACCTCAGCGCTCGCCCGGCTCACCTAGTCAGGCGGGCGGGCGGCAGGCCTCCAGCTCGGGTGGCGGGGGCAGGTTGAGCAGGCGCACGGCTTCGCGCGCGTTGAGGCAGGCGTTGGCTCGCTCAGGCTCGAGACGGAGCGCTTCGAGAAGGAGCGGCAGCCCTTCGGCGGCATGGCCGCTGCTTGCGTAGAGCCATCCGAGCACTTCGTATCGTGGCGCCTTGTCCCGCGAGAGCTCGAGCACCTGACGATACTGGTCGATAGCTTCCGGCGTGCGGCCCGCCGTCACATAGGCGCCGCCGAGATTGATCCGCGCGAATCGATTGTCCGGCTCGAGGGCGACGGCGCGGCTCCAGAGGGTGACCGAGTCCCGCCAGCCTTGAACCTGTTGCATCGTGAGGAGCAGGAGAAGGGCGAGAGCTCCCGCCCCCGCCAGCCGCACGACGCGCGAGCCCACCCACGGCCACGCCGCGGCGCCGCCCGCCGCGAGGGCCCAGCCGAGACATGGGAGATAGGAATAGCGGTCCGCCACCGGCTGCGCGCCGACCGCGAAGAAGCCGAGCGTGGGGAGAAGCAGAATGACATAGACGATGCCGGCCCCTGCCAACGCCGGCCACCGCCGCCGCATCGCCACCACGACCATCGCCGCCAACACGAGGCCTGTCACCATCACCCAGCTGACGCTCGTCACGAAGGCGTAGAGCGGGGACAGCCCCACGGGTAGCACGGTCTTGACGAGATAGAAGGCCAGGCCGTACGACGCCACGAGCGCACGCGATCCCAGGCTCAGCGCTTCGAGAGAGGCCTTGGCGGAGGCGGGCGTCGCGGCAATCGCGAGCCCGGCGGCCACCGCCGCCATGAGGACGTATGGGACTTTCTCGATCCAGACGTTCAGGAGCAGCGGGTCACGGGCGCTTCGGCCCCCCCAGCCACGGGCGCCGCCCAGGCGACGGAGCGGATAAACATCGAGGACGACGAGCACTAGGGGCAATCCGACGGCGAGCGCCTTCGACAGGAGCGCGCAGCCGAAGAACACGAGCGAGGCTCCATACCAGCGAAGCTTCGCGGCCCGGGAGGCGTCGATGGACTTGAGCCACGAGAGAAGCGTGAGCATGAAGAAGAGCCCGGACACCACATCGCGTCGAGCAGTGACCCATGCCACCGATTCCACCCGCAGTGGGTGCACGGAGAAAAAGAGCGCAGCCATGGCCGCGCCCAGCGCGACATCGGCGGCGGACGTGCGCGCCGGCAGTGCCCGGGCGAGGAGCCGACGGGCCACAGCACAGAAGCAGAGCGCGGTAGCCACGTGGAAGAGCAGGCTCGTGAGGTGATAGCCCTTCGGGTTCATGCCCCACACGAGATAGTCGGCGCCGAGGGTGAGCCAGGTCAGCGGAATGTAGTGACCCATGTGGAAGGTCGTGAACATCCACGCGAGCTGGGAGACCCCCAAGCCGCGATAGCGCGGGTTATCAAGGACATTGACGGGGTCGTCCCAGTTGACGAAGCCATTCTTGAGTACACCGAGGAAAGCAGCGAGCGTGAGCACTACGACCAAGGCGCCCAGCGCCACCCCGAGGGCGTGGGCGCCGGCCCGGCTGCCCGGACCAGGGTCTGGCGCGATCAGGGCGTGCGGATGGGAACCAGGTCGACGAAGACGCGCTGGGGCATCGCGGAGTTCGAGATCAGGGTCAGCTTGCGGGGGATGAATCCCGGCGCGGTGATCTCGATCGTGTAGGCGCGCTGGCCGAAGACGGCCAGGCCCTGGTTGGAGATCTCGAGAGCCGTGCCGAGCCGAGCCCCGTTCAGCCGAACCTCGGCATTCAGGGGCAGAGCCTCGATGGTGATCAACGCATCGATGCGATCAGCGAGACTGTCGATTCCGCCCCAGTACGCCCACGCGGGCCCGCCCGCCACGCCGAAGAACAATGCCAGCGACACCAGCACGATGCGAAGCTTCATGGCTCCCTCCTGATCCGACTCGACCAGCCTACACCACAAGCGGCGTGTCGCGTTAGCACGGCGGGCTTGCCGCTTCCCCCCATCAGCGGACGGTGTCGTTCATGCCCAGCGTCCGCTCGATGGCCACCACATCCAGGGGCCGCTCGAAGGGCGCGGGCGCCGGCGCCCCGGCCTCGCGCGGCCGCCCGATGGCCTGGAAGAATTTCTCGAGCCCGGGCGGAGTGACGACCCAGATCATCACCAGATCGTCCGAGCCTTCGTTGATGATCTCGTGCTTGACGTCGTAGCCGAGGAAGCACGCGGTGCCCGGCACGAGGCGATGCTCGGCCCCGTCGACCATGACGCGGCCGTGACCGCGAAAGCAGATCTGAAGCTCCACCTGCTCCCCATGCGAGTGCTCGCGGATGCGTCCGCCGGGTGCGATGGTCTGGAAACCCATGGAGAGACCGTCGAAGCCGGTGCGGCCGGGAAAGAGCGCGGGATCGGCATGCCCATTGGCAGGCACGGGCTGCCAATACGACGGGCCCTCGCCCGGCTGCACGACGACGGCGTATCCTCGAATCGACTCGGTCTGGCTCATGGGTGTCGCTCCTGATCAGGAAGGTCGGTGACCCTGCCACTCTGCCAAGAAGCCCCGTCGAACGCAACCGGGCTCCCGTGCCCTCGCGGCCTTGCCGAGCTATTCAGGCGATCTTCCGCGGGCTGCCTTTCCGTGTCGTGGGGGACCCGCGCCGGCCCGCTCGAGGCGACCGAGGCGCACTGACCCTCCGCCCGGACCGCGAACCGGCCAGGCTCTGCTGCAGGCGCTCCATCAAGTCGACGACCTTGCCGTGCCGCGTGTCGGGCAGCTCGTCCTTGAGCCGGGGCGCGGTGCCCTTGAGCTTGGCGCGAATCACGCGGAGAAGGTTGGCCTCGTATTCGTCCTTGTACTTGTCGGGCGACCACTTGGCGCTGAGCTGATCGATCAACGCCTTTGCCATCTGCACTTCCTTCGGGCGCTGCGCGGCGGTGGCGGGGAAGCGAAAGTCCGAAAGATCGGCGAGCTCGTTGGGGAAACGCATCATGGTGAGCACGAGGGCCTCGCCCATGGGCTCGAGCGCGGCCAGGTGCTGGGTCTCACGCAGCATGATCTTGCCCACCCCGGTCTTGCCGGATTCCCGGAGAGCCTCCCGCAGGACAACGTAGGCGCGCTCGCCTCCCTTGCCCGGCACGGCGTAGTACGGCGTCTCGAAGAACCGGTCGTCGATGTCGTCCCCGGGGACGAAATTGAGGATATCGAGGGTGCGCGTCTTCTCGAGCGCCGCCCGCTTCATGTCTTCCGGGGTGAGCACCACGAACTTGCCCTTTACGTATTCGTAGCCCTTGACCACCTCGCCCCAAGCCACGGCACGGTCCTCCCGCTCGCAGACTCGCTCGAAGCGAACCGGAGACTTGTCCTTGGCATGAAGGAGCCGGAACCGCGGTCGCGTCTCGCGGATGGCGCGATGGAGCTCGATCGGGATGTTGACGAGCCCGAAGGCGATAGACCCTGTCCAGAGCGCTCTACTAGCCATGGCTTGTCCTCTCTATCCCCGGATGTGTGTGTAAGCGTCGGTGCGGACTCTATGGATGGAGCAAACCCGATGCCAAGCATGCGCCCTCCCGACGCGACGGGCTTTTCTCAACCCCAGGCCCGCGCGTATCGACCATCGAGTCAATCCGACGCGGTAAGCTCGGACCTGTCGAGGGGCCGTTGACACGGTGGCCGGCGGCGGTCATACTCCCGCCGATTTCTAGCCGTTCACCGTCCGGCCCTCGAGGGAGGCAATGACGCCCCCGCTCCGGCCCATCGGACAGCACGCTCTCACGCCGCCGTCGTTCCCCAACTGTTCGAACCGATCTGCCCTCGTGTCCACCTTGGAAGGAGCACACATGAGCCAGAAGGCGCCCCGCCGCCCCGCGTCCGACAGCATCGAGCGTCGCACCTTCCTCCGGGGCGCGGCCGCCGGTCTGGCCGCCACCTCTGGTCTGGAGGCGATCCTCGCCTCACGGCAAGCGCCCGCCTTCGCCCAAGGTGCGGAGCTGCACCTGCTGCAGTGGGTGGACTTCATTCCCGAGGGAGACGCGGAGCTGAGGCGGCAGGTGGCCGAGTACAGCGCGCAGACCAAGACCAAGGTCACTCTCGAGACGATCAATGCCAACGATTTGCAGGCACGCATCACGGCCGCCATCCAATCCGGCTCGGGCGCCGACATCATCATGATGCTCCACAACTGGCCGCATCTATACGCAGGCGCCCTCGCGGACGTTTCCGAGCTCTGCGAGTGGAAAGCCAAGGATCAGGGTGGCTACTACGCGCACTCCGAGGCCGCGGCCAAGAGCGGCAAGCGGTGGCTGGCGCTTCCCTATACCACGGGAGGCAGCCTGATCGCCTATCGACGGTCCTGGTTCGCCGAGGTCGGCGCGAGCGGGCCCCCGAAGACACTCGAGGATTATCGCAAGATCGGCAGCGCACTCAAGAAGAAGGGCAAGCCGGTCGGACAGACGCTCGGCCACACCTTCGGCGATGCGCCGACGTGGACCTATCCGATCACGTGGGCCTTCGGCGGAATGGAAACCGATCCCACGGGCAAGAAAGTGGTGCTCAACTCCAAGAACACCGTGGAGGCGGTCAAGTGGATGGTGAGCTTCTGGAAGGACGCCTGCGACGAGGGCGCACTGGCCTGGGACGATACGAACAACAACCGAGCCTTCCACGCCAATGAGATCTGCGCCACCCTGAACGGCGCCTCCATCTACATCTTCGCCAAGCGCAACCCGGACAAGGTGAAGAACGAGGCGGGACAGCCCATGTTCACCGACATCTCCCACTTTGGGATCCCCGACGGCCCCAGCGGCCCCACCTCGCCCTACTTCGTGGCGTTTTCCCACGCGCTCATGAAGTATTCCAAGAACCAGAAGGCGGGCAAGGAATTCCTCAAGTGGGTGCACTCGAAGGAGCAGTTCAGCAAGTGGTTCGAGATCGAGAACGGCTACAGCGTCGGCGCCACCACGGTCTGGGAGAACAGTCCGATGTGGGACAAGGTGGACGACGCCCTCAAGCCGTTCCGGGTGGCCGCGCGGGGATCCCGGATGATCGGCTGGGCCGGCCCCCCCACGGGCAAGGCCACCGAAGTCCTCACGAAGTACATCATCACCGACATGTACGCGAAGGCCGTCCAGGGAACGACCCCGGCGGACTGCGTGAAGTGGGCGGAGGGAGAGCTCAAGAAGGTGTACGAGACGTAGCGAAGGAACCCGCGAAGAAAGCTGGAGCCAAGGGCGAGAGTGGGACGCGCGATCTAATTGGCTACCGCGCGGGCCGCGCACCGCGGACGGACGATCACCTTAGCGCCGGGCGTCAAGGCGCCGCCACGGTTGGGCGCCCTCGATCTTGGCCCGGCTTCGCATCAGCAGCTCGGCGGGGGTGTTGCCGCTGGCGACACACAGGCGTGTCCAGTAGCGCCATACATCGCCCAGCTCCCCCGCCAAGCGCTCTCGCTGCCGATCGCCATCTCGCGTGAGTTTCCGGAGGCACTCGACGACCTCGCCGGCTTCCCCTACCAGAGCCAGGCCGATATCCCACAGCGACTGGTCGTCAGGCCAACCCGCCGCCGCGGGACCGCCCACTCCCACCGCCCATGCAGCATATTCTTCGAGTGTCACCGCGACGGCTCCGGGTGCCGGCCCACCCGCCGGGCGTCCGGCCCGCCGCCACTCGATATGCGCCTGGCTACGCGCGAGCAGCGTGGACGGCACCACCCCGGTGACGACGCATAGCCGCGCCCAGTAGTACGCCACGTCACCCAGTTCGTCGGCTAACTGATCGCGCCGCCGCTCGCCGTCGCGGAGCCACCTCAGGAGCACTCCGGCGACCTCACCGATCTCGCTGGCAAACGCGAGGCCGACCTCAAGGAGCGTGCGGTCTTCAGGCACGCCCGCGGGCTGATTCACGTCGATGCCCGCCGCCCAGGCCACATACTCGTCGAGCGTCATGACCGCCTCCCCGCTGGCCCACCAACGTTACAACGGCCTGCTCGCCTCCACAGACGTAGGGCCGCGTCGCTCCCTGTCCCGGATCGCCTCATATGAGAGTGCTTGGAGAGAGTGGAGCCGGGGGCGGGAGTTGAACCCGCGACCTACTGATTACGAATCAGTTGCTCTACCACTGAGCTACCCCGG
>Ga0137403_10003816_pt1 | contig 17968 bp, 12 predicted proteins | sample CZOMad2_1_16fung_FD_122057 | JGI IMG/M metagenome (GOLD analysis project Ga0137403, IMG submission 122057) | Vadose zone soil fungal communities from Angelo Coast Range Reserve, California, USA - CZOMad2_1_16fungal (Hybrid Assembly) | ecosystem: Environmental > Terrestrial > Soil > Vadose zone...
TCACGCTTGAATCTGCGACAGCTTCCAGAAAGTTCAGCGTGTTTCTGACATTATTCAAGAAGTATTTTCGAGGGGCCGACATCGATTCGCCCACGTATGCAGAAGCGGCAAAGTGCAAAACCGCTTTGATGTCATGCTTCTCGATGATCCGACGGACTAGCGAGCTGTCTCCTACGTCGGCGGAAATGAATGGACCCCATTTGACGGCATGCCTGTGTCCGCGACTCAGGTCGTCTAAAACGACTGGGCGAAACCCAGCAGCGGCAAGCGCCTTGGCTGCATGACTGCCGATGTAGCCGGCTCCGCCAGTCACCAAGATGGACACCAATGGCGCCTCCGTATCCATTGTCTGTCGCTCCTGGGGACGTTTGCTTGAGGTTCCTAAATCGGCATTCGCAGTAAATTCACGGAACCTTAATAATTCGGCTTTGTACCAGCAAGCTGACTGCCACACAAGCGGGGCGTTGACAATGAAAAAAGAAGGCCTTGGTAGTTCCATAAAGTTCAGTACTCGAGCGGAGGGCCGTAACCAATAACCTGCATAGAATCAGAACGAAGTGACTATTCTCCGGAAGTCACATTTGTAATGGTGGAGTGTCAGACGAGCCTGGAGCTGCGCCAATCCCGTGAAGGCACGACGGCAGGCCAAGGTGGTGCGAATTGATTTGCACATTTATGGAATCTCACAGCGCGTCTGCAACTAAAGCACCTCAACGGCCCCATTTCTTCCGAGTCGATGAAAGTCCTTCGTGGTAGGTATTTCGCCACTTCATTAGGTCGCAACAAAACGGGACTATATGTATTGTATACCTGACATATCGACCTGTGTAAATTACACTATCGCACCAGGAGGCCTTATGCAAGAGACCCTTGTCACCGGTCCCTTTGCTCGCAAGCAACGGACTATGCTGTTCGTCTTTTACGGTTCCTGCGGCCTATTTGCCGTCACCGCGGCTTTGATCGAACGTTTCTCAGGAGTTCTTCGGTTGGCTGCCGGCGCGACTGCAATTTGTGCAGGGGCCTGCGGTCTGTTCAGCCTGTATCAATTCTTCAAGGCCACCGATGAGTTTCGGCAGGCTATAAATCGCCGCGCCATCGAATTCGCCTTCATTGGAAGCCTGCTTGCGTCCGTCGCGATTGCTCTGCTGCGTAGTTTTGGAATGCGCGATCCTTCCCCGTATCTCATCCCCGCTGTGATGGTCGCGTTCTGGAGCGTGGGACTATTCTTCTCGGCGAGGCGGTTCGAATGAAAACGAAACTTCGCGTTTGGCGCGCAGAAAAGGAATGGTCACAGGCCGAACTGGCCGAGGCAGTGGGCGTTTCGCGCCAGTGCATCAACGCCATCGAAACTGGCAAGTACGATCCGAGCCTGCCGCTCGCGTACAAGATTGTGCGAGTATTCGGCAAAACCATCGAGGAAACCTTCCTTTATCCCGATGAGGATTCAATTCCTTCGAAGCAGAAAAAAAATTGACGTAAATCGGTTTGTGTTTCTGGAGGCAGCCTCCCTTTCGTTTCTATTCGATTCCCCAGGAGGTACGACGTGTCCCGAGGCGGTTCTACCAGGATCGCGATAGGACATATTTTCTTCGCCCATCAGAAATTCACACGCTCGCCGAGGTAGGTAAATTCCGCTTGGTAGCCATCGAGGATCTTGCGAAGCATGCGTACGCTGGTGATCCCTTGAGGGAAGCGCAGTGACGGATGTGCACGTGGCCAGCGTCCTGGGAATATCTGCGTCGACGGCGGTTAGATGGCGGCGGCGCCTGGAGAGAGTATCAGTCATCAAGACACAGGTGTGTCGTGGCGGTGGTTTCAAGATTTGGCTTCGGCACTCAGATGCACCGAGCACTCAACCAAGCGTACCGACAGCAGCGCAATGGCCGCAGATGACGACGACGGTCTTGCAGTGATCGTTCCAGAAACCCAGCCGACTTTCGCCCCTTCATGGTCTCTGTAAGTCGTTCAAGTCATTGAAGGAATGCAAAGGCGAAAATCGCATGACAAACGGATTGATTTTCGAATGGCCATTCGCGCCGGCCAGTAGTGAGGCGTGATCTCTGGCGGGCACCAGAGAATCCCAAACAGAAAAGGAGACACAGGGGAATGAGTGACTGACGGTCTCGAGCAAAAACAGCCACAGGTCACTCCTTGCCTCAGTGTGCTAGACTCCGCCGCGGTAACGCCTTCTTCGGTGAGCACAGGAGTCTCGGTGCCGCGAAGAAGGTTTCAACGAGGTAGCTTGGTTCAAAAGTCCGGCAGGTGGTACGGCGTGTTTCGCAAGGACGCCCTGCAAACGAATGGGACGTTCAAGCGTGAGCAATGCTGGCAACCTCTTGGACTTACTAGCGAGCGGTCCGGACGTACTGCCTGGAAGCAGTTTCAGCCGTTTTTGGATTCAGTCAACGACGCTGCCGTGAGGATGCCGCCGCGAACCGGTCTCACGCTCTCGGAATTTGTCACCGAGTGGCGAACCATGGTCGCGGTCAATCTGAAGGGCAGTACAACCCGAGCCGCAGAATCACATCTACGAGCGCATCTCATTCCGAAGCTGGGCACCCTTCACCTTCCCGAAATCACGACAAAGGTTGTGCAGGGTTTTGTCGCGCATCTGGCCGGTGGCGGACGCTCACGAAAAACTGCGGAGAACGTTCTGCTCACTCTTTCGTCGCTTCTCAAAACGGCAAGGTCCTGGGGTTATGCGTGCGGAGATTTCCGTTTCGCAGACCTCACGCTGCCACGCGAAGGAGTGAAAGCAGAACCGCGGTCGTTCACGGATGAAGAGGTGAAGAAGATTATCGCAAATGCGTTGGAACCATTGAGTACGATCGTTGCTGTCACGGCCGTGCTCGGTCTGCGCATCGGTGAGACTCTTGCACTTCGAACGTTCGACGTGGATTTCGCAAAACACGTCATACGCGTGCGCCAGACCGTTGATGCTGCTACTCGCATCCCGTGCGGTGTGAAGTCAAAGGCGAGCAGCGTAGACCTTCCCATGTCCAGGGAATTAGAAACACGGTTGCGGGCTCATCTCCAAGGGCACGATCACAAAAACGAGCTGCTGTTCGTCAATAGGCGCGGCCGGCCGTTCTCAGCGAACAAACTGCGAGAGAAACAACTACATCCGCTTTTGGTTGCGCTGGGCATTCCTCGCGGTGGATTCCATTCGATGAGGCATGGCGCGGCAAGTTCGCTCTTGGCGGGCGGCGTGACTCCAGCCGTTGTGCAGAAGCAGCTCCGTCACTCAGATGCGCGAATCACGCTGGGACTCTACGGGCACGTAGTCGGAGATGCGCAACGCGACGCAGTTCAGAATCGCTCGACAAAGCTGGTGAACTGAGGGCAATTGTTAGAAAGGCGCGTTTTGTTAGAAAGTGGGACCGTAAACCACTCAAAACAATTTGGTTTGGTAGGGGCGGTGGGGATCGAAACTACTACTTTATTGGAAACAAAGGAGTTTTGCGGTGCAGCTCGGCCTTCTAAGTAACTGAAAGGAAAGGAAGGGAATCGTGAGTGCCCCCTAATTGCCCCTAAGAATTTCGCAGTTATCTTCATCTCTCAACATATACGATCCGCATAATCATGTGGAAAGGAAAGTCAACCACGATACTGGAACGCCTTCGTGATAGTTCAGGGAATGCAATCGGAATTATCGCGGTTGCCTTCAATTTCGGCGACGGTGAGGAATCCCAGGCAGCAAAACTCGTCAAAGTGATCGGTGACGAACTTGCTCGACAGATACTGGCGAAGGGTAAGCTGTTCGAAACTGCATAGTAAAGCCAGTTGGGGCCGTTTGTGAAGAATGGGTCGTGAGCACTGGACTTTGCTACGAATTGCAGCCATTCGAATCGCGCAAAGCCCTGAACGAGAGCTACCGTCTCCAAACTGGACCGTCGGGGTATGTGTATTGTGAAAGCGTTTCCGGACGTATTTCAGTGCTGTAGCCCGGCTTTTCAGGAACAAGATAGTGTCCGTTGCGCATGCGAACCGGATCAACAAAATGCTCGTGCAAGTGATCGATGAATTCAATCACACGCCCTTCGCGCGAGGCGGAAACACAAAGGTAGTCAAAAATTGCCAGATGCTGCACACACTCGCAGAGGCCAACTCCGCCCGCATGGGGACAAACCGGAATGTTGAACTTGGCGGCCATGAGGAGGACCGCCAAGTTTTCGTTGACGCCTCCAAGTCGGCAGCTGTCGATCTGGCACACGTCTATGGCATCCGCTTGCATCAGCTGTTTGAAAATGATCCGGTTTTGGCAATGTTCCCCCGTAGCGATCCGGACGGGAGCGACCTCCCTCCGGATACGCGCGTGTCCCAGGATGTCGTCTGGGCTCGTAGGTTCCTCCATCCACCAAGGATCAACCTCAGCAAGAGCCTTGGTTCGTCTAATCGCTTCGCCGACATCCCATTTTTGATTGGCGTCTAACATCAGCTTGTTGGAACACCCAATTTCGTCCCTCACGAGGCGCGACCGGCGTAGATCATCGAAGGGATCACCACCCACCTTGAGTTTGAAGTGCGTCCATCCTTCATCAAGGGCCTTGCGGCAAAGCTGGCGGACTTGTTCATCGCCAAACCCGAGCCAGCCCGCTGATGTTGTGTAAGCAGGATAGCCATGCTGCAGCAAACGAGCGAGACGCGTCTCCTTGTCAGCAGCACGCTCTTTCAGTAGCGCAAGTGCCTCCTCCTCGGTCATTGCATCTGTGATGTATGTAAAGTCGACGGCCGCAACAATCTGCTCGGGCTCAAGGTCGCAGAGCAGTTTCCATAGTGGTTTCTTCTCGATTCGTGCATAAAGGTCCCAAACGCAATTCAGAAGTGCGGCCGTTGCCAGATGAATAACGCCCTTTTCTGGCCCAAGCCAACGGAATTGACTATCTCCGGTGAGTTGCATGGAGAACGCCCTCATGTCCTGTGTTAGTGAGGACACTTGGCGGCCCAGAACGAATCGCGAAAGATACTGAAGCGCAGTAACGCACAACTCAGTTCCTCGTCCGAGAGTAAACGTGAAGCCGTGACCCTCTACTCCGTCGTCCGTTTCGAGCACGCAATAAGCTGCAGAGTAATCGGGGTCTCTGTTTACAGCATCTGATCCAATGTGCTCCCGCGAAGTCGGGAAACGGATATCGAGAACCCGTACATTCGTGATTTTGGGATCGCGCAAGCGAACTGAGTTCTCCCTTTTTTGAGATGACCGCTTAATGCGGTGAACCGTTGGCACCCCCACATCAATATTTGCGTTTATGCTGACCGACCAATCCTTATCCCTCGTAGATCAAGAGGTAGACATGACGGCCATTTTTATTGCTGAAAGATAATACCTGTCAATGTAAATCAGAAAAACCTGAGCCGCCGTCAACAACTACCTTTCGCGGTCGCTCAAAAGTTTGAATGTACCGCGCTGCGAAAATACCGTCGCGAATTTCATGTTTCCCTTGGAAAGCGGCCGAAGAGTGTTCGCGTCAATCGCTTAGCACAGAAGCCGGTCCTCCTGTTAGCAGCGGTATAGCTCCGAGAAGCGCGGCGCGACTACCTAGTTGGGCCGGCTTGATTCTTACCTTGCCCCAAGGTGTCCAAGCGTACTCGATCACGTGTTTCTGAATGTAAGGCACAATCACGTCTGCGCTCGCCAGCACCCCTCCGCCGAAAACAACAACATCCGGATCGAACGAATGAATAAGCCCGATCGTGAGCGTCGCCCAAACGCGAAGGCAGCGCTCCTGAATTTCGCACGCGACGCCGTCTCCCTGGGTTGCATGTTCGAACAGGGAGCGGAAGCTCACGGCGGGTTCGCGTGACAGCGCGCTTTTGTCAAATCCCGGCCAGGCCTTCGCAACAAGCGGCAGTGACCAGCCCCCCGCTTCCGCTTCCGCGCACCCGATGGCTCCACAGGTGCAACGGCGACCGTTGAAGTCGACGGGAATGTGTCCGCAAAGGTTGCCTCCAAGGATGTGCTTGCTGCGCAGAACCTTGCCATTCATCAACACGGCACCGCCAATGCCGGTGCCTAGCGTCACCATTACGACATCCGTCTCGCCCTGTGCCGCGCCTGCGTAGCATTCGCCCAGCAAGGCCATGCGTGCGTCGTTTTCGATCATGAAGGGGAGGCCCATCTCGCGCTGGCACCAGGCAGGAAGGTCGATGCGGGTGGCATCATCATACTTTTGGTTGGTCGAGACTACGCGGCCCGTTGCAGGATCTGCGAGGCCGCAGAAACACAGCACAAATGCGCTGGCCAGCGAACGATCCACTGCAGCCTGCGACATCACCCGGTATGTGGCCTCCGCGAGAAGTGGAAGCACGGCAGCGAGCCCGTCGACCCGTTCCAACCCGATCACCTCAGTCGCGAGGATGTTCCGGTCTTCAACCAGAGCAACGGTCGCGTGTGTACCGCCGAGATCTACCGCGATCACCTTCATCATTGCTCCCTACAGGTGACGTCCGGTGTAGGACAGCACGATCACCGCCGCCGTCAGTACGCCTACTCCTGCGAACTGTAAGCCAACGGCAGAACTCATTGCGTTCTTCCACTCGCCCGCCAAAATTCCGATCGTGCTCGAAACGATCACAATCAGTGACATGAAGAATGGCCAAGCGTAGACCGGGCCGAGCACACCGAGTCTTAAGGTGGCGACGCCGTACATCAGTGTGCTGGCAAACCAGAAAGCCGCCATTACACTTGCTAAAAGCCAGTAATGCCCCGTTCCGTTCACGCTAAAATTGGCCGATGTGCGTTTGGAGCGCATGAGATATGCGCAATAAAGCAAATTCGGAACGGCCCCAGCCGTCATGAGGAGCAACCAGACAGCGTTCATCCTCCACGCTGGGTTGGCTCCGTGTACAGCTGCGGCCTCGACCACGGGACCTCCAAAAGCCACTCCGAAATTCATCGCCGCCGCACCGATGCCGCTCATAACGGCCATCAAAATTCCGCGGGTGGGAGAACGATTCATCTGTGATTGCTTAGCCGTTTGCTCACGAAGCATGCCTGCGCGAGCACAGATGCCGACTCCTAGCATGACCAATAGAACGCCCCCGATGAGGCCGAGACCGGCAGCCGTCAGCACCTTGTCCGAGTGCAGCCGGAGGAATGGAATGAGACTACCAATGGCGGCCGAGAGGCCGAGAACGATCGCGAACGCAAGTGCGATGCCGATAGAATCAACGGACAGTCCAAACAGGACTTGCGCGATTCCCCAGCCTATTCCGCAAGCCGCAACCAGCACGACCGAGCGCGTGCCTGCTTGCGCATAAACGTGAGATAGCTGCGGTACAGTGATCACGGCCGTGATGAGCGGCATCAGCAGCAGTGCAAACGCGCTCCAAACCGCCCATGTGTTCTCCCATGCCCATTGCCTGGTGAATTTCATTGGCAGCGTGAACGAGGCGTTCATGACGCCTGCCACCACAAGGAGGAGGAAGCCAGTGCCTGCACTCTCCATACTCAATAAGTCTCCCGTTTCGTATTTCCGGTTATACGGCCACGACCAGTTCTCCTTAGGACGCAGGACGCAAAGCTAAATGATGTCTCCGGCCGCGTATTTTGGTGGCATTGACCGTCATGATGTTGGACCATCACATGTCCTCCGTCTGCCGCTATACCTGGCGAAATCATGCGTTCACGGACGGGTACGGACAAACGCTTTGATCGTCCCGCACTTCTTGCTTTCTGAGGCCCCGTGCGGGGGAATGCGATACGACCGGACTGCCGCCGGAACGATGGACGTCTCCGCGTAGTGAACCAGCAGCGGAGGAAATGCATTCCCGGGGCTTTCGACGATCGCCTCTTCGCCCAACAAAGGCCTCATTCGAACTGCTTGCACTTGGATAAAGCGGGCCGCGCATTAAGAATGTTTGGCTTTTCTCCGTCGCATCGGACGGTAGAGATGTTCAGGGCTCAAAGCTCTCCCAGCTACTGGCCACCGTCGCCGGATCTGAAATCCACTGAACACCCTCCGGATTTCTCGAGAGCTGCTCGTAAATCGGCATTTCCCGCCAGACGCTCAGTTCCGGATGCTCACGCGCGTGCTTTTTGACGATACAGCATACCTTGTAAGCAGGATTGCGCTCCCACTTGACGTGCTGTTTTTCATCAGACAGAGGAAACCAGGCAAGGCCGCCGTGCGCTCGGATTGCGCGGTAGTCAAACCCGTAGTCGCGCACACACCATGCCCCGAAGACCATAACCTCACTCGGATCAACGTTGATCACACAGTGCGCCCACCCAGGGGGAATCACAACCTTGTCTGCGGGTTCGGCCTCCACAGCAAAACAACGGCCGGGTTCGTCTTGGGCCGTTTCTTGCATATAAACGACTGCACTCCCCTGCCAAATCTCAATCAGTTCAGGAGTCGAGCAGCGACAATGGGGTGAAACCGCGTGCACATGCCCCTGGGAATGTACGAACTCTTTCCCAAGCTTTCCGCTAGCTAGAGCAACTACGCCGAACAGCAACTTTCGCCTTTCCAGTTCATCGCGATGCGAAATCCGGCCTACATCCATCGCGATTGCATAAACGGGGTCGGGGCCGCAGCAGTGGGGGTCGAGGAGGCTAGGCCGAATGTCATCAATCCGCCGAAATTCGCATTGCGGGCCGAATACATCAGATCCGTAACCGAAAGTCAGCGATGCAGGATTCAATCGAAGGTCAATCATTGGATCAAAGTTCATGCAGTCGCCTTCGTCACGCAACCATTACAAGGGCGCAACTCGCTACTTCGAACAAATGCCTTGATGGTTCCACACCGCTGGCCTAACGAGTCTCCACTGGGCCGGATTGTATATTTCCCGACTGAGGCAGGCACAATGAACGTCTCAGCATAGTGGACAATGAACGGGTCGAAACTTCCGTTCGGGCTTTCTACCGTTGCTTCCATTCCCTCGACGAGGTTTAGCACGTTCACCGTCCCATTCGTATCGTGGGGTGTCGGACCCGTGAACCAGTGCCTGCGGGTTTCGATGAACTCAAGTTCGTGAAGTCCCGTGCGCTCTTCCCTCCAGGCCGGGCCGTCGCCGATCGGCTCAATGCGATTGATCAAATTCCGCTGAACCCAAGCAGTGTCACGGCCCCAAATGATGTTTGCTTGGCCATGATCGATGTGAATCGGCCTCAGCAGTCCGTCCAGCCCCAGACGGCCCCAGTCCCACAGCTTAAAGGTGAAGATGTAGGGGGTGGCACTGATCTCAAGTACCATGCTGTTTTTGCCCGAACAATGGACTGTGCCAGCGGGGATAAGGAAATGATCATGCTTGCGAGCAGGAAACTGGTTCACGTACTCTGGTGCCCTAAACGGCGGTCCGCCGTTCTGTGCCACGCGCAAGTCGCGGATCATTGCTTCGGCATCGATACTCGGCTTCAGACCCAGATACACGCTTCCGTCTGCGCCAGCATCCAGCAAATAGTAACTCTCGTCCTGCGTATAGTTCATTCCGAACTCGCGGCGAATGTACTCTGTTCTCGGGTGCACTTGCAGTGAGAGGTTGCCCCCACCCATCGTGTCGAGTAAGTCGAAGCGGATCGGGAACTCCGCTCCGAATCGAGAATAGATTTCCTCGCCGAGCAATTCACGCGGGTAGAGAAACGTAAGATCGATGGCGGGGATCTCAACACAAGCGTTTCCGAACCCGAGAAGCAGACTATTCTCTTCAGGAACACAATCAAAACACCATGCATGATTCGGCACATCTCTTGGAAGATCGCATACTTCCTCCATCCAATGCCCCCCCCAGGGGCCGGGATCAAAGTACGGAACTACACGAAAAGGATGGTGAGCGATTTTGTGCAATCCTTCGCGCAGGGCGCCCCCGGCTATCAGCTTGGGTACGTCAACGTTCGTATCGATCAGAAAATCGATTTTCGGTAGAAGCTCTTTCTTCAGCTGATCGGCAGTACGCCAATCGACGAAAAACGCGCGCTTGTATTTTGCGCTAGCGCTCTCATCTAAGTTATCCGCTCCGAGATTCCCGATCGCATTCTGCCGCTGCCGGGACTGAATCTCCCAACGAGCCATGTCCGCATACACAAGAAGTTCTGGCTGTGGCGACACGAGCGCGGCGCCAGTGCCAACAATGAGCAACAGTCCCTGTTTCCAACTCCGTACCGTCTCGCGGGCTCTTGCGAGTTTCCGCTCATCGAAGAAATCCTCAAGCCCAATGGTGCTCATACGGCCAAACACCGGGTCGTCACCCAGCACGGCTTCTAACATTCCGTCAATTTCAACCGCGGGCTTCAGAAGATCCGCGGTGAAGATCTGCGCTGTGGGGCGCAATCCCTCCCCTAAAATTTTATTGATCGATCGCTCAAACGCGCCGGGATAGCATTCCACGCAAACCACACACTTGTTCTGACTGGACAACCCCTTAAGCCGCTGGAGAATCTGCGGCCAACCCGTCGAACATTCTGATCCGGACGTACTGACGGCAATGCATGGATATTTGTCGTAGTTTGATTTTCGAGACATTAACTCGGTTTCGCCGGGGCGACGGCTCGAATTCGGTCAGGGACAACCATAATCGCTCCGAAAGCGTTCATTGGTAAAGAGCTTCGTTTGTGCCACAATAGCAAGCGAAAAGTATCTATATTTCGGGTTTCTGTCAAGGACATGGCCCGGATTACACACACCGCTGCCTGTTTCTCCAATGTTCAGCGAAGGGAAATATCCGGAAAGCAGGTTTCGAAGGACAAAAGAAAAACTATCGTGTTGGCACCAAGACGGATTCTCCATTGCGTGCCAATAAGCGTGCCCCGAAGCCCTCTTGCCGGATCGCCGCGTAGTCGTGACCGGCGTCGCTGGGCCAGCAGGCCGTCAATTTGAGCTGCGTTTCCCCGGCATTAGCCACGCGGTGAGCTACGTTTCCAGGAATATAATGAAGGCTTCCCGGCTCCATGCACTCCGCCCAGGTGCGTCGAGCCGTGTCCATCATGATGAGCATCCCTTTTCCTTCGAGGCAACCGTAGTACTCGGCGCGGTCGCGCTTCGCATGGAAATGACCGTGTGTCATGAAATATTCATCTCCGACTCTACCCGGTTCGATCACCGTTGTGCCCCAAAACAGCCCGCCTTCAGTTCCGTCTGGAACGGGGGCGAGCCACTGAACTCGGTAAATGATAGTGTTCAAATCCATGCGTTCGAACTCGTTCTGATTCTGAAAGAGCCCTCGCATTTGCCCAAGCGTTTTCACGCTCTCGCGCGCATTGGGCCCGACAAGGCTGCCGGTAGACCAATCAACGCAGGCAATTCCCCCAATTTTAGGCGAGTCCATCAGGAGAATTGTAATTCGGCCAAATGTGCAAAATCAACCGGCCACGTTTCTGGTCCGCCGGTGGAGTTTCTCTCCTAGTCGAGGTATAACGTTGCCGCCGCTGGGAGCGAAGACTGCAATTCGAATTTTCGTTTTGGCAGCCCGAGAAAGATGTAGGAGGTTGAATTGAGCAAGCGAGACCGTTTCAGGGATGACTCGGCTGGCGGCCACGTCTCATCGTCGGATGACGCCCAAGGTTCTGACAAGCAAGTGGTCCGGATGAACAAGATTCTGACCGCTTTGCAACAAACCGGTTCGGTGTCCGTGGAAGAGCTCAGCAAGCAACTGCATGTCACGGTAGTAACGGTTCGTAAAGACCTGGGCGCTCTGGAAGGTCAAGGTCGGCTGCGACGAACGCACGGCGGTGCGGTTTCCATGGCACCTTTGTTTTACGAACCTTTCCGGAATGACCGTTCTTTTCAGGCTCAAGTCGAGAAATTTGCTGATGAAAAGCGAAGGATTGGAAGAGCGGCCGCCGCTCTGATTAACGAGGGGGAAACGATTGCGTTGACCCCCGGGACTACCACTACCCAGGTGATTCGCGGGTTGCCGCTGAATCAGAAGATCACCGTCGTGACAAGCACCGTGAATGTCGCGATGGAACTTTCTAAGCGCAAAGACCTGAATGTTTTCGTTACCGGCGGCCATCTACACGGGGAATGGTTCTCGTTGGTCGGACCCACGGCTGTTCATAGTCTCTCTCAGGCAGTAATCCATACTCTCTTCATCGGAGCAGATGGCATCGATGCAAAATCGGGTCCGACGTGTTACAGCCCCGAAGAAGCGTCCGTGAATTCGGCTATGGTCCGGCATGCCCGCAGGAGAATTGCAGTTGTCGATCACACGAAATTCGGGAAAATCGCCGGCTGGCGCATTTGCCAGACATCTGACCTGGATCTTGTTATCACGGATTCGGGCGCTACAGACGCGATGTTGGTCCCGTTTGAGAAGATGAACTTACAAGTCACACGCGTCTAGAAGCGTCCGCCGAGTCCTGTCTTGTCTTAAATACCCGCGTTTGCCGAAGATAGCGCCACCTTCGACCCGACGGGTCCGTGTTGGCGCGTTACTTCTGCTTGTTCATCAGATAGCATGAGTGATCAGGAACTGATGGGTCTGGTACCAAAGCAACCTTTCCTGCTTTCGTTTCAAGTCAAAAAGAAACAAAAAAGTATTGACTTAGCATATTTCTTGTAATAGTGTCCTGCCGCAGAAGTTAGGCTGGGGCACGCGGCAGGCAAATCATTGGGGACACTGTCCGCCACAAATGAATACACGGGTCCCACATTCGAATCTATCAAGTGCGTTCCTGTGGCTTGGTTTGCCTCGCAGCGGCATAGACAGGGACGTGTCAACGAACCGCAACTCTCATTCGTATTTGTTTAACTACGGTTGGAAAATTCCTGCAAATTCCAAAATTCTCACGTTTCCTCACAACGACAAAATTCAATCTTGGCGGCCACGGTCGCTAGGCAACGCGGTGAGGGCGGCCACCGCAGCCTCATACGACGCTGGACAATGCCGCGCAAGACTTTGGTGAACGGCTCTCGAAGGGGATGATCAAAAGGAGGGGACCTATGTTAGCGAAGCGGGGTGTGGCAGTCGGGGTCCTTATTTTGGCGTTTGTAGGCGCCGTCGTTCTCGGGATGGGAAGCGTTGCGCTGGCCCAGACAGTGAATGGCACGATCCACGGGACGGTGACCGACGCCACCGGTGCGGCAATACCGGATGCGTCCGTCCAGGTCACCAATTTGGCTAACGGACTTACTCGTACAGCCGTAGCGAATAGCTCAGGCTTTTACACCATTACGGAATTGCCTCCCGGCCAGTACTCGATAAGGGTGTCGAAAACTTCCTTTGCGACCGTGGTGCAGGATCGTCTGGAACTTCTCGTGAACCAGAATTTGCAAGCGGACTACACGTTGAAAGTGGGAGACGTAACGGAGCGAGTTGAGGTAAGCGCTGCTCCCCCAGTTCTAGAGACCGCTAATGCGACGTTGGGTCAAGTGATCGGTTCCAAGCAAGTGGTGGATCTTCCATTGAACGGACGACAATTCACGCAGCTCGTGCTGCTAACGCCAGGTGCCGCCCCCAAGGAGAGCGGCCAGCAGCGAGGATTTGTGATTCCCATTGGCGGTGGCGGAATCAGTGCGTCGGTCAACGGCCAGCGTGGTCAACAAAACAATTTCACTTTGGACGGAGTTCTTAACAATGACATCTACACGAATACTTGGGCAATCAGCCCTCCTCCCGACGCCATTCAGGAATTCAATGTGCAATCCCAGATTACTGATCCACAGTTCAGCATCTCGTCAGGAGCCAACGTAAACGTAGTAACAAAATCGGGAAGCAATGAACTTCACGGGGCCGTTTGGGAGTTTTTACGAAACGACAAGTTCGATGCGGCAAACTTTTTTGACAATTTCGCGCAAGTCAAGAAGCCGGCCTTCCGTCAGAATCAGTACGGCGCTACAGTGGGCGGGCCTGTGATTTTGCCGACACCTTGGGGCAACTACGACGGGCGCAAGGCCAAGACATATTTCTCTGGCTACTGGGAGGGCTATCGATCAACTCAAGGTTTCACTCAATTCAATAGCGTTCCGACAGGTGCTGAGCTGGGTGGAAATTTTTCAGACCTGCTGACGGGTCAGCAGGCGGTTGATCCCACAACCAATCAGCCCATTGTCGACCCATTGGGTCGACCAGTAATGGTGGGTCAAATCTACAACCCTTATAGCACCCGAACGCTAACTGCGGGGGCGGCCGACCCGGTAACAGGGTTAGTGGCGCAAAGCAATGGTTCTGTGCGTGATCCCTTTCCCGGAAACATAATTCCGACGACTCTTCTGAATGCCCAAGCTCTTGCGTACCTCAAGGCTTTTTATCCCTTGCCCAATTTCGGTCCTGGCGGGAACAGTTTTCCGAACCTGGCAATCTCGAGTCCTCAAACAATCTCAAACGATCAATTCGGTGTCCGAATAGATCACACCTTTTCAAACAACGACACCTTGTCGGGAAACTTCTATTACACGCAACCCGATGAAACTTTCTCGAATTCGCTGCTGACTGGCGCAAATACTTCTAAGAACCACGCCCGCGTACTCGCCGTGGGCTACTCGCATCTGTTTACTCCTACTTTTCTCATGTCGTTGCATTATGGTTACAACTATACCTTTTTCGGTACTACCAACGTCCCGGGCGGCACAGCTTTGTTAGACGCCACGAACACTACAGCGTTCGAACCTGTGCGAAACGGCATTCCGATCGTGCCCCAGATCAGCCTGAATCCGCGCCTTGGCGGAACCAGCCAGTTTGCGATTCCCCTCGGTCCGATCCGATCTCACGCGATCAATGCCGACTTCCAAAAAGTCCAGGGGTCGCACACGTTCAGCGCCGGCTTTATGTTCTATCATATTCATAGTTTCGATGATGGCTGGGGAGCCGCCGTGGGGTTTGATCAGTTCCCGACCAGCGCGACTTACGGTACCAATCTAAATGCCTCGCAGACCGGTGACGGTCTCTCGAGCATGCTGCTGAATCTCCCATCCAGCCTCTTTGGCTTTGTCGGCGATACTGCGGCGGACGATCGAACGACCTGGCAAGGATATTACGTTCAGGATAAGTGGCAGGTTTCCCGAAAACTGAATGTTACAATTGGTCTTCGCTACGATTTTGTTCCGCCCGTTCACTACAAGAACAATCAAGTCTCAGGCTGGAATCCGAACTGTCCCATCCCTCCCGCTGGAAGTCTGAATAACCAGACGGCCATCAATCAAGTCGTCGAGTCTTGTTTTTTGATACCGATTCCCTTCGTCCAGCCGCCTACAACCGCCAATCCCAACCCTCCGTCGTTCCCATTCCCGAACGTTCGGAGCACCTACTTTGATCCGCAATATGGTGGCTTCAATACATTTCAGCCGAGGTTTGGTTTCGCCTACTCGGTTCTGCCGCGAACGGTCATCCGCGGGGCGTTCGCTATGTTCACGGACCACAACAATACCCTCGTGCAGGAGTCCCAGGATCCACGAATTGCTTGGCCGTTCGGCGCTGGTGTAACTCAAGGGGGCTTGAACCGTGCGGTACCATCCACATTCTGGAATGCGCTCCCCGCGGCAAACTCGTTTTTGCCTCCGCTTAACACTACTCCGGCCTTCGCGTTCGCTGCCGACCCGAAGCTGAAGGTTCCTTACTCCATGGAATACAATTTAGGCCTGCAGCACGCCTTTACGTCGAACTTGACGGCGACGGTGAGCTATGTCGGTTCAGGGAGCCGACACTTGTTCATCCAACCAATGTATAACGCGCCGCTTCCGAGTGAGATGGGGCCTGGCCCGGTTGCTCCTCGCACGCCGTTCCCCTTCCTCGGTCAGTTTCCGGTCGATTTCAATGAGGGCATTGGCAATTACAATGCACTCCAAGTGAAAGTGGAACAGCGCCTCTCGCATGGCCTTACATTCCTTGGTTCGTACACTTATTCTCGTTGTCTGTCGATCCAGGATGAAGGACAGTCTGGCAGCATCCAGAATCCTTACAACGTCAAGGCTGACTATGGCCCTTGCGATTTCAATATTCCGCATATTTTTGTATTCAGTTCCGCCTACGCGCTGCCTTTCGGCAAAGGCCAGGCCTTTGGGGGCAACGTGGGGCGTGCGGGTGACCTGCTCATCGGAGGCTGGCAGGTGAGCGGGATTGCGACGGTAGATAGCGGTCAACCGTTTACGGTTAACGTTAATTTTGACAATGCCAACATAAATCCCTCGAGTGAAACGCAGCGAGGCGACCCGGTTCCCGGCGTCGCGCTTCTGCCTCCTGGATTCAAGCAAGGTCCACAGGCTTGGTACAACCCCGCAGCTTTCACAATCCCCCCGCCCTTTACGTACGGGACTCTAGGACGCAACACGCTCCGCGGGCCCAAATTCGTAAATTTGGACTTTGCTCTTTTCAAGAGCTTTAAGTTCACAGAATCGAAGTCCCTGCAGTTTCGGTCAGAGTTTTTCAACATCTTCAACAACGTAAACTTTTCGCCTCCCGGAGGAAGCGCCAGCGGAGGATTCAGTACTCTCGGAGGTGCAAACAACACGAGTGTTGGCACCCCTGGATTTATGCAAATTCTGAGCGCCGCTGCGGCAAGAGAGATTCAGTTCTCTTTGAAACTGCTTTGGTAGATCACGGAGACGGTTGCGCGGCCGGCCCGGGGAGGGAGTCAAACTTCCGGAGGGCAAGTCAGCAAACGATCCGGATGTTTGGAAGGTTCGATAGTCCCTATGCCCGGATGGACTTGAGCATCCTGTTATGCCCAAGTCCATTGCGGCCTAGTATGGGTTCCTAAAATGGCGACCGTCCGACCACCGAGAGTTTGGCAAAGAAGAAGGGTCTGGTGCCTTTGTCAAATACTCATCTCGGTTTCCCTGACTCTCATCGCGGCTTCCCAGTCCTTGGCACAATCGCCGAATTCGAGAAGCGGCCACCAGGCTTCAGCGGCTGCGTCATCAGAAGATTCAATTTATCAGTCGGCTATGTTGCTGGTTCACCAGAAACGTTACGACAACGCCCTCGTGCAGTTCCGCCTTCTTGAGACGCAGTTCCCGCAGCACCCCCAGGGGTTCACAGGCGAGGCCATTGTGCTGGCTTTGACCGGTGAGTCGCAGAGACCTATCGATATTTTGAAGAAGGCACTCGAAATCGACCCTAACTACTGGCTGGCGCGTCGGGAGTTGGGCGTCCTCTATTGGAGCGCGGGACTCAAGCAAGACAGTGCGGACCAACTCGGACCCCTGGTCCACCTGCATCCAGATGATGGCCCAGTGAACGTGATTCTTGGACAGTACGAGTTCGAGCGGAAAAACTATAAGAAGGCACTTGCCTATTTTTCTCGTGTTCCCGCCGAGATGACTGCCGACCCAAACCTTACACTTATGGGCGCCGAGGCGCAGTTACACAGCGGGGAAGAAGCAAGCGCTAATCAAACCCTCAGAGGTCTTCAAGGACGTCCCGACCTGACCGTAGACGTGCGCTTCAGGTTGGCATGGATACTCGGGAAGGCCGGGCTCTCGGAAGAAGCCGTTCAAGAGTTCAACAAGCTGCCTCTAGACTACCCGGACCGGTTCAGGCGGAATTACGGCTTGGCACTGGCCTATTTCAGCGCACAGGACTACCAAGAATGTATCCAGACGCTTAAGCCGCTTCTTGCGAGCGGAATAAACCAGCCCGAGATTTACAGCCTTATGGGTGTTGCAGAAGAGAAAAGCGGACACACGCAGGAAGCCTACCAGGTTTTCCGCCAAGGGATTCTCCAAAACCCAGCGAACCCGCAGAACTACCTGAACATTGCCACTCTGTCGAGCCAACACGAGAATTATGAAGTTGCGGCGAAAGTGCTAACTGAAGGTCTGGCTAGAAACCCGGACGCTCACGAATTGCTCCTGAGTCGGGGAATCGCCTATACGCTGGCAGCCCGCTTTGCCGAAGCGAATCAGGACTACCAGCGTGTGATCGAGATAGCCCCGGAAGACTATGGAGCTTATCTGGCGATGGGCATCTCCGAGCAAGAGGCCGGGAATCTGGACGATGCCGTCCGATCATTCCGAGCAGCCATAGCCCACGAGCCGAAAGACCCGCGGCCCTACTGCTTCCTGACGGAAACTCTGATGCAAAGAGGGGC
>Ga0137403_10003817_pt1 | contig 17968 bp, 12 predicted proteins | sample CZOMad2_1_16fung_FD_122057 | JGI IMG/M metagenome (GOLD analysis project Ga0137403, IMG submission 122057) | Vadose zone soil fungal communities from Angelo Coast Range Reserve, California, USA - CZOMad2_1_16fungal (Hybrid Assembly) | ecosystem: Environmental > Terrestrial > Soil > Vadose zone...
TTCACGTTTCACGTTTCACGTTTCACGTTTCACGTTTCAAGCTTCACGTTTCACGCATCACGTTTCACGAGTGATCTCGACTGGAAGCCCGTCGCCCCAGCCATACTTCTCGCGGGCGAGCTGCTGAACCATTAGCCACGTCGGCCGATCGCGTTCACCATCTAACACTCGAGCTGTCGCCTCGAAGCCCTGGGCTCCGAGACGAACGTGCACTCGCGGGTTGCGCTCGATGTTCTTTACCCACTGCGCGTCGTGAAACTGCTCGGCGAGAATGTAGAGCTTACCTTTCAATTCTACAAACCATATCTCGATCTCGCGCGGCTGGCCGGTGACGCGTCCAATTGTTGTCAGGTACAGGCACTCGAGCGTCGAGGTCTGTTTTTGGTTTGCCATTGCTCCTCCTGCCAGAAGCGTCGAGCAACTCCGCGAACGCTCTGATCGCTAACGGCAATGTGGGGGCAATCCTGGGAGCGCAGGCACCCATGCCTGCCTCTTCGCGCGCAATGTCACGCACGCAGGGATGCCTGCGCTCCCAGGACCCGCTGCATATCCGCTTCCAGAATATCAAAGCGCACTGTGGTTGACGACCATCCGTGCGCGCCCGTAACCTCACCGAAGAGGAGCAAAGGTATGAGCGACGAAATGCGGCTTGATGCATTGGCGATAGGCGCGCACCCCGATGATGTCGAGTTGGCTTGCGGCGGGACGCTGTTGAAGCTGGCCTCTCTCGGTTATCGAGTCGGGGTCATGGACATGGCTCGCGGAGAAATGGGGACGCGCGGCTCGGGAGAGATTCGCGCTCGCGAGGCAGAAGCTGCGTCACGCGAGTTGAAGCTCGTGGTGCGCGACAACCTGGAACTTCCGGATGGTCACATCTGGCTGACTGAAGAGTCTCGCATCAAGATGGTCCGCAAGATTCGTCTCTACCGCCCGCGAGTGCTCTTCACGCACTACTGGGAGGACCCGCACCCAGATCACGTTCACACCAGCCAGATAGTGCGCGAGGCCGCTCACGTTGCCGGTCTTGCAAAGTACGACGCCGAGGCGGGCCAGGAGCGATTTCGCCCCCAGACCGTCGCGCACTTCATGTTCCCGCGCACCGCCGCGCCAACCTTTGTGGTCGACATAAGCGAGTTCGCGGAGCAGAAGCATCGAGCGGTTAGCTGCTATCGCTCGCAGCTCTATGACCCTAACAGCAAAGAACCGGAGACAAATCTCAGCTCCGAAGCGTTCCTGGGCCGAGTTGAAGCGCGTCAGCGATTCTACGGATCGCTGATCGCGGTAGAGCACGCCGAAGGATTCATCGTGCGCGAAGCTCTGAACGTTCACGACCCCGTCGAGCTTCTCTCGAGAAAGATGAATATGTACTCGTGAATATTGGCATCACTTGTTACCCATCATACGGCGGGAGCGGCGTGGTCGGCGCCGAGCTGGGACTGGAGCTTGCAAAGCGCGGGCACTCGATCCACTTCATAAGCTACGCTCCGCCAATGCGATTAGACGGTGGGCAGTGTCGAGAGCGTATCCATTTTCACGCAGTCGATATGTTGAGCTATCCGCTGTTCGAGTACCCGCCTTATACCGACGCGCTCGCATCGAAGCTGCTCGAAGTCGCGTCCGCCGAACATCTCGACCTTATCCATATGCACTATGCGATACCACACTCGGTGAGCGCCTATCTCGCGCGCGAGATGCTCAAGCCCACTCGTTATCTGCCCGTAGTCACGACTCTTCACGGTACTGATATCACCCTTGTCGGCCGAGACCCTTCTTTTTTGCCGATCACCCGCTTCGGTATAGAGCAGTCCGACGCAGTCACCGCTATCTCCAACTATCTGCGCGACGCGACCCACGATACGTTTTGCACTGGCTGCGACATCCAGGTGATCTACAACTTTATCGACTCGGACTACTATCGTCGCGAGCCGAGCGAATCGGTGCGCAACTCCCTGGCGCCGAACGGCGAGAGAATCATTCTTCACGTCTCTACGTTCAGACCGATCAAGCGAATCACTGACTGCATCGAGATAGTCGCCAGAATAAACCATCTTGAAATCGGCTCCGGAAGCCAGTCCAGCGTCAGGCTGGTGATGTGCGGAGACGGGCCGGAACGCGCTGATGCTGAAGCGCTCGCCGCGAAGTCGGGGATTGCCGACTCAGTTACGTTCGTTGGCAAGCAGCCTCAATCGCAGGTGCGCGAGTACCTCTCTGTCGCCGACTTGTTGTTGCTGCCGAGCCAGTCCGAATCCTTCGGCCTCACCGCGCTCGAGGCGATGGCCTGCGAAGTGCCGGTCATAGCAACGCGCGTGGGCGGGATCCCTGAACTGGTCGAGGACAAAGGGTGCGGCTACTTGTTTGAGATCGGCGACGTGGATGGAATGGCCGCAGCGTCGCTGCGAGTGCTCAGCGAGGACGCAGAGCGCGAACGCCTGGGAAGAAGAGGCCGCGAGATTGCCGTGTCGCGTTTCAGAACCGAGAAGATCATTCCGCAGTACGAAGAGCTCTACAGAAGGGTAATTCGAGAAAGCACTGCCAATAGGAGTCTCAGATGAAGCGAACCGCTTTTCGAGCTGGCGTGATTGTCTTTCTACTCACGAGTCAGATGCTCTCTATTGTTCGTGCTCAGCCTCCGGTTGCCGGCGTTCGCGCCTATCGGTCTGCACACGAGGCGGAGATCATCGGTGAGTTCGCAGACTTGCTCTCGATTCCGAACGTCGCTTCGGATACGGTGAACATCAGGCGCAACGCGGCGAAGCTGATTGATATGATGGGCCGCCGCGGTATCCAGGCGCGATTGCTTGAAGGATCCGGGCCGCCTGCGATCTTTGGTGAGTTGAAAACACCCGGGGCGACTCGAACGATCGGCTTCTATGCACACTACGATGGCCAGCCCGTGGAACCGTCGAAGTGGGCGACCGATCCGTTCAAACCAACGCTGCGTGATAAGCCGCTTGAAGCGAGCGGACGAGTCATACCTTTTCCAAAAGCGGGCGAGCAGTTCGATCCCGAATGGCGGCTCTATGCGCGGTCTGCTTCCGACGACAAGGCTCCGATTATTGCGATGTTCGCGGCGCTCGATGCTCTGAAGACGTTGAGAGCGAATCCTACGGCGAATCTCAAATTCCTTTTTGACGGCGAGGAGGAGGCGGGCTCGCCTCATCTGGGAGACATCGTGGCTCGCAACGCTGCGTTGCTTGGCGTGGACGCGTGGATATGCGCGGATGGACCGGTGCATCAATCACGCCGTCAGCAACTGTATTTTGGCGTCCGCGGGATCGTAAAAGTGGACATTACCGTCTACGGCGCAAATCGCGCGCTGCACAGCGGACACTATGGCAACTGGTCGCCGAATCCCGCGATGAGATTGGCGAAGCTGCTGGCAGGAATGAAAGACGACAGCGGGCGAGTGTTGATTGAAGGCTTTTACAACGGCGCTGAGCCCTTAGGCGAAGAAGAGAAGAAAGCGCTGAAAGAAATGCCGTCGACCGACTCCGAGTTGATGCGAGAATACGGTCTGGCCGGCACCGAGGGCGCGGGACGGCCGCTTGCCGAGCTGATCAATGAGCCTTCGCTCAATGTCGACGGACTCCGCAGCGAAGACGTGGGCCGCCAATCGCGAACGATAATTCCGGCTGAAGCGACTGCGACCGTTGATCTGCGGTTGGTCAAGGGGATCGAGCCGCACCGCCAGGTCGAACGATTGATCGCGCACATCAAGAGACAAGGCTACTTCGTCGTGACCGGCGAGCCGGATCTCGAAACTCGATTGAAGCACCCGCTCATCGCCCGCGTCGTGAGCGAGGAAGGTTATCCGGCTGTACGCACGCCGATGAATCTTCCGATCGTGAAGAAGATAATCGGCGCAGTCGAGCAAGGGATAGGGAAAAGGCCGGTGATGCTCCCGACTATGGGTGGCAGCGGTCCGCTGTGGGCGATCGATGTCGCAACGAAAGCTCCCCAGGTGGGAGTGCCAATCGTCAATCACGACAACAATCAACACAGCTCAAACGAGAACCTGCGGATTCAGAACCTGTGGGATGGGATTGAAATATTCGCGGCGCTGATGACGATGTAGCATAGACTTCGGTCTGTGTCTGGTAATTCCAAATATCAGACGAATCGCCGGACACAGACTAAAGTCTATGCTACTTCAGTGGGTGAGTTCGTGCTCTTGCACTGTCTCTCCAAGGCCCAATGACGAGCCAGTCTCGGCAAGGGGCGATAGGCCATCATCATCAGCCGACCGCCTCTTCTCCCTTGTGTTCGTGTGAGTGGTGGCGCCAAGCGCGGCCGCCATCAGGGCCACCGCTTCTTTCATCAGCTTCTGGTGAGATTGCGTGTATCGCGCTAACGCCGACGAATACACGGTCACGGCCCCATACATCACTGAGTCGTTGATGATCGGGAAGACCGCGAGAGTGCGGTAGTCGGGGAACTGCTTGATGACCGACGGCGGAAGATCAAGCTTCGGATCTGCGTTACAAAAGGGTTTGCGATTGGCGAGCACCCAGCCTGTTACGCCCTCGCCGGGCGCGACACTGCGTCCCACCAGCGACATCCAGTTTTCTCCGACTGCATTCGTTACCGAGCTATTCCCGGTTAGCGGGTCGACAAGCGTAATCGCGCACGTGCAAAATGGAATCACTGGTTTCAAAGTCGCGGTGAACGCTTCGACTATCTCGTCCTTGCCTACCGCGCTTATCACCGCTCTTGCCAGATCGCACAAAGCGTTCATCTCTTCGGAGTCCTTTTCGCCGGATGGTTTGACTGCCTCTTCCTCCGCAAGGCCTGTCGCCGGAAGTACGCGACGAGCCGCTTCTGAAAGCTGCTCAGATGGCTCAATACCGAATGTCGGCAGCGGCGCGCCGCGATGCGCCCTTATCTCCTTTTCGAATTCCGGAAGGTACGAGATAAAGGTACCAACCACGCGCGGATCATACTGAATACCGCTGCCACGGATGATCACGTCTATGGCTTCTTCACGGGTCATGCCTTTGCGGTACTGGCGGTCTTCGCGCACCGCATCGAAGCAGTCCACGACTGACAGTATGCGCGCGGTCAGAGGGATATCTTCACCGCGCAAGCCATCGGGGTAGCCATTGCCATCCCAGCGCTCGTGATGGTGTCGGACGACGGGGACAATCGGGTAGGGGAACTCGACCCGGCTCAGAATTTGGGCGCCGGCGATTGGGTGGATCTTCATCTTCTCGAACTCGGCTGCAGTGAGCTTGCCGGGCTTGTTGAGTATGTGGTCGGGGACAGCTATCTTGCCAATATCGTGCAATAACGCTCCGGCCTTGAGCGCTTCGACCTCGTCGGAGGCGCATCCGAGTGCTCGCGCGACACCGGCGGCATAAATCTGGACTCGCAGGACGTGCTCGTGCGTCACCGCATCTTTGGCGTTGATCGCGACGGCCAGCGCTTCGATCGTTTCGCGGTGCGCCTTCTCCATTACAGCTATCCGCTTCTGCACGCTGTCTCGATACTGGCGCTGGCTGAAATATACCGCCAGAAACAGAGGGACGCCTATCACGACGATGATCTTTGGATCGTGTTGAAGCGCGTAGTAAATCAGGGTTGCAGCGGCGCCGTTGGGAAGGAACATGGGGGCGGTCCAGAGAAACCCCTTAAATACATCCGCCGCAAGATGGTCCTGCCGTAATGCAAATAGCGTGGAGAACAGAACAATGTTAACGGCAATCTGAACAATGCTGCCGACCAGCAGCGCGACGGCCGCCGCAAGCAGAGTGTGATTGAGACCAGTTCCCATCTCTTCGCCAAAACCATAGTGCAGCACCGCGCCGTGGCTTATTGCAGCGGCGGCAGCCCCGAGCGACATCATCGCAGACGAAAAAAAGTTGCTGGAAAGCCGCCGCGCGGTGCGCCGAGATGAGGTAAAACCGTCAATGCCCGCGATAAGAACCGCCGGGGCGAGTCCAAACGAGCACGCCACGAGGAGGACGATGCCGTCCGAAAGCGTGAAGGTTATCCTCTCCCTCGTAAACTTTGAGCCCAGCGGTAATCGGAAGTGCTGTACGAACCGGCCGAGTGACATAACCGCCGGCACGATCGCAAGAAACATCAATAGATCTCGCCATCCATAGCCGGTAATTCGCGCCGCGCAAATCACCCACAAGACCATGCCTGCGACACTTATCCCGGTCTGGTAAACGTCACTCCGATTTGTTCGCTCGTTCGACATCATGTCCGTCAGAAACCTTCTTCAGTTGTTCAGGTGTAAGAAAATCGAGTCATAGTAAGCGCTCAGCGTGAAACCAGCGCTGCGATAGAAGGCATGCGATTGTTGATGCTGCTCGTTCACCAGGAGGCATATGGACTTCGCGCGTTGCAGCAGGTCGCGGCTCAACTGCGAAAGACAGCGTGCGCCGTAGCCCTTACCGCGCTCATCAGGATGAACGTAGATGCCTTCAAGATAAATGACATCAGGCGTTTCAGACATTACGTCGGCATTGAAGATCAGTCGACCGCTCTCGATCCACACCCATACCCGGCGCTGCTCGATGCGGCGCAGCCAGCGCAGTTCGAAGCCCGACGGATCTACCTCCAGCGGATTGATTCCGCTTTCCTGACAGACCATTTCTGCGTTCAAGGGCAAAATAACCGGGAGGTCGTCGCTGGTAGCCTGGCGCAAACCGCTCACGTGCTCAAGCGGAGCCATAGGCGATTGCTGCTCAAACAGCAGCTCGCGACAAACGCGACGCGGTGTGCGCCCCGCTCGCGCGAAGTAGCTCCAAAGGGCGGCTGCGTTGTCTTTCTCGCCCAGGATCATATGCGTGGAGTGACAATCCTGCGCGAGGCGCGCGAAAGCTGCGAGGGCAGCTTCGCTCCGCGCTTCGACAAGTGTGAAGTGACCAATCAAGGCGACGCCTTCGAGCCTTCCTTGCCGGTCACGGTACGCGTGGAAGGTCCCGCGATTGAGTTCGCTCTCCAACCCGTTATCGTGTATGAACCCGGCGAGGAATACCGTGTGAACCGGGCGCGCGGCGAGGAAAGCAAGAACCTCGGCCGCGTGCTCAGCGCGGAGCGTTTGGACCGTCAACGAGTCGGCGGCGTCTGAAAGGGCATTAAGCGCCATCGCTGCCCGCGCTTGTCCCACAACTGGTAAGAACATAGGGTTCCTCCCCAGAGTCGCTGAGGGTGTTAGTTAGGCTAAACCACGTCATAAGGTGCAAACACGGGGCGTCCGTGCCTCTGCTGTTATTTGAATTGTTTAAGGTTCCACTATTTCGATTGTCCCGCCAGGCTCGCCATTAACGGTCGCCCCGGTTGATTGTGAAATCGCATCACCCAGCAACATTCCGTCACCGAGCAACATTCCATCCCCAAGCAACATTCCATCCCCAAGCAACATTCCGTCGCCCAGCAATATGCCATCGCCCAGCAACATTCCGCAGGTAAGGAACGGCCAGCCATCGCCCAGCAGCATTCCGCTGCTGACTAGAATGTTGTCGCCCAGGAGCATCCCGCTCGACATCATCGTGCTATCAGCACGCAGCATGCCGTAGCGGAGTACAATACCGTCGCTCAGCAACATTCCCAGGCCATAGATTCTCTGATACTGGTTGATGAGATTGCTGCCGGTGACGTAGGTGTATCCGGCTACTATCCCCTGTCCCCAACTGAATGTCTGTCCGGCGATGGTTGACCGAGTGGTTGGAGAGGTACTCGAGGTCAGCAGAGGGGATCCGAGTGGAGTGCTATTGCTCAGATTGGTGCGAACCAACTTAGCCAATCGTACTGCCCCCTCGATGTTCAGTTCGCCCGCACCCTGCTCGAGCATATTGAATCCGGCCAACGGCTGCGCCGTATACATCAATATCGCCTTGACCATGTTGGGCGTCAGGTTTGGATTGGCCTGCAGCAACAGCGCCGCGGCACCAGCCACTATTGGCGTAGCCATCGAAGTGCCGCTCAGGAACATCATGTCCTTCTCTTCGTCAGTGGTCCTGGTGGCGTCCAATTGTGGATTCGTTGTTACCAGCAGGTTATGCTCTGCCTGGGCAGAGACAAGCTTGTTGCCGGGAGCAACGAGGTCAGGTTTGATCAGATTGTCGTAGTGCTTGATGCCTAGTGCGTCCGTCCGGTAGCTGCGCGTCGGGCCTCGTGAGCTATATGTTGCGATTGTATCGTCGGTGCGGGCATCGGTCGCGTAAGTGTTCGTCGCGCCTACGGTGATGGCGGACGGCTCGTTGCCCGGTGAATGTATCATTCCGTAGAGTTTTTGCCCGAGATTGTTCTTGCCGTTATTGCCTGCTGCGGCCACTACGACTATGCCTGCGTCAACCAGGCGGCGCACTGCCCGGCACGCGGGATCATTTCGGTAAGAGTCAATAGACAAAGCGCCGAGACTCATGTTGACCACACGGATGTTGTAGATCGCCCGATAGGTCATCACCCAATCAAGAGCGCTTAAGAGCGCTGACGTAGTGCCCGTGCCCTGCGAGTTCAAAACACGAAGGTTGATCAGCTTGGCATTGGACGCGATGCCCTCGTACGCGTTCGGGATGCCGCCGCCGCCGGTACCGCCCGCCAGTCCGGCTACGTGAGTGCCATGACCGTATGGGTCACCTGTAGTTATCCCCTCGCCCGTGAAGTCCACGTTCTTTACGATACGACTGCTGTCATTACCGCTAAACGAAAGGTGGTCGTTATAGAGACCGGAGTCAAGGACGGCGATGCCGATGCCGGTTCCATTGAGTCCGCCATTCCCGCTCTGTTGGTGCATGGCGTCTGCGCCCGTCGTCTTCTCGACGTGGCCGAGCATTTGAACATCTCTGTCCAGGGAGATGTAGGATACTTCCCTAAAGCTGGCCATTTGATTGAGCAGGCTTACGGGAGCCTCGATTGTTCTGGCATTGAAGTTATAGAAGCGACCTTTATCCGACACCGCGGGGCTATTCAGCAACCCGTTAAGTCCTACGCCCGCCTGTTCATTGAGCTGAACGATTACCCGAACGATGACTTCTGCCGCCGCCATCGTGCCGAACCCATTTCCGGCAATCGAATTATCCACCTTCTCGCGTAGGTCCGGAGACATCTTGTCTCCTTGCATCGAGTCTTCATCGGACAGATCAGCAGGGTAATTGCCGGCCTGAACTCTCTCGACCCTGCGATCAGATTGCGCATGGGCGTTCCCGGTCGCCATCGCACCGGCGCACAAACCCACCAGAAGTGAGAATGAAACGAGCCAGGTTAGCACCGAGAAATGTTTTAGCCTGACCATCTCGACCTCCAACAACAGCCACGAGTTTGGATCACTACAGAGTCAACTTAAGTTCAGAGCCCGCGAGCAGCAGGGCAAGGTACGTGCCGAGTGGGCGTCGAGGGTAACTGGCGGTATTATTACTAGTTGAATATGGGGTCCCGTACGGGGCTGAACGCAGATTGACCTCTGAAAATATCTATTCCGTCAACTTGACGGAATTGCACGCGGCGCTCGAGGTTCCGCTTCTCCGCTAAATTGGTTGAAGCCACGGAATTGGCTCCAAGCCAATCGCGTGGCTTCATTAAGACCCGAGGCTTAGCTTGCCCCGGCCTTAAGTATGCACCGTGGACTGATCAGTTGCTCTTGGATCCGGCACCGGCAGCTTTCGCTTCGGAGGTCTTGCGGCGATGCGCGTCGAACCAATCAAAGACATCCTTGAAGGTTGGCGCAACTACACTGCCGTGGTCGCCGCCGGGTATTTCCAGGTACTTGATCTCCGCACCAAGCTTCTTGCCTGTTGCAACCATGACGCGAGATCGTTCGACTGGAACGGTCGGATCGTTGTCTCCGTGCACCACAAGCGCCGGGATGTGCGCGATCTTGGACATCGCCGCAGGATTGTTGGCGCCGCCGGAGATCGGCGCCAGAGCCGCGAACACATCCGGATGGCTCATCGCTACTGACCACGTGCCATACCCGCCCATCGAATGCCCCGTCAGGTAAATTCGATCAGGATCGATGTTGTAATCGCGCCGCATTTCGGCGATCACATCCATCACGTCCTTCTCGGCGTCGCCCATGTACATCGAAGCCGGCTTGCGGCCTTTCGGACATGCGACGATGTAGCCGTGCTTCTCGGCCTCAACCTTGAATGCGCCTTGCGCATAACCCTGAAAGTAGCTGTTCTCATCGCCGCCCATGCCGTGAAGCGCGATCACCAGCGGAAACGTCTTCGATTTATCGTAGGCCGCCGGCACATACACTTGATAAGGCTGAAGCGTGTCATCGACCTTCGAGCGGTAGGCCTTCTTGAACTCCCCTCGACGTGCAGCGAACGGATCGTTGCCCGCGCCAAGCGCATCAAGCATCGACGTCGTTTCTTTGAGCGTCTCGCGGAAATCCACTCTGTCGAAGTTGATCTCGCCCGCTCGCGCGAGCTCGAAGAGAGATATGCGATACTCCGCCGAAGGCACCAGCGCCACCAGGGCATCTCGATGCTTTGCCTTGAGCGCCTCCTGGATCTTTGCCGCGCGCGCCCTGGCCGCTCCAAACTCCGCCGCGAGCCCTCGTTCGATGTGCACCGTCGTGTACTTGACGATAGGTTCTCCGCCCGCGATCTGAATACGAACCGCGATGCGGTAATTCCCCGCTTCCACATCAGGCACGACAACTTCGGCGGAGACAGGATGCGCGATGAAATCAGGATCGATTGAATCAAGAGTCTTCAAGTCCTTTACGGTTTCGTCGCCTCTCAACTTCAGCAACGAGATAGAGCCGGCGAGTTTCGCGCTCAGCTTCTCGTCGAGCGTGTACATCTGACCGATTCGAATCGCGACCGCGTCGCCCGGATCCAGCATCGCCCGGTCGAGCTTGACCGTGAGCGCGGACCCAAGCGCGCGCGCCGGTGTCCATTCCGCGCCGCGCATCAACGCCATTGCGTGGTACAGGTGCTTGAGCGCATCGCCGTACTTGCCTTCGCCATTCGCCGCCCTTGCCATTTCACCAAGGCGGTCGACTTCAGCGCGCTTTTCCGGCGTAAGCTTGGCCATGACGGCCGGAGTGTTTTTCATTGTTCCGTAGCCTACCGAAACGCGCAGCACCTGTCCGGAGTCTTGCGCGAGTCCGGCCGCGCAGAACGTGATTACAAGTGCGGCGGAAAAAATGAAACGCCGCGCAAACTTTGAGGTCATCATTTGACTTCTCTCCCTTCTCACGTTGTCTGTCGATTGGTCTTACTTCGCTCCGATTCGGGCTACTTCATCAACTCGTCGGCTGCTTCGGTCGCGCCGTAGAGCTTGCGCAGCGCCTCCATCATTGCTCGCGTATCAACTGATACCGCTCGATTCTGCGTCTCGTCGTAAACGAAGTCCCCAACCAGGGACTGGATGTTGCCATCGAAAATCAATCCGACCAGCTCGGCGTCTTTGTTGATCACCGGCGAGCCGGAGTTCCCGCCTATGATGTCGTTGGTTGAAACGAAGTTGAACGGTGTGTTCATGCTCAACGCTGATTTCTTCTCGATCCAACGACGGGGCAGCTCAAATGGAAACTTGTTGCCGTGCTCCACAGACCTCTTATAGAGTCCGGCGAAGTTGGTGAACGCAGGCACACGCTTGCCGTTCTCCTGGTAGCCCTTCACTGCGCCGTATGAGAGCCGCAGCGTGAAGGTCGCGTCGGGATAGAGCTTCGTGCCCTCGATATCGAACAGCGCGCGTGAAATCTTGGCGTAGTTCGCGCGCTCATTCGCTTGAACTTCGGTCTCGTAGCGCTTGCGCAAGGCGCGCGCATCGCCGTCGATCGAACGCGCAAGCACGATCATCGGGTCGGTCGATTCCTCGATCGCCTTTACGCCGCCAGCCCCGAGTTGCTTGCGATAGGCGACGTCCTTCAGCTTTGTTCCGTCAATCAGCTCCGCGGCTCGCACATCAGGCGGCTTGCCTGCAAGCACGCTCTTTACGATTGGGTCGTCCGCGCCTAACTCGTCGCGGAGTAGCGCAAGAGAGTCCGCGAGCTTCGCCTTCTCGAAGTCGTCGTAAATCGGAGCAGGTGAATAAAGGCTTAGCTCGAGCGAAGCTCGACGCGCATCTGTGAACTCAGGCAGCCGCTCGGCATTCGGCTTGGCGCTTTCAGCCGCGAGCCGAACCAGTGCGCGCGCGACGCCGAACAATTCAGAGTTGAAGGCTGCCCCGTTTCCAACCAGCGAAAACTGCCGGTAGTAACTCTTAAGGCCGGCGCGCCCTTTCGCGATATTATCCCAGGCATCGCCGTATTCCTTTTGCTTCTTCGGATCGGCGGCAACGGTGCGCCGCAGCTCTTCTTCAGCTTTTGCCTTCTTTGCGATTAGTGTTTTGTCCTGCAAGCCCTCGAGCTCTCCACGCAGAGCCTTCAAGCTATTCTCGATGCCGAAGAAATCTTCCTGCGCGCGGCGTGACTGCTCCTCGCCCTGCGACCGGTACCTGGCCAGCAAGTCGTGCTCGCGGTTGAGCAGCTTGACTACGAATGGAAGGCCGTTGTCGCGAAGATACTCGAGGTGCGCAACCGTATTCAATCGCGCAGTCGAGCCGGGATTGCCGGGTACGAAGACGAGATCGCCGTCCTTCGCGCCTTCCTTTGACCACTTGAAGTAGTTCTCAACCTTGAGAGGCTTGTCGTTTTCATAGACGCGGAAGAGCGCCATATCAAGGTCGTAGCGCGGAAAAGTGAAGTTGTCGGGATCGCCGCCGAAGAACGCGATCGCGAATTCCGGCGCGAAGACCAAGCGAACATCGGTGTATTGTTTGTAACGGTAGAGATAGCATTGGCCGCCTTGATATAGCGTGATCACGTCGCTTCGCAAGCCTGTCTTCTCCTTCGACTCTTTCTCGATATTGGCGATAGCGGCTCGGCGGGCAGCGTTAGCTTCAGCCGGAGATGAGCCGGGTTTGACCGCGGAGGTCACGCGCTCGCTGACGTCTTCTATGATGCTCAACTGGTTCAGCTCGAGGTCGGGGGCCTTGACCTCTTGATCGCGCGTTTGCGCATAAAACCCTTCTTTGTTGTAGTCACTCTCCGCGCTGCTGATCTTCTGGAGCACGTCAGACGCAATGTGATGGTTGGTGAGCACCAAGCCGTCCGCCGATACGAATGAACCCGTCCCGCCGCTGTTGAAACGCACTGTGGCGAGCTGCACCTTCTTGAGCCACGCATCGGTGACTTCGAAGCCATATTTCTTTTTGATCTCAGCCCTGGGCACATTATTGAAAGTCCACATGCCTTCGTCAGCGCGCACCAGGCTGAAGCCAGACGCTGCAAACAGAGCGATGAGAAGGGCGCTAGAAAGTCTATTTAATTTCATAGTTTAGTTTCCTCGAGGATATTATCCCAGCAGGAGTCTACGTCCGACAATCGCAGCAAAAAAATGAGGGCGAGCCGTTGCACATCGTCTCGCCCTCTACCATTCCGCTCACTCTTGGAGAAGAGATGGCAGTTCTTGTGCTGCCAAAATAAGTTTACCCAGACTTGTCAAGTACCGCAACAGCGAAAAGGGGGCGGGGATGAGCTTTTTGAGCTTAAGGCGGGTATTCAGAGGCTTGAGCACTCAGTTTCTGAGCATTTCTACCAGCAGTATCGAAACCGCCGCCGGCGTAATTCCCGGAATGCGGGCGGCCTGGCCGATTGTGCGGGGCCGAACGTTCCCGAGTTTCTGAACTACTTCGTTCGACAAACCAGAGATGCTTGAGAAGTCTACGCCGCACGGTATTTCAAGATCTTCGTAGCGGCCGCGCTTGCGAGCGAGCGTTTGCTGGTCCTTCAGGTAGCCTGAGTAGCGAATGTCATTCAACGCTACGACGATCTCTTTCCGTTTTGTCTCGTCGCCGATTGCTGCTGTGACGATCTCGATCAACTTCTCAGCGCTGCAATCCGGACGGCGCGCAAGATAGTCAAGCTTTCGGCCGCGATAGCTGTCAGGCGATCCTTCGAGCTGCAGCTCATCGAGCAGTTCATCGCCAAGATCGGTGACCTTCGCATTGGACAGATACTCTTTCACCTTCTCCACGTCTCGCTGCCGTTTCTCAAAGGCCTCATAGTCCGCCTCGTCAATCGAGCCGATGCGGTGTGCGAACGGCGTCAGTCTCTGATCGGCGTTGTCGTACCGCAGCGACAACCGCATCTCGGCTCGCGAGGTGAACATTCGATAAGGCTCATCCGCGCCTTTGGTCACAAGGTCGTCGATCATCACGCCGATGTAGCTCTCAGCTCGATCGAACACGACCGGTTCCCGCCCGAGCGATGCCAGCGCGGCGTTCATGCCGGCGACGATTCCCTGCCCCGCGGCTTCTTCGTAGCCCGACGTTCCGTTGATCTGTCCCGCGTGAAACAGCCCGCCAATTCGCTTTGTCTCGAGCGTGCCGAACAACTCGCGCGGGTCGACGAAGTCATATTCAACGGCGTAGCCCGGCCGAAGCAGCTTTACGTTCTCGAGACCCGGAATCCGGCGGACGAACTCGTGCTGCACCTCTTCGGCCATGCTGGTGGAGATGCCGTTCGGATAAACTTCATAGGTGTCGTATCCCTCGGGCTCGAGGAATATCTGATGCCGAAGCTTCTCCGAGAACTTCACGACCTTGTCTTCGATCGACGGGCAGTAGCGCGGTCCTATGCCCTTGATGTCCCCGCTGTACAGAGGTGACTTGTCGAGGTTGCGGCGAATCACGTCGTGCACTTCTTCATTGGTGTAGCCAATGAAGCATTCAATCTGGCGGCGATTTATCACGTCGGTCTTGAATGAGAACGGCACAGGGCGGTCGTCACCGGGCTGCCGCTCGAACCTGGAGTAATCAATCGTGCGCCCGTCGAGTCGTGGCGGCGTCCCGGTCTTGAGCCTCCCGGTCTTGAATCCGATCCCGCGAACGCAGTCCGCGAGCTTAATCGAGGCGGGCTCGCCGCTGCGGCCGGCTTGAAACGTTTTCTTGCCGACATGAATCAAGCCGTTCAGAAAAGTCCCGGTCGTGAGCACAATCGTTCGGCCTTCGATGATCGTTCCGTCAGCCAGTTCGACGCCGGTTACGCGGTCGCCGTTGAACTTGATCTCGGCGACTTCGCCTTCAATGATCGACAGCTTCCCGGTGTTCGAAAGCCGCCGGCGCATCTCTGTTCGGTAGAGATTGCGATCGGCTTGCGCGCGAGGCGATTGAACTGCGGGACCGCGGCTGCGATTGAGCAAGCGAAACTGAATCCCGGTGGCGTCGATGACTTCGCCCATTATTCCGCCGAGGGCGTCGACTTCGCGGACGAGATGGCCCTTGGCGATTCCCCCGATGGCCGGGTTGCAGCTCATCTGGCCGATCGAGTTCGTATCGAGCGTGACGAGTGCCGTGCGGGCGCCGATGCGCGCCGCGATGTAGGCAGCTTCGCAGCCGGCGTGGCCTGCGCCTATTGCGATTACGTCGAATGATCTTTCCAACTTCATGCTCCCCGGACTTCAGAGAGACAATTCTCTCATCTGTTTGTCGCACCTCATTGAGTCACTTTGTCTTGCGGCTTTGCCTATAGTGGTTGGCCAGATGGCCAGGTCTGAAGCTGTAATCTTTTGAGAACTCATTTTCCTATGCAAAATGTCGAGAATATCTCACCGAGGATATCTTCGGTCAATGTTTCGCCGGTGATTTCGCCGAGTTGAGCTAATGCACCGCGCAGCCTTAGCAAAACAATCTCTTCGAGCTCCCGTTGCTTCAGTAACTCTCCTGCTTCCGAAAGCAACTCCATCGCCTTCCGCACTGCCGCGTGCTGGCGAGCATCGGTGAGCATTATATCATCACGTTCTGGAGGGGCGCAGCCCGACAGTCGTTCGAATATCTTTGCGGTTAATTCCTCAAACCCGCTTCCAGTCAGCGCCGAGATGCTTACCACGTTGTCGTGCAATTCGGCGAGATGAACGCCGGTCTCATTGTACAATTGCTCGTCCAGCAGATTCGGCAAGTCAGTCTTGTTCAGTGCGATTATCCGTCTAGCCTCCGGCACGCTGTCGAGCAGCTCAAGATCTTCTTTTCGAAGTGGAGAAGACGCATCGACCACAAGAAGCGAGATGTCGGCGTCCGCAATGGCGCTTCGACTTCGAGTGATCCCGATGCTTTCGACAACATCAGTAGTCTCGCGAATTCCTGCCGTATCGATCAGCCTCACGGGAACGCCGGAGATGGATGTGCTCTCATACAACGCGTCCCTTGTAGTCCCGGGCAGCTCAGTCACTATTGCGCGGTCGCTGCCGATCAGCCGATTGAACACCGATGACTTCCCGACGTTAGGCCGCCCGACGATCGCCAGATCAAATCCTTCTTTTACGTAGCGTCCGAACGTGAAGCTGTTCGCTATCGCAGTCAACGCCTCGATCACACCAGCCAGCTTCGCGAGCAGAGCTGAAGCAGTCTCTGAGGAAATGTCGTCCTCGACGAACTCAACGGAAGACTCAAGGTGAACGATGACCTCGACGAGCGCGTCTTTCAGTGGAGTAAGCCGAAGAGACAACTCGCCCTCGAGCTGCTTGGTTGCGACTCGCGCCTGATATTGAGTCTGAGCGTTGATGACATCGCGCACCGCCTGGGCCTGCGCGAGGTCGATGCGCTTGTTGAAGAATGCGCGAAAGGTGAACTCCCCCGGTTCGGCGACGCGCGCTCCTTTCTCAATTGCAATCTGGAGCAGGTGCGCGAGGATTATGGGGCTGCCGTGACAACTGATTTCTACAACGTCTTCGCCGGTGTAAGAGCGCGGCGCTTTGAAGTAGGTGAGGAGGACTTCGTCTACGATCTCGGCGGTAGTCGGGTCGATGATACGACCGAATCGGGCGCGGTTTGGCACTCCAGCTTCTCCCGCCGATTCAGGACGAAAGAGCAATGTTGCTATCTTGAGGGAATCCAGTCCGCTGAGTCGCACCACTCCGATGCCGCCGCGTCCCGGCGGCGTTGAAATGGCGGCTATGGTGTCGTCGCTGAACATGGGTTCAGGGTTCAGAGTTTCGGGTTCCGGGTTCGCGTGCACTCACAACCCTGAACCTGGAACTCGGAACTCGGAACCTATTTTGAGGGTCGAATGGTGACTTTGCGGTTCTCGCCGTTGCCCTGGCTCTCGGTTGTCACCGAAGCATCGTTTGTCAGCGCGAGGTGGATGATGCGCCGTTCGTTGGGAGTCATCGGATCGAAGCTGAATGGTATGCGCGATAGGCGGACTTTCTCAGCCGCTTTCTCTGCCATCAATCGCAATTCCTTTTCGCGTCGCGAGCGGTAGCCGAGTGAATCGAATACCAGTCTCCTTTCTTCGCCGGATGAGCGCGCTAGAACGCGGTTGCCGAGATATTCCAGCGCGTCCAGCAACTCCGCGTTGTGGCCCAGCAGTAAAGCGACGTCGTCTCCGCCCACCTGAATCCGCAATCCCTCTTCGTTCTGGTCCGCGCGAGCCTTCAGATCGAGCCCCGATGTTCCGAGAACCTGATTCGTGAAGTCAACAACCAGATTGACATCTTCTTCTGACATCGATTGATACTCCACACAGACTAAAATCTATGCTATTTCTTCGGCGCCACCTCGCCTCTCTGACCTTCGTTTGCCGCTTTTATCCTTCGCCCCCTTCTGAGCGGCTGCTTTCTCGACAGTGCGCGGGCCGCCTTTACTGCCGCCGCCAGATCCGGCTGCCGCTGCGGCTACTTCAGCCGTGAGGTCCGCCGTCTTGCGGTTGATCCACAACTGAATCAAGACTCCAACCATATTGCTGACCATCCAGTAAAGAACCAGACCGCTTGGAGCCGAGAAGAAGAACAGCCAAGTCAGCATGATTGGCATCAGCCAGGTCATCATTATGCGTTGCATCTTCATCGAAGGATCCGCCGATGCCGGCTGTGGTGTCAGCTTCGTCGAAGCGATCATAGTTACACACATGACGATGGGCAGTATCTTCAGCGGATCGGATCTCGACAGGTCATTTATCCACAATATCCACGGTGCGTGACGCACATCGAGCGAAGACCCGAGATACAAATAAACCGCCCAGAAG
>Ga0137403_10003818_pt1 | contig 17963 bp, 20 predicted proteins | sample CZOMad2_1_16fung_FD_122057 | JGI IMG/M metagenome (GOLD analysis project Ga0137403, IMG submission 122057) | Vadose zone soil fungal communities from Angelo Coast Range Reserve, California, USA - CZOMad2_1_16fungal (Hybrid Assembly) | ecosystem: Environmental > Terrestrial > Soil > Vadose zone...
TCCTGCTCATCAATCGCCCCCAAATACGAATCAATATCGTATTCTCGAAGCAGATAGATTAATGAGTTCTAACCCTAATATATTGATTTAATTAGATAATTCTAATCTCAAAACTTTTTGTGCTAAAACCTGTGCTAAAAACATGCTCGACAGACGCAAGGGATAAAAAATCTTTTGCGGCTACCGCAAACTCCGAATCAACATGAAGACCCTATTAGTATCGACGTTAATTACAGGTTGCGAGTTTGAGGGGCCAAATTACTGCCACGAAGCGACACGGTGTGCCGAGCAGCCGAGGCGAGCTAGGGTTCTCCCGGGGGGGGGAATGAGTGGGTGATTGTCCGGTCGATGGCGCGGAAGCGTGACCGCGCGGGAGGTGGTTACGCCCGTATTCACAGCGCCGCGCCGGATTCGTAATCGTCGACGATTTCCAGAAACCGCTCGAGCGTCACGATCTGAAGGGAAGGCGGGAGCAGGTTCTGCAAGTCGCCGGATTTCTTCAAAATACGCTCATCGTGCGTGATGAAGTAGCCGCCGTATTTGCCTGCCTCGGCGAGGTGGTAAGCGTCGGCGGCGTGCTTTCCGGGTAAGGCATTGCCTTGAAGTGCGGCTATCAGCCGTTGCCGAAATTCCTGCTCCTGCGGATTCAACCCCACGGGCATCGTAAAAATTTCCGGCAGAACGGCATCCTTCACTGTTTGAGGTGTTTTTGGGTGCTCGATCTCGCGCCGGACTCCGGCCGGAATCACGAACCTGATCTTGCCCGCCTGACGAAGGCGGAGAGCACGGTCGACCACGGCATCGCGGGCGGTGCCGTCCTTGTCGAGGGCATTGGCGTCAATCGTCACATTGACTCGGCGCGCGTCGAGAGGGCGGTTCATTCGATCCGGTTTCCGAGCTGATCGGTAAAGATCACCGGACCAAAATGCGGGTGGGCCCGCAAGGGCTCCGCTCTGGCCTCGTCCAACGCGGCTCTTAGGGTCTTCAGGTCACATCGTTCAAAGAAAGGATCGGTCGGCAAATTGGGTCGCGGGCTTCGCTCCGCCACGGAAATCAGGGCGAGTTGAGCATCGACAATAGCCAAGCTGTAAATGCCCCTGAAAAGTGCTCCGATCGCCTGAACGAGAAAAACCCGTTCCCAGAGATCCGGTTCGCGATCTCTGGCGATCATTTCTATGACACCTTCGACAGCCGCGACGGCGCTCGCCCTTTCCTCGGCGCGTTTGCTGAAGGTGATCTTCAGTTGCCGCCATGGCCGATATATTTCCTTTCTGGGATGCCGCCGAACATATCACATGTTCGGTGACAGGCACAGATCGGGATATTACGCTGCCTCCGCGCCGGTAGCAGCGGTAGTCTGCAAGCGGTGCAGAAAATCCGCCGCCCGTTGGGCGTGAGATGCGGCAGCGAAGAGCGCGCGTTTGTCGTTCTTCAGGACCTTGATCCAAGACGCGATATAGGAGACGTGATGCGCTGCATCGTTTCCGTGCGGACTTCCGGCTTGCCGTAATAATGTTCAGGCAATCCTTCGATCTGCTCGACATTGAAGACGGTGTAGCCCTAGCGGCTTTCGCAGCAACGTGGGACTCTGCAGAATTACACATCCCGTCACAATGCGCTGAGATCACTCGGCACCTCGCCGAATGTTTTAATAATCTGACTTCCGACAAGGCGCGACGCATTGTAAAAGCGATCGCCCGCCTGCCTGAATTTCTAATACAGCGGCACGGCTTCTATCAGCGTGGCGACGGCTTTCGATGGAGGCCACAGCGATCCTACTAATATCGCTATGAAGGGCGATCTAAAATTGTGATATATCAATATATTAGAGTCCAATCTGCATGAAATTTCAGTGAAATAACTTGCGTTTTTCTTCCTCTGGGTGTATATTGCGGGCATGAATAAGCTCGAAGAACTCAAACGCCGCCTGCGGCCAGGGCAGGTCTACCGACGCGAGGACGTGGCTCGGTGGTCGAATGCTGTCGATCGTCATCTGAAACAGCTGGTGGAAGAGGGGACACTCACAAAGCTCGCCGGTGGTCTTTACGCCTATCCGAAGGAGACCGTGTTCGGGAAAGCACCGGCTGAAGACGACAAGCTGGTTGAAGCTTTTCTAAAGGACGACCGCTTTCTTCTCGCGTCGCCCAACGCGTACAACAGCCTCGGCGTTGGTACGACGCAGCTCTATGATAAGACCGTTGTCTATAATCACAAACGGCACGGCGATTTTCAGCTCGGCGGGCGCAAGTTTGCGTTTCGAGTGAAGCCGTCTTTCCCGAAGTCTCTCACCAAAGAATTTTTGCTAGTCGACCTCGTTAACAATTTGGATCAGCTTGCCGAGAGCAAACAAGAAGTGCTCGCACGGGTAGCAGAAAGAGCCGTGTCATACGATGCACGGCGGCTGCAACGTGCCGCCCGTAGTTATGGAAGTGTGCGAGCCAGGAAGTTTTTTGCCAACGCATTGAAACCTGCCTCTGTGTTGCATGCCAGCTAACTACCTCCACAAGCACGAGCAGTTTCCAGAACTGATCCGCATCGTCGCCGAGCAGAGGGGTATCGATCCCGCCCTTGTCGAAAAAGACTATTGGATCATGCATTCTCTGTATGGTTTGCAGAAGCTGGGGCTAACCTTCGAATTGAAGGGAGGAACCTCGCTCTCGAAGGGTTTCAAGATCATCGATCGATTTTCGGAGGATATCGATATTCATATCGATCCTCCTGTTGACAGGAACGTCAAGACCGGCAGAAACCAAGACAAGCCCGCGCATGTGAACAGCCGCAAGGATTTCTACGATTGGCTAGCCAGCACCAAGATTCAAATCGATGGAATCGATTCAGTCGAGCGGGACACGGCCTTCGATAGCGATAAGCTGTCTAGCGGCGGGATTCGACTTCATTATCGGAGTTTCACCAGCCGAATTGACGACCTCAAGGACGGCATTTTACTTGAGGCTGGCTTTGATGACGTGACACCAAATATTGCAAAAGACATCAGTTCGTGGATGTACGATCACGCCGCCGACAAAGTGACCATCACCGACAATCGCGCCAAAGGCGTCGCTTGCTATGACCCCGGTTACACCTTTGTAGAGAAACTCCAGACGATCTCGACCAAGTACCGGCAACAGAAGCAGGACAAGGAATTTCCGCCAAATTTCTTGCGCCACTATTACGACGTGTACAGCCTTCTTGAGCGTCCTGAGGTGCAAGCCTTTATTGGTACGAACGATTACAAAGCACACAAGGACCGGCGATTCCGTAGCCTCGACAACAAGAATATTGCGAAGAACGAGGCTTTTATCTTGAGCGATCACGAAACGCGGAAAGCATATGCTGACGCTTATGTTAAAACGAGCGCTCTGTATTACGGTCGCAAGCCAACCTTCGAGCAGATTTTTGAACGGATTAAAGAATGGACCGACCGTCTTTGAAGGATGCCAGTCGGACGGACTTTAGTTGCTTCGGAAGTTGCTTCGGAGGTTATGGGAAGCACGGTGTCGGCATCGCGAAAATCCGAAATGGCTCGGATTTTCAAATGGCTCGGATTCTCAGTAAGGCCGGCGCTATCCGCCGAAAGCCGCGCGGCAGTGGTGCGGGCGGTGGGACTCGAACCCACACGACGTTGCCATCGAGGGATTTTAAGTCCCTTGCGTCTACCAGTTCCGCCACGTCCGCGCCCTTGGTATCTCAAGGGTTTTTTCGATTTGGTCAACGAGTGTTTTGCAACCAACCCATCGTGTTTTGCAAAACGGCTTCTCTCAATGTCGATTGACGCGGCGGTCTCTTTAGTCGGGGAATGCCCCAGATGACTCAAAAAATCCCGGGAGCCGCGGACCACAGATGTCACGTTCGTTTGAAGACCGGAACGACCTTCGCGTCAGGCGGTTTCGCCACGACAGCCTACGGAGAAACCAATGACGAAAATTAAAGCACTGAGCGCTGTCGTTATCCTTTCCGCCGCCATCGCTACGCCTGTGTTCTCCCAGGACGCAGTCAGTCCGGGAAGCCGCAGGGTCGTGGGACCGCAGCCCTGGCCGCATCACACCCGGGCTTGCATTCAAGGTCCCGGTTCCGGGCCGTGCCCGGGACCGCTCCTGCTCTGGAGCCTGGGAAGGGACCCATCGAGGGTGGGCGGCCTGGAGCCATCGCTTAGGCCGTCTGGAAGCTAAGGCCCTAAAGGCCGCCGATTGTGGCAGCTAGCGCGTCATCCCAAGGGCGCGCCACCTAACCTCAAAGCTGTCGGGATCATTGAGCAGCGTCCTGCTGCAACACTGATCTGGGACGGATTGGTTATTGGGCTCCGCGTTGGTCCCCACGCTCTCCGCTTGGGAGGGCAGCAGTTCCTGGTCGCGGCTCGGCTCTACCTTATCGAAAGCCGAGAGGGCTGAAGCCTGCTCAGGCCACTGCAGCAACGATTTCGGAAAGTTATTTTCGCCCTGGTACCAGCATTTCCGCCCATCGATGAGCCGATAGGACCAGTGCCCCTGCGGACTTGATGGCAGCGCGACGCTACATTGTCTTGCATCGGCTGTTTGCACCCCGATGAAAATGGCCAGTCCAAAGGGCAACAGGCGAAGAACGCAACTCTCCAAACCAACTTTATGGGCTTTCTGAATCATCATATTTCCCATCCTATAATTGATCTAAATATCAGGTCTGCCTTGAGATTCTGGTCGCAGTGGGTCAAAATCTTGACGGATTCAACGCCGCCGAAAGGCTGGTTCCGCGATGTCGTCGATCGCATCCCTTTAGCGCCATCGACCCTTATGGGGGATCGGGCGACGTTTGAGTTTGCTCCCGCTACGGTGCCCTAGGCGAGGTGCTAAAGGGCTACGGGGGCTAAGCAAATCCCGCCCCCGGCGCGCCAACAAGGCAAAGCCTCAATCCCGACACCTGTGCCTGCTTTACGCAACCTCAATGTTGTCGGCTTACCAAGGTCGTATGATTGCCTCGCTTTGCTGTTCCCGCTTGGTGCCGCGCGCCGCGGGCGTGGCGCTGCTGGCGCTCGGCTGCGGACTTGGCGGTTGCGCCAACATGAGCGACGGCATGGCGTCCGCGTTCGCCGATCCCGCCAAATACGATCTTTATGAGTGCAAGCAACTGGAGTCCGAACGCAAAAACCTTGCGACGCGCGGGGCGGAATTGCAGGGCCTGATCGCGAAGGCGCAGACTGGCGTCGCCGGTCCCGTGGTGGCCGAGATCGCCTATCGCAACGAATATATCGCGGTGCGCGGGCAGGCGAACAATGCCGAGGAAGCCTGGCGGCGCAACAAGTGCCATGAGACGCCGCCATCGGCGGCCACGCCTTCGGCGTCATCGGCCCCGCCGGCCAATGACAAGCCGGCGCATTCGTTGGTGCGATCTGGTAACGTCGTCTACTGAGCACGATCATGGTCCGATTCGACTGAATCGGATGATCTCCGCGCAAACGCATTCGCGTTTGTCGCGAGGGAAAACCGGTTCCCACTTTTCCGGATCATGCTCTGGCGTCCGCACCAGCGTCGCCTCACGCGCGCCAGTCGTAGATCCAGTGCTGTCGTGTCAGCATGCGCTTTGGACCCATCCCCTTGATGACGAGGTCGCGTGCGAAGGCCAGCGGGCCCGGGAGGTGATAGATGCGTCCCGCCTGCCGCGCGGCGCGCGCAACCCGCGCAACGCGCGATTGGCGCAGGCGCGCATAGCGCTTCAGCGCGGCGGGGATGGTCGGGCCGCCTCGGTTTTGGGTCTCCTCGATGCATTTGGCGAGTACCGCGGCGTCCTCGATCGCCATGCCGGCGCCTTGGGCTGCAAAAGGCAGCATGGCGTGGGCTGCGTCTCCCAGCAAGGCGATGGCTCCCTCGGTCCATTCGCCGCCGTCGGGGACGGTGAACAGTGCCCATCTCCGCCACCCATCGACGGCGCCGATCAACATCCGCGGCACGGCATGCCATTGCGCGAACGCGAACGCGCTTTTGATTTCGTTGGGCTCGCCCGGCGCGCTCCAGCCCGGCCTGTTCCAGGTTCCCGGTACAACTGCAACGACATTGATCTGGCGCGCGGCGGAGATCGGATAGGCGACGAGGTGTGCGTTCGGTCCCATCCAGAGCTGAACGCGGCGGGAGCTATACTCGCGCGGCAACTGTGTCGCCTCGAGCGTCCCGCGCCAGGCGATGAGGCCCGAGAAGCGTGGCTGTACCTCCGGGAACAGATGATGGCGGACCGCCGACCAAATTCCGTCCGCGCCGACCAGCGCCATCGACAGCTCTTCCTGACGCGCCGCGCCGCCGCGCGCAACGACGGTCAGTCCCTTGGCATGGGTGCTGACATCCTCGAACTGGCAGCCGAGCCGCAAGTCGATATCGGCGCTGTCGTTGACCTGGGCCTGCAGCGCTGCCTGCAGATCGGCGCGGTGGACGACCCAATAGGGCGCGTCGGGCTGAGCCATCGCGGCATCGCCGAGCGGCAGGCGGGTGATCTCGCCGCCGCTTCGCGCGCTCATCAGGCTGATGGCGTCCGGTATCACCACACGAGCGGCAAGCCGCGGCTGCAAGCCGAGTTCGATCAGCACGCGGCTCGCATTGGGCGAGAGCTGGACGCCGGCACCGGCTTCCTCCAGCCGCTCGGCCTTCTCGAGGACAATGACGCGAAAACCCTGTCGCTTTAGCGCAAGCGCTGCCGTCAACCCCCCGATCCCGGCACCAGCGACGATGATGGTGCGTGAGGCCGCCACCGGCCGATCAGGCGACCTTGTCCTTCAGCACGCATTCCGGCGGCCGGGCTTCGCCGGGTTTGAGGTCGGCGGCATAGCGATAAAGCGTTGAGCAATAGGGGCAGATGATCTCGTTATCGTTGCCGAGATCGAGGAACACGTGCGGGTGGTCGAAAGGTGGATTGGCGCCGACGCACATGAACTCCTGCGAGCCGATCTCAATAACGGGAACGCCGGCATCGTTGTGGAAGTGCGGGACGACATGATCGGACATCGAATTCACCTAGGATAGCGAGAGGCCGACGCGACCAGTATGACAATGCGCCGCCGGAAACGCGACGCAACCATACTGTCGGCCGCAGTTGATTTCTAGTGTCGGAGAAAATTCACAGGTCCGAACAGCCGACAGCAGCCCCGACCTCCGATTTGCTCATACAAATTCGACACAATCTTATCGTCCCAGAGAAGCCCTTCTTTCGTCGGGGCCGTTGTGTCTTAAAAGCGGCACACCATTTCAAAGGAAGCGAAAATTCGGGATTTCGGATGAAACGGTTGCGGATCGGTCGCGTGCTGGCGGTCACGATGGTAAGCGGTGCCGCGCTCGCCATGCTGTGGCCGCACGCGCGTGACGCCGGTGCCATGCTGGCGGCGCAGGACGATCCCGCCCAATTGTCAGATCTTCAACTCAATTCTGCTCTGCGGAATAACCAAAGCATCATCGCCGAACAAATCGAGGCTGCGCTCGCCGCCAACGACGCGGGGCTTGCCGATAGCTTTGTCGAGCTTGCCAGGGAGAAGGACGTTTCGCTTCCGGGCGAATTATCGCAACGGGTGAGCGATGCCGTCCAAGAGGAAAATTCCTCTTCCCATTTTGCCAAGCGCTTCGCCAATGGGTTCGTGACCGGAAATGCCGACGATGTCGGAAGCCTGTCCGGCACCATTGCCGGCGACCTCTTTGTGTTCGGCGACATCAGGGATGTCGTGCGCGAAAGCAAGCACCTCGTCATGGGCGAGGACACCGATCATTTGGTCCTGGGCCTTGCCACCGCCGGTCTTGCGGTGACCGCGGCGACCTATGTGTCGGTCGGTGGCGTGGCGCCGGTGCGCGCGGGTCTCACTTTGGTCAAGGACGCCCGCAAGGTCGGGCGCCTGGGCGAGGGACTGACCGAATGGGCCGGCCGCTCGGCGCGCGGGATGGTGGATACGCCGATGCTGCAGAATGCCGTCGCATCCGGCTCGGTGCTGCGTCCGGGGCAGACCGCGAGCGCCATCAAAGCCGCTTTCCATGCCGAGAAGGCGGGCGCACTGGTCAGGCTTGCCAAGGACGTCGGACGCGTCAGCGAAAAGGCCGGTGCACGCGGTGCGCTCGATACACTGAGAATTGCCGAGGGGCCGCAGGATGTGGCGCGTGCTGCGCGGCTGGCGGAGAGCAAGGGCGGCCAGACCCGCGCGATCCTCAAGATGCTGGGCCGCGGCGCGTTGCTGCTGGCGGCAAGCGCATTCGACCTGTCGCTGTGGGTGTTCGGCGCGCTGCTGGCCCTGTTCGGGCTGCTCTCGTCGATCAAGGCCGCGACCGAGCGTGCCACCCAGTCATGGCTCGATCACAAGAAGGCGCGGCGGTTGCGAAAACAGATGGCGGCCTTGTCTTCGCCGGCGATGGCGACTGCCGTCGCAACCGGATAAACTTGGATAGATTACAGCCCTTTGCCAAGCCCTCTGCCGGAAGGAGAGGCGCTTTGCCCGTATTTTCATTCACAACAAACGGAATGATCGGATGCCGAGTTTTCATAACGGCGCTGTTGAGATCGCCTATCTCGACGAAGGCGAGGGCGATCCGATTGTGCTCGTGCACGGCTTTGCGTCCACCAAGAATGTGAATTGGGTGTATCCGACCTGGGTTTCGGAGCTGAAGAAAAACGGCCGACGCGTCATCGCGTTCGACAATCGCGGCCATGGCGACTCCAGCAAACTCTACGACTCCACCGCCTACGAGGTCGCCACCATGGCGGGCGATATTACCGCGCTGATGGATCATCTGAACATCGAGCGCGCGGATGTCATGGGCTATTCGCTGGGATCGCGGATGACGGCCGTGCTCGCGCGAAGCCAGCCCAAGCGGCTGCGATCGGCAATCCTCGGCGGCATCGGGATCGGCCTGATCGAGGGCGGTGGCCCCGGCGAGAGTGTCGCGCAAGCGCTGGAGGCGGGCTCGCTCGATGACGTGACCGATCCGGTGGGGCGAACCTTCCGCGCCTTCGCGGACCAGACCCGTTCCGATCGCCGCGCGCTCGCCGCCTGTCTGCGCGGCTCGCGCCGCCTGATGACCCGAGACGAAGCCGCCGAGATTGCCGTGCCGGTCCTGATCGCGGTCGGCACGTCGGACGAGATCGCGGGCTCGGCGGAAGCGCTCGGAAAGATCATTCCCGGCTCGCAGGTGCTCAATATCCCAAACCGCGATCACATGCGGGCGGTCGGCGACAAGGTCTACAAAGCGGGCGTGCTGGATTTTCTTTCACAGAGAAAATGAATCATCGCGCGGTTGGTCGTTACGGGCAAAGCGTCCGAGGGCCGGTTCGGCGCGGATTTTGCCCACCTTGCCCGGATCGGGCGGGTTGCGGAAATCCACCAATAGTCGGATGGCCCCGCTTGATTTTCTCCAATTCCCAACCACGTTGAGGGCAAGGCTTTTGACAGAGGCGACTTTCTTTGCGTAAAGAAGGCTTGCTGCTTCAATGTTTTAGTGCGCGTCCGGACTTTTGGCGGCGTTCATTTTGGTGTGAGTGCCCCGCGACAGAAGTGCGGTCGACGTGCTATGGTGCCCGGTAGGGTAATGGAAGAATTTGCAAGAGCAGCCTATGGCAAAACATCAGACCAATCCGCAGGCCGGCGGGAAACTGGCGGCTCTCGATCCGATCTGGGATCGTGTGCGCTCGGAGGCGGAAGATATCGTTCGGCGCGAGCCTGAACTCGCCTCCTTTATCTATTCGACCGTGCTGCATCACGACCGGCTGGAAGATGCGGTGGTACATCGGATCGCCGAACGTCTTGACCATTCGGCGCTGTCGGGCGATCTGATCCGCCAGGCCTTCGACGAGGCGTTACGCGACGATCCTGACATCGGCAATGTCTTCCGCGCCGATATGGTCGCGGTTTACGACCGCGACCCCGCGACCTCGCGCTTCATCGATCCGCTGCTTTATTTCAAGGGCTTTCATGCGCTGCAGACCCATCGTCTAGCGCACTGGCTGTTTAAAAAGGGCCGCAAGGATTTTGCCTATTACCTGCAGAGCCGTTCCTCGGCGGTTTTCCAGACCGATATCAATCCGGCTGCCAGGATCGGCCGCGGCATCTTTCTCGACCATGCCACTGGTTTCGTGTGCGGCGAAACCGCAGTTATCGACGATGACGTCTCGATCCTGCACGGCGTCACGCTTGGCGGCACCGGCAAGGAGAATGAAGATCGCCATCCCAAGATTCGCCACGGCGTCTTGATCGGGGCGGGGGCGAAAATACTCGGCAATATCGAGGTCGGCCATTGCGCCCGCATCGCGGCGGGCTCTGTGGTTGTGAAGGCCGTGCCCCACAATGTGACAGTGGCCGGCGTACCTGCCAAGATCGTCGGCGAGGCCGGCTGCGCCGAGCCGTCACGCACCATGGATCAAATGATCAACGCGATCGGACTTTGATTTCGAGCGCATTCCACAAAATCGCCCTGGAACGACCTGATCCGGGCGAATAACGGTTTTGCGCTCGGACGGCGCGCAAGTTATAAGCCGGAACAGCGTGTAAGATTGCAGGGATATGTCTGGCGGTTCGCTTCGTCCCGTCATAAAACCCGCCGAAACCCATACAAATATATTGGAGACCGCCGTGGACGTTCAGGAAGTCAGGAAACTCGACGCCTACCTCAAGCGCCTGTTCGGCAACCCCAGGATCCGCGTGGTGCCACGGCCGAAGAAGGATGATTCAGCCGAGGTCTATATCGGCGAGGAATTCATCGGCGTGCTCTTTGTCGATGACGAAGACGACGACCGCTCTTTCCAGTTCCAGATGGCGATCCTTGAGGACGATCTGGTCGAGCAGGGCTGAGGTTCGGCGGTCATTCCGGGGCGATGCAAAGCATCGAATCCGGAATCTCGAGATTCCGGGTCTGGTACTCCGGACCATCCCGGAATGACGGAAGCAAACAGCTCACCCCTTCGGCCCCTGCAATTGCTGCGTCAGGCGGTCCATCGCCTCAGTCACCTCGCGCCATTGCGCCAGCCAACTCCGTGGAAAGCGAAACGTCAGATCGGCGCCGTCAACGCGGCGTTCGCTCAGGCACATTCCGGGGGTCGCGGCGTCGCGGGTGCAGCGCGCTGTGATATTCGGCGCGTTGGCAAAGAACAGATCCTCATTGCCATAGGGCGAGCCATCGCGAAATGTGCGCATCGTTAATCCGTCTTCTCCGCGCGTCGACGCCTGCTCGAGATAGCGCGGATAGATGGTGCGCTCGCGCATGTCGGGTGCCAACGCGTCATGATGGGCCGATATCGACAGGAAGATCCGGTCGATCGGCTGCACTTCATCCACGCTGCTCGCGGTGAGGCGTTTTTGAGCTTCGGGCGCCTCCAGCGAAGGAAACGAGAAGTTGAGATCGACGCGCTCTTGCGGCCCCGAGTGGCGCTGGATTTTCATGCGGATCGCCGCGGTCGGAACGTTGAAGAGGGTCGCTCCGATGCTTACCGGCAACCGCGCCGGACCGCTCGAAACCTCCGGCTCCCAGGTCGGCCACAACAGGTAGGCGACCAGGGCGATCGCGCCGGCCGTGACCGCGCCGGCCACGACGATCAGGACCATGTGGCCGCGAGGGTTCTTCCGCGTATCGCGTGCGATGTACTGGGCTGTCGAAAGCAATGTCATGAACGGCAATCGCAAGGGGCATCCCACGGCTGGCCCCGAATCATTTTCCGAATATGCCACGTGGCATCGCACTTCCGCACCGCCTCGCGTGGGGGAACCCGGATCGAGCCATGTGCCAGCCGCAGCTCGGCCCGGCTGGCGTTAACCTTTCTTTAAGGATGATGTGGCGGCCGGCAGCCAATTTTGCGAAGCAGGGGCGTGCCCCAGTGGTGTAGCGGAAGTCCTTGCGATGTCGCCCGATGCGTTGAATTCCCTGTTCACTCTGTGCATCGGCTTTTCGTTGGCCGGCGCACTTACCAGCGGATATCAGGCCTTCGTGCACCGTCCGGCAGGCTTTGGATTGCTGCAGGAAGGCGTGGCGCCAAAGACGTTCGCGGCCGTGCCCTTTCTGGTATTCGCCGCCCCCTTCATCATCATGCGCAATACGCTCCGCGGTGCGCGGATCGAACGCCGCCGCTTCGAATTCGTGATGATTGCAACCGTGCTGGCGGGAATCTGGAGCCTGATGTCGGGCACGTTTTTCCTGATGACGCTGCGCGCCGCCGGGCTGCTGGCCTGAAGGAAAGAGCTATGCCAGAGTCTCCTTGAACAGGAGACCAGGACCGCATGGCGATCTACGAACTTGACGGGCAGGCGCCCGAACTTCCCGAAAACGGCAACTATTTTATCGCCGATACGGCTACCGTCATCGGCAAGGTCCGCTTGCTGAACAACGCGAGCGTCTGGTTCGGCGCGGTGTTGCGTGGCGACAATGAGTGGATCGAGATCGGCGAAAATTCCAATGTGCAGGACAATTCAACCTGTCACACAGACCGGGGCTTTCCGCTGGCGATCGGAAAAGACTGCACGGTCGGCCACAACGTCATCCTGCACGGCTGTACACTGGAGGACGGCGCGCTGGTCGGGATGGGGTCGATCGTCATGAATGGCGCAAGGATCGGCCGCGGCAGTATCGTCGGCGCGGGGGCGGTCATTACCGAGGGCAAGCAATTCCCAGAGCATTCGCTGATCATCGGCGCGCCGGCGCGGGTGATCCGCACGCTGGAGCCTGCGCAGGTGGTGGCGATGGGAAGTGCGGCGAAATTCTACGTCGGAAACGGGCCGCGATTCAAAAATGGCCTGAAGAAAATCGGCTGAGATTTTACCTCGGAGCCGCAGGCCAAAACCTTGCCTGCTCTTATGATTTGGCTTTTCTCGTCGATGCCGGCCGCCCGCCCTTTTTCTCCGGCGCTCCCGAAAGCGATGCGCTCTTGCGCAGCGCGTCCTTGAGGTCGACGGGGATGCCGTGTTTCCTCAGCAAATCGGCGAACGCCTCGTCGGCCAGTTCCTGAATGGTCGCCATCCTGTCCCGCGCGAGCTGCTTCAGCTTGTCGAAGGTGTCGTCGTCGAAGGCGATCAATTTGCGCACGCGTTGTCGGCTCCTTCGGCTGCCCGGGACTGTTCAAGACGCAACAGTGAACGCCCTTCCCGAGGATTATCAGGGATCGTCCAACGCGCCAAACGCTTAATCTTAATAGAGCGTGACCGGTGCGCCGGCGCCTCGGGTGCGCATTACCGGAGCAATACGGAGCTGGCATTTTAAACTTCTGGTAGTGCAGGCCCATGTATATGTGGGGCCCGCATTTAGGCCGAGATCGCGATGCCCACCTTTTCCCACATTGAACCGCGTGAGCCTGCCGGAATCGGCCGGGTCTGGAAATCATGGAGCTCCCTCTCTCGCGCAATCGGCAAGCTTCGCGTCTCGGAGAAGATTTCCGCGATCGTCGGACTATTGGTTCTGGTGATGGCATTGCTGGTGGTGATGTCGATGCAGACGGTTCGGCTGCAGAGCGAATATCGGCGCGCCCTTGCAACCTCGACGACGACCGCGATCAACATTGGACGCGTCAATGCGTTGATCTACGCCATCGTGATGGAATCGCGCGGCATCTATATGTCGACCGAGCCCGGCAAGGTGAAGCGCTACGCCGACGAACTTCTCAGGCGCAACCGCGAACTCGCCGGCATTATCGCCGAATGGGAGAAGATCGCCGACTTCAAGGACGATGCGCAGTTCCCCGCGTTCAAGGAGCGGATTCTCCAATTCATCGATTTCCGCGCCGAGCTGGCTCGCAGGGCGACCCAGATCAGCCCGGCTGCCGGACGCGCCTGGGGTGACAACGACGCCAACCGCTCGCTGCGCATCGCGCTCAACAACGACATCGAGGCCCTCGCCAAGCAGCTCGATGATCACGCGCTGCTGGCGGCAGAATTCGCCGATCGGAGCCAAATGGCATCGTGGTACCTGGCGTTGCTGGGTTTGTGCGGACTATTGCTGACCGCCCTCAACGTCATCGTCGTCAGGCGTTCCGTCATTGCGCCGCTGTCGGATATCGCCCAGGCCACCGATCTGATCGCGGCCGGAAAGACCGACATCGACATTCCGCACGTGACGCTTTGGGACGAAATCGGGTACCTTGCGCGTGCGGTGCGAAACTTCCGGGACGCGACAGACCGCAATCGAAAGCTGGAGCAGCTCGAGATCGGCACCGCCCGGCAGCGCGATACGGCCCTGGGAGAGCGCGACAGGCTGAACGACAAATATCTTGAAACCAAATGGCAATTGAGCGCGGCGCTCAACAATATGGTGCAGGGCCTCATCATGATCGATGCAAAGGGCAGGGTCCTGATGACCAACCGGAGCTACCGGACCATGTATCAGCTGCCACAGGAGATCATCGGGCCCGATTGTACGCTGCGGGACCTTCTTGCATACCGCGCCGAGAACGGCCTGTTTCAAGGCGACATCGACAAATACATGGCTGCGATCTTGCAGAGGATTGCCAAGGGAAGTCCGTCTACCACCGAGGTCGCCCTTCCGGATGGCCGCTTGATCCGGATTTCCGAACAGCCGATGGCCGGCGGAGGTTGGGTTTCAACCCATGAGGACTTTACCGAGCAGCGGCGGGCCGCGCGCATTCTGGAGCGGACCGAAAGGCTTCTGGTTACCGTACTGGAGAATATCCCCCAGGCGATCGTCGCCAAGGACGCCCGTAGCTTGCACTATACCTTTGTCAATAAGGCCGCCGAAAGACTGCTCGGGCTGCCGCGCGCGCAGATCATCGGCAGATCGGTGCGAGATCTGTTTCCGCCGGAAACCGCCGACAAGATTGAACGCCAGGACATCGAGGTGCTGGCGGGACGTCAGGAAGGCGAGTTCGTCATTCGAACCGTGAGCACGCCCAACAATGGCCAACGCCATGTCGCGGTGCGACGCCTCCCGATCGCTGACCAAGCCAGCGACTCGCGCATGTTAATCAATATGATCGAGGACCGAACCGATCAGCCCAACGTTGCCGACGTCGCCGCTTAAAGTTCGAGTTTCTGGCGCGCTTGCCCCGCGCGAGCCGGTATTCATCACGGATCAGGTCGTGGCATGTGTGGCTCGAAAACACTTCATTGCGCCTGAGCAGTCCATGCGATGACCGGAAACTGGTCGCGTAGAAGTGAGCAGATTACGCCGGCAATCCGTCGACTCCCGCCCTACATCCCGGAACGGGATCGCAACGAAAGCGTAGTGACTAGCGGGGCTGGTTTCTTACGCAGGAGGGACAGACATGTTTCGCAAAACGATGATCGCCTTGTTCGCAGTCGCATCAGTCAGCATGCTGGCGCCAGACCTGGCCGCGGCGCGCGGCGGCGGCCACGGCGGTGGAGGCGGTGGCGGCCGAGGCGGCAGTTTCGGAGGTAGCTTTTCCGGCGCTCGGGGCGGCGGGATCGGCGGCGCCAGCTTTGGCGCGGCGAGGATCGGCGGAAGCGCCTTCCAGGGCGCAGGTGTCAGCAACAGCTTCGCGCGCTCGACGGCGATCGGTCCCGCGGGAGTTCAAGGCAACCGCTTTGCGGGCAGCGGTTTCCGTCATGGTCACGACGGTTTCCGCCACCACCACGGACGAAACTTTTTCGTCGGCGGATACTTTGGACCCGGCTATTACGACGACTACTATGATTATCCGTACTACGTAGCCGACGATTCCTACTACGACAATGGTGGCTGCTACGTTGTGCAACGCCGCGTGCATACCAGGTACGGCTGGCTTCTCCGCCCCGTTCAAGTCTGCGGATGATGCGACAGGCGAGCGAACTGTTTTTAAGGAGAGGCGCGCGGCAAGCACCGCGCGCCTCTCCTTGGATTCAAAAGCTCAGGCGAGCACCTTGTATTTCTTGAGCCAGGCCTGCATCTGGTTCCATCCGTCCTCGGCGGCTTCCTTGCGGTAGCTTGCGCGATAGTCGGCGTGGAAGCCGTGTGGTGCGGCCGGATAGATCTTGAACTCGGCCGGCTTCTTGGCTTCGGCAAGCGCCGCCTTCAGCGCCTCGACGGTGGCGACGGGAATGCCGGTATCCGCCTCGCCGTACAGTCCGAGCACCGGCGCCTTCATCTCGGGGGCGAGTTGGGTCGGGCTTTTCGGCCAAAGCGGGTTCGGCGCATCGACCGGGGGTCCATAGAACGAGACGCCTGCCTTGAGGGCAGGGCTATGCGCGGCATATTCCCAAACCGTCCGTCCGCCGCGGCAGAAACCGATGATGCCGAGCCGGCCGGTGTCGCCGCCCTGCGATTTGGCCCAGGAGACGGTAGAGTCGAGATCGGAGAACAGCTCCGCATCGGGTTTGGAATTCACGATCGGCAACAGCTGCGGAATGTCGGTGATCTTGGTCAGATCGACACCCTTGCGGTAATAATAATCGGGGGCCACGGCCAACGCGCCGAGCTTGGCCAGACGCCGCGTGACGTCCCGGATGTATTCGTGCAAGCCGAAAATTTCCATCGCGACCAAAACCACCGGCGGATTGGCGACGTCTTTCGGGCGCGCGAAATAGCCGGGCATCTCGCCATCGGCGACCTTTATTTTGACATCGCCGGCGGTGAGGCCGTCAGTGTCGGTCTTGATGACGTCGGCGCGCACCGGGCCGGCGGCAAGCGTATAACCCGCCGTCACGGCGGCGGACGCAGTCATGAAGCCACGGCGGGAAAACGGCGCGGCTTTGGTCAGTCCGATGACATCGGACGTTAGCAGGGTGTCGGCACTCATGTGGGATTCCTCTAGGCGCTGGTGAAGGCGGGCATACAGCCGGTAAATCCGGCCGAAGGCAAGTCACCAGCTTGCGAGGAAGTGGCCTTTCGGGGCTCGATGGGCGGGCCAAATCCAGGCTTGCCGGCAAGGTGCCCGGCGCCGTAAAAAACAAGGCCGTCAGCGCAGTATTGACGCCAACGGCCTTGCCAGCCCCGGATATTAAATTGGCTTGCGCCATCCGGTGAACTTCACCTTGGCCCACCTTGGCTGCCAGCTCGTGTGATCCATTTCACAAATGGCACGAAAAATTCGCGCCCTCGTGCGATCCGCGCCCTGTCCGAACCCCTTATTGGGCTCTCGAAGTGGCGGATTTGGTATCAGGAAGCCTTGCGTTTTACCGCCTTGCGCAAGGTCTCATCGATCCGTGATTGCCAGCCCGACCCCGTTGATTTGAAGTGTTCAATCACCTCGGGGCTGAGACGCAGCGATACCAGCTTTTTTGTCGGGGACTTGTTCGGGCCTCGCCCCTTTCGAATCGAAGCGGCCAGATCTGGAAAGACTTCCGAGAATGGTCTGGCGCGGGCGAAATCTGCTTTCGTCAGCTCCGGACTATCGCTGACGTCGCGCAAATCCTTTTTGCTGTAGGCACTAATTTTTTTGGCGCTCGGCATAGAGTTTTCTTTCATTCCGGCTTGCGGGCCGCATGCTGATAATGCTCACGCCTTCACGTCCAAGCCGGGCGAATACAACAACGACGATTCCCCGGATGTTGACGCCGATCGCGACCCAACGCTTGCCCGCGTTATGGGACGGAATGACCAGCGCATTGTCAAAAAACGTCTCGTTCAGATCGGCGAAATCCAACCCGTGCTTTTAAGGATTGGCGCGGCGCTTCGGCTCGTCCCAAACGATCTTCACGATTTATTTGTAGCTACAATTTGCTCCGCCGTCAAGTGATTTGTAGGCGCAAGATAAGCCGCGGGTGAACGGAAAACCGAAGTAAATCGAGAGCAAAAAAGTTGCGGCCAGGCTTTGGGGGAAGCCTGGCCGCGCGCGATCCGGTCTGGGACGGGGAGGGGTGGGGATGTGACCGGGTCGCGTGTCCTGTTGTTTCGTTGTCGTTACGGGCGGGCGCTGGCGGTGGAGACCGCGGGGCGGGCGTCGCCGAGCGCGACCCAGACATTCGGGTCGCTCTGCGACTGCCGCTTGACGAAGCGGTATCCAGTCTCGGTCCAGGCCACGACGTTTTCGTTCTGGTTGTCCAAAATGAACTCGCCCTTGTCGCTCTTGACGGTCAGCACCGCGTGGCCCTCGCCCATCTTGTC
>Ga0137403_10003819_pt1 | contig 17951 bp, 16 predicted proteins | sample CZOMad2_1_16fung_FD_122057 | JGI IMG/M metagenome (GOLD analysis project Ga0137403, IMG submission 122057) | Vadose zone soil fungal communities from Angelo Coast Range Reserve, California, USA - CZOMad2_1_16fungal (Hybrid Assembly) | ecosystem: Environmental > Terrestrial > Soil > Vadose zone...
CGCGCCCCGATCCACCGCCTCCCACAAGAGCTCGCCCACGCCCCGCGTCGTCGTACGGAGCGGATCGCGCATGTCGGCCGGCAGCAGCGCCAGTCCGCACGCGGTGCTGCTCTCCAGGATCGCCGTCTCGGGATCGATCCAGCCCAGCTCGGCAGCCACCGGCATGCCGAGCGGGCCGCTCACCTCCACGCGCTCGCGCAGCGATCCCGACGGCAGCACGGCGTCCAGCAGACCGTCGCCGCCGTCGGCTATGGGGCAGAGCAACACCGTCGCCTCAGGCATGGCGCGACGCACGCCCACCGCGATCGCGTCCGCGACCGCGCGCGGACTGAATGAGCCCTTAAACGCCGCCGGAGCCACCAAAATGAGCTTGCTCAGTCGATCACCTCGCATTAAGCACGAAAGCGTGCATTATGCGGCACAAAAAGACAGGAATGTGAATCCGACAAGTGTTGCTGTGACTAAGCTTACAGGTCGGGCACCGTTTTTGCTACTACAACGAACCCGGAAGCTCACTGTAAAGGGCAAACCGCCGGCGACGGCGGGGCGCAAAACCAGGGATCTCAGAGTTCGAGACCGCCCGGTTGCCAGGAGCCAGAAGCTTGCGCCCAGCCCTCAGAGCATCGCCTCGCTCACATCGGGTTCTAGGGCGCACGGTGTCGGGCAGGTGATAGCCCCCTAAGCGAAAGCTTGGGGGGTTTTCGTTTATGGGAGCAAGTACAGGGTGTCCGTCCCCCGAATCTTGCCCACATCCACCGGCACGATCCACAACTGGCCCTGCCGCCAGCGCGGCGTCTGATCGTGGTAATGCCCCGACATCGGATGGCCGGACTGGCCGGTCGGCAGAATGAATCCGCCACCACCGTCGACGTCGCCGAAATCCACGACGTGGCGCAGCGAGGGCCCGTAGTCGCTGGAGAATGGCGGCCGGCGGCCTCCTGCGACCGCAACGTCGATCGTGTACGTGTCGCCCCTGTTGGCGAAGGGGCCCACGTTGAAGCCGAAAATACTGTTGAGCACGGCAACCGCGCCGAGCGGGTGCTCCATCACTGTGCGATGGACGCGGCCCCACGGCGCATCGGCGCCGTGCACCAGCGCGCTGTCCATCGCCTGCCGCTCCAGCGCCCGCAGGTCCCCCCACGGACTCAGGCCCTGGGCCATCCAGCGGTGCAGCGGCCCCGACGGATGATAGTTCGGCAGCCGGCCTTCATAGGTCTGATACAGCAGCTCGCGATACCAACTCCAAAAGATCGTCGGCTCGCGGGCCCCGACGGCCATCGAACCATCCCACGACCGGACCCGCCGCGCGATATCGGCGTGCCCCGCGTCTTCTGCGGCGCGGGCTGCGACCTCGGCGCCTGCCGCAGCGTCGCGGATCGCCACGCGCGCATTCGCATCGGAGATCCTCCGCCAACTCGACCCACGGAAACTTGTCTCATCGATATCATTCCAAGACCAAGGGACGAAGTCCCGTACCCGGTCGCCACGGGTCGAAGCCCCGAAGGGCGCCGCGAGCAAGCCCTGGATGCCCCAGAGCCCGATCGCGCCGCAAGAGACATGTTCGGTCGGCGCGTGTAACTTCAACCGTTCGGTGCCTATTTCAAGCGGTGCCGCGACCATGGGCCGCCTTCGCCGGCACGACCTTGTCAAGGGATGGTTGAAACTGCCGCCCTGCGTCGAAGCGCCTCGCGCGAACCCACCAAACCGAGCGCCGTCTCCAGCATCTTTGGACTTTTTTGACCGTGCATGACGCTCGCTCGCGCATCCACCGACCAGCGTGGCCGACACGAGGAGCACCGCGACCCTGCGCATGGTTGGCAGGCTAACCGGCCTGGGCCGCCCGGGAGTCCGGCGTCATCGGACCGTAAGGAGATCGAACCAGCGCGCCAGCGCATGGTCCAACACGAAAGCGGCATAGGCGCCCAAATCCTCATTGACCTGGGCCTGAACGACATTCGCGTCCTAACCAACCACCCCAAAAAAGTAGTAGCCCTCGAAGGCTACGGCATCCGCATAGCCGACCAAGTCCCCCTACACATAGCCAGCCCCAAGCCAACCCACCAAGTCCTTTAGCCGCGCCCAATTCGTGCCCAAAACAAGCGGTTGCGGCATCCGCCGGCGGCAAGTCCAGTGTTGGGCCCAACTCAGCTGGTAGCGCCGGCTTCTAGCCAGCTCCGGCAGTGACGGCGTCATCGCTCGCGACTCCATCCATGTCACTCACGGGAGGGCACGACCTCAAAGGCTTCGGGAAAAGCCTGTCTTTAGGAGGTCGCAGCTTTAGCTCCGACGTAAAGTGCTTGCTCTCAAGGGGCTTCAGCCCCTGAAGGAAGCTTTTTCTTGGTTTCGTTGCATCTTTTCCGCAGCCTGCTCAGTCGTCCCCAAAGTTTGTGGCGAATGAAGCTACCACCGCTGCGGCTCCTCGTCGGGCACCGGAGTGGCACTTGCGTCCGGAGGTTTCTCGGATGTTGCGGTGGTCTTCGCAGCGGGCTTCGCAGGAAGCGAAGCGTCCCTCGGCAGCGGCGTTGTGGTTGCACAGGATGCGCAATTCACTGGCTGCGCGGACCTCGGCGCAGCGCTAGGAGGTTTGACCCCAGCCGCGGGCCGGCCCGCAATCAGATATCTGCGCATCTTATCCAGACGCTTTTTTCCGATGCCGCGAATGGCGAGTAGGTCGTCAACGCTCTTGAAAGCCCCGTAAGACTTGCGCATCAAGAGGATTTTGTCCGCGGTCGCCGGTCCTATTCCGGGAACCAGTTGCAATTCTTCCGACGTAGCAGCATTGAGGTTAATCGGCTGAAGCGGCGGCTTCTTCGTCGTCGCGGAGAACGCCACCGAAGTCTGCACAAGAAAACAAAAAGCCAGACAGAAAGCGAAACAAGCTGGGCGCAGCACTTTCATCACGTCATGATATAACATACGTTATATATACTTTACAATAATAAATCGCGAAGAAGGTTCGCGCTCAGGGCCGGAGATGCTGAGTGTAGTGATAGACCCACAAGCATGCGAGTGGTAGGACGCCAACCCACAAAACCACGGCCGTGATGCGCAGCCACAACAAGCCATCACGATTTCGGTGAATGGCCCTGATGCCAGGATTTCTGTCCCACCTTCTTACGAACAACATGGCGTGGCCGGTAAGCCAGCCAAACAGGAGGCCGCAAGCCGCGATTGTTCTCAAAATGCCGTGGATATGCGATGGACTTGGATGATTGTCGAGAACAATGAGCCCGCCGAACCCACCAAGGAATACGAGCCACGCCGCCACCAAGCGCTTTTCACGTAGCGAACTTCGCGGGTACATACTGTGATCGTAGCAGGTGGTCTCGGTAGTGGCGCGGCGCGACGCTTCTACGTCAACACTGCTCCCTGGGCGTCGTACACCTCAAGGTCGCCGAACAATTTGGCTTGATCTTCGATTTGGGTGCGGTCACCGACCACCACGATCTGCATGTTCGCCGAATCGAAATATTTGCGGGCGGTAGTCAGCAAATCGGCCGGAGTGAGCGCGCGCACTCTGTCGCGGTAAGTCTCCAGGTAATCGTCAGGGAGATCGTTGAGAGCGACGGTGGCGAGTTGACTCAACAGGCCGTCTTGCGTCGCCAGGCTCATGGAGAAGACACCACTGAGGTAATTTCGGGCATTGGCGAGTTCGGATTCCGGCACCGGCACGGAGCGCAGTTTGTCCATCTCGTAGAATATTTCGGTTAGCGACGCGGCAACCACGTCATTCCGTACCGCCGCGGATACCGAGAAATAGCCATGCTGCCGCAATGCGTGCACGGCGCTCCGCGGGCTGTATGTGTAACCCTTGTCTTCGCGGATGTTCATCACCAGCCGCGAATTGAAGGCACCGCCATAAAGGCTGTTGGTCAGCCCGATCTTGACCCAGTCCGAGTGTTTGCGTGTGATCGCGTGACAGCCGGCAAGGATTTGCGTCTGGACCGCGCCGGGCACGTGTACCAGGTACACGCGCCGGCCTTTCGGTTGCGCGGGGTCAGGAGTCGCATTAGGGGCGGGCTTCTTGCCGGTCCATGCGCCGAACGTTTTCTCGATGTTCTTCAGCATCGCGGCGGTTTCGAAATCGCCGACCATGACCAGAAGCGCGTTTTCCGGCGTATAGAATTCCTGATAGACCCGCGTCAAATCGGTGCGTTTATAGGCGACCACTTGCGCCTCCGTAGGAGACACGGTGGCGTAGGGATGTGCGCCAAACAAAACTTTGCGCAAGCGCTCGCTCGCGAGAAAACTTGGTTGCGTGCGATCGAGTTTTACTTCTTCGAGTTTTTGCCGTCGCTCGCGCTCGAATTCGGGCTCGGGAAACGCGGCCTCGCGCGCCAACTCATCCACAAGACCGAGCAACGGCTCTGCCAGTTCCGACAACCCTGCAAAACCAATGCCGGTGGTATCCGCGCCGGCGCTGGAAGAGAGGTCGGCGCCAATGCGGCGAAGATCTTCTTCGATCTGCCGGCTGACGCGCATCTTGGTGCCGGTACGCGCTACCGTCGCGGTCATCTCGGCCAAGCCCGGACCGCGATCGACGACCGCCGCATTGCCGGAACGGAACGAAAGCTGGCCGTGGAATTTCGGTATGGCGTGCGATTCCGCGAGAACGATTTCCAGACCGTTGGCCAGGCGCGTTTTCGTTCGCTGCGGCCAGGTTACCGGCCGCTCCGCCGTTAGCGCCGGCGCTTCCGTGGGAAGTTGCGCGATGCGAGTCGCCATTATGCGGCCTCCTTCTGCGCCTTCACCGGCGTGCGAAAGACGACGGCTCGATTCGCGGGCCGGAGATATTTTCTGGCGACCGCTTGAATTTCCTCGCGCTTCACGGCCTGAAACCCGTCGAGAATGGAGTTCACTAGTTTCGGGTTGTTGTCGAACAGCGTGAAGCACGCCAGCAAATGCATCAGGCCGTAACGCGGCATCCCGCCACGCCCGCCTTCGAGCGTAGAGAAATAGTCGGACCGCCACTTCACTTTGAGTTGCTGGAGTTCATCTTCGCTGATGCCATGGTCCTGAATTTCGCGAATCACGCCATCGAATGCGGCCAAGGTTTTTTCCGCGGAATATTCCGGTTTGTGCAGGATGCGCGTCACCATTTGCGTCGGGCCGTTGTAGCCGAAAATATCGTCGATCCCTCCGTCGGCTTCCACGGCGATCTGCTTTTCAAGGACCAAGTCTCGATACATGCGTCCGGCGCGGCCTCCGTGCAGAGCCTGGTCGAGTAGCGCCATCGCGCACCAGTCGGTGGTGCGGCGTTCCGGTACCGTGTAGCCGATGGCCATCGCGGGCAACGTGCCGAATTTTTCTTCGACTTCGCCGCGTCGCTCTTCCTTTTGCTCCGGTTCGCGAGGATCGGCAAACGGCGGCGGCGACCCAGCAGGAATGTCGTCGAAATATTTCTGCGCCAGCGCGATCCCTTCATGGGCTTTCACGTCGCCAAGCACCAGCAACACCGCATTGTTCGGCACGTAGTACGTTTTGAAGAAGGCTTGCACATCGAGCAAATCCGCGGCATCGAGATCGGCAAAATCGCCGTAGAAATTGTGCGCATTGGCCCAGTTACGAAACGCTATAGGCGGCAAATCGAGCCACGGGAATCCGCCATAGGGCTGATTCATGACATTGACGCGAACTTCTTCTTTCACCACGTCCCGCTGATTGCGCAAATTCTCGTCATCGACTTTCAGCGCCCGCATACGGTCGGCTTCCAGCCACAATACCCGGTCGAGCGCGTTCGAGGGCATAGCCTCGTAGTAATTCGTAACGTCGTAATGAGTCGAGCCATTCAGCAAGCCGCCGCTCGAATTGATCAACTTGATGTGCTGCATCTTCGCAGCGTTCGCGGAGCCCTGGAACATCATGTGCTCGAACAGGTGCGCGAAGCCGCTGCGTCCTTGCGGCTCCAGACGAAAACCAATCTTGTAATACACGCCAACGGTGACCACCGGCGCAGACGCATCCGGTGCGATGACCACTTTCAACCCGTTCGACAAGGTCGTGTATTCCATTGCGATCTGATGTCGATTCACCCTCTGCCCCCTATGCACTGCACCTTCGCTTTATTGCGTGGCTCAACTCGCGCGGAAGATCGCGAACCGGTCGAGGCATCGCGCGACAAAATCTGCTCGGCCAAACGATTCAGTGCTTCGTACGCCTTGCGGTATTCCGGCGAATATTCCTGGAGCACGTTCAAATGCTTGGCGACGACCTCATAGTCGCCCCGCGCAAGCGGCCCAGTCCAGGCAACCCGTGGGCCAAGGCGCTCGTAATTCTGCAGCACTTCCCGAGTCATGGGCAGAAGCGCACGCACCGCTTCGCTACGCTTGGTGCCTAGGGACATGAGCAACTGCACCGCAGCTTCGAGCACCACCAAAATATGCCCGGCTGCCAAAGCCCCCGCCGCGTGATAGAGCGGTTTGTTGTGTGGCTCGATCGGAGACGGGACGCCGCCAAGCGCTCTCGCGATTTTCCTGGCCATGCGCACCGCCATGGGATCGCCTTCGATGGCAAAAACTCTGCCCTCCAACGAAGGCACGGTTACGCCGTCGAAAGTTTGCAGCGGATGCATGGAGCCCGCGGCCGCCCCGCACGCGCGGACGGCGCGCAGCGCGGTGGAATCCATGCCGCCGCTAGTGTGCAGTACAACTTGTCCCTGCAATTCCTCTGCGCCGATTCGAGCCAATTCCCTGGCTACTTCTTCGATCGCTCCGTCCGGCGCAGCAATCAAGATGCAAGTGGAAGCTAGAGTGCGCCGCGAGATCCCCACGTAAGCGGTGCCGGCGCCGATAAAACGCACGGCGCGACGTGCCGTCGACTCATTTCGCGTGACGACCGCGCCGATCTTCCATCCCAATTCGCGCATGCGGCGTCCCAATGCGCGTCCCACACGTCCTGCACCAACGATCGCTAGCGTGCCATACATCTCGTGCTAGCATAACCTGAGGTTAGCTTCCGATACCAATCGCCATGCACCTGTTGGTCCTTCTCCTCTTTGGCTTCATCGCTTTTTTCTGGGTTTTTCATGGACTTCGCGTCGCCTGGGGCTTATCCCGTCTGCCTTGGATCAAGGACTTTCCGCCTGCGCAGGATGAAGCTTGCCCGCGCATTTCGTTGATTTTTGCGGCACGCGATGAAGAGGAAAAACTGCCTGCCGCGCTCGCGACTCTTGCTGCCATTGATTATCCCAACCTGGAAATTATTGCTGTCGACGATCGCTCGCAGGACGCCACCGGCCGAATTTTGGACGACTTCGGGTTGATCGATCTAAGTACCGGCCACCACACCGACACTTCGGACACTGCCAGCCAAGGTTTGCCGGGTTCCTCCAGATTTCGCGCTGTGCATGTGACCGAGTTGCCGCCCGGATGGCTGGGCAAGCCCCACGCGCTTCAGAAGGCGTACGAGAGTTCGACGGGCGATTGGCTGCTGTTTACCGACGCCGACGTGCGGTTTGTTCCGGATGCTTTGCGGCGAGCCGTGGCGGTGGTGCAGTCCAGGAATCTGGATCACTTGACGTTGTTCGGCGACGTCGAGATGGTCGGATTTTGGGAGACCGTGCTGATTACTTTTTTTGGACTGGCATTTCACATGGCCAACGACCCTTACCGCGTCTCGAATCCGCATTCGCGGGCCTACGTCGGCGTTGGCGCGTTTCAGCTCATAAAACGGTCGGCGTACGAGGCCTGCGGGACGCACCGGCGGCTCGCTATGGAAGTTCTGGATGACATGAAGCTGGGAAAACTGGTGAAACAAGCCAGATTGCGGAGCAGCGTCGGAGTGGCGCAGGAAGCCGTGGTGGTGCGCTGGCACGCGGGAGTGGGCAATTTGGTCCGCGGGGTCACGAAAAATTTCTTTGCGGCCCTCGGGTATAATTTGCCGTTGGTGGTCGTGGCGATTTGCGCGATGTTGCTGATGAACGTGGCGCCGTTTCTCGGCGTGATTTTTGGGCACGGGTGGGTGCGGGTTCTTGCTGGGATCGCGGTGGTGATTGCGCTGGGATTTCATGTCGGCGTGGACGTGGTAATGCGCGTTTCGCCTTTTTATGCTTTGACGCACCCGTTGGGGGCGGCCCTGTTCGCGTACATGTTGGCGCGCTCTACCGTCGTTACCTTGTGGCAGGGCGGGGTTACTTGGCGGGGGACTTTTTATCCTTTGAAGGAACTGCGACGGGGTGTGGTTTAGGTTCGCGGCTGGGCTTTCAGCGCGAGGCGGTCGACTCCCGGCAAAGCAGGCGTCTCGATCACCCTCAAATTACTTTGAATCGCCGCTCGGGCTTGCATTCGCACTTGGCGAGCTGCTGTTGTTGGCCTTGGCAAAATAGCCGCGCCGCGCGCGCACTTGATACCCCTTGTGGTTGGGCGCTTCGATGCGGATGCGGTGATATTTTCCGTCGAGAATAGAGTTCGTCGGGATGTAAGCGATGGAATATTGGTTGCGCAGTTCGTCGCCGATATCCTGGAACGATTGATCGAGATCGTCAACGTGATACGGAAAGAATGCCCTGCCGCCGGTTTCCTCCGCCAGGTCCGCAAGGATTTTGTCGCCCTCGGTCAGATGGTATTTGCGGTCGGCGGCTTTTGTCGGGTCGGTTTGCGAAAGCTGGATCCACTGCGTGCTGGTGCTGATCGTGTAGATGACCACGCTGAAGCGCTGGGCCATTTCGATGGCTTCGGCTCGGGTATGCGATGAAAGATTGTCGTCGCCGTCGCTGATGACGATCATCACGCGACGCACCACGTCCGGCTGGTCGCCCGGCGGCCGCGGTGGATGGCTGAGTTCCTTGTCGCAGGCGGTATAGATTGCGTCGTAAACGGCGGTGCCGCCACCTGCGCGGGTCTTCACGATCTCGTCGCGCAGCCGGCCGGCATCATCCGTAAACGCTTGCAGCACCGTGGGCTCGTCGTCGAAGGTCATGACGAATGCTTGATCCTTGTTGTGGCGGATAACGGAGAACAAGAACGAAGTAGCCGCGTCCTGCTCAAATTTCAGCCGGTCTCGGATACTGTTGGAAGTATCCATCAGCAGGCCGATGCGCAGCGGCAGATCGGTTTGCTTACTGAAATAGCGAATGGACTGAGGGGTCTTGTCGTCCCAGATCTTGAAATCGTCCTTCTCCAGGTCCGCCACCAATTTATTGCGCCGGTTCAGGACCGTGAACAGGACATCTACCAGGCTTACCGTCTGCGTGATTCTGCCCGGATTTTGCGCCGAGTTTCCCGGAGGCGGAGTAGGCTGCTGTTGCTGCTCCCCGGAGCTGGGCGTCGATTGCTGGGCGCGGTCGCTCACGGCGCTAAAGACGAGCGCTATCGCCAGAAGCGCGGAAATCCAGAAGGGTCGCATGTGCAATCGATTATAGGTAGTTGTCGAGCGCACCGTCAATTCGTTGTGGATCGTCGCCCGCCGCGACGGCGAGTTGCTGAAGGAATGCCCGGAGGTGGATGGGCAGCGGTGCGCGCAAGTCAATCCAGACGCCGGAACCGGGATGCGCGAATCCAAGTCTTGCCGCGTGAAGAAAGTTCCGGCCGAGCGGCGCCAGCGTGGTTTGTCCGACATTAAGGTCCGGCGCCGCGCCGTAGAGGGTATCCCCCACGACCGGATGGTGCAGCGCCGAGAAGTGCACGCGAATCTGGTGCGTGCGCCCGGTGTGCAGCTGGACCTCGACGAGGGTAGTCGTGTCGATACGCGCCAGCACGCGCCAATCCGTCCGCGCTTCACGGGCATCTGCCAGGACGGCACTGCGGCGCGCGGTCATGCGCACCCGGCGCTTGGGATCGCGGCCGATAGCGAACTCGATGCGGCCACGCTCCTCTTTCAGCAAGCCTTCGACCAAGGCGATGTATGTTTTCTTCACGGTGCGCAGGCGAAAAGCTTCGCCTAGTTTGGCGTGGGCGGCGTCATTTTTGGCGACAAGGATGATGCCCGACGTGTCTTTGTCTAGCCGATGCACGATCCCCGGGCGCAACAGATCGCCGCCTTGCGACAGCGTCTGCCCGCGGCCCAGCAGCGCATTCACCAGCGTCCCGCGCGGATTCCCGGCCCCCGCGTGCACGGTCATGCCTGCTGGTTTGTTCACTGCAACCACGTCGTCGTCTTCGTAGATAACGTCGAGCGGGATGGACTCAGCTTCGGCGCGCATGGGCGGACGGGGCTGCGCTTCCACGGTGATGCGCTCGCCACCATGAACTCGATGCGAGCCTTTAGCGCCGCGGCCGTCGAGAAGAACGAGCGTCGCCTCGATCAGTTCTTGCACGCGGGTTCGGCTGAGGTCCTTGCAATGCGCGGCCACTACGCGATCGAGTCGCTCTCCAGCTTCCTCGGGAGGAACAACGAAGTCGTGCTTCATGTTGTGCGTTGCCGTCGCCGAGTCAGCTGGCTTCGCCCTCGGAAACTTCAGGGGCGTGATGTTTGGCGCCGAATAATACGTCGAGAATGATCAGCGCGGCGCCGATGGCGATGGCCGAGTCGGCCACGTTGAACGCCGGATAGTGGTAGTCGCCGAAGCGCACTTCGAAAAAGTCTGTGACTGCGCCATGAAGGATGCGGTCCGTGACGTTGCCCGCCGCACCTCCCAACAACAGCGCGAGGCCCGCGGCGGTCAGCGTCCCGCCGCTATGCCCCGCGGCGAACAACCAAGCCAGCGCCGCGATGACCACCACGGATCCCCCGATGAGAAACACACGCGTCCAGGGAGATGCGGAATCCGCCAGCACCCCGAACGCGATGCCTGGGTTCTGGCTGTGCACCAGGTAAATGAAATTGTGAATGACTTCGAGGGGCCCACCTTCGAACGTTCGCGTCTCAAACCACGCTTTCGTCGCGCGGTCGACAAGCACAATTCCCAGCGTGAGCCACAGCCATCGCAACCGTTTTGGAATGATCAACCCCACCGCACCCTCACAAATCGCCGCAGGAAACTGTACTCTGCGTCTAAGCTCCAACTTCCTCGGATCCCGCGAACTCTCTCGGCCAGCGCCGGCTTGCCCAGAGCTTCGAAGGACATGCTTGCCCGGCACTTTCCGCCCCCAACGAGGCCTGTCATCCCGAACTCCGCTCGCCTGGTTTTGGCGACCGGGGTGAGGGATCTGCTTTTCTCGACGGGCAACAACACACTGTCATCAAGTCCATCCGGCCGCCCAAACTCAGCAGCCGCGCACTACCGCCGCTACGCCGCCTCTTCCGTAGCCCCTTCGATTTCCGCCAGCGCCTCGCTACACCGTTCGCAAACCGTCAAATACCTCTTGTTCTCTCCAACGTGCATCGAATAATTCCAGCACCGATCGCATTTCGCGCCATCAGCCTTCTGAACGGTGACCTCCAGGCCTGGGATCGCCTCGGAACGATAGTCCCCATTCTCCGCATTAAGAAAATCCACTTGAGAAACGATGAACAATCCTGGCAGCAGCGGCAAATAGTGTTTCAACTTGGCCTTCAGTTCCAGCTCGGCGTTGAGCAATACTCTCGCCTCCAAACCGGAATTGATCTTCTTTTCGTTGCGCGCCGTTTCCAGAGCCTTCAAGACCTCGCCGCGCACTCTCGACAGTGTCTCCCAAAGCGCTACCTGCTTGGACGCAATGTTCGTACGAAGTTCTTGTTCTTCGCTGAACAAAGACATGTGCACGCTTTCGTGCTCGCCCGGCGTCTTGGGCAGAAACTTCCAGATCTCCTCCGCCGTAAAAACGAGGATCGGCGCGATCAGCCGCACCAGCGCGCTGGTGATTTTCCACACCGCGGTCTGCGCCGACCGGCGCGACTTGCTCTTCGCCGCCTTCGTGTACAGCCGATCCTTCAACACGTCGTAGTAAAACGAGCTGAGATCCACAACGCAGAAATCGTGAATGGCGTGGTAGACGCGATGATATTCGTATCCCGCATACCAATCCCGGCATCGATTCACCAGATCCGCGGTGCGTTCGAGCATCCAACGATCCATCTCCTCGAGCTGCTCGTTAGCTACCACATCGCGCGCAGGGTCAAAGTCGGCCAGGTTGCTCAGCCCGTAACGGAAGGTGTTGCGAATCTTGCGATACGCCTCGCTGAGCTGCGTCATCACCCGCTCGCTCATTTTCACGTCGGCCTGATACTCCACCGACGCCACCCATAGCCGCAGCAGATCGGCGCCCCAACGTTCGCAAATTTCCGCGGGATACAAGGTGTTGCCCAAAGACTTCGACATCGGCTGGCCCTTTTCATCCAGCGTCCAGCCGTGCGTCACCACGCCCTTATATGGTGGATTGTCACGCGTGCCGATCCCGATCAGCAGCGAACTGTGAAACCATCCGCGATATTGATCTGGACCTTCCAAATAAACATCCGCCGGCCACTCATTCCCTTTCAACACCGCCAAATGCGACGAACCCGAATCGAACCACACATCCAGAATGTCGTTTTCCTTCCGCCATTTGGTCGCCCCGCAGGAGCATTTCGTCCCCGCTGGCAACAACTCTTCCGGTGTGTGTTTGTACCAGGCGTCCGCGCCTTCCTTCTCGAACCATTTCACGACACTACGAAGTGCCTTGAAATCCTCCAGCCGCGTGTTGCACGCGCCGCAATAGAAAACGATGATCGGCACACCCCAGAAGCGTTGCCGTGAAACGCACCAATCCGGACGCTCCGCGATCATTTCATACATGCGGTCTTCGCCCCACGACGGTACCCATTTCACGCCGCGAATTTTTTTCAGTGTCTCTTGCCGCAACGTTTCCTTGGCGCCGTGCGCCGCCTGATCCATTTTGATGAACCACTGCTCGGTGGCGCGGAAAATCACCGGGTTGTGGCAGCGCCAGCAATGCGGGTAGCTGTGCTTGTAGTCGTGATGACCCAACAGTGCGCCGCGATCGCCTAGCAGCTTCACCACTATCGGGTTCGCGGTGAACACATCCTTGCCCTTATATTCCGGCAGTCCTTCCGTGTACACCCCACGGTCGTCCAAGGGCGCGGCGATTTCGAGGCCGTATCGCTGACCAGTATTGAAATCGTCCACGCCATGTCCCGGCGCGGTGTGTACGATGCCGCTGCCTTGATCGAGCGTGACGTACGTCGCAAGAACACCCGGCACCTGCATCGGTAAAAACGGGTGCTGAAATTTCATGCCTTCAAAATCGCGTCCTTTGAAAGTGCCTAGCACGCGCGCGTCCTTGATCCCGCACTCCGCCTGTAACGCGGCGACGCGATCCGCCGCCAGCAGCAACTTCCCTTTTTCCGTTTCCACGACGGCATATTCAAAGTCCGGATGAAACGCCAGCGCACGATTGTGCGGAATCGTCCACGGAGTCGTCGTCCAGATCACGGCGCCGACGTCGCTGCCCACTTTCGTTGCCTCTCCGTTGCCGCCCCCCACCACCGCGAATTTCACCCAGATCGACGGGCTGACGTGATCCTCATACTCCACTTCCGCTTCCGCCAGCGCCGTCGAATCGTGAAGACACCAATACACCGGCTTGCGCCCGCGATAGACGTAACCCTTTTCCATGAAGTCCAGGAACGCCCCCGCGATGACCGCCTCGTAGTCGAAATTCATGGTCAGGTATGGCTCGTTCCATCGCCCAAAAATTCCCAGCCGTTTGAAATCCTTTTTGTGCTGCTCCACGAAGCGCGCCGCGAACTCCCGGCAAATACTGCGAAATTCCGCCGGCGGCACTTTTCCTTTTCCGCCGAGCTCCTTCTCCACTTTCGTCTCGATCGGCAAGCCGTGGCAATCCCACCCGGGCACGTACGGGGCGTAATGGCCCGCCATGCTCTTCGTCTTGACCACCAGATCTTTCAAAATTTTGTTCAGTCCAGTACCCAGATGAATTTCGCCGGTAGGATAAGGCGGCCCGTCATGCAGCACGAAAAGCGGCTTCCCCTTGCGCACCTCCAGAATGCGCTCGTAGAGTCGCGCCTCCTCCCAAGCCGCCAGCTGCTTCGGCTCATTCAGCGGAAGGCTAGCCTTCATGGAAAACTCAGTTTTGGGCAGATTGAGCGTTTTCTTCAGTTCGAGTGGCTCGGCCATAAATCGATCGCAGTGTTTCCTTCCTGGTAGCGCCGCCATCCTGGCGGCTCTTTGCTTAATCCCCGGTCACCCGCCTCAGCTTCCAGTCGGCTCTTGCTTAATCCCCTTCGCGAGCTCCAACTTCAGCCGGCGTTTTTTGATACCGCAATCTCCCTTAAAGTGTGTCGCGTAGGGAAACATCGGCAGGCAGCGTAATCACGTATGGTACAATGAACGCAAGCAGGTGTCAGCCCGGTGCGGGGTGCAACCAATCCGGAGCCGTCCGAATCGTACCTGCGTTGCCACCTAAATGGGTATTTCCGCGTCTATTAAGGTAGGGGTGAGTTAGGGGAACACGTGCCGAGCAATTTTATTAACCTGTTGCCGCCAGATATGAGCAAGCCGGGCGCGCCGAAACCTAACGCGCAACCCTCCACACCCGTCCCCGCCTCCGCCATGCCCAATTTCCAGACTCCCGAACGCGTCGTTACCGACGGCTTTTGGTCCAACCTCAAACAATTTCTCACCGAGAAGCCCATCAAGGTGAACCCCAACGTTCACTCGACTTTGATGCCCGACCAGTACGGTGGCGGTTTCAATGACAACCTGAAAGATTTTTTCAGCTCGCGACCAGTCCCTAAAGGCCCGCAGAACAGCCGTTTGGCCGTAAACTGGGGCGCGAATTTTGGCGGATTTGGCTATCGCATCAAGGAATTTTTTTCGCCATCGAAAGTCCCTCCCTTGCCTCCGGGAATTCAGCCGGTCAAGGTAAAAGATATCTGGTCGAAGGATGAGAACTTTGGCTGGACACAATTCACCGCATTCGGCCTGCACATTCTGGTGATCGCGCTGTTGGTCGTTCCGCTCATCTGGTTTAAGGAACAACCCACCGCCGCGAAGAACAAGCTCGACGTCACTCCGCTCGACATCTCGCCGTACATGGCGAAACTTCCGGCAGGCGCGACGAAAGCGGGTGGTGGCGGCGGCGCCAACGACCACACCCTGACTCCTCCGAACAAGGGCCGACCTCCCAAGTTCAAGTGGACGCAGTTCACACCACCGCAAATCAAGATTGAAAACGAGCATCCCAAGCTTGCGATGGACCCCTCGCTGCTCGGTCCTCCCGACCTCAAAATCAACGGCCCCAACGGCCTAGGCGATCCACTCGCCAACGCCATCTCCGATTCGCTCGGCCACGGAAACGGCACCGGCATTGGCAGCGGCTCCGGCGGCGGCCTGGGTCCCGGCGAAGGCGGCGGCACCGGCGGCGGCGCTTTCCGCGCCGGCGTCAACGGCGTCGGCGTACCGGTCTGCCTGTACTGCCCCATCCCGCAATACTCCGATGAAGCCCGCAAGGCCAAGTATCAGGGCACGGTAGTGTTGCAAGTCACCATCACCACCGACGGCCGGGCCGTAAACATCTCCGTAGTAAAAGGCCCCGGCCTGGGCCTGGAAGAGAAAGCCATCGAAGCCGTAAAGGGCTGGAAGTTCAAAGCCGCAGTAGGCCCCGGCGGCAAACCAGTAGCCACCATCGTCCCAATCGAAGTCACTTTCCGCCTATACTGATCGGCAACAGGCAAAGAGTAAGGAGAAAGCTAAGCGGTTTAGAATCAACACTTCCAAAAGTGTAACAAACTAAACCACTTAAACTCCCTCTAGAATCAACACTTGCAACAAAGGGGAGGGGGGTTATCCAACCTCCAACCCTCAGTCCAACAGCCGACGACACTTGAATCTTTTACTGTCGGACACCACCGCGATGGACCAGCTGTATCGCAACCGAGGCAACCAACCGCCCGTCGCATGCTTCTGACTCGCCAACTGCCTTCCGTCGCAACCTGCGGAGGCCCCAGTCTCCAGTCTTCAAAAGGGAGACGCCTTGACGCGCCAAAGTCATCGACGCCGTCAAGTTCAGCGATCGTGGAGGTGCATCCATGGGCGCTCCGTTGCTACGCGGCAACCCATCATCCCCATCCGAGTCCTGGCTGACTCGCATTCGCGAAAATTCCCGGCAACTGCTCGCGCCGGCTGGACTTTCGCCGTCCTCATCCAACGGCGCGCCGATTCATCTGCTCAAGCTCGATCCGACCGGGAAAGCAGGTCGCGCGCAAACCGCCTCGCTTCTGACCCACGCCGGAATCATCGCCGCGATTCTGCTCTTCGCGATGCAAACGCGCACCACGAATCCGCTGGTCAAACCGATCGTCGATGCTGTGCACAACCCCTTTCTGTTCTCCGCGCCCGTCGACATCGACGCGCTCCGACCCTCGCTCGGCCACAAAGCCGGCGGCGGCGACAGCAATCCGATTCCCGCGACGCACGGTTTTCTCGCGCCACGTTCATCCATACAATTAGCTCCGCCGCGATTTCCCGATGGCGCGACCCACTTGCTTTCTGTCCCGGTCACGATTCTGGACGAGCACGCGCCGCCCGAAGCGCCGCCAGTAATGCAGCTCGGACTCCCTTGGATGTCGAAAGACAGCAATTCAGCTGGTCCCGGTAAAGAGGGCATCGGCAGCGGCAAGAACAACGGCATGGGAGACACCGAAGGTCCGGACGCTGGCGAAGGCGACGGCAATGGTCCGTACGCGCGCGGCATTTCGATGCCAGTTTGCAATATTTGTCCGTATCCGGTGTACACGGACGAAGCGCGCCACGTGAAAATGCAAGGCACGGTAACGTTGCGCGTGCTTGTGGGAACCGATGGACGCGCTGCGCAAATTCGCGTGGTGCGCGGCGTTGGCTACGGACTCGAAGATCGCGCCGTCGAGACGGTGCGCGGCTGGAAATTCACTCCGGCCCACGACGCCGCTCACAAGCCTGTCGCCACGTGGGTTACGATCGAAGCGGTTTTTCGCCTGTTCTGACGCGCCGCCACGCAACACTCCATCGCTAGTTCTATGTGAGCCTCAGTCAATCTGCTACGATGAGGCCATGAAAAGAGCGTCCCCGCTTCTTCTGGCCGCGGTGCTGTTTACGCTGTGTTCCGCGTCTGCACAGACCTCGAATGGTTCCCTCGAATTCGTCGCGCGGATCTGGCCTACGGGCGCGCATCCCGAGCCGGTGCGGCAATTCACGTTCTATTTGCTAACGAAGAGTTACGCGGACATCTCCAAAGACATCGAGGCGCAAAACGCTCCACCGGACCGCGACAAATTCATCGGCGATCTGAAAGTCTCGCCCGAACTCCGAGAGTGGCTCAAGGGGCATGACGTGCTCGATCTCACCACTCCGAATTTGGACCGTTTGCTGACGGCGGATGAAATCCTGCACGTACCGGAGTTTCTGGCCGCGTACCAGCGCACCAACAGCGGTGGAGTGACGAACGGAATCCCCAAGCCGAAGTACGCCGACGCCGACAAGACCGACCACCCCGACCGTTACAGGAAGCAATACGATGAATATTTCACGGCGCTGAAAAAGTTTATTCAAACGCATCCCGAATCGGTAAGCGGAATGGAACTCGAGTTGTCTGGCGTGAATCCGCAAGCCCGGTGGGCGCAACTGCAGTCCGATCAAAAACGAAGGATATTGCGTATGGCGCCCGAGATCGCGCAGACCAAATACCTCGCGGCGCAGACGGATACCGATCTCGACGGGCGCGCATCCGTGATCAACCTGCCTGCCGGGACCTATTGGGTCAGCACCCTGAACCTCGACGCCGGAGCAGGGGACGCGCGCCTGCGATGGGACGTCCCGGTAACCATCCAGGCAGGGCGCAGCACGCGGGTGGAGCTGACCAACCTGAACGCTACAGATGCCCACAGTTCGATGCCCTAGCCCGCGCTGAGCCCCTCCGCTATGGGAACACCGCTTCTATGGATTGGGTTTAACGTATTCGTGCTTGGCGCGCTGGCGCTGGACCTTGGCGTGTTCAGCCGCCGCCTGCACAAGGTCGAGATCCGCGAGGCGTTCCGATCGACGGCCCTGTGGATCGCGCTGTCGTTGCTTTTCGGATTCGGGATCTGGTATTTCTCCG
>Ga0137403_10003820_pt1 | contig 17951 bp, 12 predicted proteins | sample CZOMad2_1_16fung_FD_122057 | JGI IMG/M metagenome (GOLD analysis project Ga0137403, IMG submission 122057) | Vadose zone soil fungal communities from Angelo Coast Range Reserve, California, USA - CZOMad2_1_16fungal (Hybrid Assembly) | ecosystem: Environmental > Terrestrial > Soil > Vadose zone...
CGGCCAAGATCATCAAGGCAGACGCGACCATGATGATCGGCTGGTCGAACGGAATAGCGCTCCAGTTGAGTTTGCCAAGGAGATTCATCTGTCCGCCCTCTGTGACGCGGGATGGGTGAGCCGCGACGGATCGTCCGGCTGGGCTCCTGCGTTCAAGATGCCGTTGAACAGATTGGGAGCAACGGCACGATAGGTGAAAGGCGCAACCGCTTTGCTCGGCTTGGCCAGATCGGTATAGGTTTGCGCGTCAAGCAGCGGCCCAGCGCTGCGAGTTGCAGTCACCCACTGCGAAAAGTTTTCGGCTGGCACCGCATCAACGGTAAAGCGCATATCGGCAAAACCGCCGCCACTGTATTGGGCCGACAGCCCCCGGTACGTTCCAGGATGATCGGCCTGGAGGTGAAGGCGCGTCACCATTCCGGCCATGGTGTAGATCTGGCTCCCCAGCTGCGGCACGAAAAAGCTGTTCATCACACCCGAGGAAGTGAGCTCGAAGCTGACGGGCGTGCCGACCGGGACAGTCAGGTGATTGACGCTGCCGATGCCTTGCTCGGGATAGATGAACAGCCATTTCCAGTCGAGTGAGACGACCTGTACGCGGATCGGTTTCACCGCAGAGGCAATCGGCCTGCGCGGATCGAGATCGTGCGACCCGACCCAAGCGACGCCGCCAACCAAGAGCACCGTCATGGCGGGGATCGACCAGACGAGCACCTCGAGTCGGCCGGAATAGTCGAAGTTGGGTCGGTAGCGAGCGCGCTTATTGGACGAGCGGAACCAATAGGCGACGCCAAGGGTGGCAAGGATCGTCGGGATCACGATTGCCAGCATGATTCCGAGCGAGTTGAACAGAATCAACCGCTCGGCGATTGAAATAGGACCCTTCGGATCGAGGACGCCTTCGGAACATCCGCCGAGAGTAACGGCGCCGATCAGGGCGCCGGCCAGTACAGGATATCGCATGTCAGGCCTCGTCTGCCGGGAAGGCGGTCCGCACGGACACGATGGGTGACCATTGATGTTCGCTGTGATCGGCCAAGAGCGCCGCGAAAAGCACGAATAAGTAGAAGATCGAGAACGCGAACAGGCGAGACGCATCGCGGCGATCGGCACCACTGCTTCTGCGCAGCCGGAATGCGAGCACGACGAGAATCACTCCGCAGATAGCAGCGGTCGCCCCGTAGACCGTTCCGGCAAAGCCGAGTGCCCAAGGGAGCGCCGAAATCGGAACCAAGAGAATGCTATAAATGAGGATCTGCCGTGCTGTTGACGCTCTTCCGGAGACGACAGGCAGCATGGGGACGCCTGCGCGGGCATATTCTTCGGCACGATTCAGCGAGAGCGCCCAGAAGTGCGGCGGCGTCCACAGGAAGATCATCAGGAACAAAATGAGTGGCTCAAGTCCGACCTCTCCGGTCGCGGCGGCCCAGCCGATCACCGGCGGCAGTGCGCCGGCGACGCCGCCAATGACGATGTTCTGCGGCGTGCTCCGCTTCAGCCATGCCGTATAGACGACGACATAGAAGAAGATCGCGAAGGCGAGCAGCGCTGCCGCTTTGAAATTGAGCGCGAGCGCAAGAGCGACGACCGCGCTGCCGGCAAGACCAAGGCCACACAGCAGCGCTTCGGCGCGCGAGACCTTGCCGCAAGGAATTGGACGCCTGGCCGTGCGAGTCATCACGGCATCGATGTCGGCGTCGTACCACATATTGAGCATGCCGGCGGCGCCGGCTCCTGTGGCGATGGCAAGGATTGCAACGGACCAGAGCAACGGATCGAGGTGACCCGGTGCAATCACCAGTCCAACGAACGCCGTGAACACCGCAAGCGACATCACACGCGGCTTCATGAGAGTGAGGAAATCTGGTAACCGACTGTGTTCGGTCAAAAGGCGAGCGGCGTGAGCAGGTAATGTGAAACGAGTCCGTGAAGGCAGCCGCAGCCGCGAGAAGAGAGCCGCTGTGATCTCCATTACCAGTTCTCCTCAGCGCCAAAGATTTGTCTTTGCAAGGTCGACGATCTCGTCGGCCCGGCCGTTGATCACGGCCTTCACCATGTAGAGCGTGAATCCCTTCGCCATCTCCATAGTGATGGAGGGAGGCATCGCGAGCTCTGTCCGGTTCACAACTGCATCGACGAGAACCGGGCCATCATGCGCGAACGCTGCGGCGATCTTGTCCTCGACCTCGGCTGGATCTTCGATCCTGATGCCTCGGATGCCCACGGCTTCGGCCATTGCCGCAAAGTTCGGGTTGTGGAGCTCGGTGCCGAAATCAAGAAAGCCGGTAGATTTCTGCTCGAGCTCGACAAAACCGAGCGTGCTGTTGTTGAAGACCACCACCTTCAGGGGAAGGCCGTGTTGAGTCAGGGTAATGAAATCGCCCATCAGCATGGTGAAGCCTCCATCACCCGACAACGAGACCACCTGTCTGTCAGGAAATGCGACCTGCGCGCCGATGCCCTGCGCCATCGCGTTTGCCATCGAGCCGTGCCAGAACGACCCGAGGAGGCGCCGCTTTCCGTTCATCGCCAGATAGCGCGCGGCCCACACCGTCGGGAGGCCGACGTCGCAGGTGAAGACGGCGTCCTCTGAAGCATGATCGCTGATCGCCTTGGCGACCTGCTGCGGGTGGATCAGCCGCTTTCCGGGCGCGCCGACGGCAAGATCATCGAGCGCCTTACGTGCCTTCTCGTAGTGCAGCCGTGCCTGGGCGAGGTACGTGCCGTCGAGCTTCTGATCGAGGAGCGGCAGCAGTGCGGTGAGTGTCGCGCGAACATCGCCGACCACGCCGAGATCGACTGGCGCGCGCTTCCCGATCTGCTCGGGGCGCAGATCGACTTGTGCGATGCGGGCGCCCCCGCCCTTTGGATAAAACGGGCGATATGGGAAGTCGGTGCCGAGCATCAGCAGGACATCGCAGTCCAGCATCGCGTAGTACCCGGACGAGAAGCCGATAAGGCCTGTCATCCCGACGTCGTATGGGTTATCCCATTCGACGTGCTCCTTGCCACGCAGCGCGTGCACCATTGGTGCTTTGAGCCGCTCGCTCAACGCGAGAAGCTCATCATGTGCCCCTGCGCACCCCGAGCCGCACAAGATCGTGATGCTGTCGCCGTCGTTCAGCAGCGCTGCCAGCTGCTCGAGGTCTCGTTTAGCCGGTGTCACCACCGGCATCGGCGGCAGCAGTCCCGCGACCCTGGGTGGGGAGGCATCGGAGGCTGGCTGCAGAGCGATGTCGCCCGGCAACACTACCAGGGAGACGCCGCGCTTGCCGACAGCCTCGCGGATCGCGATTTCGAGCACCCGCGGCATCTGATTCGGGTCGGAAACCAGCTCACAGTAGTGGCTGCATTCGCCGAACAGGACCTGCGGATGCGTTTCCTGGAAAAAGGCGCTGCCGATCTCGGTCGACGGGATGTGCGCGGCGATCGCTAGCACAGGGACGCGCGAACGGTGGCAATCGAACAGGCCATTGATGAGGTGCAGGTTGCCCGGACCGCTGCTTCCCGCGCATACAGCCAGCTCGCCGGTCAGGTGGGCCTCGGCGCCGGCGGCGAAGGCGGCGACCTCCTCGTGCCGCACATGCACCCATTCGATCTTGCCCTGCCGTCGTACGGCATCGGTGAGGCCGTTGAGGCTGTCGCCGACGATGCCGTAAACGCGCTTGACCCCAGCCGCTACGAGGGTATCGACAAACTGATCGGCAACCGTTCTTGGCATATCTGTGCTCTCCAAAACGTTGCGTCACGCCAGAGATGGCGGTTTTCGTCTGCCCAGTCCGGTTAAATTCCCTATGACGCGGTAAATCGATGTAGCGACTTCGGGCTGGGGATGGCGGTTGGGAGATGCGGCCGCGACTGTTGGCGCGCGGCCCCAATTGCACGGGATTGCCCTAATTGCCAGTCCTATCAGGATCTTATGAAAGGAGCAGGTCGCGCCGACGCGCCAGCTGCCCACGTGTCGTCAGGGGATATTTTCCACGAGCATTTCCGCCTTGCGCCTCTCGTAACCGATGGCGTACGCCTCGCGGGCCAGGTGGGCAGCGGAAGTGATTTAATGAAGCTGGCTGACTTCCGGTCGTGGCAGATTTTGTTGCAAAAGTCGCCGCCAGGAGAAGGGAGGTCTGCGGTCGAGGGTTTTGAAGACGGCCATGAGCTCTGTCTTGCTGCTTGCTCCGTTGGGAGCAGCAGGTTAGGTGCAACGCCGACCCGACCTGACGCTTACCCGACACACACGGTGGCAATGGGAGGCGGTTGCGCGGCGAGCTTGGCCAGCCTGCGCAGGTTCTGGGCGATCGCTGCCAGCGTGAATTCGTCCTGTGCGCCACGGGGTCCGCGCAGCCGCAGACGGCCGAGCTTCAGGATGCGCTTCAAGTGGGCAAACAGCATCTCGACGCGCTTGTGATCGCGGCGTGACTGCTCGAACGCCTCGGTCTTGGCGAGTGCGCGAGCGAAATCGCGGGCCTCCTCGTAGATGCTGCGCGGAATCTTACGCGCCGGCTCCTTCGGACAGCATCGCATCTTGAACGGGCACACGTCGCAATCAAGCTTGCTCGCCCTGTAAAGCAGCTGGTCGTCATTCATGACCTTGCGAGTGGTCGTGAGGGTCTTTCCTGCGGGGCACGTGTAAATGTCGCGCTCCTTGTCGAACGTGAAATCCTCCCGGCTGAAGGTGCCGTCATCGCGCTTCGACTTGTCGATGACCGGAATATGCGGGGCGATCTTCTTGCCGTCGACGAGCCAGTGGAGCGTTGATGCCGAACCGTAGGCCGTGTCGGCGGCCAACCGTTCGGGCTTGATGTCGAAGCGCTCCTCGGTCCGCTCGATCATCGTCTTCGCCGCGCCGACTTCGGCCTGGCGGATGGCGCGCGAGGCCGCGACATCCATGATGATGCCGAACTTCACGTCGATGAGATAGTTGTCCGCATAGGCAAAGAATGCCGGACCGCGCATTGCGCCGGTCCATTGCGCCGCCGGATCGGATGGCGAGACGAACTTCGGAGTGACCTCACTCGCCGCGCCGAAGGCCGTGTCATCGAGCGTCGCCAGATATTCCTTCACGGCGCGACTTGCACCTCCAGGATCACGCTCTTTGCTCCACTCGGTGCCTGGAACCGAGCGCTGCTTGTTGGCGTCCGCCACGATCAGGCTCGCATCGACCGCAAACCCTTCAGCGCCGACAAGACCCGCCGCGATGCACGCCTCCACGACCCGCTCGAACATGCGGCGGAGAATATCGCTGTCGCGAAAACGTTCGTTGCGCGCCCGCGTGAAGGCCGAGTGATCGGGGATCCTGTCCTCGATGCTCAAGCCGCAGAACCAGCGGTACGCCAGGTTTACCTGCACCTCACGGCAGATCGCCCGCTCCGAGCGGATCGCGAACACGTAGCCGAGCATGAGCATCCGAAGCATCAGTACCGGATCGATCGAGGGACGGCCGATCGCAGAGTAGTGAGGGGCGAGTTCTGCGTGGATCCAAGAAAGATCCAGAACGGCTGCTATCTCACGAACGCGGTGATCGCCAGGAACGACGTCATCGAGACAGAACGAATAGAAGAACTGCCCCTGATCCTGATTAAGCCGCCCCATCATCGACAAGTCCCCGCCACTGATCGCTCTAAAGCGACGGAATCACTGTTCGCCGACGCCGGCAACCGCCTTCTGCAACAAAATCGGCACTTTGCGGGCGGGGATCGGCCTCGAAGAGGTCTAGTCAGCCGACTCATTTCCTACAGCAGCGCCCGGCGAAATTCCCTTGGAGTCGTGCCGAGCATCTGTCGGAAATGACGCGCCAAGTGGCTTTGGTCAGTGAAGCCTGCCGCGATCGCGATTTCAGCCAAGGTAATATGGCTGCGCGCCAACATATCCTGGGCTCGTTCGACACGCTTCTGGACGACGTAGTGGTGTGGTGTGTCTCCGGACGATCGCTTGAATTCCCGGGCGAAATGAAATACCGAGAGGCCTGCTATAGAAGCCAGCACTGCGAGATCGATGTTCTCGCTAAGATGCGTTTCCACGTAGTCGCGCACGCGACGCATTGCGCCGGGCGGCAGGCCGCCATGAGCTTGCCTGACGGGAACACAGTGCCCGATCGCACTAAGCAAATCCGAGCGCGGACGCGTGTGCAGCGAGGGATTTGTCTTGTTCTGCCACCCACTCTCGGGCGGCGTTATGAGCGCGGGGCAATTTTCGCTACTGCCGGCGATCACTAGTCGAGCCGGGATATCTGCGCCGTCCTTGCGCCGAAACAGCGCGTGATCTCGTTCAAATATGCTCCACAGGCTGACACCGGTCAGCAGCTTGTAATCGTCGAGCAAAAGCGAGATGCGCGCGGCTCGGTTTGCGCCGACAATGCGCTGACCGCTGTCGACGGCCAGTAGCGTGGTTGGCACACCCGCGGTGTACGCCGAGGTGGCGACGATCCATTCTCGACGAAATCGCTCTCGGAAGAATCGCTCTTCCATCGCGCGGGCTGCTGCGACCGTAAGGAGGCCGGTCAGCGCATGCGCTCGCTCTGACAGTTCAGGATCGAATGTCGAAACATCTAGGACCGCTATCAGTTTTCCGTCGACGCCGAAGATGGGTGCGCCAGAACAGCTCAGGCCTATATGTCGCGATCGAAAATGCTGATTCCTGTGGACGGTGACAGGCCGTTCTTCGGTGGTGCAGGTGCCAATGCCATTGGTGCCCTCTGCTGCCTCGGACCACACGGCACCGAGCCAAATTCCCCAATGCTTGAAACGGCTCGCATCGGCGTCGTCGGCGCGGTGCTCGACCACGACACCCGTCCTGTCGCAGAAGAGCAGCGTGTATCCGGCCGCGCGAACCAAGTTGTAAAGGCGGTCGATCTCGTCCCGTGCGCAGGAAATGAGGTCTTCAATGGGTTGACGGAAATCTCTGAACTCGTAGGGTGTCAGGATGCGCGGCGCCTCGTCATTGACGGGATTGACGCCGTATTGGGTGAGACATCGCTGCCAGGAGTTTGACACTACGTCGATCCCCTGCGCCGGCGTACCCCCCTGTGAAACCAAATAGACCTGTTCAGCGTGTTCCGCACGCGCCTCGATCAAGGCTGCGGAGCTCTGCAAAATCGCCATCACCCCGTACCTCTACGATGGTTGCGGAGATGTGCTGCGTAGTGCTGGACCAGCCGATTCCTGGATCAGCCGGCTTGCGACATCTAGCCCGCTCCGCGGCTCTCTAGGGACTGCGGCGCTGCTCAGGGCGCTGATTTGTCGAAAGCAATCAATGGTAAGCCGGGTCGCCCTCTCCTTCAAGGCGTTAGCGGCGCGTGTATTTTCAGGAGCAAGGCCGCCTTGCGGGCGGCGCCATGGGTGGGACACGACCCGGCAGGCGTGCGCTGGGGTGCGAACACCTTCGTGCGTCTTCGAACATTCGCGATGCGATCGCGCGAGTGAGAGGCGGGAAGCGCCCTCCGTCGCAATAACGCAAGCCGGTACTAATCCGAGCAAAGTTCTCCAAGAGCAGCGCAACGACCGGTGACAACATTCGTGGCCAAGTCGTTGGGTCTCTTTTGTCGCAGAAGACGGAGTGGAATGATGTCGGAATGGCACGATTTTCGCCTCTCTGCCCTATCGCCCGAGCGCGAGCATTCTCTCGCAACCGCTTCCCGCGAGAGAGGACACGCGATCTCGTTTGGCCCGTTCCAGCTGCTTGCAGCACAGCGCCTCTTGCTTGAGGACGACAAGCCTGTGCGGCTCGGCAGCCGCGCCTTCGACATCCTGGCCGCTCTGGTCGAACGCGCCGGCGAGGTGGTCGACAAGCGGGAGCTGATCGCCCGAGCCTGGCCGGAAACGTTCGTTGAGGACGCGAATCTGAAGATTCAGGTCAGCGCCTTGCGCCGTGCCCTCGGCGACGGCCAAGGCGGCCGTCGCTACGTCGTCACCGTTCCAGGACGGGGCTACAATTTCGTCGCGCCGGTTCGCCTCGAGGAGCAAGCGCGGGCCTCGTTCCCCACGACAATCGGGCCGGCGGGGATGCACAATCTCCCCCTCGGGGTAACGCGAATGATCGGCCGCGATGAAGCCGTGGCGACGCTCGTCTCGCGAGTTTCACGCCATCGCTTGGTCACGATCGTCGGACCCGGCGGTATCGGCAAGACCACGGTCGCCCTCGCTGTCGCCGAGCGCGTGACCGCCAGCTACGAACACGGCGTCTGGCTGGTCGATCTGGCGCTGCTTGGCGACCAGTACCTGGTGCCGAGCGCGGTTGCGACCGTGGTCGACCTGGAGATCCGCACCGAGGATCCGCTTTCCGGCCTGGTCGCCGGCCTTAGAGACCAGCGCATGCTGCTGCTGCTCGACAATTGCGAGCATGTCATTGACGCAGCGGCCAGTCTGGCGGCGGCGGTTCTCAGCGGAGCGCCCGGCGTCAGTATCCTGGCGACCAGCAGGGAATCGCTCGGGGTAGCGGGTGAACGCGGGTGCCGACTCGGATCGCTCAGCAGCCCGGAGCCGTCGTACAAGCTAACCGCTACCGAGGCGGCGGCCTTCGCTGCCGTGCAGCTGTTCGTCGAGCGCGTGACTGCGATCGTCGAAGACTTCACGCTGACCGATGCGAACGCCCCGCTGGTGGTCGAGATCTGCCGGAGGCTTGACGGCTTGCCGCTGGCGATCGAGTTCGCCGCACCTCTGGTCGAGGTGCTTGGTGTCGAAGGCCTTGTCGCCCGCCTGGAGGACAGCTCACCGCTGTTGGGGGCGCGGCGCCGCACAACCTTGCCGCGGCACCGGACGATGCGAGCTGTCGTCGATTGGAGCTACGGCCTGCTGGGCGAAGACGAGCAGCTGTTCTTCCGCGCTCTCGGCATCTTTACTGGCGCCTTTACGGTCGAGGCTGCCGCCGCCGTGGCCATGGATGCAGCAAATACAGCCGTGGATGCGATAGACCGCCTGGCCGATCTGGTGGCGAAATCGTTGGTCGTCGCAGATGTAAGCGGTGTCAAACCGCGGTTCCGGCTGCTCGACACGACCCGCGCCTATGCAATCGAGAAGCTCGAAGAGAGCGACGAGCGCGGCCGGATCGCGCGCCGCCACGCCGGGTACTATCGCAATCTTTTCGAGCGCGCTGAGGATGAAGCGGCGGTGCGGCCTGCGGGCGAATGGCTCAGTGACTATGCCCAGGAGATCGGCAATTTGCACGCGGCGCTCGACTGGGCCTCTTCGCCAGTCGGAGACAGCCACGGGCCACGCTAACGGCTGTCCAGAGCACGATACATCCAGCGGGGCGTTGATAGCGCCAGCGCTCAACCTTCTTCAGCCGCAGCGAGAGGCACTTGATCGACGACCGCGCTTTAACTGTCCTCGTCGCCGCGCTCTATCGACCGAGCAGCAGCAGCCGCCTTGTGGTATCGAGGCCCTCTAGTCCGCCAGGGCATATGCGATGATGTAGTCGCCCTGCTTGGTGCCGAACGAGCCGTGGCCACCGGCCGCGGTCACCACATATTGCCGGCCGTCGATCGCATAGGTCATCGGCGTCGATTGACCGCCGGCCGGTAGGCGGTCCTGCCACAGCTGATCGCCGTTCCGCACGTCGTAGGCACGGATGTAGTAGTCCGCCGTCGAGGTCAGGAAAGCGACACCGCCAGCGGTGGTGAGCGGGCCGCCGAGGCTCGGCACGCCCATCTTGATCGGGATCGGCAGCGGCGCGCTGTCGCGGATCGTGCCGTTCCGATGCATCCAGACGATTTTCATCGTTTTCAGATCGATACCGGCCATGAAACCCCAGGGCGGCTGCTTGCAAGGGAGGCTGATTGGCGACAGGAACGGGTTGAGCACCACGCCATAAGGCGTGCCGTACATCGGCTGCACGCCGATCTCGCTGCCGGACGGGTGCGCCGCGTTCGGCGCTTCCGGATTGTCCGGCCCGCGGGGGATGAGCTTCGACACGAAGGGAATGGCGATCGGGTTGGCGATGGCGATCTGCCGTACCGGATCGACGGCGATGCCGCCCCACTCGAACATGCCGAGATTGCCGGGGAACACCAAGGTGCCCTGCAACGACGGCGGGGTAAACGGCCCTTCGTAGCGCATGCGGTGGAACAGGATACGGCAAGCGAGTTGGTCGAAGATCGTCGCGCCCCACATGTCGGCGCCGGTCAGGTTCTCCTTCGGGCGCAAGGTCAGGTCCGAGAACGGCTGCGTGGGCGAGACGCGGTCGCCTGGCGCGGCACCCTGCGGGACGGGGCGCTCGGGCGCCGGGACAATGGGAACGCCGGTTCGTCGGTCCAGCACGAACAGGTTGCCGGTCTTCGTCGGCTGGATGATCGCTGGAACGACGCCGTTCGCCGTCGGCAGATCGACCAGCGTCGGCTGTGCGGGCAGATCCATGTCCCACAAATCGTGATGCACGGTCTGATACGACCAGACGCGCTTGCCGGTGTCGATGTCCAGCGCCACCAGCGCGCTGGCATAGCGCTCGCTGAGCGGGTCGCGATCGCCGCCCCAGATGTCGGGCGTATGCACGCCCATCGGCAGGTAGACCAGGTTGAGCTTCGGGTCAAACGACGCGGTGATCCAGGAGTTGGGCGAGTTGTTGGTGTAGGTGTGGGTGGCGGATGGCAGAGCGTTCTCATCTTGCGCGCCCGAATCCCATGCCCATACCAGCTTGCCGGTGTCGACATCGAAGCCGCGAATGACCCCCGACGGCTCCTCGGTCGAGTAGTTGTCGATCACGGCGCCGGCCACCACGACGATCCGGTCGCTCACCACCGGTGGCGAGGTCGGCTCATAGAAGCCAGCGGTCTTGATCCCCATGCCTTTCTGCAGATCGAGCGTGCCATGGTCGGCGAAGCTCTCGCATGGCTTGCCGGTGTCGGCGTCGACCGCAATCATCCGGCCATCGTTCACCGGCAGGAAGATGCGGCGCGGACAATCGCGCGGCACGTCGCCAGCCGCTGCCTCGTGATAGGAGACACCGCGGCAGGTGAGATGCTGGAAGGTCGGATTGCCCTGGACCTTGGGGTCGAACGACCAGCGCATCTTGCCGGTCCTGGCATCGAGCGCAAACAACCGCTGGTGCAAGGAGCAGAGATAGAGCGTGTCGCGCACCTTGATGGGCGTGACCTCGAAGGTTGACTCGCCGGGATCGTTTGCACCCGGCATGTCGCCGGTACGGAAGGTCCATGCGACCTTGAGGTTCTTCACGTTGTCTGGCGTGACCTGAGTCAGTGGCGAATAGCGCTGTCCGAACTGTGAGCGGCCGTAGGCGCGCCAATCCTCGTCCGGCTGATCGCCCGTCGCCTGCTGACTGGGAACCACGGCCGCCTCTGCCATCGCGCCGTCTATCTCGTGATACGTGGAGCTGAGCCCGATGATCAGCACCACCGCGCCCGCGATCACGCCCAGCCAGAGCGGCAATGTTGCCAGCCTGCCCGCAGGTGCTCCGCGGTCAAGATTGCGCGTGATCCATGGCGTGAGCAGCCAGAGGGCAAGCGGGAAGATCACGTCGCCGCGCGCGGCCAGCGGCCACCAATCGAATCCTACTTCGCCGACCGCCCAGACCAGCGTGCCGATCAGGACCGCAGCATAGACCCAAAGAGCCGATCGACGCCGCGCCATGAGCAAGGCGCCTGTAATGAGGATCCCGATGCCGGCAATGATATAGTAAACCGAGCCGCCGAGGCCCACGAGCCAGATTCCACCACCACTGATTGCCAAGCCTATCAGGATAAGAATGATGCCAGTGGTGATGACGGGAACGGTTCGCATCGCTCGCCTCCGAAATTAGCCTTGTGACAAGATCATGTAGACGTGCATTCAGAAATTGGCCCCGACCTTGAGGCCCATCACGAATGCGTCCTTGTTGTGACTGGTCCCGCCCGGATCGAGGACGTATTGGAGATTCGGCCGAAAGAGCAGCCCGGAAACGGGGCGCAACGTATAGTACAGCTCGAACACATACTCGGAGTGCTGCACAGGCGTAGAGCCGAGCCCGAGGCTGTTCCCCAGTGCTTGTGCATCCGCGACCCGGTCGTTGACATGCGTGGTGCCTACGGCGAAGGCGACATCGTCGTCGGGCCGGGACGAGAATGGTCCGGTGTATAAGAGACCGCCGGCGATCTGACGGTCCGTCGTCGCGGTCCGGTCATCGGCGAACACGGCATTGAGGAAGAGCCTCAGGCCCCCCTTCGGGTTTTCCGTGGCTGTCCGCGTGACCTGTTGCTCGAAGTTGATGTAGCCGCCGAAGCGCCCGTGATCCTGATCCACAGGTACTCCCGCATTGGTCGCGGCAACGGTGCCGAGGACGTTCACGACATCGGACGCGTCGGACGTGTCGACCCACACGCCGAACTTGTAGCTGCCCGGAAGCGTGCCGTTCGCGAAGCGGGGCAGCCAGGCGACCTCGACCGGCAACATGACGCCCGTCGAGTCGGAGAAGAACACCGGGAGGAGCGCGTCCTCCGCGTCGGTGTTGAGGTATTTCGGATTGATGTCGTAGGCGCCGATCTGCACATAGCCGAAGTCGTCGAGGGCGACCTTGAGGCGCGTCGCCCATTGGCTGACCGGCCAGTTGAAGATGTAGTTGCCGACGAGGTTGCCGGGATCCGAGCCGCAGAACGTCAGGTTCTGGAAATCGCATGCGAAGGAGGCGAAGTCCTCGCCGACCCCCATGCGACCGACCTTCCAGTCGAGCAAGCCGTCGAAATATTTCTGATCGAACCAGAACTGGGTGAGCCGCCATGTCTGACCCCGACCGAACACTTCCTGGACCTGCTGCAGCGTGCCGAGGTGCGCATCGTCGCTCAAGTTGCGGCCGTTGCGATCGGTGAACGTGATCTGGAACCGCGCGTCAGGCAGGCCGAGCAGGCGATCGAGATCAAGAGTAGTTCCGAAGGTCCATTGGTCGGTGTACCTTGCTTTCTTGTCGGTGCCGCCCTGCGTATTGATGGCGATCTCGGCGGTATAGCCCAACTGAAGATCGATCCCGTCCTGCTGCAGGCGAGTGCGGTAGCCGCCCCAGTCGCCGAGCAGCCATGGAACGGGAGCCGCCGCGCCAGTTGTTTCCTCCGATGTTTTCGCCGCAGGGTCCTCCGCATGCGCTGCATTGACCGCGAGCAAAGTTGCCAGCGCGATGGCCGGGCCGTTCAGCTGTCGTCGCGCGGTTCTCCGGTCTTGCCGTGGTTCATTCTGCTCCGGGCGGCGCTGCGTCGGAATGAAACGTCCAGCGCGTCGTTCATATTTAAGATCTTCACGGCATGCTTCACTGAAATGCCGCAGTATGTCCATCTTCTCGCCGTGTCCGCGTAGATCACGCAACGTCCTGTTTGGCTCGAAAAATGTCTCGGCAATTGCATGGATGACTTTTTCGGCGTTCTCTATGACCGGCTCAGAGGACAGAACGCGCATTCGACTGAGCATGGCATAGAGTCCAACAAACTTTGACACCTCTGCATCGTCACTAACTAACGCGTCCCCATACAGTTTCAGCGCCTCTTCGATGAAGCCCTTGTAGAGCTCTTGGCGCCGGCCCTTGTCTTCAAGCATTTGCTGTATACGAGCCTGGGAACTTTGAGAGACCCACGAAGCTCCCAAGGAGGTCAAGCCGCCGATGATAGACCCCGAAAGGGCGGCGAGCGCCGATATGTAAGCGCCATCCATGGTGTGACCTATCGCATGTCCAGAGGTTGCAACAGGAGAGCCGTTGTCGCTTTGCAGTCGCCTCGAGGCGGCGGGCTCTCGGTCGCGTAGGTCTCCGGATATGGCTGAAACCGCGACACGACTGCACCTACTCACCTATGGCGGTCCCGGATCGGCCATCGAGGCTGTCGCGAAATTCGGCGAGCACTTTAGATTCGCGCACTTGCCGTTCGCCCGCGGCCACCAGCTCGTCTACGTCCGTGTCCGGGATGGTCAGGCCGGTGGGGATATGCTGCAACCTCTCGCGTGCGGCGGCGTCGGTGATGCCGGACAGGGACAGGTGTTCGAAGAAGCCCTGAACGTCATCGCAAGAGTGGCCGTCGATCACCGGCGCCTCCGCGCAACGCAGCTTCTTCAGGAATGCAACGAGACCGGCAAGCTCGCTGTTGGCGAGGATCAGCGTCTCGAAGTTATAGCTGTCGATCTGCGTTCCCGAGACGGCGCTGAAGATCTGCCCGAGGCCGCTGACCGTTCTTTGCTCTGGCCATGAGGAATTGCGGCTCGATTCGCCGTCGGCGCTGATCAGGAGAATGCGCCGGACGCGATCGAAGCCAGCCTCGCGAATCCGGCCGACGTTGTCGCCATAGGCGATCGCCGTCTCGATCATGAACCGCATTGCCAGGTTGTCGGCTATGCCGCCGTCCATGAGATGGATGTAGTTGGTTTTGTCGGGGTCGAGGTAGAGACGCGCCAACTCGGCCAGTTGACGCTCGCGCGACAGAGGGGCGCCGGCCGCGGCCGCCTTGACCCATACCGGTTCGCGGCCGCCGCACTGCTTGGCATAGCTCGTCAACGTGATCGGCGAAAACAGCACGGGAAAGCCGTTCGATGCTGCGACGGCGCTGGCGACGGGGAAGGAAGAAAGGTCGGAGCAGATGAGGTCGAACTGATCCTGGCTGAATGCGAACACGGTGCCGTAGTTGATGTCGGTGGCATTGATGGAGACGAACGGTTTGCCGTTGCGCAAGAGATCGGCGTAGGTGGCACCGTGAAACATCAACTTGTCGTAGATCACTCCCATCTCGTCGTTCGTGCCGTATGTGGGATTGACCATCCACTCCCATTTCCAGGGCAGCAGATAGATACCCGAGATGTACGACCCTATGTCGGTCTTCAGGAAGTCGCGCTCGAAGTCGGTGAAGATGCGGTCCCGGTAGAGGCCATAGTAGGCGGCGGGAAAGCTCCCGCCGGAGACCGCGGCGTAGGTATCGAGTTCGTCGAGCAAGCGGCGCTCGCGGTCATTCGCGTCGATCTTGAAGTCTCGCAGCCCGCGCAGGACGCCATAGGAGAACGCGGCCGAGCGCTTGCCGCCCCCCGAAGACGCGAGCAGAACAAGCAGTTGATCCGACGTGTCGCCTTGAGGAAGGCCTCGGGATCTGTAGCCTCCTAGGGAGATGCTGCTCGAACCGCTGTTGAGCGCCGCCTGATCCAACGGCTTGTTCATCGGCGCCGTCGAGCAGGCGCCTAGCAGAAGAGCCGCGGCAGCAACGAACGCCGATACTCGCCACGTCAGAGACATGCGTCTCTCGATCATCTGTATGCCTCTGCGGTAGGAACCCCCAAGGCATCGGTCTGGAGATAGCGCACGGTTCACTTCGTGTCCGGCAAGGCGTACGCGATCAGAGCGTCGCCCGGGGGAGTCATCATGAAGTGATGGCCGCCGGCCATGATGACCAGATACTCCTTGCCATCCTGCTCATAGACGATCGGCGTGGCCTGGCCGCCGGCGGGGAGCACGTCACTCCACAGGATCTCGCCGGTCGTGATGTCGATCGCCTTGATCAGATCGTCGGTCGCCGCCGCGATGAAGATCAGGCCGCCGGCGGTCACGACCGGTCCCCCATTATTCGGGGTGCCAATCTCAAGCGGAATGAAGGTGGGCATGCCGAATGGGCCGTTCCGCCGCGCCGAACCGAACGGACGATCCCACAGCGTTTTGCCGGTGGCGAGATCGATCGCGCGGATGCCGCCATAAGGAGGCCGCGTACAGAGCACGCCAGTCGGCATCTGCCATCCTGCGTTGACGAGAATGCCGTAGGGCGTTCCCGTCTGCGCGCCCGCGCCTTCGGCACTCGACGCGCTTCCAGCCGCGCGCGGATCGCCGGCGGGGAACAGTCCCATCGCGTCCGCCCCCTGGCGGGTCACGAGAATGTTGTAGTTCGGCATGTCGTTGTAGTTCGCGATGATCACCCCGCGGTGCGGATCGACGGCAACGCTGCCCCAGTCCGATCCCCCGTTGTACCCCGGATATTCGATGTTCCGGCGGCCGAGCTCCGGCGGGGTGTACGGGCCTTCATAGCGAGCGCGCTTGAAGTTGATTCGGCAAATCATCTGATCAATGGGCGAGATACCCCACATATCGCTCTCGACGAGATCGGGTTTGCGCAATGTGTGGTAACGCGAGAAGGGTTGCGTCGGGGAGCGCTGGTCGGGCTCCGCTCCGCCCTGCGGGACGGCAACTTCGTCGACTTGGTGCAGTGGCTTTCCGGTGGCGCGGTCGAGCACGAAGATGTCGCCGCCCTTGGTCGGCAGCAAACGGACAAATTTGCCTCCCGTTTAGCATGCTTAACAAACCAGCGCCCTTTTTCTCCGTTGCGTCCCAAATTTGCGCAAGTATATGATATCGTCTTCGCTCCGGGAGGCGGGGTGATGGATGGGCTGCAGGCGGGATTGGGTTTTCATCTTCCGCAGCACATTAGGCCACTGATCTAAAACTCGGTCGCGCAAACGTTGCCGTCACTTGGTGGAGGTGTTTGCGCGTGAGACTGAAACGTCAGGGAGGTCGCGTCATGTCTTTGCGCACGGCTCGTCAGCGTCTATCTTCAGCGGCGAAATTTGTAGTTCAGAAGCTGTTTGCACCTCATAATTTCGCGCCCAGTGCAAGAATTGAGTTGCAGCCGTTGGAGCAGAGGCTGTTCTTGTCGGCCAGCCCGTCAATCTCCGGTGATTCGACTGTGGACACCGGCGCTACTTATACGTTGAGTCTCAACTCCGATGATTTCGACAACGAAGGCATCGATCATTGGGCTGTAAACTGGGGAGATTCGCACAGCGACACTCTGAGCGGTGATCCGTCCTCCGCGACGCACACCTATTCCAGTTCCGGAAACTATACGATTTCCGCAAACGTCACCGAGAATGGCAGCGGAGACACGGGTGGCGATACGGGTGGCGGGACCGGCGGCATGGGCGGCTCGGGATCCGGCGGCGGCTCGGGCAGCGGCGGCCGCTAGATCGGTCGACCAAACGACACGCGCGCGCGGCGGCTCTGTCGTTCCGCGCGCGCGTCCCGGGAAATTCACAATGAGGCCGTGAGACGGTGAGGGGGCGCGAGGTGCTCGCCCTTTGCGGCGACGGCTGTCCTCATTGGCTCACTGCCCCATTGTCGGATTCCTGCTTCAGGCAACGCGATGCGATCGACGCCTCGGCGCGATCGATAACGAGCTTCATGCGCGCACGGCGGGGCGTCCGGCGCGCGGCATTGACTTTGCGTCGGCCGGCGCGGCATCCGGGGAGCGAGGCAACACAGGGGGGGATGCGGATGGCAGCGCCAGGCTTCGATCTCACCGGCAAGGCAGTGCTGGTGACCGGCGGCAACAGCGGCATCGGGCTCGGAATGGCCGACGCGCTCGCGGCCGCCGGCGCCGACGTCGCGATCTGGGGCGTCAAGCCCGAGCGCAACGCGTCGGCCGCCGAGCGCCTGCGCCGCCACGGCAGGCGCGTGCACGCGGCGCTGTGCGACGTGTCTGACGAAAGCGCGGTCGAGCGCGCGATGGCGGAGACGCTCGCGGCACTCGGCCGGCTCGATGCGTGCTTTGCCAACGCCGGCGTCAGCGGCCGCGCGCACAAGACGCTCGCCGAGATGACGACCGCCGAGTGGTACCGCATCGACACGCCGCTCACCACGCAGCGCATCAACACGCCCGAGTTCGCGGCAGAGATGATGCCGCGCCATCCGATCGCGCGCTGGGGCGTGCCGGAGGATTTCGGCGGCATCGCCGTATTCCTCGCCGGCGACGCGAGCAAGTGGACGACCGGCGCCACGTTCGTGATCGACGGCGGATACACTGTTGCCGCCAAGGTGGCGACCTGAGCCGGATTGCGCTGACGCGCGGAATCGCGGCAGAGTCCTGCCGATCGCGGCACAGGCAATACCGGCTCGAGCCGGCGCGCACGCGATCGTGCAGGGAGGAGGCAGATCCCATGAAACGCGCCGCTCTCGCCGTTGCGGCTGCAGCGATCGCCGCAGCGTCCTCGCAAGCTTGCGTCGCACAGACGCCGGGCGCGGCGCAGGCG
>Ga0137403_10003821_pt1 | contig 17949 bp, 16 predicted proteins | sample CZOMad2_1_16fung_FD_122057 | JGI IMG/M metagenome (GOLD analysis project Ga0137403, IMG submission 122057) | Vadose zone soil fungal communities from Angelo Coast Range Reserve, California, USA - CZOMad2_1_16fungal (Hybrid Assembly) | ecosystem: Environmental > Terrestrial > Soil > Vadose zone...
CGGCGGAGCGGGCTCCGTACTACGTCACAACCTCGGCTGCTGGTTCCACCATCCGTGCGCGCTCATGCACCGCTGGAAGAGCCGATTCGCCTGGGTCTGCTCCGCCGTGACGGGACCCTTGAAGTAGGTGTTCGGATCGGGATTACCCTCCACGGTTCCCACGCGCGACTCCGGGCCACAGGCGGCCAGGTCCTGGCTGAGCTCCTCGTTCGACGCGTTCGCCTTCTCCCACAGCCTATACTGGTACCCGTAGAGGGAACACCCTGCGAGCAGCGAAGCAAGCAGCAGCACGCAGACAATGGGCCGTAGCACGAGCATGAAACCCTCCCCTGGGGAATTCGGCATTGGCCGGGACATCAGCACCTCGTCGATACCATGCTGGGCGCGAGTTTATCAGATGCAGGGCCACCCACGGGCAGACCGCGAAGTCCGGGATCCAAGGAGGGGAATTGAGCGTTACAATGAATGCTCCGCGTGACGGGATGCGCGGGAGAGGGGCCACATGATCCAGAAAGCGATGCTGGGGAAGGCGGTCGTCGGGATCGTTCTCATGGTCGGACTCGTCTTGGCCCTGGCCGTCCCTGCCGATGCGGGGAGGGGATTCGGGGGCAGAGGCGGAATGAGAATGGGCGGCGGCGGGGCCGGATTCAGCGGCACACGTGGGGGATTCTCTGCCGGCGGATTCCACGGCGGTCACTTTCACAACGGGCAGCGCTTTCACGGCCACCGTTGCTGCGTCAACGGCGCCTTCTTCACCGGGTTCGCCTTCGGCTCGTTTCCCGCGCCGTACTACACCTATCCATATCCGTACTACGGGGATCCTCCGTACCCGTATCAGTATGGGCCTCAGCTTGACGTCTCGATTCCGACAGCCCCGCCACAGGCTCAGCTCGATCTGAGCTCCTCCATCCCGCGTGAAGCCTGCTACGCGAGCGGCTGCTACCGTCTCCAGGGAGATGGCGTCACGGTCGCATATCAATGGGTATGGGTGCCCGCACCCCCTCCGCCCCCCGCGGTGATTCCGTATCAGTCGGGCCGCTACGAGCTTCGTGGTCCCTCCCGGTGGGAATGGGTTCCCAGTTCCTCCTCGGGCGCGTCCGTGATACCGGCGGCGACCACGCCGTCGTCAAAGAAGATCGAGCGGGGCCCCGCGAGCGTGACCTTTCACGGTCTCTTCCGCTGGACCGACGAAGACGGTGTGACGCACTGGACGCAAGGCCTGGATGCCGTGCCGGAGCGGTACCGCCCGAAGGCGAGGCCTGGAGCCGCGGCGGGCGTCGAGGGAACCCTCTGATGCGGGGGCTTGCATTGGGCGCGATGCTCGCCACGGCGATCACCTTGAGCTCGAGTGCCGCCTGCGCGCGAATGGCGCCGCCCTTGCTCTTGGTCCAGGGGCGAATAGTCGACCTGAAGCCGGAATGGCTGATGCTCAACGACGGCACGCAGATCACCGTCCCCGAGGATGTGGTGAGATGGTCCGAGCTCACCCTGGGAGCGGTAGTCAGGGTCCAGTACGAAGAGCGTGACGGCAGGAAGGTCGCGACGTCGATGAACTACCTGGAGGGTTTTCCGGGGCAGAGGGGACTCTAGCGGCTCCCGCGAGAACTTGACAGTCGGCCGCCGATGGATCGATGATCTTCCGTACTCGCGGTCATCCGGGGAGGACACGACATGGCGACGACGATGCAACGAGCCGAGGCGGCCGAGCACGCAATGAGCGAGGAGCTCGACCGGATCGTCGTGAAGTCCGTGATCTACACCTCGGGCGAGCGTGATCCGAGGGTGCCCGCGCCGCGGCCGCCGGACCAGGGCAGGCTGTACCTCATGGGCCACGATCCGCGGCTCCCCAAGATGCCCGACAAGCCCACCCTCTTCGATTTCTTCCGCTATCGCTTCGGTCCGTCCGCGCACATGCTCCAATCCGCGCGGCTCGCCCAGAAGAACGGGACGAGCGAGAAGGTGGTGCTCGCCTGCCTGCTTCACGACATCGCCATCGCGGGCTTCATCCGGAGCGATCACGGCTACTGGAGCGCCCAGCTCCTCGAGCCGTACGTCGACGAAGAGGTGAGCTGGGCCATCCGGTATCATCAAACGCTGCGTTTCTTCGCCGACGAGTCCGTCGGCTACAAGTACCCGGAGATGTACGTCAAGCTCTTCGGGGCGGACTACGTGCCCGAGCCCCACATCCAGGCCGCCCATCGTTACGCGCGCGAGCACAAGTGGTACATGACGTCCCGCCTCATCACCGTCAACGACCTCTACTCCTTCGACCCCAACGTGAAGGTGGAGCTGGAGGAGTTCACGGACATCGTGGGGCGGAACTTCAAGCAGCCGAAGGAAGGTCTCGGCTTCGATCCGAGCCCCTCGGCGCATATGTGGCGAACGATCAACTGGCCGACGAGGTATCTCTAGACTGCGCTCGCGGGCGCCCTCATACGCGCAGCGGGTCGAGGCGGCCGTTGAGGGCGAGCAGGTTCTCGAGCAGGTAGTAGCTCCCCACGATGAATTCGCAGCGATGCGCGCGGTCCTGGGGCCGCGCGTCCTCCCGCCGGTTGAAGCACGCCTCCGTGAGCATCCCCCGGGCACGCCGGTCGCCCGGTCCCGTCGGAGTGAGATAGCCCTCCACGAGCGCCCGCGCGGTCAACTCGGCGGCTTCACGCCAGCGCGCGCGCTCGGGTTCCGACGGCGCGAGCCGGCTGAGCCGTAGGAGCGCCGCCGTCGCGATGGCGGTGGCGGCGGTGTCGCGCTCGGTGTCGGGAATGGCGGGGTCGTCGAAGTCCCAGAAAGCGACCCGATCCTCCGGCACGTGCGCCAGCCACCACTCGGCGCCGCGCGTGGCCGCCCCGAGCCAGGCCGCGCGCTTCCGATCCGCCAGGTAGCACTGCGCCGAGAACAGCATGCCCCAGGCCTGGGCCCGGCCCCACGTGCTGGTGTCGCTCGCCCCCTTGTGAGTGTAGTGGCGGACGAGGCTTCCGGTGGCGGCGTCGAGCGAGCTCGACTGTATGAACGAGCCGTCGGGTCGGAGATGAAGGCCGATGATGGTGTCCGCGTGGCTGGTCGCGACGTCGCGGAGCTTCGCGTCGCCCGTCACGCCGGCCGCCCAGAAGAGCAGGGTCGCCGCCTCGAGGCTGTCGATGCTCGTCTCCGTATTGCCGATATGGCCGCCCTCTTCGGCCTGGGGGCCGAGCGGCACGAGCCCGAGCGCAGGCGCGTAGAGGCCGGCGAGGCTCCGCGCGGTCGCGACGGCGATGTCTCTAGGGCCGGGGGCGTCGTGGAGGATGGCTCCCAGGGCCGCGCCATAGTACGCGGGGAAGGACTTGAACACGGTCTGCGCGTCGATCCGCTCCCGCAGCCGTTCGGCGAGCGGCGCCGCCCAAGCGCGGTACCGCGCATCACCCGTGGCCGCGGCCGCGAGCCAGAGCATGCCGATCCAGTAGCCGCCCGTCCAGTCGCCACCGGGCGTGGTGGTCCACTCGCCCGTGGCCGGATCGGCCCAGTGGGGGAAGCCCTCCGTCACACGCGACGCCGTGTCCTGGATGCGTGACAGCATCCGGTCGATCGCCTCGCTCCACGAGATCGCCATGACTTCCCTCGGCACCACAACCCACGGACCAGCTCTAGTGTCCGCCTGCTGCCGGCCGCACCCAGCCTCCATGCACGGGATGGTGCGAGCAAATGAATTCCAGGAACGCGGGGCGCCCCTTCGCGTTCTCGTCGAAGGCGCGACGGAACGCGGGAATCACCTCTGACGGTTGCGTCACATCCTCTCCATAGAAGCCGACGGCCTTCGCCATGGTCGCCATGCACGCGGAGGCGTGGGTGGACACCTGCCAGGTGTACGGATCGTGGCCGGCGCCCCAGAAGCCCGGGCCATAGCCCGAGTAGCCGCCATTTTTGATGTGAATGGTCGTGATGCCGATCTTGTAGCGCGCCACCGCCTCGAAATTCCCCATCATGTAGCAGACGCCCGCGTCGCCCGTGACGTGCACGCACTGCCGGTCGGGACACGCGAGCTTGGCCGCGATGGCTCCCGCGAGGCTGAAGCCCAGGGTGGAGACATTGCCCCATCCGAGGTAGCCGCGCGGGATATGCGCCTCGTACACCGTGCTCGTCTGATCGCGGGTATTGCCGGAGTCCGCGGTCACGAACGACTTCTTGGGGTCGAGCACTTTCATGAGATCTCCGAACACGCGATACGGATTGATCGGCGTCTCGTTCGACTCCATCCACGGGCGGAACTTGCCGAGGAAGGCCTCCTTGCCCGCGCGGATCTCGTCCGCCAACGCGGCCTTCTTCTTGACCCCGCCCTTGGCGGACAGCTCGTCGATCAGGGCCTGGAGGGTCAGCTTGGCGTCCCCGATCACCGCGTGACGCGTCTCATAGCTCCGATTGATGTCGAGGGTGTCCACCGTGCACTGGACGATGGTCTTCTTGTCCGCGCCCGGCACGGCATGGCTGAACCGGTTTGGGAACAGGCTCGAGCCGACAGAGAAGAGGACGTCCGACTTGTTGAGGAAGTGCTCGGCGAGCGAGCCACGCACCCCCACGGACAGCGGATGATTCTCGGGGAAGGCGCCCTTGGCCTTGAGGGTGGTGAGCACGGGCAGCTGCGCCAGCTCGGCAAAGCGCAGCAGCTCGCTGGTGGCGTCGGCATAGAGCACGCCCTCGCCCACATGGAGGAGGGGGTTCGTGGCGGAGAGCAAGACGCGGAGGGCCGCCTTCACGTCATCGGGATCGGGACCGGATCTCCAGCCCTTCACCGGAGAATATGGATGCTCGTCCTCCTCGTATTCGCCGAGGTCGCGCGGGATGATGAGGAGCACGGGACCGGGCCGGCCCGATCGGAGCTGGGTGAAGGCGCGGCGCACGTAATCCGGCACCAGATCGGCGCGGTCGACCTCGCCCACCCACTTGGTCACGGACTTGAATGCCTCGGCCATGTCGTAGTGCGTGTGCCGGCTCGCTCCCCGGCCCACCCCTTCGGCAATGACGAGAAGCGGCGAGGAATCCTCCCAGGCCTGGGCGATGGCGCCGTACGCCATCTGCAGGCCTGCTGCGTTCAGATTGGCCATGACCGTGCACACGCCGATCTGCTTGCCGCTGGTAACGCGCGAGAAGCCGTCGGCCACCGCGACCGCGAAGCGCTCCTCGCCCATCATGAGAATCGGCACGCCCTCTTCGCCGAGGGCATTGTTCACGTGGTTGGTCGGGTAGCAGCTGACCCAGGGAACTCCCTCGGACTTGAGGATTCGCGCGAAGCCATTCGCCGCTTTGATCTTCATGGATGTGTCCTCCCGGCGCCCTTCGTACCGCGACAAGGAAGCCGTGTCAAGAACGGCGGTCTTGTAGAATAGCCGGCATGTCACCCCACCCCCCACACCGGAAGCTCGAGATCGTGACCGACATCCCCGACAGCGCCATGGTGATCTTCGCCCACCCCGACGACGCCGAGATCGGCTCGGGGGGCGTCGTCGCAAAATGGGTCGCCGGGGGCTGCGAGGTGACGTACGTGCTGTGCACCAACGGCGACTCGGGCACCGCCGACCGGGCCCTGACGCCGGACGAGCTCGCCAAGCGGCGGGCGGGCGAGCAGCGCGCCGCCGCCGACTTCATGGGCGTCCGGAACGTGGTGATGCTGGGTTACCCCGACGGCGAGCTCGAGGACACCCGGGAGTTCCTCGGAAACATCGTGCACGTCATCCGTCGCTACCGCCCGCACACCGTCTTCGTCCACGACCCGTACCGGATGAACGGGTTCCAGCATCGCGACCACCGCAAGGCGGGGATCGCGACCACGGACGCGGTGTATCCCTTCGCGCGCGACCATCTGCACTTCCCCGAGCACATCACCCGGGATGGCCTCGAGCCGCACAAGGTGCGCGAGCTCTGGTACTGGGGCATGGACGAGCCGGGGGTGATCGTGGACGTGACCGACTCCATCGACAAGCAGATCGCCGCTCTCGTGCGGCACGAAAGCCAGATGCCGGGCTTCAACGTGGGGGCGGGAGAGACCATCGGTCAGCGTGTGAAGCGGAACGCCGCCGACCATGCCACGGGCTATGACTTCGAGTACGGGGCGGTGTTCCGGCGTCTGATCGCGCGACGGTAGTCCCCTCTTACTTTCGCTCGTCGCGCTTCTCCGGCAATGAGGTGGCGGCATAGGTGCCGGCCATGCCGCGCACGCCGGGCTGATAGGGGATGGGCGCTCCCGGATTGTCCAGCGACACCGGGAGGGGCTCTCCGTCGCGCCGGCCGAGCGCGCGGTCCACGATCTCCAGGAGCGGCCCCTTGTCGTACTGGGTGTAGAAGCCGGCGGTGAGCCGGATGGGATCGCCCGAGTAGAAGCGCACGTACTGTGCCATGCGCTGGGCAAACCCCTCCCCCGTCGCGTCCCACGCCAGCTTGAAGAGCGCGATGCGATCGGCCGCGGTCACCCCCGCGCGCCCGCGCACGTAGCGATCGATGTAGGGCCTGATCTCCGCGCTCTCCAGGTCGGCCTCGCTCGGCGCGTAGAAGAATCCTCCCGCGGCCAGGGTGTGGACGATCTCCACGAAGCGCGTATAGACCTTTCCCGTCTGAAGGTGGAACGCGCGTAGCCCGTGCCCGCCCGGCACCCACACGCCGTTCGGGAGCTCCTGCGCCATGGCCTCGGACCCGTAGAACACCGCGCGCGCCACCTCGAGGTGGCTCAGCATCTCGCCGAGCTTTTCCTGGATGTGGAGGAAGCCGGTGATGCCGATGGCGTCTGCCACCTTCATGGCGAGGCCGCAGAAGAACTCGAGCTGGCTCAGCATGCGCGCCGAGGTCTGGACGTTCAGGAGCGCGCCGAAGTCCGCCCCGAGGCCGTTGATGATGTCGCCGCTGCCTGCGCTGCCGTCGACCATGACCCGGTCCCACGGGACGAGCACGTCGTCGAACACGGCGATGCAGTCCATCTCCTCGAAGCGGCTCGACAGGGGATGGTCGAAGCGCGAGCGGGGGAGGGGGGCCACGGTTTCGCGGCAGATGAAGGTGAGGCCGGGGGTGGCGGTGGGGATGCCGAAGACGAGGGCATAGGCGTCGTCACCCGGTGGCACGCCCCCGAAGGGAATGACCGCCACCTCCTCGGTGATGGGAGCCATGGTCCCCAGCATCTTCGCCCCGCGCACGATGATGCCCTCGCGGGTCTCGCGCACCCGGCCCAGGTGCAGGAACGGATCCTCCTGCTGCGCCGAGGTCTTGGACCGGTCGATCTGCGGGTTGATCAACATGTGGGTGAGGAAGAGATCGCCCTCCCGCACGTGCTCGTAGTAGCGGGTGGCGTTCTCCCCGAAGCGGGTCCCCGCGCGCGCGAAGCGATCGGCCATGAGGTGCCAGCCCGTCACGAATTGGTTCATGAAGTCGGGGGCCCGCCCCATGAAGCCGAAGTTGTGATCGGCGCGCAGCTTGAAGTGCTTCCGTTTCTTCACCAGCTCCTCGCGCGTGCGCGGCACGAGAAACGACGTGGAGACCCGTTCACCCGTGGCGGGCGACGGATAGGTCATGATGTCCCCGTAGGCGGGATCGAGCTGCATATCGTACTGCTCCGCGATGGCGCGGATGGGCTCCTGAAAAATCGGTTCGGCCGTCACGTCGCGGATGCGGCGACCGCCGAGGTAGACGCACGGCGCGTTCTTCTTGAGTGACTCGAGGTACGCCTGTCCGCTGCGCGCTGGCATGGTGTGGGTGTCCTTTCGTCCGTGCGGCCTGATACACTACGCGACGGCGCACCGCCGTCGACCCCAACCCGGGAGGACAAGATGCCATACCTGAGCGCCGTCCTGCTCACTCTGTTGACCGCCGGCCTCGTGGCCGCCGCTCAGCCCGCCGTCGCCCAGACCACCCTCACCATGTCGTCGTGGGTGTCGCCCCAGCATCACCTGACGAGCGTCGTGCTCCAGGGCTGGGCGACCGAGGTGGAGAAGGCGACGAGCGGACGCGTCAAGTTCACCATGCTGCCCAAGCATCCGTCGGCGGCTCCGGGAACCTTCGACGCGGTCCGGGATGGCCTCGTGGATCTCTCGTTCGTGACCGCGAGCTACACGCCGGCCCGCCACATTCTGCCCCTCATGGCGGAGCTGCCCGGAGCAGGAGAGACGGCGCTCATCAACTCCGTCGCCTATTCGCGCATCTACTGGAAGTATTTCGACAAGGTGGGCGAGTACAAGGGCGTGAAGCAGCTCGGCGTGTTCACCCACGGGCCTGGGCAGATGTTCACCAAGCGGTCCGTCTCGGGCATCAACGACATCCAGGGCTTGAAGATCCGTACGGGCGGCGGCATCGCGGAGGCGGTGGCGAAGGCTCTCGGCACCTCGGCCTTCGTCAAGCCGGCCCCCGAGTCGTACGAGCTCCTGCAGTCCGGGGTGGCCGACGGCGTCTTCTTCCCGCTCGAATCCATCGTCTCCTTCAAGCTCGACACCGTGCTCGAGCAGGCCACCCTCTTTCCGGGCGGGATGTACAGCTCGGCCTTCGGCTTCTTCATGAACGAGGACAAGTGGAACAAGATTCCCAAGGAGGATCAGGCCATCATCGAGAAGCTGTCCGGCGAGCACATCGCGCGGCTGGCCGGCGCGTCGTGGGACGAGGCGGACAAGAGGGGCCTCGAGGCGCTGAAGAAATCCGGGGTCAAGATCGTCAACGCCAACCCGGCCTTCGTGACGGAAGTCCAGAAGCGCTCTGCTCCCATCGTCGACGAGTGGATCAAGAAGGCCAACGCCAAGGGCGTGGACGCGGCGAGGATCCTCGCGGAGTTCCGTGAAGAGCTGAAGAAGGTTGCCGCCGGCAAGTGAGCGGCGCGGTCGAGCCGCGGTGGAAGCGGCGCGCCGATGCCTTGCTCGGCGTGGTCGCCTCCGCCATTCTCTTCGCCATGATGCTGCTCACCGTGGTGGACGTGGTGGCGCGCTACGCCTTCAACCGGCCTCTGCGCGGGGCCTTCGAAGTGACCGAGCTGATGCTGCTCGTGCTGATCTTCGCGGGGCTCCCCCTCGTCTCGTTCTCCGACGAGCACGCCGTGATGGATTTCATCGACCGCGTCCTCGGGCCGCGCGCGCAGCGCCGGCTCGAGTGCCTCGTCCAGCTCGTGAACGCGGCGTTCATGTTCCTCCTCACCTGGCTGGTATGGCTCAAGGCCAATCGCATCTGGGGCTACCGCGACACCACCGATGTGCTCCGCATCGTGTACGGGCCGTTCGTGTACTTCATGGCCGTCACCCTTGCCCTCGCGGCCCTGATCCACCTCTACAAGATGTTCGAGCGCCGATGATCGAGGGCCTCGTCGGGCTCACCGCGATGATGGTGTTGTGCTGCCTGCGGGTGCCCATCTCGTTCGCCATGGCCATGGTGGGGTTCGTGGGCTACGCCTACATGCGCGACTGGAACTGGATGGTGGCCGCCGCGACCATCCAGACCAAGATGTACGAGACGGGACGCAACTACACCCTCTCCGTGGTGCCGCTCTTCATCCTCATGGGCAACTTCGTCACGCGCGCGGGCATGTCCCAGGAGCTCTTCCGCGCCGCCTACGCCTTCATCGGTCACCTGCGGGGTGGACTGGCCATGGCCACCGTGTGGGCCTCGGCGGGCTTCGGGGGGATCTGCGGCTCGTCGATCGCCACCGCCGCCACCTTCGCCAAGGTGGCGTATCCCTCGATGAAGCGCTTCGGCTACTCCGACCGGCTCGCCGCAGGCGTGGTGGCGGGCGGGGGCACCCTCGGCATCATGATCCCCCCGTCGACCATCATGGTGATCTACGGCGTCTTCACCGAGACCAATATCGGCAAGCTGTTCGCGGCGGGAATCCTCCCCGGGATCCTCGGCGCCATCCTGCTCTGCGGCGCCGTGCAGTACATGACCTGGCGCGATCCGGCCTCCGGCCCGCCGGGCGAGCGATCGACCTGGCGCGAGCGCCTGCTCGCCCTCAAGGACGTGTGGGCGGTGGCCGCGCTGTTTTTCTTCGTGATGGGCGGTATCTACATCGGCTTCTTCACCGCCACCGAGGGCGCGGCCATGGGTGCCTTCGGGGCCATGGTCTTCGCGTTGTGGCGCCGGGCCCTGACCTGGAAAACCCTCTACGCGGCCCTCCTCGAGAGCGCGCGCACCACGTCCATGCTCTTCATGATCTTGATCGGCGCGCTGATCTTCGCCGAATTCGTCAACATCACGACCATGCCCAACGATCTCAAGAACTGGGTCACGCGCTTCAACCTGAGCCCGTCCATGGTGGTGGCGGCCATCTGCGCGGTCTACGTGGTGCTGGGCACGGCCATGGAGGAGCTCTCCATGATCCTCCTCACCATCCCCGTGTTCTTCCCGGTGATCGTGCACCTGGGCTTCGATCCGATCTGGTTCGGCATCATCATCGTGTGCGTGGTCGAGATCGGTCTCATCAGCCCTCCTGTGGGCATGAACATGTTCGTGCTCAAGACCCTCCTGCCCGAGGTGAGCACGGGCACCGTGTTCAGCGGCGTCCTGCCCTTCATGTGGGCCGACGTCATCCGGCTCGCCATCCTCGTCGCCTTCCCCATCATCTCCCTCTGGCTCCCGAGCATGATGCGGTGAACGAGCGGCGCGCCCTCGGCTGGGTCGCGATCGGCGCGGCCGTGGCCATCGCCTGGCTCGCCCTCCCCTTCGTCACGGGGCTCTTCCTGGGCGCGCTCATGGCGTTCACCCTCGAGCCGGTCTACGCCCCGCTCGTGAGGCGCATCCGCCGGCCCGTCATCGCCTCGCTCTCCGTGGTCATCGTCTCGGCCCTGGTCATCGTGGGCGCGGTGTCCGTCTTCGTCTCGCTGTTCGTCACGCGGGCGGTGGGGCTCGCCAATACCGTGCGCGAAGAGCTCCGTCCTGGGGGAGCGCTGACGGCGTGGGTGGATACGGTGACGGGCTGGCTCGCCCGCTTCGGCGTCTCCCCCGAGAGCATCACGGAGCGCCTGCGCGAGGGGGCCGGCGAGATCGCGTCACGGTCGGCCGGAATGGCGGGCTCGCTCGCCTCCGGCACGTTCATCGCGCTTCTCGGCCTCTTCTTCGCGCTCCTCGCCATGCACGCGGTGCTGCGGCACTGGCCGCGCATGGTCTCGGCCCTCGTGGTCGTCTCGCCCCTGCGCCAGGAGTACACCCGCCTGCTCCTCGACGAGTTCCGGCGGGTGGGGCGGATGACTCTCTTCGGGACGGTGCTGACGGGGCTCGCCCAGGGCACCCTCGCCGCCATCGGCTTCTGGATCACCGGGCTGCCGCAGGCGATCTTCTTCGGGGTGGCCACCGCCATTGCCTCGCTGGTGCCCGCCGTCGGCACTCTCCTCGTCTGGGTGCCCGCCGGCCTCTATCTCTTCGCGAGCGGGCACCCCGTTAGGGCCGTCATCGAGCTCGGGTGGGGCGCGCTGATCGTGGTGGGGTTCAGCGACTACGTGATTCGCCCGCGCCTGGTGGGCGACGAGGCCATGCCCGCCTTCCTCACCTTCGTCGCGCTCTTCGGCGGCCTCGAGGTACTGGGGCTCGCGGGCCTGATCGTGGGACCGGTCATCATGGGGCTGGCCGTGGCCGTGCTGCGCCTCTACACGCGTGAGGCAAAGGCCAGGCGCGCCGTCCAGCCTTGATTGCGGAGCGCCCGAGCGCCGCTATAGACTCGGCGCGCAGTTCAATCCACCTGGGGAGGAAAACGACGATGCGACACAGCGTGGTAGGAATCGTCCTCGCCGCAACAACCGCCCTCACGTGCGTTCCCGCGCAGGCCCAGACCTGGACGGTGCCGACGGAGAGCCAGCGCTGCCCGTCCAAGTGGGGACCGGGCGACGAGCGCGGATCGGGCAACCACATGAAGCCCGCGACCGTGATGCGCGCCGCTCAGCTCATCAAGACGGGCGAGGTCATCGAGATCGCGCATGTGCTGAGCGACAAGATGGCGATTTCCAGCACCCGCACGTACAACGTGACCACCAAGCGCAGCTTCATGAACGATTTCTCGAACCGTCGCGGCAGCAACGAGGAGCTGGTGGTCGCGGAGATCGGCCAAGTCGGGACGCAGTTCGACGGCTTTGCCCACCAGTCTCACGAGGACAGCCACTACAACTGCTTCAAGACCAGCGCCATCTCGACGCGGACCGGCTTCACCAAGCTCGGCATCGAGAAGGTCGGCATGCTCATGACGCGCGGGGTGATGATCGACGTGGCGGCGCTCAAAGGCGCGGACATGCTGCCGGACACCTATGAGATCACGGTCAAGGACCTGCAAGACGCGCTGGCGCGCCAGCGCATGACGCTCATGCCCGGTGATGCGGTGATCATCAATACCGGCTGGGGGCGGCTCTATGGGAAGGACAATGCGCGCTTCATGAAGAGCTGTCCGGGGATCGGCGTGGCCGCCGCGGAGTGGCTCGCCAAGCAGGATCCCCTGCTCATGGGCTCCGACAATTGGCCGGTCGAGGTGGCGCCGAACCCGGATCCCAAGCTCTCGCTCCCCGTGCACCAGATCGCGCTGGTGGTGAACGGCATCCACCTGCTCGAGAACCTGAAGCTGGACGAGCTGGCGGCGAAGCAGGTCTACGAGTTCGCCTTCATCATGCAGCCGCTGAAGGCGCAGGGCTTCACCGGCTCGACGGTGGCGCCGGTGGCCGTCCGCTAGATCGCGGGGAGAGCCGGGCCCCTCTTCCCCTTGGGGAGGAGTCCGGTTATCCCGTGACCCACCCGTACCAGCGGTGACTGGGCGCGGGCCCCTCCTCGAGATAGCTCATCTTCATCCGGCTCAGGTAATCCTTGGGGATCTCGTGGCGCTTGGCGCTCACGTCCACATTGAGGAGGCGAGCCGCGTTCAGCCCGAAGATCTGCTCCTTCACCGGGCGGGTGAGCGGAGCGTAGCCGTGCTTCGCCACCAGCGCCTCGGGAATCTCGAAGCGACGGAGGGCTTCGATCTGCCATTGCGGTGTCCCGTACCAGATGGAATCCGTTCCCCACAAGACGTGATCAGCCCCGAACGCCGCGATGACCTGGCCCAGGAGATGGGCGCAGGCGGTGGGATTGGTGGTGGCGAGCTGTCCGAAGGTCGACCCCAGCTCCATGTAGATATTCTTGAGGGCGGGCTCCTTCTGCTTCATCCGGCAGAAGTCGCTCGTCCACGGCACCTCGGCGGACTGGGTCGAGGCGGGCACGGTGAGCAATCCGGCGTGATAGGCGACGAAGTCGATGTCGGGAAAATCGCGGGCCGCCTTGATGAGATCGCGCGGGTGGTTGTAGTCGGCCACGGGTCCGAGGGGCAGCCCTTTGTGCAGGCAGACGCGCCGCACCCCGAGCTTGCGCGCCCGCTCGAGCATGGGGTAGGCGATCTTCTCGTCGTCGACGAACCATCCGCGATCGAAGCCTTTCGGGGCGGCTCCCGTATAGCCCTTCCACGCGTCGACCTTGAGGGTGGCCGCCTGCTGGTCCATGAAGTCGAGATCTCTCTGGCCGAGCTGGGGCGTGATGAGGCCGTGGGCGAGCATGCGGCGCGATTGCGTCACCCGATTGATCTCGTCGCGGATGTGGGTCATCTCCTTCGGCGGCACCACCGCTTCCTCCGGATAGGGACCGGGCGGAGTCGAGATCAGGCCGATGGCCGTCTCGCTGTCGAAAAACACCTCCTTGACGAGATTCTCCCACGAGAGATCGGCGAGGGTGCCGCGGTCGGCGGCCAGCTTCGGGTTGAGCCTCCGCGACTGCCGGCGCAGACCGAGGAGCGCCTGCTTGGTCACCGCGCCCTTTCGCTCGCTCTCCGCATTGCCCGGATCGTACCCGGCCCCCACGTAGTGGAGCTGCACGTCGAAGATGAAGAAGGGATCGCCCGTGCGCTCCTGGAACGCTCCGGGATCGGCCGCCTCCACGGGCAGCACGTCGAAGAAGCGGCCGAAGACCGCGTTCATGGCGAGGAGCGACGTCGCGATGCCGCCGCTTCGCCTCAGAAAGTCCCGCCGGCTCAGCCCGAGCCTGGGCGCAAGCCGACCGGCGTCCGCGAGGATTCTCTCCTCGACGGCCCGCTGGGCGGCCGTCTGGGGCAGGGGCGGGAACTCTTCGTTGGACACGAGCCGCGTGGGCAGCGGAATCTCCGAGCGATACCCGCGGCGCATGCCCGGGCGAAACCGAAAGGCGTGCGGATTCAGCTCCGTCATGGATCAGCCCTCCCGAGGAGAAAGTGCCTGGCGCCGCAGCAAGGTGACGGTGAGCGGCCCCAGCACCAGCACGGCGCCCACGGCATTCAGAATGGCGAAGCCCCAGATGCCGAGGATCATGCCGCCGGTGGCCGAGCCGAGAGCGCCCATCAGGCCCATGAAGAGATCGGCGAGTCCCTGGACCGACGCCCGTTCGTTGGGGGCGAGGGCATCGGTGAGGAGCGCGCTCCCCGCCACGAAGGCCATGTTCCAGCCCACGCCGTTCAGAAAGAGGGCGAGGATGACGAGGAGGCGATCGCTGCCCGGGGCCAGCCCCGCCAGCATCACGGCGAGAATCAGGATGGCCGCGCCGGCCCCGATGATGAGCAGGCGACCGAAGCGATCGCTGAGCCATCCCGCGAGCGGCGAGGTCACGTACATGCCGGCGAGGTGCAGCGACACGGCGAGGCCGATGGTCTGCACGGTGTGCCCCTGGTCGTGCAGGTAGAGGGGCGATGTGGAGGTCGTGCTGATCATGACGAACTGGCTGACCGCGAGGGTGGCCAGCGCGATCTGCACGCGCACGTCGTTGAGGATGACGCCGAGGCTCCGAGCGGAGACGGCGGGCGCGCCCGCGTCGGCGACTTCCTGAGCCTGTCGCGCCAGGGTGAGCGGGTCGGGCCGCAGGAAGATCTGGATGAGGAGCGCCCCCAGCGCATAGCCGGCCACCGAGACGAGGAAGGCGCTCGCCGTCGACTCGACGCCGAGGAGCGCGCCCAGGCGCAGGGCCGGGCCCATCAGGTTCGGTCCGATCATCGATCCGACGGTGGAGCCCCACACGATCAGCCCCATGGCCCGGCCGCGCTGCGCCCCCGTGCTCACGTCGGCCGCGGCATAGCGCGCGAGGAGATTCGACGTGCTCGCGATACCGAAGAGCGCCATGCCGGCCAGCATCAGGGGGAAGCTGCGCACGGCCACGCCCGCCATGCCGAGGAGGGCGCCGACGATGGCGAGGCCATAGCCGAGGGCGAGGCCCGGCCGGCGCCCCGAGCGGGCCATGAGACGGGCGAGCGGCCAGCTTGCCAGCGCGGTGCCGAGCGCGCCGACGGCCACCGGCAGTCCCGACCACGTATTCGTCCCGGTGATGCTGGCGGCGAGGATGCTGCCCACGGCAAGCACGATGGACTGCCCCGTGCTGCCGCACACCTGGGCCACGAACAGCGTGGCCATCAACTTGGTGCGAACCGACCCCAGACCGGATACGGGAACCGACGCCGTTGTCAGAATGGCCATCGGCCGGATGATACACTACGCGCCGCAAACCGGATTCACTGCGAGCCTGGTCCACAGTGAGGAGACACGCTCATCACGGGTCTCGAGCGATCCCCTCGCCCCCGGAGGGGGAGAGGGCAGGGTGAGGGGGCGTTCGTGGAAGGCGCGGACTACACGATCTTCCGCGCCCTCAGCTCCGCCACGCGGGCAGCCGAGAGCCCGAGGACTTCGGTCAGCACTTCCTCGGTATGCTGCCCGGCCAGCGGCGGCGGCGTGGTCACGGGCTCGGAGCCGGAGAGCCGTATCGGGCAGGCGGGAGCACGGAAGCGTCCGCGCGTTGGATGGTCGATGGTGGCGATGGCGTCGCGGGCGTTCAGGTGCGGATCATCCAGCACTTCGCCCGTGTCCAGCACGGCCCCGCACGGCACGCCCGCCTTGGCGAGGGTGACCATCACCTCCTGCTTAGCGCGCGCCCCCGTCCACGCCCGCGCGATCTCGTTGAGCGCGTCCACGTGCTTCCAGCGCGTGGGCGCGTCCACGCAGCGCGGGTCGCTCAGAAGATCCTCGCGGCCGATGGCGCGGGCGAAGTCACACCACATGCCCTGGTTCATCGGCTGCACGTAGATGTACACGTAGTCGTTCGGCCCGCCCGGCGCGCACGGGTAGAGGCCGTCGGGGACGGCGCCGGGCGGGGCATTGTTGCCCCGGCGCGCCGTGGGCTTGCCGTCGCGGTAGTGGGCGACATAGCGCTGGCGCGTGAGATTGGCCACCGCCTCCTGCATCGACACCTCGACCACCTGCCCCTGGCCGGTGCGCCCCCGCTCGATGTACGCGGCCATGATGCCCGCTACCATGTGCACCCCCGCCCCGCTGTCGCCGATATTGGCGCCGCAGAGCACCGGCTCGCGATCCGGAAAGCCCGTGACGCTCATCACGCCGCCCGTGGCCTGGGCGATCATGTCGAAGCTCTTGAACTCGTGATACGGCCCGGAGAGGCCGAAGCCTTTGAGCCGCGCGAAGATGAGGCGGGGGTTGACGGCCCGCAGGGCGTCCCAGCCGAGCCCCAGTCTCTCCATGAGGCCGGGGGCGAAGTTCTCCACCACCACGTCCGCGCGCTCGGCCATCTCGAGGAAGAGGGCGCGGCCGTCGGGATGCTTCAGGTCGATGGTGACGCTCCGCTTGTTCGCGTTGAAGAGGAGAAAGAACATCGCGTCGAGCCCGGGCACCTCCGGCCGGTTCCGCCGTGACTGCTCGCCGCCGATGGGCTCGATCTTGATGATGTCCGCGCCGAGCCAGCCGAGGAGCTGGGTGCACGACGTGCCGGCCTCGAACTGCGTCAGGTCCAGGATGCGAATGCCCGCGAGCGCCCGCTCGGTCATGGAAGCCTCTCTCTCTTCGAATGCGGAGTGTCGAACCGCGCCGAATCGTATCATGCCGGCCGGATTCTGGTAGAGTCGCGGGCATGCGTGTCAAAGGGATCACGCCCTTTCTCGTCGATCTCGGTGGCGGCAAGAACCTGCTCTTCGTCAAGGTGGAGACGGAGGGCGGGCCGCACGGATGGGGCGAGTGCTATACGCAGGCCGACCGCGACGCGAGCATCGTGGCCCACGTGGAGGCGCTCGCCCGCTATCTCATCGGGCGGGACGCCGCGCACATCACCCACTTCGTCCACATGGCGTACAACGACTTCGCGGCCAAGCGCGGGGCCATGGATTTCTGGAGCGCGGTCAGCGGTCTCGAGCAGGCGCTGTGGGACATCGCGGGCAAGCGCCATGGAGTCCCCGTGCACGAGCTCCTGGGCGGGGCCTGCCGCGAGCGCATCCGCGTCTATGCCAATGGCTGGTACGGCCACGGGGCACCCGCGGATTACGCGAAGCGGGCGCGGGAAACGGTGGGCCGCGGCTTCACCGCCCTCAAGTTCGACCCGTTCCCTGGGCCGTGGCGTACGCATATCCCGCTCGAGGCGGAGGAGCAGGCGGTGGCCACGGTGGCCGCGGTGCGCGAGGCCGTCGGTCCCCGGATCGATCTCCTCATCGAGGTGCACCGGCGCCTCGCCCCCATGCACGCCGTGCGCATCGCCCGCGGCCTGGAGCCCTACCGGCCCTTCTGGTACGAGGAGCCGGTGTCCTCCACGAATCTGGAGGCCCTCGCCGAGTGCCGCCGGCAGATCGGCATCCCCATCGTGACGGGCGAAGAGCTCTACACGCGCGCGGAGTTCCGCCGTGTTTTCGAGCTGCGCGCGGCCGACATCGTCAATCCCGACGTGTGCAACTGCGGCGGCATCATGGAGCTGCGCGCTATCGCCCAGATGGCCGAGCCCTCGTTCGTGACCGTGTCGCCCCACAACTACAACAGCACCACCGTGGGGCTGGCCGCGACCCTGCAGGTCTCCGCAGCCATTCCGAACTTCCTCATCACGGAGTATTTCGTGAACTTCGAGGCGCGGGGGCGAGAGATCGCGCGGCCGGCCTTCGAGGTCCGCCACGGCTACATCGCGGTTCCCGAGCGGCCCGGCCTCGGCCTCGACCTCGACGAGGACGCGCTCCGGCGC
>Ga0137403_10003822_pt1 | contig 17946 bp, 17 predicted proteins | sample CZOMad2_1_16fung_FD_122057 | JGI IMG/M metagenome (GOLD analysis project Ga0137403, IMG submission 122057) | Vadose zone soil fungal communities from Angelo Coast Range Reserve, California, USA - CZOMad2_1_16fungal (Hybrid Assembly) | ecosystem: Environmental > Terrestrial > Soil > Vadose zone...
TCGAAGGCGAAGATGTCGTCTCAACACGGACAGCGCGCGCGGACACAACTGAACACGGCGATCTTCGCTCGTCTTGGTCTTATCCCGGTCGACGCCGGAGACTCTCGCTTTGTTAATACTGATTATTCCGTGCACGAGATCGATGTCAGATAGAGCGAGAGCGATCTGCTCAGACGGCCTCAGACCCGTAAAGAAGCGAAACTCGTCATAGTTGCCCTGGGCTTCACCCCAGTCGTGATGAATGGCAGCAATGAGCGTTTCGGCGTCGTGCATGGAGAAGGGATCCACTTTCGGCCGGTCCGCTCCGAAGCCGCGCGCACCGAAGGTTGAGAGCGGGGTTCTCGTGAAACGGCCGGTCTCGATATCCAAAGTCGAAGGCACGCTTCAGGACGCTGATGGTGTTGTTGTAGGTCTTTTTACTCCAGCGATGGCCGTCTGCGATGGCGATGAGACGAGAATAACGGACTTGTGAAAAAACAAGACGGCCGAGATGGGGGCGCCAAATGCAATCGAGTATCTTTCGATACGACCTCACTGTTGCGGCCGCCATATCGTCCCGCAGGCGCCGTGCCTCGCAGTGCGCCAAGTATGCATCGAAGACGTCACTACACAATCGAGCACTCGACGTGCCGACCAGGCGGCCAGTAACCGGTAGTCGGGAAATTCTTCTTCGAAGGAGAATGTGCCTAGGCCGATCTGGTGTTTGATTACTTCGAGGCGCTCCCGAGCTCGACGCAGGTTAGCTTCTGAGGGAGGGCGCTTGACCGAAGGACGGTACCGGGTGCCATTGAAGATGAAGTCGAACTGAATTCTTCCGCGGGGCGCCGCAACGACCCCGCCTGTGAACCATTTACTGCCCATATGCTGCCCTCTCACCCCCAAAAGGAACGATTGGCCGAGCATAGGTGGCACGCTAAAAGGCGGTCAAAGAGTGACCCGGACTGAAGCAACTTCAGCCTGGATGTTTGATCCGAGGTGTTGATCGCTCATTCTCGACCCACGAATCATGAGAGGCACACTGGGTCGAGTTCTTCACGGGAGCGCTTGCACACCAAGATAGGGGCTTGGCGGCTCAAGTCGCAGAGACTAACTGATCGTTGACGTACTTTGCCCAACGACGGGAATACAGCAGGACCGCTTCTTCGTCGTGATCGAGAATGGCATGAATGATCTTGAGCCGGGTATGGCGCCACTTCTCTGCGTCATCCGGTTCGCTCACGGTGCTTCCCGGCCGCAATTCGGAGAACAGCTTCAAGGTGACCAGGATCATCAATTCACCCAGAGGATTCGCGGCCATCCGGCACACGATTTTGAGATAGGTCGCGTGCAACCGCAGGATTTCGCGGGAGTCATTCGAGTCGACTCTTTTGATCGACTCGCTGATCGCCACTAAATCCCGGCGTGCGGATTCATCTTCAGAGCAAGCCGCCAACCTCTCCATCTCGCTCTCGAGGGTGGTGGTAATCAAGTGGACATCGCGATAGCTGACGTGTCGCGCCCGCAAATAGGTGGCGATCATCTCTTTCACGCCGGCTTCGTCCGGCACACGAGCGAAGTAGCCGCCATTGGTGCCACGGCGGACGAAGAGAAGGCGTTCCCGCTCGAGCAAACGAGCCGCTTGTTGGAGCGTGACGTGCCCAACACCCAGACGTTGAACTAAATCCTCACGAGAGCCGAGAAAGGCGCCGTCGCCTTTTTCCAGAATCATCTCACGCAGGAGCTTTGCAGCCTCTGCCACCGCGGTGATGGACGTCTTCGGGTTCGTATCCCGCGCGCTTTCTTCTTTCATAGCATTCGTCATTAGAAGGCTATCTTTCGCATATCCACTTCGCTGCGTCAACTTTGGAGGAATGGATGCCGATGCAAGCGTTGTAAGAAAGCGACGCTGCCGGCGGAGCGATCCTAGCCATGTTTCCCCGATTCATAGCTAAGAAAAGCCAAGAATTGAGTGATTTTTAAAAAAATATGGATTATTGTCTCGATTGGATGCACTTAATGGACCTGGCCCATCACCTTGTAGCTTCGCTGCTCCTGTGTGACGGATCAGATAGCAGGAGCGAAATAGCGCATAGAATCGAGGAGGGGGGCGATGTCGACATTGAAATTCCTATGGGGCGCCGCGACGCTCACGTTATCCATGGGCCTGGCGGCTTGGCCGGCCATTGCTCAGCAGCCACCGGGCGCCACAACGCCTGAAGCCTCTGCAGCATCAGCAACAGCGAAGAGCAGCGAGTCGGATTCGGAGCTTTCCGAGGTTGTAGTTACCGCGCGCAAGCGAAGTGAGACTCTCCAGTCCGTTCCCGTAGCCATCACCGCCTTCAGCGCGGACAAGCAGCAAGCGCTTGGCATCCAGACGCTCCAGGACTTGAGCGCTCACACTCCGGGACTGTCCTACGATTCAGCCAGCAACCGGCCCTACATTCGCGGCGTCGGGCGAAATACCGACAACATCACGACGGCATCGGCTGTGGCCGTGTATTTCAACGGCGTCTACTACGGTGCGAATCCCTCGGTCGCCCTGCAAAAGGACAGCCTCTTTGTCAATACCATCGAGGTTGATCGTGGTCCGCAGAACACCCTGCACGGAAGCAATGCCGACGGCGGCACTATCAACTACGTCTCGCAGAAGCCGACGACCTCTTTCTACGCCGAGGCCCGGGCCGGCGTATCGAGCTATGACACCCGCTTCGGCGAGGCGGTCGTATCCGGGCCGATCACCGATCAGATCCGGTTTCGGGTGGGCGGCAACTACACCGACGCCTCAGGAGGGTTCGACAAGAATCTCATTGGCGCGCCACAAGGGGGACTCATCGCCCTGGGAGCCAATGGCAGCTCCCATTACCTGGAGGCACAACTGGAGGGGAATTTCGACCAGGTCGATGCCTGGGTGATGGTCTCCAGCGCGGAATATACGACCAACCGCCCAAACGGTGATGTCACGGGTACCTACCCGAACGACTTTGAAGTGAATGGCAGCTTCGAGCCCAACAGCTTTTATGGACTGTGCGGCCTGCCAGGCGTTGCGACGACCGCGGCCGGCGCGGGATGCGCCGGGGGTCCGGCGATCGTGCCGGGGTCCGTGGTGACGGCGCCGGTTACCGCCAATCAATTCCCGGGAAATAATCCCGGCAACCTCAATCCGCGCCGCTTCATTGAAGCATTCAACTCAACACAGGATTTTACGGATAACGTCGCGGTCGCGGCCAATGTGACTTTTCACGCCCCGGTGGTCGATCTGGTCTATACCGGGGGCTATCAGAAATTCGCCTACGATTTGTCCAAAGCGACCAACCTGAGTGACTCGGGTGTCCTGGCATACCAACTGGCGGGCCCAGCCGGCGCCGGCAATCTGACGATCAATCCAACTCCGAGCTATACGGTATTCGGCGAACACGACAAGTCCTTCAGCCACGAATTGAATATCGTCTCGACGGGGTCATCACGCTTCCAATATGTGGCCGGCCTGTATTGGTTTCATGAAGATTACGATCAGCCTACGGATATCGGCGTCAACCCCAACCAGCCGCAGATGTACAACCCGCAATACTTCAATGTGACCATCCCTGGCGTCTTTTCACTCGGTTCCGGTGGCTGCGGACCGGCCGCCGGGGGTGGGCTCGTGAACCTGTGTCCGGCGCCTGCCAACAACATCCCGGGTTGGCTGGTCACCAATACGTCGGGAACTTACAGCGATTACGCCGCATTCGGCCAACTCGGGTATGAGATCAATAATGAATGGAGAGTGAGCGGGGCGGTCCGCTATACGCAGGACCAAAAGCGTGCCGAGCAGTCGTTTCGCTTCACCCAGTTCGCGGTACCCGGTGTGTTTGGCCTCCCTCTGGGTGCCCTGTTTGGGCCGGGCGCGTTCGGGGCTGCTACACCGAATATTGACGTTACATCGCTGATTGCCGGCGCCATCCCCGATCCGCTGAAACCTGGCGCGGGCATGGGCGCGATTACGTCGAACCCCGCGACCGGCTTCTACCAGGTCCCGCTCGATGCGACCTGGAGCGCCGTCACCGGCGAGGCCGACGTCGACTGGACGCCGGATCCCAGCACCCTGGTCTATTTCCGCTACAGCCATGGCTACAAATCCGGCGGCTTCAATACCCTCGGCCCGATTTCGGCCAACGAGCAGACGAAGTCGGAATTTGTCGACGCCTATGAGCTCGGGGCCAAGAAAATGTTAGGCCGGTCCGTCACGCTGAACGGCGCACTATTTTACTACAACTATAGCAACGACCAGGTACCCCTCACGGTCGACCAGTCCGGCGTATTGGAAACGACGATTTACAACATGCCGCTCGTGCGCAACATTGGCGCGGAGATAGAGGGGGCGTGGCGTCCGATCCCCCGGTTGGAGTTAGGCCTGAACTACGCCTTCCTGAAAGCCACTATCGCGAATGCGGGCAACTGCGTCGAGGACACTGTCGATCCGCAGGCGCAACTGCCTCATGCCAACACGAGCGGCTGTGCCCAGGTGCCGGGATCAGGGGTCGTGGTGCAGAATATCCGTGGCCAGACAGTGCCCCAGGCGCCGCGTAACACGGTTTCCCTCAACGCAATCTACACTCTGGACTTCGCACCAGGGGCATTGTCACTGGCAGGCAGCGCCCTTTGGAAAGATGTCGCGTACGGCTCCGTTTTCAATCGCGACTACAACAAGTCGCCATCCTATGCCACTTTGAATTTACGCGCGATCTGGGCCGGTGCGAATGGCCACTATAACGTGATCGCGTACTGCAACAACGTTACCAACACCCTGTCCCAGGATAGCGCCGTGGGCCAGCTGCAGGCCGGTGGTACGCCCGGCACCCCCGCAATCATTACGAGCCAGGTGAGTCTCAACCCGCCGCGAATCTTCGGGCTCGAGCTGCAATACCGCATCCATTGAGGCCGTAGCTCGATGAACGAGTCGAAAAAAGAAGGCGCAACACTGTGTTCTCATATCACCGATGAGATGCGGGCACTCGTCGGTAGGGAAATGAGGCGGTGGGTGTCGTTTCCCGTATCGAGCTCAGACATTCGCCGTTGGGCCATCGCTGTGTATTACCCGGAGTGCCCACCTGGGCGCTTCTGGGATGCGGAGGCGGCCGCCGTGTCTCGTTACCGCGGAATCGTGGCGCCGGAAGACTTCAACCCATTCGCCTGGATGGTGGCGCAGCCCAAGGGGCAAAGCACGATGGCCGCCGTCGCCGACAACCCGGATGCCATCGAGAATGGGTTGCATGCCGCAGGACCCGGTCTGAAGCACGCGCTGAATGGCGGAATCAACATTGCCTACGGTGTGCCGATGCGCCCGGGCGATGTGATCACGTCGGTGATGACTCTGGCGGAATATCGCGAGAGGCCCGGTTCGCTGGGACTGATGCTCTTCACGAGTATCAGCACCGTTTGGACCAACCAGAGCGGCGAAATTGCCAAGACCAGTCTCAGCACCGTAATTCGCTACTGAGGGAACTTTGATGTCGAGTCTCGCGATCAAGGTCGGCGATGAGCTTCCGGTCTTCCAACGACGGACCGGTCTTGCTGAATGGAACAGGTACGCCGCCGTCAACGATGAATTTGTGCCCATCCATATGGACGACGACGCAGGTCGGGCCGCGGGATTTCAGGGTGCGCTCGGCATGGGCAACCTTCAGATTGCCTATCTGCACAATGTAGTCCGCGACTGGCTCGGTGACCGGGGCCGAATTCTCACGCTGTCCTGCCGATTCAACGCGCCGAACCTCAAAGGCACGATCATCTGCGCTCGCGGGCACGTCACGGCGGTGACCCCAAGGGAGAATGGTGTTGAGATCGCGCTGGATGTGTGGACGGCCGACGCCGATGGCAATCGCCTGGCCCCTGGCGCCTGCACCGTCCTGATCGACCGCTAAAACCCTGGCTGCTTTTGCGGTTAAACCAAAGAACGAGGAATCATACAATGCCTCTGTTGAATCGACGCGCGGCCATCGTGGGCGTGTACACGACTGAGCAGGCCCGCAGGATGAAGAAATCATCCTTCTCACTCCAACTCGAAGCCCTCCGGGGCGCGGTTGAAGACGCTGGTTTGACGATGTCGGACGTTGACGGTCTTTGCACGATGGCCGGCAGCGATCATCTCGGCGTCGAGGGCGAGGGAAGTGCCAGGGTGGCCATGGCGCACCAATTCTGGGCCGCGCAGCTCGGGGGACGCCCGCTGAGTCTGGTGCTGCATGGCGCCGCCTCTGCCGTGCTGCCGAAGGCGGCGGCCGCAGTGTCCGCCGGTCTGGCTGATGTGGTGGTCATGTTCTACGGAAAGAGCGGCGTCCAGACAGGGCCGGCCGGTACACCCATGCCGATTGATCGTGCGCCCCGCGTGTACGAATGGAGTTTCGCTCAATCGGGGGCATACATGAGTACATGGTATGCACTCTGGGCGCAGCGTTATATGCACGAGTTCGGTGTCAAGCGGGAGGACCTTGCCGAGGTGGCGGTGTTCACGAGGCACCATGCGACGCTCAACCCCGGCTCGGTGATGGGATCGAAGGGCGACATCACGGTGGACGATGTCATGTCGGCACGACCGATTTGCGAGCCACTCCACCTGTTGGATTGCTCTATCGACAATGACGGCGGATATGCCATCGTCGTCGCGTCGGAGGAGGAAGCGAGGAACTGCCGCCACAAGCCGGTGTGGATCATAGGCGGCGCGGAAGGGTACTACACAGACTTCTACGCCACCATTGACGACCCTTGGTTTCCGAAGGACGGCAAAGCGGTGCGGGCGGCGGCTGACAAGGCATTCGGCCTGGCAGGCGTCTCGCGCGACGACATTGATGTCGCCGGCCTTTATGACTGTTTCACGATTACCACCATCAGAGACCTGGAGGAAATGGGATTCTGCGAGCTCGGGGAGGGTGCTGCATTCGTCAAAGAGGGACACTGCAGGCTCGGTGGCAAGCTACCCACCAACACTGACGGCGGGCTCTTGTCCAACAGCCATGCCGGCAACCCGGACGGGATGCCGACAATCGAAGTCGTCCGTCAGCTGCGTGGCCAGTGCGGTGCGCGCCAGGTGCCTGACGCGAAGCTCGGGGTATCTCTTTCGCAAGGTTGGGCGGTGCATGGCGTGGCCGGCGTCCTGGTCATGGCCGCTGACTGAGGGGAAAGAACATGACCTATCTGAAACCGTTGCCGGTCAAGACCACTCTCAACGCTCCATTCTGGAAAGGGCTCAGCGAACATCGGTTCTGTGTGCCGCGCTGTAAGAATTGCGGGGACTTCAACTGGATTCCTTACCCCGCGTGCAGAACGTGCCTCTGCGAGGACCAGGAATGGGTGACCGTATCCGGCGACGCCACGGTATGGAGTTACAGCGTGGTCCATCGCGGCCCGGGTGCATTCGATCGCGAGACGCCCTATGTGGTGGTGCTCGCGAAGCTCGCCGAACATCCGCGGCCCTGTATCGTCACTTCCAACCTCATCGACGTGGCTCCCGCATCGATAAAAATTGGGACGCCGATCAAAGTCGTTTATGAAGACATTCCTGAAGAAGACATCACCCTGTTCCGTTTTGCCCCGGCATAGATGTCATGGTCACAGTGGAAGAGTTCATCAAAGAGGCGCGTGCTTTCCTGGATGGCAACGCTGCATTGAAATTGGAGGCCGCGGCATTCCAATGGGGAGTGGGTCCCGACGATTTGCCGGGATCCAGCCAGTTCTCGCGGGCCCCTGACTCGCCTGAAACTCTCCAGGCGAAATCGTGGGCCGCCAGGCGTTTCGACGCGGGCTTCGGTTGGATCGATGGACCTGCCGAATTGGGCGGGCGAGGGCTGACCTGCGATCACGCCAAGGCATACGATCAACTCGAGGCGCGATACCAACTCCCCGATATGGGGCTGCTGTCGATCGCCGTAGGATTTATTGCACCGACCATCCTGGCACACGGGACCTCGGAGATCCGCCAGAAATTCCTGCCCGCGATGTATCGGGGCGATCTCATCGTATGCCAATTGTTCAGCGAGCCCAATGCGGGATCCGATCTCGCGGCTGCCAGGACCCTGGCGGTGCGGGACGGCGCCGAGTGGATCATCAATGGACAGAAAGTCTGGACGTCGAACGCGCAGTGCGCCGACATCGGTCTTGCGGTAACCCGTACTGACCGGGAGGCCCCGAAGCATCGGGGGATCACGATGTTCCTCGTCGATATGCACTCGCCTGGTGTGGATGTGCGACCGCTTCGGCAGATGAATGGCGGCGCTGGATTCAACGAGGTCTTCCTGACGGATGTTCGGGTTCCTGACGCGCACCGCATAGGTGCCATCAACGACGGGTTCAATGTGATCATTACGACCCTCAGTAATGAGCGGTCGCTACAGATGCGGTCGGGGAGCGCGAGCGCGGTTTCGGCCAACTTCGAGCGCTTGTTGGCGGTCGCCGAGCACTATGCGGACCGAAACGACCCGCTGGTACGTCAGCAGCTCGCGGCGATATACACCCTCGAGAAACTTACCGAGTACATGGTCGAGCAGATGGCGGCGAAAATCGAGAACGGCGAGGCTCTCGGTGCGGACGCGATGATCCTAAAGCTGCTCGGTGCCACCCACCATACCGATGCCGTAGTGGGTTTCCTCAGTCACGTGCTCGGCCCGCGGCTGGCTGCGGACAGCGGCGAATGGGGTACTTACTCCTGGTCGAAATACGTCCTCGGAGTTCATGGTGGCCGCATCGGCGGCGGCACCGACGAGATCATTCTGAATCGGCTGGGCGAAACTGTGTTGGGTTTGCCCAAAGAGCCCCGACCCGACAAACCGATCGCGGCTGTGACTCGCTGATCCTACTACGCTCAACGGGATTCAATGATGACCTTGCTAAACTCCGCGGAGTTGGAAGAGCTCCGCAAACCGGTTCGCAGGTTCTTCACGGACAAGTCGCCCGAACTCGAGGTTCGCCGGCTCATGGCGTCGCGTGAGGGATACGACCCCGAGGTGTGGCGGCAAATGGGATCGGACCTTTGCCTCCAGGGTCTCATGATCCCGGAACAGTATGGCGGTGCGGGCTACGGATTAAACGCAATGTCAGTCGTGTTGGAGGAGATGGGACGCGCGTTGCTCCCGGCTCCTTTCTTCGCAACGGTGGTTCTCGCGGCGAACGCCTTGTTGCTCATGGACGATGGCGCTGCGAAGAACGACTACCTCCCAGGAATCGCGAGCGGCGAGACCGTCGCTACGCTCGCACTGCTGGAGGAGAGCGCCCGATGGGACCTGAATGCCATCCAAATGACCGCAACGAAGACGGGCAACGGTTACACGCTCGACGGCGTGAAGTCCTTTGTCCTCGATGGCCACGTTGCGGACCTGATCCTCGTCGCGGCACGTACTGATGCGGCGCTCAGTCTTTTTGCGGTGGAAGGTGACACGCCGGAATTGGTCCGTACACCACTGGCGACCATGGATCAAACACGCAAACAGGCTCGGCTCGAATTTAGTGGGACGCCAGCTCGACTCATCGGTTCGGCCGGCCGCGCCGAGGCGGCGTTGCGCAAGACGCTCGACCTTGCTGCGGTAGCCCTGTCCGCTGAGGCGGTCGGCGGCGCCCAGAAGTGCCTCGAGATGTCGGTCGAATACGCCAAGACGCGCGTCCAGTTCGGGCGCCCGATAGGTTCTTTCCAGGCCATCAAACACAAATGCGCCAACATGCTTTGTGAAGTCGAAGCCTCCAAGGCCGCGGCATACCGTGCGGCGTCGGCCAGCGCTGCGGACAGCGAGGAGGCGCCGATAGTGGCCAGCCTCGCCAAGGCCTACTGTTCTGAGGCTTACGTGCATTGTGCGACCGAGAACATTCATATCCACGGAGGTATCGGGTACACGTGGGAACATCCGGCAAACCTCTATTACAAGCGCGCGAAATCCTCAGAGTTGTTGTTTGGTGGTCCCACCTACCACCGCGAGCTGCTGGCCCAGCGGCTCGGAATCTGACGCGTAACAGTGACGACAGCCATACGGAACGAGTCTTTCCAGATCGGCGGCGATCTGTCGGTACGTCGCGTCGGGTTCGGCGCAATGCAGCTCACAGGCCCGGGCATCTGGGGTCCGCCGAGAGACCGGGCCAACGCGGTGGCAGTGCTGCGGCGCGCCGTCGATCTGGGTGTTAACTTCATCGACACCGCCGACGTCTACGGTCCCGGCGACAATGAACGGCTGATCCGCGAGGCGTTGCATCCGTACCCGCCGGATCTGGTCATCGCCACCAAGGCCGGCCTGGTCCGCAGTGGGCCTGGGACCCGTACCAATCCCGGCTTCTCGGTGAACGCCACGCCAGCGCACATTAGCCGCGCGGTGGACGGCAGCTTGCGCGATCTGGGCGTGGAGCGCATCGGCCTCTATCAACTCCACCGCGTCGATCCTGCCACGCCCATCGAGGAAACGATGGACGTGTTTCGGGCGCTTCGGAAAGAGGGCAAGATCAAACACATCGGCCTCTCCGAAGTCGGCGTGGAGCAGATTGAGCGCGCGCGGGCGGTGGTCGAGATCGCGACGGTGCAGAACGTCTACAGCCTCGCCATCCGCAAGCACGACAACGTGCTGGCCCATTGCGAAAGCAGCGGCATCGGCTTCATTCCGTTTTGGCCGCTGCACCTGGAGGCCCTGGCCGGCTCCGAGCCCCTGGCCCGAATCGCCGTTCAAACGGCGTCAACGCCGTCGCAAGTCGCGTTGGCCTGGTTGCTGAATAAGTCGGCAGCGACGATCCTGATTCCCGGTACGTCCTCGGTTGCGCACCTCGAGGAGAATGTGGCGGCCCGCGACGTGGAGTTATCCGACTCTCAGATGCGGGAGCTCGAACAATTGGGAAAAAACATCGTGCCAAGAGTAAGCGTCGACGTCCGTTAGGCCGTGTCGAGCTCCATTCAAACCATTGTCGATGCGCTCACCCTGGAGCCCGTCGAAGCCAATGTGTTCCGGGGTTGGACCCCGGAAATCGAGCGCAATCATGGTCGCATCTTTGGAGGCCAGGTGATCGCTCAAGCGCTCACTGCCGCCTACCAGACGGTTGCCGGTCGTCCGTGCCATTCCCTGCAAGCCTATTTCATTCGGCCGGGTGATCCCAAGGAGTCCGTTCTCTATGAGGTGGAGGAAACCCGGGACGGGCGCTCCTTCGCCACCCGCCGGGTTGTCGCGAGCCAACATGGCGCGAAAATACTCACCCTGGCGGCGTCTTTCCATGCCGAAGAGCCGGGCTTGAGTCACGAGACGCCGATGGAGGCGACGACGGCGCCGGACGAGCTACCACGAGACGCCGAACGCTGGGCGCAACTGCCCCAGGTAATCACCAAGGGCGTCCATCCACCGGTTTGGGTTGACGCACTCGAGATGCGTAGTGTTGAGCCGATGATCATGTTGGACTCCACCGTCATGCCGCCTCGGCAGAGGATGTGGTTTCGGGCGCAGGAGCCTGTGGGCGACGACCCGATACTCAACCAATGTCTGCTGGCCTACGCCACCGACGTGTCGCTCGTGACCACCGGTGCACGACCGCATGGTTTGTCGGGCTTCAAAGGCGATCAGCTCGCCAGCCTCGATCACGCTATCTGGTTCCACGGGCGGGTCAACATGAGTGACTGGATGCTTTATGACCAGTACAGCCCCTGGTCAGGCGGCGCGCGCGGCTTCAATCGCGGCACGATCTACAGGCGGGATGGCGTGATGGTGGCGAGCGTGGCCCAGGAAGGTCTGATGCGCCCGGCCAAGCGGTGACGCGCGTCCCGGACAGACCTGATTCTATGCATTCTACTATAGAGATGTGCTCCTAAAATGCCTTGACCGAGGCCAATAATTGCTCGAACATAGCATAGTAATGCGATCTTTGGTGAGTCAGGGGAGTGTCAATGGGCATGCTTGAGGGCCGAGTCGTCATTGTTACAGGCGGTGGCAATGGCATCGGCCGTGAGGTCGCACTGATTGCGGCCAGCGAGGGAGCCAAGGTTCTCGTGAATGACCTGGGCGGTGGCCCCCGTGGCGACGACCGGGGCTCTGGCGGGCCGGCCGAGGCGGTGGCAGCGGAAATCAGGCAACGTGGCGGCCAGGCCATTTCCAACTCCAAATCCGTCACCGACTACGACGCGGTGGTCGGCATGCGCGAGCAGGCGCTCGAGACATTCGGTGGCCTGCATGCGGTGATCAATCCTGCCGGCATCCTCCGCGACAGCATGTTTCACAAAATGACCAATGCCGACTGGGACGTCGTCGTCGATGTACACTTGCGTGGCTCCTACAACATTTGTCGCGCTACAGTGGAGCACTTTCGCGGCCAACAGGACGGGGCTTATGTCCTGTTCAGCTCGTCCTCGGGCCTGTTTGGCAACCTGGGTCAGACCAACTACGGCGCTGCAAAGATGGGCATCGCGGGACTGTCGCGGATCCTGGCCCTCGAGGGTGCGGCAAAGAACATTCGTTGCAACGTGATTGCCCCCGTCGCATTTACGCGGCTCGTGGCCGGCGTCAAAGTCAGAGATGAGGAGGCCGCCAGGCAGCTGGCTGAGATGGCTAAGGAAATGCCGGTCGAGGCCCCGGCGCGGCTGGCGGTGGCGCTGGCGAGTGCCGGCGCCCGCGCCGTCTCCGGCCAGATCTTTGGAGTCCAGAAGAACGACATTTCCGTGATGTCGCAGATCCGACCGATTGATTTCCGCGAAAAACCGGACGGCTGGACGGTTGAGTCGATCGTCGACGAGGCGTTACCGGGCCTCTCCTCCAGCTTCACTCCCCTGGTCGGCGGGTTCATCAGCAGTACCCGGCCTGCGGGTGGTGCGTAAACCGTGGCTCGGCCTATCGATCCTATGCAACGCGTCGACCCCGAGCTGCGGCGCGGACTCGAGTACTATTTGAAGTTGTTTCCTGCGCGTCCTGAACCTCCGGGTCCGCAGAGGGTGGCGCCCATGCGTGAGGGATCTCGTGCCCTTGCCAAGCCCATCCTGTCGCAACCCACCGTCGTCGAAAAGACTATACCGGGTGCCGCTGGCGCGCCGGACGTGTTGGTCTTTGTGATCAATGCCGATCCAGCGGTGCTCAGGCCCGCGATCCTGCACATTCATGGTGGCGGCTTCTTCGCCGGCTCCGCGACCTCCGGCCTGGCCGACCTGCAGGTTCAGGCGAAGGCGCTCGACTGCACCATTGTTACTGTTGAATATCGCCTCGCGCCGGAGACGCCCTTTCCCGGGGCGCTGGAGGACAACTATGCGGCGTTGCGATGGCTGTATCATAACGCTGAAGGTTTGGGCGTCGACCGCACGCGGGTCGCCCTACAGGGAGAGAGCGCGGGCGGGGGGCATGCGGCGATGCTTGCACTCGCCGCCCGGGAGCGCGGCGAAGTGCCGCTCTGTTTTCAATCACTGATCTTTCCAATGCTCGACGATCGCACCGGCTCGAGCCGTCAACCGGCGGACCATATCGGCACCTTTCTGTGGACTCGTGAGCTCAATGTCCTGGGCTGGAGTTGCCTGCTTGGCGCACCGCCCGGCGGCCAAGCCGTTGCTGCGGGAGCGTCGCCTGCTCGCGCCGCCGACCTCTCCGGTCTGCCACCGACTTTTATCGCAGTCGGTGATCTCGATCTCTTCGTGGAGGAGGACATCGCCTTCGCCAGCCGGCTCATCGCAGCCGGAGTCGCTACAGAGCTGCTCGTGGCTCCCGGTGCGCCACATGGGTTCCAGATGTTAGGTCCCAACAGCCGGATCAGCCGCCGTTTCCATCTCGCGCACCTGAATGCCTTCGCTCGCGCGTTCGACCGCCACGAGTTTTTCGAAGTGCCCGAGGCCGCCCCACGGGCCGCGCCGACGACCGGAGCGTAGCGGAGGGAATCCCACGAAGCGCTACAGGCGCGACGTGGGACGGTTTGAGCGGATCGCGAGCGCTGTCTAAGGATCGATTCGAGCTTCAGCGTACCCACTGAGAACGACCTTACCGTCCTGGTTGACGGTCGACACGTCCAGTTCCACGTACTTCTGTCCTTTGCTTTCCGTAAAATTCTTCACCACCAGCTTCGTGTCCAGCGAATCGCCGGGCCAGACTTGATTGGTGAAGCGGACGCCAAACTTCGTGAGGCGTGCGTCGCCGACGTAGTTGGTCAGAGTGCGACCTGTCATGCCCATCGTCAGCATGCCATGCGCAAACACACCCGGGTACTGCGCGACCTCCGTCGTGAAGACCTGATCCGTATGCAGCGGATTGTAGTCGCCGGAGGCGCCGGCATACATCACGATCTGTGTGCGGGTAAGATCATCCACCACACGCTCGGAATAGGTGTCGCCAATTTTCAGTTTAGCGGCGCTGAGAGCCACGATGCGTCCTTCTACGTTTGGGGCGACAGCCGCTGCGTCATCACACCCACCGTTCGACAGGTGACAACCAACTCGCCGTTCTGGTCGCGAAATTCCGTGACGAATTCGCTGAACGACAGCTTGCCGGAGCGGCCTTCCCGCTCCCAGCTACGGCCTTGTTTCACGGTTGCCGAAAGTACATCGCCGGGTGTTGCGGGTCGGTGGTACTCGTAGTGTTGCTCCGCGTGGAGGCCACTGCCAATGCCGCCGCCGTCTTTTTCGTGACGTATGCCGGTTGGATGTTTTCCCGAGCCGAACCAGGGGTGTCCGGGCCTGGGTCGCAGGACACAGTCCGGATCAAATTGTGCGCTGGCCTCGGTGAACGTCGGGGGCGCGATAATACTGCCCACTTCGGTTGTCTTGGCGTATTGCGCATCATGGTAGACCGGGTTGTAGTCGCCGATCGACCTGGCAAACATCATGATGTGGCTGGCTTCGATGGGAAATTTGGTAACCGCCATACTCCTAGACTTTCTCCAGCAGGTGAACGGCGCAGGAGGATCCCATCCCGACAACGTGTGTCAGGCCAATCCGGGCGCCCTCGACCTGGCGCTTGCCGGCTTCGCCGCGCAATTGAGTGGTCACTTCATAGAGGTTGGCTATGCCGGTGGCGCCAATCGGATGCCCCTTGGAGAGCAACCCGCCCGACATATTGACTGGAATACGACCTCCGAGCGTGGTCGCCCCTTCATCGATCAACCGACCGCCTTCGCCTGCGCCACACAGGCCCAGGTTCTCATAGTGAACAATTTCCGCGGTCGCAAAGCAGTCGTGCAGCTCGACGAGTTGCACATCGTGCGGACCCAGACCGGCCTGCTCGTAAGCCGTCTTTGCGGCCAACTGGGTCGCGCCGTTGAAGTCCGGCATCACGAGGTTGCGCGGGCTATAGGGATCGCTCGTGAGCGCCGAGGCGCGTATGCGGACCGCGCGCTTCATGAGACCCAGGCGCTTGGCCGCGCTCTCGGATGCGATGATCGCCGCCGCTGCACCGTCAACATTCACTGAACACATCAGTTTGGTGTTCGGATAGGAAATCATCTCGGAGCTCATCACCACCTCGAGTGGCGTCTCGATCTGGTACATCGCCTTGGGGTTGAAGGTCGAGTGGTGATGGTTCTTGACGGACACCTTGGCGAATTGCTCGAACGTGGTGCCATATTTGCGGGCATGCTCCATGCCGACATGGGCGAAGACCGCGGGCATGGTGGCGGAGCCTATCAGGCCTTCCGTTTCGACGCCGGCAGCGCCGCCGCCGCCAAGGAGTCCGCGCCCCATTTGTTCGACACCAACGCACAGCACGACATCGTACATGTTGGCCTTGACCGCGACATAGCCTTCGCGAAAGGCCGTCGCGCCGGTCGCACAAGCGTTGGCGCAATTGACGACGGGGATGCCCGTCTGACCGATGAGTTGCAGGATACGTTGCCCGACCCCGCTGCCTGCCTCTCCCAGGTTGCCACAATAGAGCGCCTGCACGTCCTGCATCGTCAGGCCACAGTCATCCAACGCCATCAGCGCGACCTCCGCGCCAAGGCTCGGCACCGTCCGCTCGGGAAACCGACCGAACTTGATCATGTCCGTTCCTACGACATAGACGTCGCTCATCGCATATCTCCTTAGGCTTTGTTCGCGGGTACGAAGAAGTACGCAAGATAGGAATTGCCTTCCTTGTCCTTGCGCCCGGCATCGCGGAAGACGACCTTCACCGGCATGTCGAATTTGATCTTGGCGGGATCGGGCTCGACGTCGAGCAGATTGCCTTTCAGCGTTCCGCCGCCGTCGAGATCGACAATCGCCGAGATGAACGGCACCGGCACGCCTGGGAAATTGCGATGCACGACGGTGAAATTATAGAGCTTGCCAGTGTTGGCGAGCTTGATGTGCGCCATCTCCTTGCGCGCGCCGCACTTGCCGCACACGTCGCGTGTGCCGACGACGACTTCGCCGCACTTGCCGCACTTCGAACCGGCAAGATAGTGCGCGCCGTCGGGCGAGACTTTAAGGAACGCGGCGACGGATTTCGGAGCTGCGGTATCTGCGGCAGCGGACATTGTTTCTTCTCCCTTGCGCTTGGGGTCAGCAAATAGCGCCGCATCGTCGAGCGCAAGTCCGCCGACCCTATTCCGCTACGGAAGCACGCTCAACTGCGGCGCGGCAGCGCTTCGGCGATCACCGCTTCCGCCCGGGCAAATAAGGCGGGATCGACCTTCACCCCGCTCGCCTTGGCATTTTCGTCCAATTGTTCCGGTCGGCTTGCGCCGACAATGGCAGACGCAATATTGGGCTCACGCAGCACCCAGGCGAGCGCGAATTGGCCCAGCGTGAGTCCCGCATCCTTGGCCAGCGGCTTTAGCTGTTGCACGGCTTGGAGCACGGGCTTCTCCATCCAGCGCGAGATTGCACCGCTCATGGACTCGGACGTGGCGCGCGTTCCGGCGGGCGGCGGCGAATTGGGATCGTATTTTCCCGTCAGAACGCCCTGCGCCAGCGGCGACCAGACGATCTGCGAAATTCCGTTCTTCGCGCACAGCGGAATGACTTTCGCCTCCGGCCGGCGCCAGAGCAACGAATATTGCGGTTGGCTCGAGACGAAGCGCGCGACGCCGTTCATCGCAATGGCGTCCTCGATATTCTGCGGCGACCATTCCGAAAAACCAATGTAGCGCGCCTTGCCGCTTTTCACCGCGCGCGTCAGAGCCTCCATCGTTTCGGCGAGCGGCGTGTTGGTGTCATAGCGATGGCACTGATAGAGATCGACATAGTCCGTACGCAGACGTTTCAGCGAAGCGTCGAGCTGATTTTCGATTTGCGCGCGCGACAGCCCCTGGTCCGTATCGCTCATCTGGCCGAAGACCTTCGTGGCGAGCACATAAGATTGACGCGGACGTTCGGCGAGCGCTTCGCCCAGCACCGTCTCAGCGGCGCCGCGGCCGTAGACGTTGGCCGTGTCGATGAAGTTGATCCCGAGCTCGAAGGCACGGTTGACGCAGGCAATCGTCTTTTCCTTCTCCACGCCAACGCCGTAGGTGAGCCAGGAGCCCAGCGAAATTTCCGAGACATTCAAGTCGCTTGCACCAAGGTTGCGGTATTTCATGGCGTCCTCCGCGTTTCTGTTTCAGGATTGGTGCGCGCGGACACCAATGTCAACGCGGAGTCGGGATCGGGAGACGGACCATGACCATGAACAAGCAATGGATTTACGCGAGCAAGCCCAACGCGCAGGTCTCTCCAGCGAACTTCAATCTCCAGGAGGCGGCGATGCCGCAGCCGAAAGACGGCGAAGTTCTGGTGCGCACGACGTTGCTGTCGCTCGATCCGGCAAGCCGCGCCTGGATGATCGGTCCGACTTACCGTCCGATGTTGGAACCTGGCGAGGTGATGGCCGGCTGGGGCATCGGCGAAGTCGTCGCTTCGAACGCAAAGAACTATGAGCCAGGCGATCTCGTCAGCGGCGATTATGGCTGGCAACAATACGCTGCCGTTCCGGCGCGCACGCTCACCAAGCACGACAGGAAGAATAAGCCCGAACATATCCTGGGCGTGCTCGGCATCACCGGTCTTACCGCGTATTTCGGATTGCTCGAAGTTGGAAAACCGCGCCCGGGCGAGACGGT